>Ga0307509_10009794_pt1 | contig 11881 bp, 12 predicted proteins | sample 10_EM_MG_FD_202245 | JGI IMG/M metagenome (GOLD analysis project Ga0307509, IMG submission 202245) | Populus trichocarpa ectomycorrhiza microbial communities from riparian zone in the Pacific Northwest, United States - 10_EM | ecosystem: Host-associated > Plants > Roots > Unclassified | place... | reverse complement strand
CGGTTCGTGGGTACACTGGGGGTATAATATCAGCAGTACTCGACCCCGGGGTAAGTTATCCCGCAAACATCATATCATTTGGGACTTGCTCAAAGATTAGTCAGCAAAGGCAAAGCGAGAATAAGTAAGACAACCCCCACTTATGAGGCGTTCGGGGGTCGGGGAACTTTGGAGTGCATACCGGTAACGCCTTGTGTATCCCTTCGACTGATGAGACACGCAGATTCCGCTCCTTCCGTATGCAGTAGCTCTATGCTGTGGCTCAGCAACTTTTCACCAATAAAAGCTCGATATTTCACACTTTTTGCTTGGCAAAGCTACTGAGCCACAGAATAGAGCTCCCGTAAACGGAAGGAGCGGAATCTGCGTGTCTCATCAGTCGAAGGGATACTCGTACAAAACTGACAGATCAACTTAGCACTCGAAGAACGCTTTTTCAGCCGGGGGCTCGATGCCCCTTAAATTGTGTTCTTGTTTCTTTACCGCTAAAACAATCTTTCATTCCCAACTCCTCTCTCCTTTCTACTATTGCAATAACATTATCTGCCTTTTGCTCTATCCCCGTTGAGTGCACGGACTTGTCTCGGTATTCCGCATATCACCAAGACCTACCGTATGTCCAGTGGCAGTATCTACTACCCACCAGCGCTCATCACCGGCGCTCCCCTCTAGTTGGCTCTTGTTCTCGGTCTAACAATATCTACGAGTAACACCTTAGTAGGATGCGCTACACCCACAATACCCTCCTCGCCGCCCCCATTTCATCACGATCACTACGTCCATGGTACCGACCTCTCTAGCCTTAACCTGCAACAGCCCGGCATCTCCCGGGGCATACCGGCTCCTACTCCCTCATGGGCAACTTCGCCATAATCTAAAATATACAGTCGGGAGCCCCACAGGCCGTCCAGGTGCGCACTATTCCGAGAGCGCTACGGTACATGGAGGCCTTCAACATCGAGCTCGTGTTCCCCACAGAAGCCCTCCGCGCGAATAATTACAGCTTCTTCAAGCTCCTACTAGTAACAAACGACATCGGCAATACTTCGGGGAAGGAAGGGCCGCTGTTCGCGGAGGGTGAGGAGCCTGAGGCGCAGAGGAATTTGCTATTGACGGCTCTCTCACAAGCGCATATTAAGGAACTAGCCCCCACGCTTTGACCTAAGGGGGTGGGAACGATCGAGAAAGCGGCGGAGGTTGTGCTCACTTCCCAGGGTTGCGCCGACGGTAGCGGGGAGGAGGGAGTGGTGATGGAGATGAGGAACTAATTTTCATTAGTGGTGCTAGATATAATCGGCTCTTCCGGCTTCGGCTATGAATTCACTGCTCTGAGGAGTGTTTCCATAGGAAGCAGTAGCAACTCCGAAGAAAAGTCCGGCTCCGGGTTGGCAGACGCACGCACTACAATATTCAACACGGGTAGCCCATCCAGGATCGTCGCTAACCTATCCACGATATTTCCTCCCGCTACTAGCACTCACTCCGGCTAGGGCCAACCCGCGATATACACCATAAGACCTGTGACCGCGCAAATCATTACCGCTAAGGAATCTGCCCTAGCTACCCCCCCGCAAGACTCCGAATCTAAAGACATGGACTGTGTAATGCTAAAATCGAACACTTGCAGAGGCTTAGACGGGGTGTCTAGCATGCGTGATCAAATGATGACCTTCCTGGCTGAGGAGAACGGAACCGCCGCTATGCCAATGATCTGAGCCATGAACGCCTACCCTAACCCAAGAGCCGACACATTCAATCCCGTCTCCTCGCCGAAATCCGCGTCTGATCCCCCTTCCACCTATCAACGGCCACAACATACCACCAGGTTCCCTGCCTCAGGTATCTCTCCCATCACGTCTAAGGTGCTTGGGCCATCACCTGCGGTGAGGGTGACGCTACGCATGGCAGCCGAGGGTACGGGCCTAAACGAGGCTCTCTTCCTGTTCGCGGTCAGAGTAGGTGAGGAATTAATGTTGGGGCGCTAGGACTGAGGAATTTAGACTCGAGTTGGGGGCGGGCCGAGAGGATTGGGCGACCGCCGTCGAGGGTAATTTCATAGGTTTTTTACATTCCTAGTGGGGCCTGGGGGGTGCGTCGGGAATTTGTTTGCTAAGGTGGGCTTCATATGTCTCCTTACAACCTGACGGGCAGGCTGGAGTTTGAGCAGGATGGGAGGGAGGTGGTTGTTAAGGGGGGGCTGGCGGCGGAGCCCTAACGGAGCATGCCCATTGGCATACGCGTTTGGGTTAAGGAGGTGGTTTTGGGGAGAATTTTTTGTTTATTCTTGGAATGTTTTTTGTATGATATCAAGAGATGAAGGAAGGATGGAAGGATGGCAATAGCCCATGGAATCATGTGCGGTCACTCGATGCATTCCGTGCTCTGATATCACTGGTGGTGAAGTCGTCGTAGGTGACCTCGCTACCACCACGCTCGGATAAGCGGAACGGAGTATTGTCACGGGAGTGAGATACGACTAGAATGTCACCTCGCTAAACATTAAAGTAATTAAGTAACCGAACAAAACAGTTTGGGGCTGGTCGGATGGTGAATGATAGCTCCAGAAAGGACATAAGTGCTGATAGGCTGCACACCCCAAGACAAAGGACAAACCAACGAGCAGGCGAAATCCTCTCACACAGCTAAGAACTAACCTAACTTAGCTGTCGAACAAATCTGTCATGTGCGGCCGATAACCCTACCGTAGTCTGATCAATCCTGCGGTAAGCGGTGGCTTATCATACAATATTATGAACTATGATAAATATAATAGGACTGTGTCTTGCTAGGTAAGAAGCCTGTCTTAAATATATGGCCTCTTCTGCCTAGGGTAGGGGCTCCAAGAGCCCGTAACTATAATTGTCACTGGCGAGCTATCACCAACCGGGATCCTGAAATCCTAAGGTAATGTTCTACTTATGGCTATATCGTGCAGCTGCTATACATGGCCACTCCTTGCCTCGGAATTCCTAAGGCATGATTATGCTCGTTGAAGAGCTTAGACATAGAATAAGTTGCCAAGATTTAAGTAATTGTGGAAATAAGATCGGAGCGAGGCAAGCAAGAACAAACAAAAGAAGCAAAGAAGCGCAACGGTAACTATTAAAATTTCGCTGAAGTATGTAATCTTGTTATAAAGTCCAACAACCAACTGAATAGAGAGAGGAAAAGGGCGAACACGACCCCTTAAAAAAGAGTGGAGGGAACGGCCCATGAAAACCACCACCTCCGAGAACTGAAGAATTCACCACTTAACATACAGAAACCTAAGCAGGCGGAAATCCTTTGTGGCGTTACGATAGGATACATAATAAATGAGGCCAAGCCGGCAGCGCCAGTTAGATTATAGTAACAGATCGTGGACTAGGAGAAAGTTCCCTCCTGTTCCTGTTGAACAACTAGGGTACAGTGACCCCCTTCCTTCCTCCTAATGGGTTACGTATATGCATATTGTTATAATATGATGCAACAAGCTCGATGGTGAAGAAAATGCATAACATCAACTCACTTGCCCGCAAGGGTTCGGCGACGGCTTCGCTTTCTCTAGCGCCGATGTCGCAAGTCTCCACTTCGGGTTCTTCTATAGCCCCCTCTACCGTACCCCTCCCGGAATCACCTAGGGTTTCACCTAGCACAATCGCAATCTCTTCGTCGGCCTCTCCCGCGGACTTCCGCCGGGTTCCTCCACAGGGCCTTCTACAGGCTCCTCCTCCGCGGGCCCCTCCGCAGGCTCCCTCCTGGCTACCTCCTGGATCTTGACAGCTCGTTTTAGAATAGCTAAACTATCTCCTCTCCCGAGCTTCGCCCCCAATTCTGATGCCGTCAGCTGGTCACCGTTCTTGATGCTTAGATCCGCGCCGTTCCTGGAAAGAAACTCTACCATGTCTGGGTGATCGAACTGAAGAGCAAGATGAAGCGGGGTATTGCCGTGGCGGTTTTTCTTGTTGATTTCGTCACTACGTGCCCTGTACTCTGGTGTTGCGAATTTTCTCACTAGGCCCACCAGCATGGGCCAATAGCCGGAAATGGCCGCTTCGTGTAGTGGTGTATTTCTGTTTTGATCTGGCGCCGTGAGTATGGATGGTTCGCCCTTGGCAATCAGGACCTCGTATGCCCCGGACATGAACTTGGCGGCTAGATGCAGTGGTGACTGATTGCCGTTTGTCCTCTTTAGGGAATCTGAGAGGACCTTTTCGACTAGGGGCAGGAGCCCCAGAGAGACGGCGATGTGCAGTGGTGTCTGCTCCCCTGCCAAAACCTCCATTTTTGGATTACGGCAGAGCTCTATCCAGGGCTTTCGTATGACGTCACTAGTTTCGAAGAACTCATGCCGCAACCAGTTACGAGTAGGGTCGTGGCATAACCCGTCCTTTGAAATCTCGATAGTCCGGCGGGCATGAATGAACCAGGATTCCGCTGCATATCTAAGACACGGCCACTTGTTCACAGCTCCCCATGGATCTTTCCGTGCCACTTCCCATGCAGCCTCTTCTGACACCTCTCCCTGGCGATATCGATTTGGACTTGAGTTGTAGGATTTGTTGTGATGCCCCCCGGTATTTCCCTCTAGGAATTTCTCCGGATGTGAAAAAGCACGGTGGAGGTATCGGAAGCATTCCCAGGAAACTGTGAGGTCTACCTCGCTTTTACACAACACTGGGAGGCTGTCCTGGCGCCTTTGATCGAAAAGATATTCTATTGCGGTATGATGGACAATGGATACAGTTGTGTCGGTAGCCCGGAGAAATCCTAGGGAGGACTGGACATACTTTTTGATTTCCCGCTCAGTTCTTGGCCGGATTTCTGTATATGCTCCCCCATGAGACGGCTGTTGTTCAGTTCCTGCCCTTTCCTCCAGACATGCCAAAATATGGCCCAATTCGCCAAATGTGAGTGGACGCAAGGCCAGCGCTACACTTCCGATCATGTTTAGAACTTCCCGTGGGTCTCCCCGCGTCGAGAGGGAGCTTAATAAGTTTCGGTATAAGTTTTCAAGTTTTAACGGGAGTTGGTTTAGAAAGCATTCGAAATCCGGGCCTGAACTGAAGCATGTCAGATTCTCAATTGCCAACGATGCCCAGAGGAAGGTGCCTCCCGCCTTTGCTAAAATGGCTTCCCTTGCTCTTTTCTTCAGATCATCATCCCATCCATCCAATGCACTCACTCTGTGCCTGATAAAGGTTTCCACATCCCCTAATATAAAACCGCTCGTATCGAGATTGATCTTGGTATGTCTGGAAAGATTATTCGAAACATGGGGTACGTCCCGACTAGAGAGAAATATTTTGACCTTCCGGGATTTCATGAGCAACAGAATCCTCCCAATCAATTCTTTACATAGGTTCTCCTTCAACCCATCCGCGCCATCGATAAGAATGTATATGGGGTCTGTCCGGCAATCCTGGATCGATTTTCTTAGAACCTTCCATAAAGAATACGGGTTAGTGAAAAATAGATTCCCCTGCTTTCCAAGTTCAGCCTTACAGCCATCGAAAAGCTTCTCATCCTGCTGGAGAATGCCATACAGTAGGTCACTGATGATTTTGGCAAGCTTCAGCTGTGGTGACTCGGCCTTAGTAGATATGCCGTCGATGGGGAGTTCGGGTGAGATGAAGAGGTAAACCAATTTGACCCCATCAGGAGGGTCGTCGAGTCCTTTGAGAAACTGAGCGGCAACGCGCTTGGCCAAAACGGTCTTTCCAGTCCCGGGGCCACCGCAAAGCCAGAGAAGCTTGGACTCTCGGCCGTTTCGCCAGTCCACATATCTCTCATCTTTGAAAATCCATTCTCCAGTGCCAACCTCGGGCCCAGTATACTCGTCGCGCAGATAATCCAGGTCAATTTCCGGTGGCGATACCCTATAGTGGGTGCTCGTTATCAGCTGTTTAAAGGTTGCTACATAGATTTTTAGTAATAAGCCAAAAAATAAAGATTAGCAATGAAAGGTGATATACCAGGAACACAACCATAAATTTTGGTATTATGGCTGTTGTTATTGCCGGAGCCGTTTCCGGAGATGAAGCTTTGGCCATTTGTCTGCGCGCGAGCTGTGGTACTGACGCGCTATTAGCCAATCAAGGCGCATGTAGAAAAACAGCCTCGTGCTATACCAGTGCGGTGCGGCCATCTTCCCATAAGTTGTTCTCCCACCGTTAGAGGTATTTTGAGGGTGGAAATCAGGTGCGCGAGTGCTACCTCGGCTCGCCCAAGGAGTAAATAACGGAAATATTAGAGTATAGAGGAAGGATAAAGGGAGGAATCCAGTCCCGGGAGAATATGAAACAGAGGCAACAGTATTAATGCTGGGTGCTGGAATAGAGAATAGGTGCGATGTTGTCCGAGTTGTCTAAAATATGCGCTAGGCTGGAAGTAAAGCCTTACGCGCGGCTGTGTAAATTGAAATGCCAAGGCCTGATATTGAAGGCAAGAAGGGAGGATAATAGGGTTGTCTGCAGTTGACTACAAACTTGGGAACATATGGACTTAGAGCTCACGCACTCATGAAATGTGGCATCGAAGGATCAGTGTGTCTTTCGACGTATTCAGGGGGAAGAGTAGGAGGGGGGGTAAGAAAATGTTCTGTAGTTTGTTTTGAACAATTCAAGAAAAGCGGGGTATTTGTGGAACCTGGTGGATTCAAGGCCATCCGTTGTGCCATCAATACCCTACTTGCAGCCACCGCTCCAGTGCATAGAATGCCGCACTTGTTTGACCGCTATCCGACATCTCGGTTCAAGTCTTGCACCACGACAAAAGGATAATGAGCGCGTGCAGTGGAATCGCCAGCTAGACTTACACCGGTACTAGAGTACGGTATACAACTATATCAGGCCATTAATTGAGAAACACGTGCCACATAACTTACGGCATTGCAGCATAAAGTGACTGGACAAAAGCCTTGGTGATTCTCGATTTCCACACCAAAAATGGGCAAAAACCTCACTTTTCAATAGTTGCTATCTACAGCGGCCTATAGCGACAAAACCGCCACTACGCCCAAATCTTAAAACTTGAAAATCCAAAAACCTAAAAAGTCCTCAACCAACAGAATTTTGCAAGTAATAAGCTTAATTATCATCATAGGTATCACTGGGCACTCGAAAATAGCATGCTAGAAAAAGGACCATAAGAAGGTAGGAAAAAAGGCTCCCCTGTTATATTTCTTTCTCTGGTATGCTCAGAAACTTCAGGTTCATATTTTGTTCTGGCTCATAGTTTAGGTTAAGGCAAGTCGTATGCTATATTCGTAAACTAATAAGCAAGGAAGAAAAAATCTTGAAGAAACAAAAAGGCCAAAAGTGTTTGTCAAATTAGAACTCAGAAACCACCGGCATGGATCTGCAAGGTAATCGTATCCTTGCTGGCGGGGGCACTAGCACTATCGCGGTCAGCAGGTTCCCATATTGGCTGCAGATATCTGGATGTGAGGTGGTCAATGGAGTTTCCCGGTAACTCTTCTAGAAAATTCTAGGCATTGTTCTTCGAATCAACTTCGGTTGCCTCAATTCTTTGGCTTTCTTGCAAAGTCGATATGAATACGGTTAAACCACGAGACTTCTGAAAGTATTAATCAGCAAAAATAATACCTTGCGTTCCATGCGTTCCGTGCGTCTGACGTACCTGACGCTGGAACGCTAATCGCGAATGAGGACGCAACGTCGATCCGACGTTGCTTCCTGACTTTGCATTACTTGGCGCCATCCGTCCTGACGCCATCCGGACTCGGACCCCTACGTCTTGTGCGTCCTGACTGCGTCTGGTGCTCCGCTACTCCGTGCTGACGCCGCCTCATTCAGGACTCGCCCGTCCTGACGTCGCCTGATCTACGACTCTCCCGCCCTGACGACGTCTGATCTACAACTCTCCCGCCCTGACGATGTCTGATCTAAGACTCTTGCGCCCAGATGCCGGTTCCTTCTCGCGGAACGTCAGGGCTTCGTGGATCTTACCACCTCTCATCGCGATTGTTTCTGCTCCTGCCTCCCTCGTCCAGATCCCACGATCCTGATCTCTCCCTTCCTGACGTCTGGTCTGTTCTTCCTGATCTTACCCCCTATACATGCCGTGTCCTGATCCAATCGTGACTCTATCAGATGTCGCCTTGTGATCTCTGACAGATCGTGAACTAAGTCTAATACTATCCTGGTCCTACACGTAGAGGCTTTTCCTAACGCTGTCACCATGAGTTTTACCGTATCCTGATCGCGTGTTACTAATTCTACTCTGAATCCTGGATTTTGCTTGATGTCCTCATATTAATACTAAGCTCCTCCGGGTACCCTTCCCACATGTGAGAGCGACGACCGCATCCAAATATTTATTACAGCTATGCTACACTTTCTCAATCTCCTAACTGCAAGCATCATTACTCTCACCTTGCCCCTGCTCCATATCCGACGGCTCGCTATGCACAGCAGCCTCCTCTTGCAACTCTAGATCTTGAATGCTGAGCGCGAGTTGTCGCAAAGGAGTAGGAGTCACGGTATTGTCCAAAGTTAGCCCCATGGCCACCTCCTGTGAGCCATCCGGGGTCTCTGGATCGGAATCGAGAAAGCTCAGGAGTCCCGTTGCTGTCTGGCTTAAATCGAAAGACGAGACCATTTCTTGTGAATCGAATTGGTTACCCGGGGGGGCCGCCAGGGTCCCGATTCCCAGGTTGCTGGGAGTTTGACTCTGAATCTGTGGAGTCGAGCGTGTGGGGGCGACTCGGGCCATCTGGCTGAAATCGAAAGACGTGACAGTTTCTTGTGAATCGAATTGGTTACCCGGGGGGCCGCCAGGGCCCCGATTCCCAGGTTGCCGGGAGTTTGACTCTGAATTCGTGGAGTTGCGCGTGTGGGGGCCCGACTCGAAATCTGACTCTGTACCTCTGCAGCGACTGCAGCCCAATCGTCAGTAAACCCTTCACGGCGATCTTCCCGGACCCTATGCTCCTGCTGCATCTTGGCTTTGATGGTCTCGCGAATGTTCTTGAGAATCATGGTCTGTACCCAGTCTGGGCAAGAGGCCCACGTCTGGCGCTGGCGGCCAAAAAGATCTTCCGAGCTTAACGTCATGTTAGCATATGAGCCGGAACGAGAGGACACCGGGTTCGGGGTCAGGCTCACCTGCTACGGCCTCCGGCTTGAAGTCGCATATTTCAAGATGCACCCCCATTTGCTATGCACGCAGAGTATGGCACAGTATGGCACAGGCAAAGCAAACAATGATGCCATTGATGTGACCAAGAAAATCAGGTTCGGAAATCCCAAACATTTTCTTGCCCTTGAAGTACTTTCCCCATATTCCTTCAGGGATCTTGGGCGCGAGGAATCGATTCGTTATTTGCTGGGTCATGTTCATACGCATTAGTTGTGGCTGGGCTCACTACCTAGCGCACACTTACTCGGGTGTGTCCTTAATAAACGGAAATATTGGTATCCCTGTCCCACTGCGTCAGCAACATGAGAGCGACATAACATGAAAACTTCGGGCATGGATTAGCATCGCAGAAACCCGGAGCTGGGGAAGGAAAAAAAAAAAAAGGTCAGCCGAAGAGCCGAGTGAAACAAATGACTCTCAAGCGAGTAAGTGGCTGAAAAGTGAGAGTATTGTCAGGAGATATGAAGTCAAAGTAGAGTACAAGGTAAAAATCTTGATTTGAGAGAGAAAGAGAATAAAGGCTAACATATCGTAGATACAGATAAATACCATGAGAGACAGCCGGTAGTGATTTGGATGAAAGGGCACAACAAGTAGTTCGCTTCCTCCGGTCACTTGCTTTTGTCTTATTTGTCTCTCTTGTTCTGGTTCTTCTCCGATCGTATCAGATTTCCACTCTAAGCCAGCCACAATGTCAGCCTGCCCTGAGGGTGATTCAGAAGACTCTGCTCATGAGATGTCTATTGCCTCTGGAACAACTAGAGCTGACAGCTCCGATCACACCCAAGCGATGAATTTTGATGATTATGTCGAATGGCATGAAGCGACTTACCAGCCTGATTCAAATGCCTCCGGGGAACTTGCAAGTACTTATCCTGATCACGCAACCAATACCTCAGATCTAGGAAACAGTAACTCCGAAGGTATAAATGACCCGACTGTTCAAGTATCCACAATTATCAGCCCTGTTCACTTATCTGTATTCACAGGGGACATTGTCGCAAATCTACCATATCGTGTAACCCATGAAACTATTCAAGCACTCCGGCACTATGGCGAATGGACGTACCCTCAACTCCGAGCCAGGTTTGGGATCTCCCTGGCATCCTTGCACCGAATAATCCACCGAAATAGTACCTCTACCAATGGTTCGACTAGCAGAAGTCAGTGTCGAAGATTAGGTCGACAGCCAGTGGTCACTGATGACCTCCGCTCCTGTCTTATTGCCCGCGCTACCGCCAGTTCACAAAACCGTCGGCTTCCCTACACCCAAGTTGCTGAGTTAGAAGGTATTCAGCTAGGCCGTAGGGCATTGCGCAGAGTGTTTGAGAGTGAGGGGTATCATAGGAGAGTGGCCCGGATCAAGCCATTTCTTTCTCACAATAGCAAGGAGCGGAGGTTTGAGTGGGGAGGACTCTTCCACGATTGGAGTAGTGAGGACTGGATGGATGTGATTTGGTCGGATGAGTGCGCTTTTTCTGTCGGGGAGGTTAGTGGAACAGTTTGGGTGACTCGTCGCCCTGGAGCAGAGTATGAAGAGGATTGTCTTGTGCCCCGCTTTGCACGTCGCACAACCATCATGGTATGGGGGGCTATTAATAGAAATAAAAAGAGTCGTCTAGTCATTTGGGATACCCCTAATTGGGGTCGTATTACAGGCTCCACCTCTGTCAACCATATAATACGGCCTACTTTATATCCATGGTGGGAATTTCTCCATTCTACTGGCTGCACTAATTCTGGCTATATCTATTACCAACAAGACAATGCTCCAGCTCATCGATCTCGTATTGCTCAGGATGCATTTCAAGAGCTTGGCCTTTCAAACTACCTTCTTCCTTGGCCTGCTAGCTCCCCAGATATGAGCCCAATCGAAGGGATTTGGTGCTTGCTTAAGCGTCGCATTATGCAACTTCACCCCAGACCTACGACTACGGCAGACCTTCATACAACTATCCTACAGCAATGGGACAACCTTTCCTCTACTGATATCGAAAACCTTACCTCTTCTATGCCCAGCCGCATATCTGCACTTCTTGCTACCCATGGTGGTCATACCAGGTTTTAACACTACTCACCCAGCTATTTTATGGTAGGAAATCGGAATTCTCGTGTTCCTAGTTCTTTGCTAATCTTATCTCTCCATAGTACCTTGCGACTCACAGTCCTCCTTTCCTTTTGTACCTCTCTTATCCTATTCTTATCAATTATCTATTTCCTTTACTATCTACCTATATTATTATTGGACTGCTTTTATTATCGTTATTTTCATAGTATCATTAGCCATAAACCCTCGCTCATGCTTCATCCTATTATTAACCCCCGAGCATTAGCTCCATCTTACTTGTTTTACTATGATGAATTTGTTTTATCAGTATTATTAAAGGCTCTTCAATTATCACGCAACTCAGTCACCATACTCATGTTCTGTTCTCTTCTGTAAGTTCCAAAATTCGAAACTCCGATCAGTAATCATCTTCTATCACCGGTGCAACATCACACTTTTTAAGACGATTAGAAACACCCTCATTCTTTCCAGACAACCTTATCTCCCGATCTCCCCTATCCCTGTTTTGCCACCCTTAGTTTCCGGTTATTAAGGACACACCCGAGTACCTCATACCCCCTCGGGGAGCACATAAATCTATCCCTCTCAAGCAGGTAGTCCACTCTACGCGCAATCGCCGTCGGGTCTTCTGGGAGATCGTACAAATTTCCAATTCGATCCTTTACGTGGAAA
>Ga0307509_10009793_pt1 | contig 11881 bp, 3 predicted proteins | sample 10_EM_MG_FD_202245 | JGI IMG/M metagenome (GOLD analysis project Ga0307509, IMG submission 202245) | Populus trichocarpa ectomycorrhiza microbial communities from riparian zone in the Pacific Northwest, United States - 10_EM | ecosystem: Host-associated > Plants > Roots > Unclassified | place... | reverse complement strand
CCTGGCTCGAGTCCTCGAGTCTAGGTCTGGACTCGGCTCGAGCCCTCGAGTCCACGGGTCCCACGAGCCGAGCCGGCTCGAGCCCAGGTCTGGACTCGGCTCGAGCCGGCTCGTGAACAACACTAATGGTAAGGGAACACACAGCTCTCGTATCACCAGTTGCTCTGCGTTATTGTAGTTTCTGATACTTGTTTCTCTGTATGCTATCATTCCTGGACCCAGGTACTAGGATATGCAACAGACATATACTGGGTCCCTAGCTTGTCTCATTTATTGCTCTCTGTGTTTCCTCACATTAGTAGACATATTGGTTTCTTTAGCAATCAATCAAGACTGTCAAAACGCAATTGTGACCAATCCTGTCCTTGCTATACTGCATACTTTCTATCACAACTTGTGACTTTATTCCTTTCTTTCAACTGGAACAAAATGTATCGTGTATCTATTGCATGCTCTTTGGCTCTTGTTTATCAGACTTTTTTACGAGTTTTACTATGACAACATTCATTCTGGAACCACGAATGAAATGCAATATACAGCTATTGTATGTCCTGTTGCACTATAATTACAATATCCTATACCCCAGGACTGATGGCTTCTTTCATTTGTGCAGCCGGGAATCCAGAGTTCCACATAGAACTGCCCTCTGAACTGGATCTAGAGCAAGGAGAGGCAAGATTGAAGGAATTAAGAGTACTCGCTACATATAACTGTACCTACCTTTTTCAAAAGAGATGGGCTAAACCACGCGTCTGACATTGCCGAATCCCTTGAATGACTCTTTCCTAATGTCAAGCGATGTAGTCTGGTGTAGAAAATTGAGAATCTGTGCAAACGGACAAATATCTACGAAAGATAAGCATCATGGAAGTAACAGGCACAATGACAAAGGCAAGGAACATTGGAGGAGTATTCATACAAGTGTACAAATAAGGTCAGGCAAGTCAGTACAAGATGAGCAGATTTTGTGAGACTTGGGTAGTCTATTGCAGAATTATGACTAAACGAGCATCAAAGGCACTGCAGGTAGAGCTAGCAATGACACTAATTATCTATACCATCAATCTCTATCATGTTCTAGAAAAATACAAATAGGAGGAGCTAAAGGCATAATACTTCGAATTTCAGCATAAACATGTTGCGGCAGGCAACAGTATCAGTCATCCAGATGACTGGCAGCCACTTGAGAGCAAACTGAGTTTATCAAGGTTCTTCGCTTATCCATATATTGCATAATAGGAGTGGATAACTTGCCAGGAGAGCTCTGTTCCAGTAAGGCCTTGCGCTTATGAGGTTCCAATGCAAGAAAGTCACTCTGTTTCCTTCTTTATACATCCTAGCTCTACCGCAACAATCTTATATGTACCTCTTGTACACTAAGGCAACCAGTACAGTACTACTCACCCCTTCACTGGCACCTCTTTTGCTCTTTGGGGCGATGCAACTAGGCAAACTACTACTCAGGTAGGGGGAACTGGATCAACCCTGAATGGCAGTTCACATACTACGGCTAGTATCACATGTGCATGACTTGTAGTAGTAGCAACAATAAGGCCCCTCAATTTACAGAAGGAAATACAGCCCACTCTCACCCTGCCCACACTAGTCCTTATATGCGTCATCTACTCTCCTATTAGTAACATACACGATGTCTGTGCTGCTTGTCTACTATTTCTCTTGTTACTCACACTCGTACTATACTCACTGTACTATATCACCATTACTGCTCTTAATACCTATATTCTATACAAGTTACTATGTGTGTTATACTAGCCACATACAATTCTAGTTCCAAAAGCACCCATGTGAGCAGACCACCTATACCCCCAAATACTACACTCTACTATACAATCTTTTCTCCTAATTCTGACACAATTCAAGGGGACTAGCCCTAGTACGAGGGATAGAAATGGCTTGTAACAGAATACAAGCACAATCCAGTAATAGGAACAATCCTAGGTTTATGTTAATTTCGTGCAGGAATTAGTCATAAAGGACTCAGAAGTTCGATGACTATCTATCCAATATTGTCCGGAGCTTCTGCATGCCCTAATACACTGACAGCCAAAATAGAGGCTAAGATAAAGAGAAAACATCTTAGGGAGTATTCTAGCGATAATCCCTTTTCAAGATACTTTATAGCATGACCCTTTTGCCTTACAGATATGTCACTTAGTACTAAGCCGCGAATCCGCCATCTCATATATGTCAAATGACACAGGCACAATCTACAGCCAAATAATTGGACTAGATGCGACAATCTCTTATAGCGGCATGATCGAGCCAATATCTGCTATTCAACATTTCAGAAATAGGTGAACACTAGTAATCAAGCATGACTTCCAAAGCACTGTTTGCCACATTTCACTTTCTCCACTGGGTACGCTACTTCCTGCTTCCAACAGGCAAAACACCTACACTGTAGAAGAATGCTTGCCTTTTGTCCTTAATACAGTAGTTTACATATTGATCATAGGTCTTGATGTATTTCACACGATTCACGAGGCTGTGTTACAGAGACAGGAATTAGCGGCAAAGAATATCCACTACCGGGATGATTTCATCATAATAGTTCTTGCAACCGCTATCATGGATATCAAAAATTATACAACAGGATTTAGCGAACCCTGGCAGGGACTAGGTTATTCAATTAAGGAGTGAAAAATCTAGAAGAGAACAACCGCTGGTTTTGTGGGTATCAAGATTGATACAGAAGAATATAATAATACAACTACCAGATAAGAGGCTACCAAATGCACAGCGGGTGGTACAAGTTGTGATTGATTAAATGTCTCAGTCTCTACGCAGGCAATTAGGGCTAACATGATATCCCAACTTGATTTATATAATTGGACGGCACGGTTGCCCCTTTCCCTGACGCAGTTATAAAAGACCAGTGCCATTCTAATTTCCACCAGAGCAATAGAACTACTATAGACAAATATCGTGCAAGGCGCACAGACATCAGGACAAATAGCTCCTGCATCTCATTAATACGTGTTGCATTCTGAGGCAAGCGACACATTTTCTGCATCTCATCCGTCCTGTACATTCTGAGTTGAATTGCAATTCCCGGTAAAGTCTACTTGCTGCTGATGAGTCCAGCCACCCAGGGTTCCATCCAGATGCATTCCACTAGCCAACGATGCATCCTGACCACTTAGACAACAACACCATCACATATCAGGATTTACGACTCCCCTCAGTATTCGCTCTGCCTTCTCAGAGATACAGGCCCACGATAAGGAAGGGCAATTTCTTCCCAGTGCAAATATGGTTGATGCTGGCATCACGTGAGTAAACCCATCGCATCCTTAATCTCACTTTGCGGTACTGAAGACATTGAGTAAGACTCAGACTTTTATTTGCCAAACTTTATCTTTGAGGAAGCGAAAATGCTGGATAACGGCAGTCTGAAAGCGAGTGAGAGGAATGACACTCTACTATGGAGCCTGGTGCTTGCTCAATACTTAGCGTCAAACTGGAGGCGACGCGACACACTCTTTCATCACCACACTCAACATGGACATTCCCGAGCCCCGGCTGCAACACCCCACTATAGCCACAGAATTAGACCTGAATCCAACACCTGAAGGTTACTAGGCTTGATGACAGCAATATACCAGTATCAGGCTGATCCCCAGAGGGCTATTATTCATGAATTAACAGGGTTGAAGGGGGTGGGCTGCTGGGGATCCCAGTGCTTAATAGCAGATTCCTCTACGTCTAGTTCTTCCATCCGAAATTCTCTTGCGGCAGATTATTGGGCTTGATGCTAGCTACCCATTAGTATTAAGAATGTATCTGTGGAATGAAGACTCATAAAATTGCTGATGCTTATGGGGGTTGTCGTTATCATGATGGCTACACTGGCGCCACCAAGGCCGGATGTAGGATTCCTGCAGGGCTGCTGTGCCCATTCTGAATCTGTGTACGGGAGGCTCTTGGGCTTGATGCCCGCTTTAGAATGATGTAAGGTCCATCCCTCCGCGACATTCATTCATCAGTTTTCATTGCCGAATGGAGTGCTGGCGATCAGCGGACTTGATGACTGATACCTCTGCAACCCATGTTCTGATCCTGTGTCTGATGGCCGGAGGCTGTTGGGCTCGACGCCAGCTACACAGTGGTATCAGGTACCTGCTGAGGCACTAATTCCCCATCGACCTATATGGTTCCAGAAAGGGGGGGGACACTGAGGACGGGTGGCCCGGGCTGGGGAGGCCAGGCTCAGGCTTGGATCTGAATTTGCCTCTTGATTAGAACAAGAGAAGCTGTTTTATAGTCAATTTACTAGTTTGACAGATTGAAATCTGATGTGACCTGGGTGACCAAGGTCCGAAAGAAGTAAAATGGTGACCCTTCACTTGTGACTGGAAGATCTGATCTGGGGTCAGATGGCGTCCTGAGTATCAGTAGCTGCCTCAGGCGTCTCCTGTGGATTAGGTGCTATCACAAGTTACATCTCGTATGGTGTCTGGCAGGGTGATTCTGTCCTGATTCGCGCTTATGGTTCCAGCTTCCAGTGGGTGAGACACCTAGAGCCCACAGAACGCAGGGTAATATCTTTGCTGAGGAGGACCTCGTCTCGTGGTAGAAAGCATTAGCCAGTACCACTGAAATGTTTAACACAAAGGTGTTACAGGGATAATTTCATTGTTGTCAGGCCCTGCTGGGACAGTAGCTATTGGAGCTTTATACATTGATACTTATCCCCAAACAAACCCCAAGCCTAACACAGGATCAGCCTTCTTCGTTGCCTTACCTCTTTACCTATTATGTACACTGGAAGCTATCAACCCAAACGAGATCAGACCTCTTCGTAAGGCACTACTCTAGAGTGGAGTAAGATGGAAAGGAAAAAGAGTAATATGCAATATGGTTAATTCTTCTTTATATGAGGGTGTAACTGGGGCACTCTGTAGGAAGACAGATTCTAAGATTGCGACTGCACCGAATACTCAAAGTAGAAGTAAGGAAAAAAAAGATGCACATAATTCAAAGTAGCATCAAACGGTAAAGGTTAATATGGTTAAGCCTGAAAGCTTCACTTACTAGGTTCTCGTGAGGATCGTTGGTTATCAGAATAGGGTGTCTCTCCCTTTAGTTCAGTAGAATAATGTAAAGCCAGAGGACACCCGTCAAGCATTCTGACCTTTCCCGAGCACCCTGTTCAGCTCAGGGCTGTCCAACTCACCTGCCTAGAGTGAGCTGACACTTGGAGGCAGTCGGACCGCTTGGATATTAAATATCTCCAGAAATAGGAACTGCTCTGGTGATCTGTCGCCAACTACATCTACATGAGCGAAAACCCTTTCCTATCGGTAGTATCTCAGTGGCTGACGGAACTACCTACCATAGAGAAAATATCTATTTGGACTCACTGGCACAGCGGTGGTTTCGTCTATACAAGCTACGGAGTCTGTCGGCCTATCTACTTGCCTATACTAGGCTTCAAAACGATACTGCATTGTCCCACTATAAGAATTCTCCTGCCAATTGACTGCATGGGCGCTATCCAGAGCCAACCACGCGGGACCTTCTTAAATCATGACAAGACTCACACCTCTAGAGTGTACTAATAACCCTTGGTAATTCTACAGTTCACGGGGTAGCCCAGGACTGGCAGTGGAGTTGTTGTCCTGGAAGCCTTGCTGCATCCCCAGTCAGTCCCAGGCCCTCTACTCTCAACCATAGTACAACCCGGAGGTCAAACTACAACCCGGAGGTCAAACTACAACCCGGAGGTCAAACTACAACCCGGAGGGCAAACTACAACCCGGAGGTCAAACTACAACCCGGAGGTCAAAGTATCCTTGTAGGTGGTCCCCAGGTGTCATCCAGGTGGAGCCCCAGGAGGCGGACACCCTCACACCCCTGATATATTCTGCGCACAGCTTCTGGTCGGTTGGACCACCACAACTGATACCGTATTGTGGAAGCCTTTCTATCAATCTCACTTCACTAGAAAGCACACAACTACACAGCCGTACAGTGCTGTCGCGCCGTCCCAACACTGGGGGCGCAGGGGTGTGTTAGGAATCTCCCCTGAAAGTTACAGAAGGTTCAGACCACCCCTGCTCTGTCAGTAGCCCATTTCGTACTCTACGAAGTCGCCCTATACACATTTAAGAGCCCCACTATAGTGGGATGACTGGCCTCTAAGTCCGCCGATGACTTTGCCGGTGAAGGTAGGCTAACTGGGGTACCTCAGTAGGGTAACTGGGTTCCCAAGGTGGTGTAAGCATGGTTCCAAGCTGTGCCAAGTTCACCATGTTATGCCTTTATTTCCTTCGGAGTCCACGCGACAATATAAAACATTGCTCCAGAGACCTGTGCAATGTTTACTATATTTCCTTAGCTTTACTCGAACATACTCTCTGCAGGATACCCTGTCCAACCCTATGTCACCCAGTCACTTTGTAGACACTTGTACCAACTCATGTCTACCGGTAATATACTAAGAAGACTGAGTTACCTCTTGGTATACGATATGGGCTTAAGTCTAGTCCACTGTAGCTACGTATGTATAGGGTCGTTACAGATTGCTTGGTCAACCAGACAATAAGCGCAACACGAACAAATATGCTGCGACATTTGTTACTAATGGCTACAGAATACATGGTCCTGATTGAAGCGCAATATATTGCAACAAGAGGCAATGTCCTAGCAGATGCGCTGCCCTAACTTTCCCTCTACCAGAATCACTAAACTAGCTCCACACCGGATATATCCCAGTTGTAACTACTAGAATCATGGGTTTTGACCGTACAACAATCTGCACTGTCACCAATGGATCCTTACTACTTATGGCAAAGACTAGCCTTATCAACCAGATGAGATTGTAATACACCATGTTTGCTGTTGACCATTTTTTGCAATCAGGGAGGATATCATTATTAGCACGAAGGCCAGATGGCTAATCATGTGTCTCTGCCCCCTAACATGGTCGGTTAAGGTAAAGACTATGAAACCTTACCTTATGCATATTAATTCCCAATAGTGGGACTAAAGCATTCATTACAGAGTCTTTTCCGATCCACAGCTAAGGAGTATATTATAGGGCATCAAACATTAGCACAGTCAATTCGAACTGCGTTCCATAACGCTTCCACTGCCCCATACGTACTCAATATCCTCAATTACTTCGAGATGCATGACCACACTAATATTGCAGTTTACAATGCCTTCCCCCCTGCCTTTCCTGATTTTTTGCTAATAGATAGTCATGACGAACCTTGTCCATGCAGAATAATGAAACAACTCCTACCAATTGATACTCACTAACCAAAAACACCATTGTTCTGCAATGGAAAAAGAGTACACCAACCATTCATAAAACTGCAAGGGGTATATAAGCTATAACAATTGGGAACAAACACAGGTCTTGAACTTGGAGCATGGAATAATCAAAGCTTGCACCAGAGAGCAGCAACCTGGGCTTCTAAAGTCAGCATTTCGGAAACCAAATTGTGTGTCACGAACGATAGAGATGTGACTCATATAAGGCCTTGCAGCATGTACAAAGTTGCATTTTCCCAGCACTTTTAGGGAAAACAATTAAGACACAGTATGTAAGATACCTCACTCATCCGCGTTGCACTATGGGAGCTGATTGGATACCCGATGGCTGGCAGTTATGAGGCCCTGTTCCTGACCTAGGTTGCAGTGTGATATATCGCTGGCAATAATCACAAGTTAGCTCGGCAGCAACATTCCCCCAACACCTCGGACTGTGAACTTAGAAAGGATCTCTAAACGAGTAACTGTATAGCTAGCCTCAGACTAGTATTTGGTTTCCGATTGTTCCTTTCTTCTGCCTGGTTTATTATTGTCTCGTTATATCAACCATTATCTTAATGAATTCGCTTGCCTTTACAAATATTGGTCATACAAGAGAGAAACTACATAAAGAAAAACATCGATGCCAAACCCATTCTCGCATATCCCATGATAGACCTAACCTATCCATAGTTGATAAGAGATACCATAAGAGCGGTAAAATCCTGAACAGCTGATTGCAAACCAGATTATAAATCTTGTAATATTATCCTGAATCAACCAATCAAATATCATCATATATATCTTGGCTGTTGTAATATAAGCACTGGTCAGGGGGGGGCTATAAACAATCTAAGAACAGGAATACTCTGTAGTGTGATAAATATATGAAGCAAATACAAGAAAAGTTTCAACCCTGCACCCCATGAGCTATTGTCCAATAAAGCAAAGATTCTCAAATATGTGAGTTTTTCCATAATTTTGTTGCATATATCAGCAAACTTGTTAAACCATTTAATATTAAGTAGAATAAACAAATTGTCTTTAAGCACGCGGTCCGCCATAACAATTGTCAAAATCTGGTTTACAGGTCGCTGATAGGAGTGGCAATGTGTGCTGTGGTCACTGAATATATTGCAATGTCATCAACTTAAAGCGCACTATAGCAGTAAAACTTGTGTTAGATTTAGATACAAGGGTCTTGGTGTGAGGTAAAGTCTGTGGAGGTTAACGATTTAGCAGAGAGAGCATATCAGTAGTTTGCAGACTGCTTATGTCCAAATTTGCATTAGTTAAGTTTTCATACATTGTCTTGATTACTAAAGCCCAGTGGCAGTATCCTCTAAACTTTTTCTTCCAATTTGCTGTAAGGAAGGAGAATTTAACGCGGAATAGTTGTGGTAGCCACCTGTATCTGGTACATATTGCAATGGGTGGTAGAAGTAATTCAAAGTGAATCACGGGAGCCAAAGGGTCTCCAAACTGGTAGCCCTCGAGCTTGAGAAAATCTGTGTGCAACCACTCTTGCCTGAAGTTATTCCAATGTACCCTCAGCATTATTTTTGGTTTTGAGTACTCCCTTATTTCTGACAATTTGACCTGATATCGGTTTATGGACAACTTCAGAGGTTACACTCTTCTTGGGGACGGTAATCTTATCATTCATAGGTGACGTGCATCTTGCCGTCACCTAGTGTGATATGGTTTGTGTTAACTTTGGTGTGCTGTCTTTTGTTAGACGGTTGCTATCAGGGGTTTCTTTTCTCAGGTTATGATAAATTGTATTGTTTGCTTGGTTACGGGTACATGCGACTGATACTGGGGCATGAGTCGGGTGGCAAAGGCGGTGCTAGCTGTTCCCTGTATATAAGGCGGACTCATCCCCATATTTCCTTTATCGTTATGGTCCACTCGCCCTCCTGCGATTGAAATCTCAACACCATGAGAAATCATCATGAGAGTCTGCTTCACCTCTGATCTCTCCCCCCCGTGGTACCTGCTCGGAGGATTATGACACTCTCATCTCTTCCTCTCTCTGGGGCCTCTGGTCTCCCCTTCCAGGAGTTATGGATTCCTTCCTTATTGAGTTCTTTCATCGCTTAAGCACCCTTGCGTTGACATTCCTACCACTTACCTTGCACTTGGGAACACAGTTCGCTTTGTGTTCTGCATTGTTGGTAACCCTCGTTCCTCCGTCAATACAGGACTGCTAGTTTCGAGCTATCGCAGAAAGAGTTTCCCTTGTGGCACAGCTCGCAGGGTATTGCACTCTCTCCTGACTTGCTCGGTCGGTACTGTCAGCATTTTAACCAATCAGACTCGGTGTCTGTCCTTCGTGTTCTTACTTCACGGATGTTTGGTCTGCATTCCTTCTCCCACTTCGCACAGTTGAATCCGCTTGGACTGTACTGCTACACCTCTGCATGGCTGGCATCCTACAGCCCCTCTGGCTGGCACCTGAATTCCCGGCTCAATAGCTGGCACCTACACTGCTGACTGGGTTTCCTCACCGGGTGGCTTCCCTCACCCACATCATACACACCCGCAATTTACTCTACTGTCGCACACCTGGCCTTAGGTTAATCTATATCATCCTATTGCACTACCTCCATAGCCTATGCCAAAGTCCGAAGCATTGCTCCTTCTTAGCTTTCACCCTGTTTGACTGATAGCCTGCTCTTGTACCTGTTGGCTTCAGGCCTCAAGTTACCTTTCTTTCAAGGTTGCACAATAGTAGTTTACTCGCGCGTCTCTATCGTCACCTGGTACCCTAGGAGTCCCTGTATTTGTTGTCCATGGCCTCCCGCAGGCTTTGTGTATTACTTTGGCTTCATTTCTATGACGTCTCTAGAGGAACATATTTCTTGGTCTTCTTGCTTTTGTCCTAGGTGGTAGTCGGGGGAAGGGTCTTCTCTGCTTTCGTGGGGTTTTAATGTTTCCCATCCGGGGGGGTGATGCTCGTGGTTGGATTGCTTATCGGTTTTGTTTTCGCCATAGCGGGCGCTTTATACAGGTTCCTTAGGCTATACCTTAAATCAACGCATACATCATATAAAAAAAAGTCAACAAAAGCAGTCTCATATTTTCTTCTGTCTTTACGCTACCTTGTATATCTCTCACGACACCTGTACTTCACCATATAATGGCTTCTATTCTGATAAGCAGGAACAACACAAATAACGCACAAACTGCGACCCTGCTCTGCCGTTATCCAATCCGCCTTGCACTACGAGCCTGAAATCGTGATCACCGAACTCGCAACCTCAGCGACACCAATCGCTCAGGACCCTCCTGTCTTTTATGTACCTTGCGCGAATGTCCAGTGCAAACACTCTATTACAGTCTATGCTTGTTTGACAGGAGCAATGTAGATCTTGGCAATAGGTAGTGGGGTCCGTGTCCAATAAGTTACTAGAAACCGCTGTATCCAATATCGATGTTGCTTTTTGTAGCTCGTCAGGGACTATGTTGAGATTTATCACGAGAGCATTCATGGTAGATGTGTTTCAACAGAAGTGGTGACTGGTACCACTGGGATGTTTCATTTGTGTTGCTCAAGCAGAGCCGCCAGTGCGACTCCTAAGGATCTGGCTATTTTCAAATACTTGCTTTCGCGTAAACTTGAACAAAGCTCCGCAGATGTTGGTGGGGATATTTGTCTATTGCAATTCTTGTCTGTTTCTATTTCTACATCAATTTGCTAATAATTAAGAGCTGAGCGGGCACCTGGTAGCATAGCCTTCCGGACCAAGTAACTGTTCCTTGATTGTAGTTCCAAGCATTGTTATCCTCATTTTTGTTCATTTGATTTATTGAGTTGGAGTCACTTTATGCTGTGAAGAGATGTACAGTTACTTATCATATGTGTTTGTGAAAGGGTAGTAAGCACCATGCTAAAAGTGTCAGATTGCGACCGTGATTATAACTATCCTCATTGAACAACACACTTCTACGGCCAAATAATTCAACCGTGATTAACTGAACGGGATATGCTCCGCTACAAAAGATTCCTTCACCTAGAAAGTGCAGGGGAGAAATGACCAATGTTGAAAGGAAGATGATTATTGTATTTTTGTATTGCCTTCGCAACATCACCCTGGTGGCTCTAATTATTGGCTGACCTTGGAGAACAATTAACAACTTTCTGGCTGGAACATGTCAATGCAAATCTCTGCATCATATTTCTTGCCCGAGTCGCCCTTCTCTTATGAGCTAGCGACAGTGTCAGACCCTCATTTGACCATCAAACTCAAACCACTAAATGCCCAGATCTGAGTTCTGGGATGCATATACTACTAGTGTATTACTCTCTCCATGTAACTATAAAAACACCTTGAGTTTCGTACTACTGTGAGTCGCTGTCCTCCACTTAGGTAAAGTGACAGACTATGATTTCCACTAAGCAATAAATAATTCAATAGTTGATAGGGTACTCAGCGAGGCCAATATTGAGATAGTGTTAGCCAAATCAAGACTCTATGTGTGGATGGCAGGTTAGAAGAGAATAGGGGGTTAGAAATGTGAGTGATATTTCATGATTCCATATATGTAATAGTACATTTTACATATCAGATGATGACAAAATTCAGCCCTGTTTGTC
>Ga0307509_10009792_pt1 | contig 11882 bp, 15 predicted proteins | sample 10_EM_MG_FD_202245 | JGI IMG/M metagenome (GOLD analysis project Ga0307509, IMG submission 202245) | Populus trichocarpa ectomycorrhiza microbial communities from riparian zone in the Pacific Northwest, United States - 10_EM | ecosystem: Host-associated > Plants > Roots > Unclassified | place... | reverse complement strand
ACAGTAGTGCATCAGGTTGGATTTCAACGAATTGTGAAGAATCGCGTCGAGGAGCCTGCACCACTTTCGCTGTCCCATCCCACTCGCCACTCACTCACACATTCAGTCCAAGGTGTAAGGAGGCAATGACGGATCACTTTGCGAGGAGTTTAGTGTCCTTCCTCAGTACGTTGCTTCTGTTTTCTACCTTTGCCGCTTTCCAACTATTGCAGGAATTCCTGTCTGGCTGACGTAGTATGGGAAAATATGGTATCGAATACAAACACGATTGTATCACAGCGTGCTAAGCAGCACCCACGCCATCATATTATCACCTCTGCTAGACCCGTTTATTCTCGTGCACAGTTCGAACACAGCTTCGAATTCGCCACTGAACATCTGAGAACAGAGTTGGATAGGCCTACGAACCAGAATGCCCGACTCGAGTCCAGAGGACGTGGTCTGGTGATGCATATAATTCGGTTGCGTGAATCGCACATGTATATGTCACCACTCGGTTGGTGCCGAGGCCGACGGCGAGATGATAAGAATCTGGTCCCTGATCGTAGCCTTCAATGATCTGTCAAGGTCGGATGTGTTCTCGGACGATCTCAGAAGGACTAGGATAAATTGCATGGCATAGGCTACATGATGGATAGTAAAGTGAGGTAACTATTGGGTAACTATTGCGATTGACCGGGGTTCCGAGTCGTAAACGTTCACCATTCAGAGGGGTCAATCGATATCAGGCAGTTCCGATTCCACCTCTCAACCAGCGCCGCCTATACCCCTAATCCCAGATTTTCCAAGGGGCCCGCCTCCCATCCCTCTCTGGCTAGGTTCGCCCGCCCTACCAAGTAAAACTGTGGCATCGAACGGGGCCCCAACGGCTGCTTCTTGGCCCCACCCCCAACCACCTTCCCGAGTGAAAGGTAGGTTATGGGAGAGCACCTCGGCCTGGGGTTGGTAAGAGAATGAGGGTGTCGGTGAACTTCCGGAATAGTACGGATTGCGGTGTAAGAGAGACGTTGTGCGTGGGAGTAGAAGGTGATTGAACCGGAAGTCCCAGACAGAGGCAAAAGTTTGCCGAAAGGCGACGACTGCGCACGCGCTTCCGATTATCGCTCCAGCGATGACGTCCCAGTGGTGGTGGACTACCCAAAAAAACCGTCGTTTCTCAGCGTCTCAAGAGGATATGGGAACGCAAGTGATGAGCCTTACACTTATCGATAGTGAGAGCGCCAGCAATCAATACAGCCCCAAGGATCGGAACAAAGAACAGAACCATTTTCCAGTACGCGGGATTGTGCGCGCTCATGACTTTCAATTGAGCATTGAAGTACAAGGAGAGGAAGATAAGACCAGCGAACGCGGCGGTTGAGTGGCCAGAAGGAAAGGATTCGAGGGCGTCGTTGATCTCTTTCTTGTCTCCGGTGCAGACCGATCGGCCGTACATGTAGTTCGCAAATTGTGTGCCCGAGGGTGGGGAAAATTGGGCCACGTTTGGCTTGCAAACGGCGTAAAAGTGAGGACGAAAGCCCCCAATTAGCCACTTTATCCAGACCTGTGAAACAGTGTTTGAGAGGGAAGGAGGTGAGATATCGAAGGCGGGTACCTGGAAGACGGCTGCTGTGATCAAACTCTTCAAGAGACCCATGGTGGTGGTGAAGAGGTCATCGAGGCTCTTCCGACGGATCTGGAAGAGAACGAAAAAGACAAAGGGAGCGACGAAGGCGATGAAGGCCGCCAACCAAATTGGAACGACCTCCTTTCGAACTGGGTAGGCGTATTCTGGGTAGACGAGATTCCCATCTGGGTGAAAGACGGGAAAAGACCTGTTCGGTGCAGGAGCTGGCGCTGGGTCAGACAATGTATCCATGGCACACCGGACAGAACCAACTCACGAGCGTAGTATACCCCCAAACCTACTGCGCCCAAAACTGCCATCGTAATGAGATCCACAAGGTGCAACCTGAGCCATTTGGTGAACACGAAACTCTGCACCAGACCTTCTTGGCCAGGTGCTGTTCCGTTTGGATCATCGGTCGCAGTTTCGACGGCAGGGGTCGCGGGAGAGACATTGGAACGCCTGAACATCGTTCTTTGTTCCTCGAGAGGGGAGTGGAATATCGCAAGGAAGGGGAGGGACCGACACCCCCAGCACCTCCACTCCAACAATCCCCACTCCAACCATGGTGACATCATTCGATCTGTGTCGTCGATCGTCGCATTGCCCGTCCCGGATAAACTAGCTCGTGGTTGAACGTTGAACTTCGACGCGAGCTGACGGATAGGGACTAGGGGGCAGGGGTGGAAGAAGGGGATAGAATAAGATTCATGGTGGGTAGGTGACAAGATGGAATACAGCAGAATCGGAAGCGACCAGAAAACAAAACACAGAGAGCGACAGAAAGCGGGTAGACAAGACTGTTTAAAATGGATGTAGGGTCCAGATACAAATGATAGAGTTGATGGATGGTGTTACACATTAAGCGGAGGCGAAGTTCGAGGGTTGTGGCCTGGAAGCGAGGAGAGCGGAGATGAGGACGAGGAGATTACGGGCGGAGATATCGATACGTACGTGAGGTCTGGAACGGCGTTTACACTAGTCCGAGTCCTCGCTATCAGATTCATGGATGACGAGGACGTTTGACAAGCCGCTCTTGACATAGAAATGGCCGTTCTGATTCAAGGATATTTTCCTTGCAATAGAATGACGCATCGATCTCCGTCCAACGCGGTTAAGGATCATTCCGGCCACCAGCCTGCATCTAGACTCTGAAGAAGACGCGTCCTGCAACTCTTGCATACGACCCGATACGAGCATGGGGGATAGGAAAGGATTCCGGGCGCTCGGTATTGGATCGAAAAGCAAGCATTTATCGTCAGAGAACGGGTCATCGTCCTCAAAGTCGACGGGTGATTTGGATGGTGGTGGGATTCGCGTCAGCCGCGTACGCCGGTGTTTATGTGATGGGGGAGGTGGAGGCGGCCTGCGCTGGGTAGACCGAATGGGACTGAGGTCAAGGGGGATGGTGATAGGACCAGTGGTGGTAGAAATGCGGGAGATGGGCCTCTTCCTGGAGAATGAGTTCATGACGAGTGGGACGTGAGTTGGGCAGACCGGGGGATTGGGGGAATGAGGGAGATATATATGGCGTCGTCGTTAGACCCTCGCTGCTCAGTGAGATGTGCCGTCGGCGACCAGCGGCTTCAGGAGGAGTGGGGAAGGGATGACAGAACCCAAACCTCGGCTTATAATCCACGGGTGGGACCACTTTTATGGTCCACGTGATCGAGGTCTGGGCTATGATCAAGTTATGGAAGACCCCAGTCGTGATAGGAACTGCCACAGACACGTTGGTGTCGCAGTCCTTCCATCGTTTCGCGTTTGTTCGACCCTTTGGCCCTCCATTGTTCGCTCACCAACCGACGCCGTGCGGGTTGCAGTCCCCTCGCGCCTCGGACAATGAAGCTGTGAAGGAGCGCGGTTATTGTTTCTCCCTTTCATCCTCCCGCTCAGCTCTATGGCTCCGCACGCTCGCTGATCACCCAAGTCGAGGTGATTGTCCCTTTGTCCATATCGGTCTCTAGGGTTGGTCTGGGACCCTCGCGCATCTAACTCTGGCTCTAACGTCTAACCGTCAATTACCTTTGCCATGCGACGGCACCTGACACCCCTATGTGCGTCTTTGATCTACCGTCTTCTCTCCAATCTAACATCTCGAGCTCACGTTGGTTTTTCCGACCATCAGCAGATTCGCGTATACAGTATAGCCAGGCCGCGCTTTACTTGATTCGCTAGCGAATCCAGCCTCGGGAGTTGAGTCTCTGTTTACGGCATCTCATCTCGAATCACCTCCAATCTCTACCCTCATCAGTGTGGCTTGAGCTAATACTCAATGAAATCACGTTCCCCCCATTCAGCGGCATGATCCCCACCAGAGGTCATCGGCTGTAATGGTTGTTCATGGGTTTCTACCTGGAAATTCTCGTCGTTTAACGGTTCCCGTTTCACATAAATGTACGGATTTGTTCATACTCAAGCCACTCTACAACCCATTCCACGTGAACGACTTCGAAACCCCGAATTGCCCGGATAACGCCAAAGCTTCCTCGGCGCTACTCCCGCCTACCCTCACTTTGTAGATTCCTTTGTCCGCATTCCAAGTCGAGTACTTCTCGTCCCAATAGCTGACGGCATACTTGTCCAACTCCAGTGTGACCTCCTCCGACGCACCAGCTCTCAGATCCTTGACCTTCTTGAACGCTTTGAGCTGAAGTGGCGGGTGAGTGTGTTCGGCCGCCATCGGCAACGTCACATAGAGCTGGACCACCTCCGATCCCGTAACCGATCCCGCGTTGGTCAAGGTGATCGTGGCGGTGACACATATATCCCCATCGTTGTGGGCGGGCTCGGAAAGCTTGAGGTTTGAGTATTGGAACGTCGTGAACGACAGGCCATGGCTATCGGTCCCCAAATTAGAACTCGTTGTCCGGGTAACGATAGACACTTCCTCACCCGAAATTGAAAAGGGGTTTGATACCGATCGCGTGGTAGTGTTTGTAGCCCTGTGGGAGGAAAAAAAAAGATAAGATCACGGATGTCGGTTTCACCGCCAAGCGACCCGCAAGAAAGTTTCAACTCACCACCAGGAGATCCTCAGAATACCTGACCTTTCCGTTTTCGAGAGAGAACGAGTTGTAGGAAGGAACGTCCTCGAGCCGTTTCGGGAACGTCAACGACAACCGACCGGCTGGGTTCACGTCCCCAAGTAAGACTTGTGCAATGGCATCTCCGGTCGTGTTGCCCAGGTACCAGGCATGGACTATACTCGGGACCATGTCCACCCAAGGCATGGTGATCGGCGATCCAGCCTGTGTGACCACGACGGTCTTCTTGTTGACTTCAGCTACCTTCTGGACGAGTTCGTCGGTTCGTCCAGGAAGAGCGAGTGTCTTCCGGTCGTAGCCTTCCGTCTCGAAATCGCCATTGAGACCGACGACGGCGATCACGATGTCCGCCTCCCTGGCCAGCTCTACCGCCTGGTCAATGAGATCGTCCGAGCTACGAACCTCTGCACCACCAAGCCGGACGCCAGAGATGTTGTCCAAGACGGTCTCGTCCTCGTCACCGTCTGCGGGGCCAGTGACATTGCAGAACTCGACGTAAATCTCATGGCTTTTATCCGTCTCAAGGTGGTAGACGCCACGTTCTTCCACGGAACTTGCTCCAAAGAAAAACTCCCCACGGCGTTGGCGAGTCCAATTATCGATTACCAGGTTACCATCCACCCACAACTGTTGGGAGATAAGCCAGGCGAAACGGTATTAGCGAAACTTCATGATAGCAAGATCCACCCCACCTTGGCGCGTCCGGCGGCGATAAGACCGAATTCGAAATCGATGTCGTAAGGCCTCGGTTTCAGGAACCCGCGAAGCTTCATCGTCCATTTGCGGGTAAGGCCCTTGGGATAGGAGGTGCCAATGAACATCTTTGTCTCGTCAAGGAATTGGGTTGTGACGGGGGTATTGAGCGGCTTCATGCTATTGTCACTTTCGTGCGAATACCATTCAGCGTTCCATCCCCTCTTGCCCTTGTCCTTCTCTGTCATCAGGTCCCACTCGAGGGTCGGTAACGTCAAGTATGCTAAGGTTACATATAAACGGTGAGCTCGGATCGTTTTTTTGGAGGTCAGGGGGGCTTGTCATACCTCTGGCGCCCTCGCTGTAAGTTACCTCAACGTCTTTGCCGAGAGCGTTTACGATACCGTCGTAAGGGGAAACAAAGTACGAGGGCTTCAGGGCAGCAGATCCACCCCCAGACAGTATCACTGCTTTAGCGTTTCCGCCGACGATGGCGACCTTCTTAACCTTGGTTTTGTCGATCGGAAGCAGCCCATTGTCATTTTTGAGAAGGACGATGGATTCAGCAGCGGCCTTCTGCAAAAGTGCGGTGTCTTCTTCGCTTTCATGGGTGCGTTCCTCTCCGTCGCCGTCCAAGATCTTCCGTTCATGGTTAGTTCACATACGGGTCCCGGTTTTAGGACGGGGATTTATTGGACTCACCTCTGGCGCTGCCTGGGCACATTTTTGGACCAGCTTGAGGACTTGCAGCGCTCGTTCTTTGATAGTTCTGACGGCCACCTTCCTCGCGCCGATGGTTCGTTTGGTGAGATCGAGAGTCCTCCACTTGCCGGTACCGGGCATCTCCAGGTCGAGTCCGGCGTTAATTCCAGCATCAACACCGTAGGTTCCAAACCAATCGCTCATGATCATCCCGTCGAACCCCCACTCCTTTCGGAGAACGTCTTGGAGTAGGTTCGGGCTTTCCGACACGTGGGTGCCGTTGAGGCGGTTGTAGCTATTGGACGGGAGTGAGCGAGGGGCGAACCATGGAACCCTACAGAAGCTCACGCAGTCATCATTGCCCAAGGCTGGGCATACTTCTGTGCCAGCATGAACGGCATCATGTAGATTTCGCGTAGTGCACGACCAGAGACAACAGAATCGTAAGAGAAGCGTTCGTCCTCCTTGTCATTAGCACTGTGGATTACACACAATGTCAGCCAGAGGGGCGTTCCTTCTAATGGGAAGGCAACACACCAGAAGTGCTTGATCGTGGCGCCAATTCCGCCTTCTTGAAGGCCCTTGATATACGCAGAAGCGATGGTTCCTGACAAGTGAGGGTCCTCAGAGAAGGACTCAAAGCTCTACGAGACGGCGTGAGTTCGGAAGGGCGGAACGGGAGATCGGTCACACCCTGCCACCAAGGGGGTTCTGAACGAATGAAGGTCAGGAATGCCGCGAGGTGGATCATTAATGATCGACATACACGTTGAATGTTGCAGGTTGGAGCCAAGGCTAGGGAAGCGGCTTTCAGCTTGGCCTCTGGTGCGAGCAGTTTGAGCCCAATGGTGTGGAGGAGCTCCGGGTCGAATGTGGCTCCCATAGCGGTTGACGACTGTTGCAACATCGATTTAACTTCCGGTCTCAGAGTAAAGATTACAAAGGGGAAGGTTGCCGATGATTTGACGTGAGCCCCGTCGGTCGAAAACGCCACGAAGGGCATGAATATCAAATGGCAGGGAAATGGACGACTTACAAGCAAGACTTTGGCCGGAGTGCTCATTAAGAAGTGGTTGCCTCGAATGCCGTTGGGGCCATCGCTGACCTTGATAGCGGGTATCCCCAGCCTTTCGATAGCGTGAGTGTGCCAGAAACCGACGCCGGCAATTAGAGAAATGGCTTCATCGATGGTCAATTCTTCGAGGACCTTGGATAGGTCCGCCTTTGCAAAATCAGAGGGGGGCATCTGCGCAAGTTGGAACAGAACTTTTGGAGCCCATAGGCAAGTGGTGGGCCTATATACCAGCCAGTCAGTCCGGGTTTGCTGACGAGAGGGCCTCCATGTCGAAGTGGGGAATTGACCGAGGTTTCTCCGCGCCCAACCCTCGAGCCAATGCTAGCGTGTGGTATTAATGCTATAGTAGGTAAGTTAGACACATTCAGTTTGGTGCCGGGTGCGGGCTCACCGAAGGCCAACGGAGCGGATCAAGAAGAGATGAAAGAAGTACCACCGGGAGAACTTGTTCGGTATCCACCGACGCCGACGACGCTTCATACATGAGGATGCCCTGGAGGATCGACAAAAGGTGGCCCTTGGGCGGGCGGAAGGTGATTCATTCTCCATGGATGTACATGCAGCGGTTGGGAAGGGAGAAAAGTGCCGCAGGAATAATGTAAACGGGAGGGGCCGAAGCTTGCCTTGATAGATCCAATAGTCTGGTCATTGAGATCGGTGATGATCACTTTTATGTATCTGGTCCGTGATGCCATTCACACACACCCACATGATGCGCGTGCGGATGATAGGATGATACGGTCGTAACGGGACGTGACGATATCGGGTGCGATTGCTGATGCAATGGGGAGCCACTCTCGCTCTGGAGGCCGTCCGGTGACAGGTTCTGATGAGATGGGACCCAGAGGAAATCCTGGGGTCCGGATGTAAGCAACAAGCGACAGGTTCGCGCGAGCACGCAGAGGCCCGAGAACTTACACCTGGGGTTCGGGAGAAGAGTGGATCAGGGTCCTATCCGTGGGCGATCAGATCAGAAGTGATTCGCTGGCTCATATGGATGTGTTGGATTGGACGCTCTCTCCGCAGCACCTCTACGCTTGGCTCTTTCTGCAGGAAGAACGGTTTGAGAGCGAAGCCTGGTCTCGAGGCCGGTAGCGAGCAACCCGTGGGAAGGGAAACCGCCGTACAAACACCGGGCAAGAGCATTCCATAAAGGGGAATTTTGATTAGTCAGCGAGATCCAGAGAAATGGATTGCAGATTCAAACTCCGCAGCGTTTTACAGCTCCTGTGCCTGGCTCAGGCACCTTTTAGGAGAGAGTCCCTTGTCGTTCTACATAACGGCAGATGGAGGTTAAGTCCCCCCTGAACTCCAACGAGGACCAGGCATCGATGGCCTCCGTCGTCGCGCCCCCGCCCCCCGTCTCCGTGCCTTCCCACTCCGACCCTCTCCCAGTCAACAACCTCTCCAATGTCGCCGGCGCTGGGGTCAACAAGCGTTATCGCCCCGCCCCTGCAAAGACCTTCCAATGCAGGGGCTACGGCGACTGTCGAATGGTATTCAGTCGAAGCGAGCACCTGGCCAGACACATCAGGTACCTTTTTCGCCCCCTCTCACACGCAGAACGCGTCCTCATTCCCCGTCGTTCCTGCCAGAAAACACACTGGGGAGCGTCCTTTCAATTGCCACTGTGGCAAGCATTTCTCCAGACTCGACAACCTTCGTCAACACGCCCAGACCGTCCACGCGGACAAACAGGACGTGAACGAAAAGATGATGCGCGACCTCACTTCCCTCCACGCCAGCATGACAGCTGTTGCGAAAACCACGACCACACGTAGCAAGCGCGCACCTGCCAACGTCAGCACATCCTCTAGCGGAAAGTTGCCTAGTCCCCAGAGTGTTTCACCCATCAGCCAGACCGATTCATCTAATACCATCCAAGATGACGACGTCTCCCCCCCTCTGTCTGCCATCCAAACCCACCACCCCCGGCCCGGAACCAGCACCGGTTATGAGGGAGACAATGGCCTGGCCTTTCGCCAGATCTCAGGGAGTAATCCATGGCCCCTCCATACCAACGCCACCACCCAAAACAACTATTCCTTTCGTGACCAACAATCCAACTCAGAGTACGGCCAGTCCTTTCGGAACCCATCCTCACACTATCAGTTCGGACAGCATTCGTCCCGCCAGTCCTTTCTCGCCTCCCCACCAACCTCGTCATCAAGGCTCGGCTCAAGCCACGGGAACCCACCTTCCGATGGTCGATCACTCCCACCCCTCTCATCCGTCGTCTATTCGTCACTCTCCAGTTTCTCAGGCCAGCAACCATCATACGCCGTCCCACCAGCAACAGCAGCCAACATACTACCCTTACCAAACCCAACAATCCATCGACGACCTGCGACATCCGCATCAAGACCCACAACAGCCCCTGCATCATATTACCACCAGCCCCCAGGAGGCTCCTCATCTCACCACTTACCTTACCCCGGAGCTCCCAGGTTTGGATTGGGGGGCTTTGGAGCGGAGCTATCAATACCCACATATCCCGACGGACCAATGGGATCAGGTTTCTCCAGCGATGGACCGTCCTCCCCAATCACAGGAGAATCCCCATTTTCATTCCATCCTCCCGCGCTCTCAGAGCAGCAACAGCAATCCTCAACCGTCCCTCGTAAACGGCCTTTCCCAGGATCCGATGATGGCGGCCTACCTGATGGGAATGCAGACTACGACTACGGATCAGAGTCGAGACCCCAATCTCGACGACTCACAGTCATGGAGCTCCTCAATGACACGGATGAGCCACCAAGGACGGCAACCACAGCAGACTCAACCTCCTCCAGATTCGTACCGTCGTTATCCTTCCCGATCAATGAGCGCCCACGAACTTCCTCAGGAGCATTATTCTCAAGAGATTCGAAACCACTCAGGTCGCCATCCTATGCAGATTCATTCTTCCCAGGAGATCGAGGATCGCCAGAAAGCTCAAGGCGACTACTACCGCCACCTGGGGATGGCCGCCGCTTACCAATCTACCCAGATTCCCCCGTACTTTCACCTACAGGATCCCCCGACTCGCAATCCACCATATCTCCAATTGCAGATCCCTACAGAGTCTCATCATCTTCACCATCGCTCGTCAGCCCCGGGCTTGCTCGAAATGTCGATTCGGGACCAACGACGGGCGAGTCCTCAAGGGATAATCAAGTACGAATCACCTCAAGGCCTACCCCAGTTGGAATGAGGGCCTAATCTCATATCCTTTAAACCTCCCTCTTAATACACCTGTTCTCTCCCTCTCTTTCGCTTTTTGGGATTCGAATCATAACTTGAGGTTCAACGCTCTCCTTCCCCCTTATATTAGCTTACCAACCCACGTCTTATTCACTGACTCTTCTTGTGGTACCCGTACGTCTATCTCCTTCTCTATTCGTACATCCTACGTGCCGGTCACCATCGTGTCCACCCTCATCCTGTTTGTTCGTCTGACCTTCGGTTTCAAGGACCGAGAGGCAGTTTCCCACCTAAGAAGCTATGTAACTGTTCTGTATATTGAAGATTACCCATAATCGTAGTTGGTACATATACACGTCCGTCGGTATAGACGTTCGGTCTTGTCCAAACCAAGAGCGTGATCGATCGTGTGATACGTGACCTCGTCAGCATCCACCCCGCGATTTCAAGAATGAAGGTAAGCTCCAAATCAGCTGGGTTGCCGCCACGCCTCACGATGAGTAGATCGCGGTCGAAGGGTGTTGTCACGGCGAACTAGACGCGATTTACGAGCATCTTGCTGGTCTCGAGACGCACCACAACTACAAAGTCGACTTGCTCTTGTTATGTGGGGACTTTCAGGCGATACGCAACGAGCAAGACCTACAGTGCATGTCTGTTCCTGACAAATTCCGCCAGCTCGGCGGCTTTAACAAGTGGGTACGTTCGTAATCACTCGTCCGATAACTGTGCTTCACGGCATCATCTGCGCCCCAGGTATTACACCGGGGCAAAGGTAGCGCCGGTGCTCACCCTGGTTATCGGAGGGAACCATGAAGCTTCCAACTACATGTGGGAATTGTACGCCGTTTGCCTTTCTCTCGTGATTTCCTGGGTTTATCTTTGGGTAGGTTCCACGGTGGTTGGCTCGCTCCTGGTATATTCTTCGTGGGCAACGCAGGTTGTGTCCAGGTGAATGGGATTCGGATTGCGGGTATGTCAGGTATTTTCAACCGGCATCACTACCGCCAAGGTACCGGCTCATCGTCCCAACCTGAGCACGCGGCTGAACTCACCCTAGGATTCTATGAGAAGATCCCATATTCCTATGGTACTATGCGAAGTATCTACCACATCCGTGAGTACAACTTCCGGCGGCTCGCGCTGGTACGCCTTATGGATCTCTTTACCTTGTACTGGCAATTGAACGGTTGCCACCTAGCTCTCGAAACCGCACATCTTCCTTTCGCACGACTGGCCGGCGTCCATCGAACACCATGGGAATGTGGGGGATCTACTACGACGGAAGCCATTCTTCAAGGATGACGTGAAGAAAGGCGCACTAGGGTCCCCTCCTCTGTTCGAACTTCTGAAGACGTTGAAACCGGATTGGTGGTTCAGTGCTCACCTTCATGCCAAATTCGAAGCAACGTATTTCCACTCCGGGGGTGTTCCAGCCAACCTTCCTTCGAACTCAGTCGAGGCGAACCCCGACGAAATCGTAATCGGCGACGCTGAGGACGAACCGACGCCCACCGTCGCACTGCCTACAGATCCCGGGCCTTCCGCCACTAACCTCAATCCGGATGAGATCACA
>Ga0307509_10009791_pt1 | contig 11882 bp, 16 predicted proteins | sample 10_EM_MG_FD_202245 | JGI IMG/M metagenome (GOLD analysis project Ga0307509, IMG submission 202245) | Populus trichocarpa ectomycorrhiza microbial communities from riparian zone in the Pacific Northwest, United States - 10_EM | ecosystem: Host-associated > Plants > Roots > Unclassified | place... | reverse complement strand
GATAATCTCCCTGTCCTCTCCCGGCGACCATTACGGATGAGTTCGTCCTTCCACGAGGGGAAAAAGCCCCAACTACAAGATCCAGCGGTGGTCCAGATAGATCCGAAGTGGTGCGCCCAATCCACTCGATGACCTTACTAGCCGGACAATGGCTAAAATCTAATTCCAGCATCCATTCCGCCCTCAAAGAATTCTTCGAGCCGCTCAGGACCAATGACTCACGAGCGGACTTCTTCGCCGTGTACCGCAAGGAATCTGCAGAGTTTGACCGTGATTATGCGAAGAAGTACGACGAGGACTTGAACACGTCTCTCATCTTCATGAGCCGTTTGATCTCCGTCCTAACCGCTAACTGCTAAATCCAGAGGTGCATAGGCCGGTCTCTTCTCTGCAGTTAGTTCGGCATTCATAATCGATGTTCAATCGAAGCTAGAACCGAATCCAAATGACATGACCGCCGCCTACATGCGTATCCTGATTCACAATATGAACAACTCCATCTTCCCCGACGCGGACCCAAACCCCACCACCTGGACCAACCCTCCTTCCGAAATTGTCACCGTCCAGTCGTTACTCTACGCCAGCCTCGCGACCTCGCTCTTTTCCGCGTTCCTCGCGATGCTCGGGAAGCAGTGGGTCAACCGGTATCTCAGGAACCGCGGAGGCTCTGCTGCCGACAAGAGCCGGGCCAGACAGCGGAAGTTGGACGGTCTCCAGGAGTGGCACTTTCACCTTGCCATCGAGAGCGTCCCGGTGATGCTTCAGCTCGCATTGCTCTTGCTCGGTTGTGCTCTATCACGCTACCTCTGGACGATCAGCCATACGGTCGCTGGGGTCATTATTGCCGTCATGCTCCTCGGAGTCACCTCATATGTTTTCCTCACACTCGCAGCAATACTCCATTACAGCTGCCCCTACCAAACACCTCCTTCTATTCTCACGCGGACGGTCATCAGATACCTAACACATGGCGACACAACATTCACTCGGTTGCTACGATCTCTTATTGCGCCCTTTCCCTCTATCAAAAGCATCAGGCGAATTATTGGGCACCTTCGTCCCGGAGTTCGCAGTGTGCTGAGGAGCTTTATTTGCATTCCAACCGGAGCAGAGGAAACGGAACACATACAACTCGCTGTTCTTATGGCACCGCCCACCCAGATCTTCGAGGACGTTCCTATTGACTGGGACATTTGCAAGGAAGACATCCGTTGTATTTCTTGGGCCCTCTACTCCACTACAGATACCGACGTGATATTCTCCACCGTTCGGTTCGCTGCAGACATGATCTGGTACCCAGAGATTGTGGGGGCCCTGTCACCTCACATCCTCATGGAACTCTTCTTTGATTGTCTGGTGGATGGGCGAGTGGCCCCCGGCAAGTTGGAACACGCGAGTTCAATAGGGATGGCGTTGTCATCTCTTCTCAGTGTCCACCTTATCGTAGAACCAAAGAGTCAGGCACTCAAGGAACTCTGCGAACGTATTCTCAGCGCACAAATACCTTCCCCCGAACCAACGTTCATGCTTGTCACAGATGTCCTCCGATTTGTTGCGGATACCGTCGGGCGTCCAATGTTCGATAGTTGGGAGCTTCTCGAAAGCATACCTGATCATCTATCCACAACGCAACAGTATTGGTTGAGCAGAGTTATCCTTCAGACTCTCTGGAGGTGGAGGCGTATCCAGGAACCTACCAGAATTCTCCGCTTCCCAACAATGAGACCAATTTGCCAGAGGTTCGCCGCGAGTAACGACCAGACCCTCTCCGTCCTCAAAACGAACTGTTTCCTCATGATGGCGATCTCTCTGGGCCTCCAAATCGACATTCGTGATTTGTATGCCCCCAACACTAAGTATGTGATCCACCCTGTTTGCCACGGAGTTTGCTGATATATATGTTAGTCACGCATTACGGGTGGCAGTCAACCTTTTCCTTCAACAATTACGAATATGCATCGGGGAGAGGAGGGTTGAACCGTTATATCTGCCAGTGGTTCTATCCGCATCAACTCATCTTAGCCCGTTCCAAGTTGTGGGAGACGGGGAACTAGGCATTTCTTTGATTTCTGACCTTCTACATTCCAGGTACGCAGAGGGTGATCGATATCGGATGACCAGCGAGGTAGTGCGATCGCTAGGGAGGTGGTTTACCTCCTCGCCTCGCCCCCTCGTACGCCATAGTTGGATCCCTACCCTCTTGGGCTTCTTATCGCTGTGCGAGAAGTTCTATCCTGCAAATTCCCCAACACACCCAGGATTCATCGCACTCCATATGCTATCGGCTAGTACGGGATATGATGGCTTCTGTGAAGCGGTTCTTCCCATCCTTACATCAGTGCTACTACCAACCCACCCATTACAATCACGCGGTTTGGCTCTGGAGGTCTTTCGTAGATCCACAGCCGAATGGTTTTCCCCACAGGCGGAGAATATCTCAAGTAAGGACCTTAACCAGTTTCTTCGAGCTGTTGGCGACCCGTTCCAGTTTCCGGATCTCTCCCTCCAGGATGGGAAACCCACGATCGCGGCCTGTCACAAGCCCATGATGGTCGCGGTCGTCCTGATTGGCTTTGCATCATCAGATTTGTGGCGGATACACCTCCGCCACTCGAATTTCACCTCCTGCGAAGAGATTGTGGCCACCGATGATGGGAAAATGGCCGCTATCGAGTGTATGTTTGGCCCCATGGCGCGCTCGTTGTCAGCACTTCTCTACACACCAGCAAAGATGATCACGGTTCTCAAAAGGCTTGAAGACCTGCGGTGTTTGAACACGGCTGAAGTCATTTTACTTTGGATTTGGACCGCGGACGTCGTGAACCCAATGGATCACGGTGCATGGGAGCTGATCAGGCGCGATACACTCAGGTTTTATCAAACCCATGGAATTCGACGTCTGGCAGCCTTGTCACGGCATATAACTGACACTACCAGGACGACTACGTACATCGATTTTCTAGTAAAATGCTACGGACGTACCCCATGTCGAGCTCGAAAGCCGCCGATCGCGGCAAAACTGCCTGATAATTGTATCGACCTTCGCATCTTTCAGGTTTGTCAGTTGAGGAGGTTGTATCAACTGTTTTGGAGCGACTCTGTGATGTAGGGGGACGTTTACGGTTGAAGGAGTAGGAGTGGGGGTAGGAGGTAGAACTGACATGCCACCTGGATGGCCTGTAATTCACGGACTGGGTGTGCCATGGGATGTCGGAATATACATTTTTTACGCTGGTGGCCGCGCTCGGACTCTTGGGTTACCTCCCTGTGTCCGGTACACCGCCGGAGGGAACTAGGAACCGGAAGAGAAACCAGGTATGCGCGGGGGATGTTATTACAATTGATGTGGGACGCTGTGATTCGAGACACTGTGATACTCATACAATGTGGGATTTTTCGCTTCCCTCCTTGGCTTCCTGCGATTGTATGTCCACACCTCTTCCCATTCCCTGCCGCCTCAGCGGAGAATTTCTTTCACCCTCCCCAATCTCCCGGTCCTACGAATGGACGAGCGGACCGATCGCGGTCGAGGTTTTGAGGAAGTTCCCAAGATGACCGGTGAAACCGAAACAACCAACCGCACGTTCGAAGGATTCTCCGCCTGTCGGTTAAACACCAATGTTCATAGTTCCATCATCGCTTGAGGTTCGCCTTCGGCGGGTGTCTCATGTGAATGAAATCGTATACACCCATTGTTCAGACCTTTATCCGGGGACAGATTAAAATGATCCTGTGCAGGATTTCGGCTTTCCATGGTCTTGGTATAGACGACCGTTGCCGCTCCTTGAAGTCTACACGATATCCCTGACCCAGAGGAGGTATTGGAAGTTGCGGAGAAGAACCCAGCCTAGTATGATAACGGAGACCCAGAATCAAGAAACAAGGCACGGGGGAAAGGTACATCCCCTAGCGATCCCCTTCACGTCGTGAGCAAGTCTCGCAGGGGAAAAGAGGGAGCCCATTTAGGAACGAGTCGAGCAGATGATCGCTCATTTCGCTCCTCTGTTATTGGGTTGGATGTGTGTTGGGGTGACTCTTCGGTGGTATAGACAGACCCGCCAACATTCAAGTGGAATGTGGCTGTGGTGCGTAGATATTTCGTTACCACCAGCCGACAGCGCGTCAACATCCCGCACGGTAGAGTGCCCTTAGTTTTGATCTCAGCGGGCGAGAGGCAGATTCGTTAATCCTAAAACGTACAAGTCACGAGCACCGTATTTTGTCGAGCCTGGTCTGGAAAGTGGTGGGTCCCATTCGTTGTGGCCGGTGAAATGAAACTTTGCGTTCAAGAACCTGTGAAGAAGAGATGTCGAGGGTTGAGCCTCATGCCCTAACGCCTTGACATCCTACGCTGTCTAGGGCATCCAGGATGGTCAACGGGTGGTCGGTTGGCGTCAAGGCGGCTGAAGCGGAAGGACTTCATGAGAAGATCAAGGTGTCAAAACGGGAGCGCCGGAGCTTCCCGTAGCCTCATGGCCGAAACCGCGATGTCAAAACCTTATCTCCCACGAGAAACCGTCGACTACATTATCGACAGTAGTACTTAACAGTTTTCTATAGACAAGGCGAGAAGATCTCGCCAATTTCCAATGCGATTTCTCGCAGGTTGTCTAGTCCCCTGGGGGAGTTAGATTTGACCCCTGGCTTGTCCAATAACCCAGTAGGGGGGTTGGATTACACCCCCGGCTTGTCTAATAGGCCTGTAGGGGGGTTGGACCGGCAAATCAGGTCCACTGGCTATTCCAGATATGGGCAGATAGCCGGTATGGGTGATCGGCGGTGATCTGGGTGACATACCGACATCACTGCGACCTCACGGGCGTAGCAACCGTGAGGACCATCCTCTGATGGCCTCGTCTGGCGTCAGGGGTCATTCCGTGGCATCAAAAATCCCCCGGATGCGCTGCAACCGTGGGAACCACCCTCCCCTGCCAGTAATAGGCGCTCCTTGTAGGGGGCAAAAAAACCACCCGCATCCCGGGTTCCCTTCCTCAGCCATTAGATAGATAAATATATAGAAATATATAGCTGGATAATGGCCCAATGGGCGACTTTTTGAATATATATAATAGGCGAAAACCGCCGAAATAAATATTGAAAAACCACGCTTTTTTTGCTGTGCCGGCCTCCAGACACCCCAACGACCCCATCCGTAAGAAGACTGGCTCAAAATACCTTGATTTACGGCCAGGAAGCCCAATTTTTGCGCGGTGGAATCCCACCCGGGTGCACCGGGATTTGCCGCAACAGAGGGAGCAGGAAAAACGGTTGCAGCGCACCCGCTGTTCCCTTTTTCCGTAAATGGTACTAACAGTAGATAGCCAATACCTATACATACCATTCCCGCTATGTCCGGGGACCCAATCCTGGCTTGTTGAGCCCATGCAGCCCACGTTCGTCGCCAGCGAGCACGGCGCGGGTCTGGGCGCCAAACAATCCCAGAGGTGAGCACAAAAAACGGGGCTCACCATGCTTAGTATTAGATGAAACAATCCTATATACATGCAGTAGATAAAAATTACATCAGAAATGCATTCCCGTTGTGTCCGGAGCCTCAAAAGCGAATCGTCCATGCTGCGCACGCTGATATTCCGTTGCCACGCCATAGACGCGGCGGAAGGGCGTCTAACCCTGGCTCAGCAAGTGGTCAATAGCTTGACTGATACTCAGTATTATAGCATATATTGGTGTCTATTGCTACGTACACACCATCCGGCTCGCGATGGATTACATCCAGACGCGTGAAACCCACCCGTTCGCTCAATTGAGGCCTCTCAGTTCTCCGTTCCACAGAGCGGCTAATTTCCATATTTGGGAACTCGATCGAATCGCAAAAAAATCGCTAAGTCCACAAATCCCCCAAACGCAACTGTTCGCACCCTCGCTCACTCTCACGTCAAGACAAATGATTCTATTCGCAGGGGTAGGTAGTATCTTGTGGTAGGGGGCGGGTACAGTTGTGTAGGTAAATAAAAGCATGTCCAAAAGTTAGATAACGTTGTCATCGGGAGATCCGGCCTCATTATCGCTGGAACCTATCCTGTCAACACCATCGGCATCCACATGCTGAGTTGAGGAGGCTGAATGAAAGAGCCTAATGTTGCAGGCAAGGCGGTTACGTCGGCTCTTGGGCGGTGGACGGGGAAAGTCGTTGATCCAATAAGCAGCAAGGGGGTGCTTCTCGAGGATGCCGTACCAGTCGCTGAGGAAGAGCGGAATGAGTTGGCGATGGAGGTTTGCCTGCTTATAAGCGTAGGCAGCGACCCCAATGGCTGTTGTGGCCTCCAAGGCTGAAAGGGAAGGGGAGACGGCACGTTGCTCCCACTTGCGAGCAGTCCAATCGAAACTGACCAACGTTTGGCGCATCTCCTCGATGACGAGTTCCACTTCCTCCTTGTAACACTTCACTCACTCTTGGGCTTTACACCACTCGACCCTGAGAGCAGTGTCGAGATCGGGGTCATCAGGGGAGGTCGAGGTTTTAGGAGCGGTAGTCCAGATCCATGATTGGACAAAACGGGATGCGGTGGATTTGGTGCCTTCAAGTCCGGGTCCATGAATATCCTCGTCCTTGAGTTCAAGGAGCACTTTCTTCCAAGGGCCAAACTCCTCGTTGGGGGAGAGGTTCACGATTGCCTTCCTTGCCACATGGTACGTCGAAACTGCCTCAGACATCTCGGCTTTGGTCTTGTTGAACGGGTCGCGGCCCCTTGTGGCAGTCCCTTGGGTACCCGTAATGTGGGCTCGAGATGCCGTGATGAGAACCCGGGTTAGGCGGCGAAGACGGCGGATGGTGTGGAGGGCGTTTGAGGCTTGCACAAAGCGTAGTCGATACTCAAGTTGTGCGAGACCACCGATGCACTGGGCATCACGTGAGGCGGGGGGAAGGGCAGAGGGAAGCTCGAGGTTGATCTTCTCGGGGTGATCGGCGAGGATAATGGGATCGATGGCGTCAAGGAGGGAGCCCGCACCCGGCATATAGAGACGTTGGGGGGCGTGGAGGTTGTTGATGGACTTGACGAGCGACCGGCGGCGTGCTACGAATGAGTTTGATGCCTCGCTATTGCCGTCGTGGCCCGACGCCTTGAACGTGCGCCTGGGTTTCGGATATCAGTGACTACAAAGGGGGACAAAAATGTACACATACTGGGAAGCCTCAACCGCCAACGCACATTGGAGGAATCCGGCGGGTGATGTCTCGTGAGGGAAGATGACACCATTCTTCCGCTGCTCCAGGTCCTCTTTGGCGAGCTGCTTCTTCAAATTGATCAACACGGCACCTATCAATCGTTCAGCTTGAGAGCGTGTGTATACCATGCAAACCAACTCACCGGCATCAGGTTCCTCAAACGGGTTCGGATTTGACTGATCTTGCTTGTAGTCGAGCAACATCTTCCTCCAGCCGGTGACAGCACGGGGCCAAGCCAATGTCATTGAATCCGCTTCTTCACGCAGGATCTTGGCCCATTCGCAAGCCCGCTCAAGCATGGTAAGCAACTGAGTGCCTGTGTGAACGTTAGTTAATTTGGGATCGATCAACGAAACAAAAACTTACGGAGGCCAATGTACTTGCGCCAGTTCCATCCGTTCCAATGGTCGTCCAGAATTAGGTGGCGGGCACCCGGTCCGTTCTCCCTAGAACTGATTGCGACGGGTCCAGAGTGTGACCAGATGGTTTCAACGGTCTCTCCGTGAGTCTTCCCCATGCCATCCATAAAGGCAAGATTGAAAAGTATTTGACACAGTGCCCCATGACCGAGGATGTGCCAGCTCGGAACCCCAGCACGGAACGAATTGAGGGCGGCGAAGTTAATTGATCGTGAAAAGCCGTATTCTTTGAGGCGTCGAAACAGGTGCTTGAGCCACTGACAAGCGATGTCATATGTAATAACAACATCAGTGAGCCCAGCGGCAATGTCGTCCATGAGGGCAGATATGACGGCGTAGTCAACCCTCTCGAATCTGATTGTAGTAGTTAGCTACGAACAGAAGGCATCAGAAGGAATCTTACTTTTCTCCCTTCTGGAGGTCAACGACCCCTTTCGGGTGGACGAAAGCGTGACGGCACGAAACAGCAACGACACCGGTGACGGTGTACCCCTTATTGTTCTTAGTGTGTGCCTGAATGACTGTGTTAAGTTCTGGGCCACAAGTAGATATCTGTTTCGTACCAGTTAGTGATTGACCGATGGAATGCGAGATAAAAGCTTACCGGGTCAACAGCATTCTTGTTCTCATCCAAATGTTTTTGGTACGCGTCATTCTTCACCATGTAACAGGACCCATCAGAGAGGTTGTGATCCTTGAATCCTCGATCCTTGGACTTCAGCTTATAGCAACCATCGACGCCCAAATGCAATGTGTTCAACCATCTTTACAACAACAGGGGTAGGTGAGTACAGAAACATAACAGCGTGGGAAGTCATTCGTACAACTGAGGCTTCGGGAAAACAAGAGTATTCTTCCCCGGTTGGGGGCACGCAGGACATACAACTGCCATACTTCCTTCGGGTGGTGACACCACAGCAGGGGACCTGTTCGCCGCACTCCCTTTGGGTGGTAGCACAACGGTGGCGGAGTCGTTCGCTGTACTTCCTTCGGGTGGAGACTCCTTTTTTCCTTCGGGCGGGGACTTCTCATCAGGGCAGTGGATAGCGCCACCTCACTTGAGGAGTTGGAGGTAGGTCCAGAGACGAATAACGAGGGTGATCTCATTGTAGCGGTGCTAGAGGATCAACAGGTTAGGCGAGTGTAATGATTGAAATAAATATCGACGATTTCGGGCTTCAACCCGGCAGCGTCCGTGCGCTGAATGATGGCATGGTAGAAATCGTACGGGTTACATTTGTTTTGATCCTGTAGCTTGCTTGTGGAAGAAGTCGAGGATATCGAAAGTGAACGCGGTCGAGGGACGTTTGATTGTTGCCGGGAACCAATGGGAACGGAGGAGCTGAACGCGCTTGGGAGGATGGCGTTCGCAGGCACAATATCGGACAACAAGACGGTGGATGCCGGAGAGGTCGAAGACCATGAGATTGTGAAGGACCGTAGGGTTGGAACACGTGTCGCCAACGTGGTGTCCAAGCTGAAAAACGAGGCCGAGGGACGTGAGGGTGGATTCTTCAAAAAAGTGACCATTCCATTTCTGAAAGCACGTCAGTCTCAACGGGTCAGCGTGATAGACATCAGTATACATACCTGAACCCTGTGGAGAGGGTTGGCCACGTGTCGCGAAAGGAGGCAACCCTTGCAGACCGATTCTCCGGAAGAGCAACTAAGGCACCGGTACTCCGCAGCTGACTCGCACGTGCAACGGTGCTCTGCGGCCTGCTTGCACGCAAGGCAGGGTGAGCGTCGATGCAGGGGAGCTTCTGTGCGAAGGATTTCGTGGAGGAACTCTGAACAATGCGGAAGCCATTCCTGCACTTTCGACTGAGAGCGGGTAAGTGGGTGACGTGTGAGGTGGCGAGCACAGAGCACACTCACCGAGACCGAATGGCTCGCAACATCAGAAGCAAGACCCGCAGGGTCGTCATCCACAGAGTCGGGGGGGTCCACTTGCGAACTGGGTGCAGGGGGAGAGTCGTCGTTGTCGTCGTCGGGAAAAGTGATGGGGGAACTGGGGTGGTCGAACTCCATTTTCTCGATGACCCGCTTCTTGGTAGCACGGCCACGGCTGCTGCCAATTCGAACGAGAGAAACAACCTCCAGTGACAGGGAGGAAGGAACATGCTCAGGGGGCCTCTTGCGTTTGCCTGCCTTCGAACGAGATGGTTGGGGCATGATAGTGATGAGGGACAAGCGCCGATCAGTCAACGGCCAAGTACCACCGCTGACTGGATGCATACGTCCTGAATTGCGAGCGGCTGTGACTCCCTCGAACATGAATAAATATATCGGACGTTTAGGGTACCTGTCCATACCATACCATATCTAAGTTTTTTCACTTCTCCTGTCCCACTTCCGTGGTAGCACTACTGTACGAACATTCACTCGTTCACGCTCAAATAACAAAACCCTGGAGAATATTAATCCTAGTGCTGATTCTCAACGGAATAAAAATTGTGGTTCAGAAGGCACTTCCGTGTTACAACTGAAATTAATTACCTATTGAGATCTAATCTGTAAGATCTAATCCCCAGGATATGCACAGCACAGGACGCTCCGATGATTGAACCAGAGGTGACGAGGAGATAATCAGCAAGATTAGGGTTGATCGGTTCGCGAGGCAGTCGGATTGGGCGGTGGGGTTCCGAACGTTTGACGTCGTGGATGCGGTGGTTGAAATGCAGTAGTTATCAACTGCAAGGGCGTTATTGCATTCGTGCGGTAGAGGTAGCACTTCGTTGCTCCACTCGAAATCCCTTGCGAAAGTTTCTGGGTCCCAAGCCCGAGCCTGAATCCAACATCCTACAAAACCTGTCGCCATCGCCTATGCCACTGTATTCTAGGTAACCGTCCAGCATCTGCTATCTACGCCCCCACTCCTGCCATTCCCTCCCCACCACATCCTCAATTGATTCCAAGAACCATGCTCCACACGATGACCCAGCTACCAGTGTATCGCTGCTTGGTTTGCCCGCGCCGGGTTACGCTGATCCCCACATCCCCCGTGGGCATATGCAAGATCTGACAAGAGCTCACTGCTATCTTTGACTACTATCGTACCCTAGGTTACCTTTAGAGTAAATACCTAACAAGTAAGTGAGCGAGATCTTGAGATGCGGGTTCTGTCGAGTCGATCACTCGGATGAATCGCTTGGATGTCGAATTGAGATGGATCGTTAGTATAGAACACAGTCATATGATGCTCGCGGTGTGGGTTTGTTGGGATTTTTAGGGTCAACGGGCGTATGACAGAGAACATGGCACTACTTGGAGAGAGCTATCTGAACATAGGTCCCATGGGTGACGCGCGTCTCAGCTACCAATGGTGTTTTACAACACGTGGATTCAGATATATTTGGTCTCAGAGATGGTCACTAATACGAAGTAAGAGATGAATTGCATGGAAGTAAACGAAGTACAGCTAGACGAGCACAGGCAGGCGAGCACAGGTAGGCGAGCACGAAGAGACTCATGGTATTGTAAAGAAAATGTAAAATAGTGTGTGTTGGTCTACTTGGCGACCCACACCTTACCCTGCAGGAGGGCTCGTTTGAAGGCGGCGTAGGCAGCAGCTTCACTCGACGTACTTTGGTGAGAATTTCCAGACAATTTGTCGGTCGATGCGAGGACTTCGGTCCTGCAAACGATCATTAGTCACAGGTGTCTATAGTGCCTTTTTCAACCTTGAAGGTAAACTCAACCCATTTAATTCTATTGGGTACCTATCCCATCATTTAGAGTCCATTCAGGGGATCACATCCTGCTACTTCTTATCAAGTTTGGCGGAACCGTTCTTGAGATATCGACCATTCTTTAAATTTAGTGGAGGGGAACTCCCAGCACCTCTCTGGCTTCTTTTGGCCAGTTTCTGACCATGCCATATGTGTTCCTAAACAAACACCATCATAACAAGGGCCCTCCACCCAAAATCCTGATTTTTGGAGAGATTCTCACATGATTGACCCCCATACCCCTGGAGCCTGAGGAGCACAGGGGCCAAACTCTTCCACATTGCTCCAAAAATCACAAAACTGCACCCATGTCACCTGGGCAACCTGTGTAGGATGGGGACATAAGCAGCTTGATTTTTCTGGCCTCCTGTATCCCTCTGCCAAGTAGGCCTCCAGAGGGTGGGACCGTGTGCTGGATAGATTTGGGAGCATATCCAGGGGCTACATATGGCTTCCCAAGACTGTCCTATGTATAGGTGGGACTACCCATGCAAATCTCCATTTTTAGAAACTTCCTCCCACATTAGCCTACCCTACCCTCCT
>Ga0307509_10009790_pt1 | contig 11882 bp, 18 predicted proteins | sample 10_EM_MG_FD_202245 | JGI IMG/M metagenome (GOLD analysis project Ga0307509, IMG submission 202245) | Populus trichocarpa ectomycorrhiza microbial communities from riparian zone in the Pacific Northwest, United States - 10_EM | ecosystem: Host-associated > Plants > Roots > Unclassified | place... | reverse complement strand
GCCGGTGAAGGTAGGGTAACTTGGGTTCCTCAGTAGGGTAACTGGGACCCATGGGCATAATGACCAAATTCCCAAGGTAGGGTAACTTTGCCCTCTTATGCCTTTAACCGCTCAGGAAGTCCTCCAGACGACCACAGAAGTCGCCTCGGAGGTCCGTGTAACATTCCCATAATTCTCTTGACCTTATGCGAATGTGCTCCCGAAAGGTTACCCTGCCTAGTAGAGTACCTCAAGGCTACTCAACTATTCCCTAGGCCTTATCCTAGGTTTACCAGCTATGTGTATCAAGTATACGAGACCATACCACCTCTGGTTACCTCTTGGTATACCATTTGGGCTAAGGTGATAGTGATTGTAGCTACCTATCGTAGGGTCGTTACAAAGGGGGTTTTGAGAATGTCTGTGCTAACAAGCTGGCTGGTATCCTCACCAAAGGAGTGGTTTCCCCTTACCTTGTGGCATGGATCAAGTCATTCCTCTCCAAACGCCAATGCTGGCTTATCTTCCAAGGCACCCCTAAGGTCTTCTGCCCAGTGGCTGTTGGTACCCCCCATGGCTCCCCAATCTCTCCTCTTCTGTTTGTGCTTTATGTTGCCAGTCTCCATCCAACAATTCCTCAAGGTCTCGCGGTCTCGTAAGTCGATGATCTCACTCTGACGGTCAGCTCGGACTCTGTTCGGTCGAATATTCGCATTCTCCAACACTTCTTCTGCGTCATCCAAAGGCAGGGTGCCGACCTGGGGGTCGTGTTTTCTGTCTCACAAACTGAACTCATTCACTGCAGCACCCTGCAGGACCGCTCAGATCTTTCCTTCGCCCCCATACTGATCAACCACATGCTTTTCTCACCATCTCATGCCGCCAGGTGGCTTGGCTACTGGCTTACCCCCACGATCCAATCCTCCATCCACTTCTGCGGATGGCTGGTGCCTGCCCAGGCCTCTTTCACTACAGTTCGACAGCTCAGTTCAGCTGGCAAAGCCCTCTCATCCTGGTGCCATAGAAAGTTAGTCTTTGGCGCCATCCTGCCGATCCTTACCCCTGGCTGTGACCTCTTTACCCCGGACGAGGCCACACTTAAGAAACTCGACTCCTTCTGGCATGGAGTGCTCCGGTGGACAACTAATTGTTTTTACACCATGGCCCGTGGCACTCAGTACCAAGAAGCTTCTTTACCCCCTATCTCCTCCATCTGTAAACACTGTCACCGGTCAGCTGCCCTCTGCTTGGTCTGCGCTCCTTCAAAATTCAATCCTGCCACCTCTCGGATACCTGAGTCTGTGCCCACATAGGACCAGGGACGTTCTGCGGACGATCCGCGTTTTCTTCTCCAAGGCTCCTCTAAAGCTGTCAACCTTACCTCATGTCTTCCTCCAGCGGTTAATTCCACCAAACACCTACCTTTGGACTCTATGTGTCACGAGATTTCCAACCTGATTGCGGAAATCCCAATTCTCCCTCTCGCCTCGACCAACCTTGTGCCCCTACCTCTGGGCAGGGAACCATCAGTCACCTACCAAGCCCTCAAAGCTCCTCTTGAACAGCTACTCCTCGCCGAGTGGCTAAGCATAAGCCCGCCAGTTTCTCAGTCATACCTCTACAGTGCCTGCCTTACTCCTCACGCCTTCACTGGCCTTCCTCGGTTTACATGCGGCCGAATTCACCAGATGCGAACAGGTGCCAGCCATCTTGCTACTCATATCTCCTGGAGGAATAGAGATTCCAGCACCCTCTGCCTTTTCTGCCAGGAAGACAACGAGTCCTTCCAGCACGTGATTCTCCTCTGCCCTGCTAAGGCCCAGCCTCGTCTTGCCCATCTCACAGGTGTGGATGACATTGGTCCCAATGCTCCCCTCTGGCTCTCAGTTCCCCTCCTTAGAGGGCTGGCTGAGTATCTCTACTCTACTCACACAGGCTTCCCTCCAGCCATGTTGTGTATCCGCACCAGTACTTGACACTGGGTTGGGATCGGACTCAGACAGCGTTTAGCACCTTGAAACTACTTAGCTTGGCCACGGCCTTCTGGGTATGGCTCCTCTTATCTCACCTGCTCGAGTTTCTCTTCAGTGTATTTTCTTTTTGTTTGATGAATTTTCTTTGCTTCTAGTTGTTTGCGACAGTGGGCAAGTAGGGCTGGGAGGTTTTACTACTGATGAAGGTTTTTCATATAAGTTATAGGAAGGATTTTACTTTCCTTTCTTTTGTTAGTCATCAATGGTGATGTGACAGGGTTGTGATGATCCCTCTTGGAGAGTTTTGTACGTGTTGTTTGAATTTTTGTGGTTTACTTTGTTAGTTTTTGGAATTAAGGTTTTTTATATGCCATAGTGCAAGCTGCATGTAGGATTTTGTACCTAAATCAATAATCACATGATTCAAAAAAAAACAAAAAAGAAAAAAGAAAAAAAGAAGGTACAAAGACAGCATCCTCCGTCTCCTCTTCACACCCGGCGATTGAAATCTCAACACCACGAGATTATCACCACTTTTCCAAACTCCACCCCCTGTGATGAGTTCGCTCTAGAGGGTGGAGGCATACCTCCTCTACACTCCCATTCCCTTAGGTTTATCCCTTTGGGCTTTCTTCTCTCTGGGTTGATGGATTTCGTCTTTTTGATGATGCTACCTCTTCCTACCCCGCATTTGCTCTACCTCACTTAGAGCAATTGCACGGTCAGCAACACTCTTCTCAACACGCATGTTACAGACGGCCGAGAGCCTGGAGTGCAGGAAGAGAAAACACTTCAACAGGCCAAGGTCAATTTCTCTGTTCTCTCTTTTCTTTGAGAGGCTGCCTAGTCCAGACACGAACGCGGTTACCGATAGTTTCCACAGCATAGAGTTGGCTGTACCCCTTTTTCTCCTCTTCTCCTCACAGAGGGATCGGCTGGCACCCTACTGCTTCTACACTCTGGGCCTCTTTTCCCTTCTGATCTCGGGGCTTGGGTGATTGTCATCGATGCGTGAGTGGTTTTTGCCTGTGTTTGGAGTAGGGGTTTCATGCCTGCCGCCTCTTTTGCCTCCGGGTGACATGCACTCCCTTCCGGTCTCGTTTCCGGTAGGCCTACGGTCGCTACTTGGCCTTGCCACACACTTCCGTTTGTGTTGGTTTCGGTTACCAATCTTTCTCTTGGTGGTCTTCTCTGCCCTTGGGTCCGGGACTGAAGTGCCCCAGGTAAATTTACCTCTTTGTGTATGAATCTATGGTCTACGGCATTGTCCTGCTGGCTCCTTGGCCCCTGCCCAGCTGCGGCAAAATGGGGTGGGTCGTTGGGCTGTGTGTGGGTTGCTTAAGGGTTCGGCTGGGATTTTTCTTCCTTGAGTTTGTTGAGGTTTCTGTACTTTCCTTGGTTGTTCACAGTTGGGGTGGGGGGTTTTCTTATGGGCTGCACTGCACATCTCTGGAGGTTTTTTTTTTGTTTATTGTCTTCAGGCCTGTACGCTCTTCTGTAGTTTCTACCCATAGTACCGGGCGCTGTGGTGTCGGGCAGGGTCAGCAGGTTTTAGCACAATGGATGCGGGATGGACTGTAGGTGGAGGTTTTTCCTGTGTTAGAGCGATCTGCATACAGGAGTTTGTACCTTAAACAATACTAAAATGATACCAAAAAAAAAAAAAAAAAAAAGAATAACAAAAGGTACAAAGACAGCATTCAGCTGTAACGCTGTGGCCAACAAAAACCGTACCTTCCTCACCCCAGGAAACATCCAAACCCCCAAGTGCCTCTGGTATGAGACCAACCGCCCATCTCGCCTAGCGCCCAACCAAATCCTACGAATATACTCGCACAGCCGAAGGAAGCAAAAGGGAAAGAAGCAAGCAGGAAAGAGAGGAGAACCCTGAGTGACATCTATGAAATCCATAAGGTGAACAAAGGGAATGTATGATCCCCTGACAAAGGAAAATTACATCTCATAAGTGATGTGTATCAGCCTGAGCTAAGAAATGAAAGTATGGACCTGCAGACCGGAGCGATGCCAGGGGACGAAGTGGTGCCCGAATTCACGATGGCAAGGTGGATGGCGGTGACTGTGATGAGGGGTCGCCGGAGGGTGTACCAAAACGGTATTAGCAACGGCCAAAAGGATGGGCGTAACCGAGGTGGGGTTTTTATATAGCGATTGAAGATCGACCGCGGAAAAGGGAGCAGTAAGGTGCCAGCTGACGAGGTGGAGAGAGGGGCAAGGGTGTAGCTGTAACTGAGCAACGGGACGAAGACAAAGAGGGTAGTGGAGGAAGGATAGGGAGCGGAAGGCAATTCAAACGCTTGAGACTACCGACTAGAGTAACCGCGGCCGATGCTTTTCCGAATGCGAAACGAAGACGAGATGCGGAAGTTACTAACCAAAGTGTTCCCTGACAGGACCACGTAGCTGAGACGGAAAGGTACTTTGTAAAGGGCGTGGAGAGCTCAGCGCTGACCGTGAATGAAGAGAGCGAAACACGGACTGTGCAAAGCCTAAGCGTGCTGCAAACGAAGTGCGGGGTAAGGAGGTAGAACCGAACTTCATTAGCGGAAGCCAACAATGAACAGGAACAAGCACCCTGTGGAGGAGGGGGTAGACCCCAAAGGGAGAGGAGGGGTGATAGCATCACTCCCCTTGACAAAAGCCATCAAGGGGGAGGAGAGGCGGTGGTGGTGGATCCCACGATGATTTCCCTGGTGTTCAGACTTCAATCGCCGGAGGTGGAGGGGAGATGGTTCTTGTCTAACTATTGTGATCTTTTTTATTCTTCTTTTTTGTTTCTTTTTTTTTAAATGATATGTTCATTGTTTCTACAGTACAAGAAATGACATGCATCTTTAACGATATGACCAAAACAAAACCGAAAATCAAACTAACATTCAACAAATGAAACCCATATAACTGGTTTCCCCAACGCGACCGATAATTGTCGCAAAGCAGCCACAGCTAAAATAAAGGAAAGTATTAACCACCAACTAGTCTCGAGGGCCAGGGGCGGATGCGGAGGTGGAGGGGAAGAGCGGATTCGGTGGAGTATCGAGAGAACGAGCGAGCCGGGGCATCCTAGGGGGGAAACCAGTGGCGGTAGTGCGAATGAACTCAGCCTGGGCAATGAGCAGCTACTGGTCGGACCAGAGAGGAGCCTCGGGGGCCAAGTCCGAGACCCCTTGGAGGAGGCGGGATCTTTGACGGGCGGACGAGAGGCAGGATAGGATGGCATGCGCGAAGGTTGGCGGAGCTTCGGAGCACAGCGGACAGGATTCGTCGGCATCAGGGTCGTCCCACGAGGAGTGAGCCGTGAGGTAGCTTTTCCCCGAGCGCATCAGGTGGATCCTTCCCGCAACGAACTTGCCCAAGCCCACGAAGGGATAGGGGCGCGTTGAGGGCGGATAGGGGTAGTACGGGGGGATGGGGTGGCAGACCAGTCGGCGAGGAGGAGTTGCTTGGCTCGCATTTTGAGGCACGCATATGGTGGGACAATCCCAGGGATAGGGGGCAGGTAGTCTGTCATGTGGAGGGAGATGGGCGGCAGAGTGACCACATCATGGATGAGGGGGACGGCCGTGTGGGCTAAAGTGGTGATGGCATTGTGCAAGTACCTCGGATTTTTGGCCTTGACCGCAGCGGAGCGCCAATCGAGATTGAAGAAGTGATAAGGTTGGGAGGTAATCTTTCGAGCCGCTACCAAAGGGGCACGGTGGGGTGAGAAGGTGGGGACGGATTCGGGGAGGCGTGTCGAGGCAGGGTTTATCTCCGGGGTGGTGCAAATAAGCCTCAGGCCAGCCAGGCAACGCTGGTGGCGTATAAGAGCAGGCAGCTGGGGGAGACAGGCTTCCCTGAACAAACAAGTCGTGTTGGTGGTGGAAAAACAGTTGGTGATCCACCTCCAGACCCGACGCCAAAAAACGGACATTGGGTTCATGATAACTGGGGGGGGCCTCCAGACAGCAGACCCGGACAGGAGAATCGGGGCTAGGAGCGAGCATGGCAAGGAGAGACAGAGGTGGGGAGGAAGGCCCATTCCCGGGGGCGAGAGGTGGCGGATCATGGCTAGCATGGCGTTGGCGAGGGTGTACCTTCTGGAGAAGTGAGACCTCGGGTCAAAGGAGGGGGTGAAGATAAAGCCCAGGCACTTCAGGTGCGTCTGTGGATTGAAGAGTTGATCCTCAAGCTATACCGGGAGGGAGCTCGGCGGTTCATTGCTCCTGGCAGTCCTCCAGTGGATCAGCTCGGTTTTCGGGACGGAGAAGGGGATGTTAATCGGGGAGGCCTTTCTCTTGAGGGCTGAGAAAGCTTTCTGGAGGAGGCGAAGATTGGTTCTCTAGGAGGGCGAGGCAATAGTGACAGCAAAATCGTCGACATAGGAAACAATAAGCGATCTGGGGATATCCAGGTGGAGAGAGGAATCATATATAACGAATAGCAGGAGGGAGATAGAGGAGCCCGGAGGGACGCCCACCGAGACAGGAGCGAAGGAGTGGGGAGACCCTTGGAACCTCAGGCAGCAGGTACGGTCTCTGAGGAAAGAGCCAACCCATTGAACCAAGTACAGGCTAACCCCCTTTCTGCGGAGAAGAGAAAGGAGGGAGGGAGACTCCACGTTGTCAAAGCCCCTTTTCACATCGAGGAAGAGAGTGGAGACCTTGTAGCGGAGGCGGTGGAAGGATTCAACATAGTGTTGTAGGACGAGGGCAGCATCAGCAGTGGATCTCCCGGGGAGGGACCCACATTAGAGGGGGTGGATGAGGGAGCAGGTTGTCGCCTGGGCTGAGAGGCGGGAGGTTACCACTCTGTGAAGGATTTTAGAGAGCATCCGGAGGAGGACGATGACACTGAAAGAGGAAGCTGCGTGGTAGGAAGGCTTGCCCGGCTTGTCAAGGACGATACCAAGTGCTTTCTTGAGGGAGGGGGGGTGAAAACCAAGGGCCAGTAGGGGGTCACGGAGGGAGGAGAGAAGAGAGGGCTTGAGGCGGTGCACGGACTTCCAGACCGAGTACGGGATGTGGTCGAGACGAGGGGCGGAGGTGTTCGAGGACTTATCAAGGGCCCTGGATATTTCCTCAGAGGTAAGAGGAGTATAGTCCTCGTGGCGTATGAGGCGGAGGATCAGGGGAGGTGGGGGTTTAGGGGGGGAAAAATACTGAAGGAGCGTTTCTGCTACTTCGGTTGGATAAGAGGCCTCTGGCAGGTCCAGGACCCTTTGCGGTGGGCGGCCAAATACGAACCTTTTGGCCGTCCAGAGGCAGTGTGGGGTGGCCGAGGATAAAATGTCCGACCAGCGTGTCTTCTTGGCCGAGGCAATGGCCATGAAGTATGCCCTTCTTGAGCTCTTCACATTGCTCCAGTTGAGGGGGGATGGGTCCAGACGGGATACCCTTGCGAATTTGTGGTATTCCATTCTCAGGGACGACAGGCGAGGAGACCACCATGGCTTTGAGCAGGGACACAGGCGCTTGCTCGGGGTATGGGAGGTCAGGAGAGAGGTCAGGCGCGTGGAGGAGATGTCGAACCATTTACTTAGGGAGTTCTGTGTGGGCCTTGCTGGGCAGGGTTAAGTGGTGAAGGTATCCAGTGCCTCTCCTACTGCGTGCATGTCAAGGAGGGCCCAGTGCGAGGTTGGGGGGGTAACATGATCGCGGGGGGTTTTAGTGTTATTATACACGGGAGGTGGTCTGAGCCGGTGGAGGGGAGTGGCGTGTCCCACAAGGAGACAAGGGGGGAGAGACCGGTGTTCGCGAAGGCCAGCTCCAAAACGGAGGGCCTTGAGATGGTGTCAAACGGGAAATGGGAGTAAACCCCAGGGGTGTTGAAGAGGTGGCATGGGATGTCAAAAGCAAAATCCAAGTAACCTGCGGAGAGGGTAAACTCCCTTGCGGAAAGGGAGCGGCAGGGGTCCACCTGCGTGTAAGGGAGGTTAAAGTTCCCCAAAACAAGATGAGGATAGGAAAGAAAACAAAACAAACGTTGAGGTGGTATGGAGCAATAAGGGGGGTGGTGTAATGGGGACACCCGATAGAGAGGGGAACTGTAAGTTTGGGACAGCACCAAAACTCAAAGCAGAAGATAAAGAGAGAGTAATTAATTCACGCAGAATAAAAGGGGTTAAACCTAATATCGTTAAGCTCGAAGCTTTACCCAATTAGTTCTCTCGAGGAAAAGTTGGTTGTCGAAGTAGAATGCCAACCGCTTAAACTTAAGTAGATATCAGATTTAAGCCTTTGACATTCACCACTACTCTGACCTTGTGCGAGTACCCTGTCCTGCTCAGGGCTTGTCCGAGTTCTACCCTCCATCAGGATTTATCCTGTCAGAAGTGTCAGACCAACTCGGGTACACTTAACTCTGTTAATAGGATATGAGTTTCTGCAATGCATCTCCAATACAACCGCAGGTGGAAAAACTCTTCCTATCGAAGTCATACCAGTGGCTAACTGTTATGACAACAACCAGAGTCAATACCTAGGTGGTGGACTGACTGGCCCAGAGGTAGTTTCGTCTATACAAGCTATGCAGTCCATCATTTAATGTACTCAATTATCCAATGTGATAAATTGACATGCAAGCTCCCCCGGAGAGATGTAGCCGACAGTTGGCCAAATGGGCGCCACCCATAGCCAGCCTCTCGGGAGATACTCTACTGTGATTAGGCTCATACCTCTAGAGTCCATTGACAACCCATAGTAATGCTACAAATCAAGGGCACTAGGTCCACGCTGGTTACTGAGGTAGTTGTCTCGAAAGCACCCTGGCCTTCTGAGACTACCTGAGTACCACTAGGAAGACTACCCTACAACCCGTAGGCTAGAATAGACTCCTTGGTGCCCGAGAGACCATTTATGTGTGACCCCCATTTTAGCGGTTACCATACTCCCCTTCTATATCCTGCGAACGACATTCAGTCGGACGGAGGGCGACAACTTATACAGTGTTATGGCAGCTGCTCCAATGACCTCTTTTTACTAGCAAACGAGCAACTACACAGCCGTCTGCCTATGACACACTGTCCCAACGCTGGGGCCAGAGGGGGGTGTTAGCTAAACCCGCCCAAGTTCAATAGTATGTTTGGACCACCCTTAGACAGGCGTGGGGCCTCCCTGAGCAGATGCGTGGGCGCCCAAGAACATCTAAGCGCCCATAGAATGTGAGGCAATCGACCTCTAAGTTCTAGGATGACTTTGCTGGTCAAGGTAGGGTAACTTGGACTCCTCAGTAGGGTAGCTGGGGTCCATGGGCATAATGGTCAAATTCCCAAGGTAGGGTAACTTTGCCCTCTTATGCATTTCACTGCCTCCGAAGTCCTCCTGTTAACACCTAATGTTATCTCGGCTGTCTGTGTAACGTTCCCATAAATTCCTTTACTTTATGTGAACTTATTTCCCAAAGGTTACCCTGCCTTGTAGAGTACCTCAAGGCCACTCAACTATCTCCTAGGCCTTATCCTATGTTTACCAGCTATTTGTATACCAAGTATACGAGACCATACCACCTCTGGTTCCCACTTGCTATACCATTTGGGCTAAGATGATAGTGATTGTAGCTACCTATCGTAGGGTCATTACAGGGGGTTCGTATGAAGGAGATATACTGAGGTGACCCTCAGCCAGCGGTGGAGGGATCCAAAGAGACCTTCTGCATAAAGAATCTCCACTGAAACCATCTCCGAGGAGTTGTGAAAAACAGTGGAGCAAGACAAGTGCTGGTTCAAAACTCGAGAAACATAAATGGCCACATGGGGGCGGTCAGGGGGAGGGGGGGCAAAGGAAAGATATCCCGGAAATGTCGGGAGCACCAATTGTCTGGAAGGGGGATCTTGAATCGCAACAAGTAAGCGGGGGTGAGTCAGCAGGGTAAAGCTGTGAAACAGTAAAACAAAAACATCCCAGCTCCCAAGGCCGTTATGTTGAACAATAAGGAAGGACGGGAAGACAGCTGAGCTGTCCGTGTATCGAGTGAAAAAACTCTCCATTATTGGGCAGAGCCCTCACAGGAGTCGGAGTCTAGGGATTCATCACCGCTCTCTCTTGGGGCGAGTTTGGTGATGGTGCGTTGGGCTCTTTGCCTAGGTGGCGGAGCATTGCGCGGGAGTACAGGGGCACTCGGGGTCTGGGGAGGGGCACCTGGTGCTGAACCAACAACCGTCGAAGGGGCAGCCTGGTCTTTAGCGAGATCCATGCTGTCCTGTGTCTCTCGAGATAGCACCTTTGGTGCATCCGGGGTGGTCTTTGGGCGGGAGGGGCAATCCGTGCTGCGGGCAGAGTGCTCTTCTTGGCAGTTAGGACAGCACGCCACCGAGGACGGGCAGCAGTTGAGGATCAGTTGGAGAGTACCACCCTTAGGGCAGGAAGGGTTAGGGCAGCGATGCTCTGCTTTTGTATGGGCGAGCGAGCAGATGGGACAGACGGGGAGTGAGCTGGGACAGCGGTGGGAGATGTGGCCAAACTTCCAGCATTTCCTACACTGGGAGTTTCTGGAGGAGGGGAACATTTGCTCCACTCTTCGGTTTCGAGAGAAGAGGTTGACTGAAGGGAGAAGGGCGAGAGCGTTGGGCGCGGTGACAGAAACAACCACGGAGGTTGCTGTTTTTTCATTTCGAGATACCAGGTCCGGGTTAAGGTAACGCGCTGAGAGAATGGAGACTCCCCTGGCATTGCGGATGGACTCGTGAAGAGAGGGGAAGAGTTGGTCGTCATCTGAGGGGAGGAAGGCAAGGGGGATAGAGTGAATCGATAGTGGTGTTTCGTTCGGGGCGGGTTTAAAGAGAACCCAAGGGGAGTTGGCCACCGGGAAAGCTTTGTTCAATCTCGTAGTAAGTGGGGCGAAGTTAGGGGTGTATGCGAACGCGGGGGTCTGGAGGTCAGTACCGAGGAGGGATACTGAACCTCTGTCATTGACCGTGCAGGTGAAGGAGAGGGGAAGGGAGCAGTTCGCCTCTCTGAGCACAGAGGCTGCGATGTCAGGGAAATGGGCTGCTATTTTCAGTGCCTCTGGGTGGGGTTGGAAAGTCGTTCTGGAGGCAAAGAATCTGTGAACGGCTAGGGGAAGGGGAGGGGGAGGTTTCGTAAAAACCTCGCCCGACGCAACGGCAATGGAGGGAGCCGAGACAGAGACCTTTGCCTGTCGACCTTTCTTTCCCATAGCAGGGGGTGCAACAGCTTGAGCGTAGGCGGGGGTGGCCTTGGGGGACACAGTGGTGGGTAGTCGCCAGTGAGAGTCGAGGTAGCCGAGGCTCCAGGCGGGACCGGGGGGGTATTTCCCTTTGGCGAATTCCTCCGCTTCCCAGGTGTGGGGGTATTTCATGGCAAACACCTCAGGGTTGCCATATAGTGTGGGAGGTGAAGTTGACATGTCATATCTCGGGAGATTGAAGTCATCTGAGGGGGAGGGCCAGACTGTGTTGGGAGGTGGTGGGACTGGAGCCGGAGGAGCTCTTTCCTTCCCTTTCTCTTTGCGAGTGGGGTTGGTGTTGCCAGTAGGGGTGGGGCGTGACCCACCAGAGGAGCGTGTAGACTGTGTTGCCATGTTAGGGCGCTGGGGAGGGAAAGCAGCCTGAGCGGCTGACGGAAGACAAGAGGCAATATCTTGAAGGGACGCTTGGAGTGGGGCAAGGTTCAAAGGTTGTGGGGAGAGATCCAGGTTGGCAACCTGAGAAGACAGGTTGTGGATTTCGGTTGAGAGGTTCTCGAGGGCAGTCGGGATGTGGACGCTCGATTGAAGGGGGTGCAGTGTAGAGGAAGGAGCATTTGTTCCCTGATAGACAGGGTGGATATGTTTGCTGGAGTAGTGGGGGGGAAACCTGCGGCTGGGAGCCCAAGATCAGCTGCGGTCTTATGCAAGATCGAGACCAGATGGTCAAGGTTTCTGATGCCTGGGAGGGGGGAGGTTGGGGCTGGAGTGGTGTTTCTCAGGGGGCTACAT
>Ga0307509_10009789_pt1 | contig 11883 bp, 8 predicted proteins | sample 10_EM_MG_FD_202245 | JGI IMG/M metagenome (GOLD analysis project Ga0307509, IMG submission 202245) | Populus trichocarpa ectomycorrhiza microbial communities from riparian zone in the Pacific Northwest, United States - 10_EM | ecosystem: Host-associated > Plants > Roots > Unclassified | place... | reverse complement strand
TGCACCGGATCGGCCGCGGCGAACAGCCGGTTCCAGGCCTCCTCGGTCTGCGCGACGAAGTCGGCGGCGAGCTGGTACTCGGTGTCCATCCGGCGCAGCGTCTGGGCAAGCGTCGCGGTCTCCGAGACCGCCGAGGGCCCGAGCAGCGTCCGCTCGGACAGGGCGACGTTCTTCGTCGAGAGCGTGATCGAGGAGCCGTGCACCAGCCTCGTGATCGCGGCCAGGTCCTCGGGCCGCGGCTTGACCCGGCGGCCGCGGATCTCCCGGGCCCGGTTGAGCACGTCCTGGTAGGCGGTGTAGTCGTCCCACAGCGCGGCGATCTTCGTGCTCACCCGCTGCCAGCGCTGCGCGGTGGTGCCGGACAGCGGCGCGCTCTCCAGCAGCTTGTAGGAGTTGTACTCGGTCAGTTCGACGAGCGCGTCCGAGACCCGCCCGGCGTCGGCGTCGAGGCGGGCGAGCTCCGCGTCCACGTTGTCCCGGGTGAGCGGGGCGAGCGGGCTGAATTCTCCGTACTGCGGCATGCGTCCTCGGGCTCGTGCTGGTGCGGTCGACGCTTTACTCGTTCGAGTATTGCGCAGAAGGCGGGTTGGCCGCGCCCAGGCTTCCGGCGAACCAGTGCGCGTAGGAGGCCGCCCAGCCGCCGTCCGCCTCGTAATGCGCGAGCACGCCGTTGACGTACGCCTCCAGATCCGTGGCTCCGTGCGCGACGGCGATTCCGTACGGCTCGGTCTCCAATTGCGGCTGGAGCACCGCGAGGTTGGGGTCCTGCTTCGCGAGGCCGGCGAGGATCGTGTCGTCGGTCGAGATCCCGGAGACCTTGTTCTCCTCCAGCAGCACCAGGCAGTCGCTGATGTCGGTGACCTGGATCGCGACGGGTTTGGACGCGGCCTTCTGGATCAGCGAGATCGAGGTGGAGCCGGTCTGCGCGCACACGTTCTTGCCGCCGAGGTCGGCGAGGCCGTTGTACTTGGTCCCCTTCTCCACCAGCAGCTTCTGGCTCGCTTCGTAGTAGACGGCGGAGAAGCCGACCTTGGCCAGCCGATCGCACGTGATGGTCATGGTGTCGATCACCATGTCCACGAGGTGTTGCTGGAGATCCGGGATGCGCTCGGCGGTGCTGATCACCTTGAATTGCACGGCGTTCGGGTCGCCGAAGAGCGATTGCGCGATGGCGTGCGCCAGGTCGATGTCGAAGCCCTGCTCGGCCCCGTCCGCGCCCAGGTATCCGGTCAGGTACTGGTCCGCGGCGACGCCCACGATCAGACGGTGGTGGGACTTGATCGCGGCCACGTTTGTGCCCGAGTCGTCGCCCGCGTACGGCCTCGCGGAGGACGCGTTCACATTGCAGCTTCCGCTACTCGTGGTCTGGGGCGCGGGCGGTGCGGTGGCACCGAATACGACCGCGGGCAGGCTCGGCTGCGCGGACGCGAACCCGGCACCGGGGCTGGAGCACGCACTCGCCGTGACCAGCGCCAGTGCCGTCGCTCCGAGAACCTTCGATATCCGCCGCATGCTCGTCCCCCTCATCGAGATCACCGGAACTCCGCCAGCCGACGGTTCACGCCGTACGCCGCGGCCATCGCGCCGAGGATTCCGACCGCGAGGGCCAGCGGGAACGCGGCCGCTCCCGCGTACTCGGAGCCGACGCTCGCCATGTCCTGGTCGAAGCGCGCCTGATCGGCCGACGCGATGTCCAGCAGATCCGCGCGCAGCTTGCCGACCGCCGGCTCGCAGCCGCCCTCCCCCACCGTCGAGCCGCTGCCGACGGTCGCGGTGATCGCCTGCTGATACGCCCCATGGATCGCGAGGCCGATCACGTTCGTCGCGCACGTGCTGACCGCGCTGTACGCGCTCCGAGTGCTTGCGTCACCGGGATTCGCGGCCTCGAGCGCGGCCGCCGCGGCGGTGGCGTCGGCTCCCTGGTCCTCGCCGCGGTCGATCTGCTGCAGCGCGACGTACGTCTCGGCGAGGGAGAGCTCGGATATCTGCGTCTGCGCCCCGGACAGGCCGATGTAGTCAGTGCGCGCGTTGCTTCCCTGGAGGCTGACCGCGCCGAAGGCGTAAACGCTCCAGATGAGCAGGACGAGCACCGTGAACAGCGCGCCGAGCAGGCCGAAGTTCAGCCGCCTCCGGGATACGTTCGCGACGCGCCGGGACACGCTCCACAGCGCGATGATCGCGAGCGCCGCGACGCCGAGCTCCCACCAGGGGAACGCGGTGGACGAGCCGAGCCCGCCGGACGTCGCGTTGCGCTGCTCGTCGACGACGTGCCACGTCTCGGCGAGCATCGAGCCGGTCAGCAACTCAGAGGCCTGTCGCAGGTACGCGCCCGCGACCGGGTATTCGAGGCGGTTGTCCGCGAACGCCTGGCCGATCATGCCGGTGTACTCGGGGAGCTGCTCGGCGACGGCCTTCAGTTGCGCGGAGGCGTACGCGTCACCGGTCACCCGCTGCGAGGCCGCGGCGAGCAGGTCCTCCGCCTGGGTGATGTCGTCGGTGTAGCGCGAGCTGAACTGGCTCGGCGTCTCCGGGCCGATCAGCAGGGCCGTGGCCGCCGTCGCGTTGGCGTCGGCGAGGCTGTAGGAGAGGTTCTGCACCTCGGTGTAGAGCGCCTCGGTGTCGTGCGCGGTGTGCGAGGCGGAGGACTCCCGCCCGGCCAGGCTGAAGCCGGCGACCAATCCGACCGTGAGGACCGCCGCCACGGCCGTCACCAGCAGGAGCCAGAGCCGGGTGGGAGTGTCGAGACGGGAACCCCGCCCCGGGGACGTCCCCGCCGTCCGTACGCGTCGCGCCGTCGCCATCGCCACTGCTCAGCCCCCACCGGATGAATTCAATTCACTTGGTGGACACTCTAATCACGGCGGGACGTGGATGGCGCGTTTCGCTACTGCTCGGACAGCAGTTCGGGGAGATCCGCGAGTGTGTCGAGCCGGAAGTCGGCCTTGGCGACCAGATCCGGGTACTCGCCGTGCAGATAGCCCCAGGGACCGCGGCGGATGTGCGCGGTGCGCAGTCCGGCCTCCCACGCGGGGCGCATGTCGTTGTCGAGACGGTCGCCGACGTAGCAGATCTGCCCGGCCTCGATCCCCGGGCGCAGTTCCCGGCAGACCTCGATGACCTTCTCGAAGAACCGCGGATCGGGCTTGCTGATGCCCCAGGTGTCGGACGTGGTGACCAGGTCGACCGGCAGGTTCATCGATTCGAGCCTGCTGTGCGACTGCCGGGTCTGGTTCGCCGCGATGACGACCAGGTATCCGGCCTCGTGCAGCGCGGCCAGGGCGGGCCGGGCGTCCGGGTAGAAGTCGCGTTCGCTGTAGCCCTCCGGCCGCCCCGCCTCGGCGCGGGCGAGCCGCTCGCGCTCCAGGTCGAAGCCCGGCCTGAAGTACTCGAAGGCCTCCAGGTGGTCGCGGCCGGCGCCGACCACCCCGCCGAACACGGCGGAGAAGGTGTGCCGGGGCACGCCGAGCCAGTCGGCCCAGCCGTGGTACTCGATGCTCTCGTCGACGAGGGTCTCCCCGACGTCGAAGACCACGGCCTCGACGGTGCGCGCCCGCGGCGGCGCCGCGGGTCTACCGGGGTCGTGTGTGGGGGTCACGGTGGTCTCCTTCCAACCGTGCACGTGCAGACGCACGTGCCGAAGAGCCTCTCGCAGCGTAACCATCGAAACGGCCCGCTGTACGGCGCTTACTCAAACGGGTGAAACATCGTTCGCCAGGCGGCCGGTCGGTGCCCGCCGCCCGGGGCGACCCTATAGAGGGGGCGCGTGGTCCGCCAGGGTTTTGCGCTGGTGTGCGCCCCCTTTTACCGGCCGAAAAGACGGGTCCCGGAACGCGCGGGCGTTCCGGGACCTGACGGGGTGTCACCTCACCTGCCGAAAGACGGGTGACGCGTGTTCAGTGTGAGGCGAGAGTGAGTTCGATCACCTTGACGATGACGAGGAGCGCCGAAATCACCAGGTAACCGCGCAGCGCACCCATGCCGATCCGGGTGCCGCTGGACAGTTCCGCCTTGCCGAGTTCGGCCAGCGGCGGCATCCGCCAGTCCTCGGCGCCGGTGCGGTCGATCGCGCGCGCCGAGCCGCGGTTCGCCAGCGCGTAGCCGCCGACGGCCAGTCCGAGGACCACGAAGGCGACCATGATGCCGACAATCTGTCCGGCGCTGATGTTCGGGAAGAGCACCGAGGCCGTGAGGATCACTGAGAGCATCACCAGCACGCCGAGCACGGTCGAGGTGAACAGGTTCGTGCGACGGCCGTTGACCCACGGTCCGAGCACTTCCTTGTCGTTGCACAGCAGCAGCAGGAAGACCGAGGCCGAGGGCAGCAGCACGCCGGCCATCGCCTGCACGCCGTTGGTGATCAGCCCGAGTGGCGCGTTCGGGATCAGCACGACGGCCGCGGCCAACCCGATCACACCCACGTAGACGCCGTAGAAACCCCGGGCCTGCTTGACCCCGCGGTGCAGCGAGTGGTTCACGCCGCACACGTCGCCGATCGCGTACGCGGTGGACAGCGAGACCGCGAAGGCGCCGATGATCGAGGCGTCGAGCAGCGCGATCGCGAACAGGATGCCGACGATGTGTCCGCTCTTCGCGGCGATCGCCGAGGCCAGGCCGGCGGCGTCGGTGAAGTCGCCGTGGGCCGCGGTGCCCGCGGTGGCCGCGCTGGCGAAGCCGATGATCGCGGCGGCGCCGACGACCACGATGACGATGCCGAGCCACAGGTCCGCCTTCTCGTACTTCAGGAAGCGGGTCGTGATGCGCTTGTCGATGACATAGCTCTGCTGGAAGAACAGCTGCCACGGCGCCACGGTCGTGCCGACGAGCCCGATCACCAGCAGCATCACCGTGGACAGCTGCGAGGCGCCGCCGGGCATCGACGGGATCAGGAAGCCGGAGGCCATCGTGCCCGCGCTCGGGTGCAGCACCAGCGCGATCGGGATCAGGATCAGGCTGCCGAAGCACAGCAGCATCGCGACCCGCTCGAAGCGCCGGAACGAGCCGGTGGACGCCGCGCCGATGACGACGGCCGCGGCGGCCAGGATCGAGGGCACCTTGGGCAGGCCGAGGTAGCCGACGGCCAACGTGATCCCGATGAACTCCGTGACCAGTGTCAGGGCATTGAGCAGGAACAGGTCGATGACGCTGAAGGCGCCCCAGAACCTGCCGAAGCGCTCGATGATCAGCTTGCCGTGCCCGACCCCGGTGACGGCGCCGAGCCGGACGACCATCTCCTGGTTGACGTAGAGCACGGGGACGAGCAGCAGCAGCACCCACAGCAGCGAGGTGCCGTAGTTCTGCCCGGTCTGGCCGTACGTGGAGAACGCGCCGGCGTCGTTGTCCCCGCACATCACGATCAGGCCGGGGCCGACGACCGCGAGCAGGGTCTTGAGCTTGCGGCTCAGGCCCGCGCGGGGCGCGGTCTCGCCGAGCTTGATGGTGCCGAAGGCGCCCTTGATGTCGCCGACGTGCGCGTCGTCGAGGACGGCGGAACGCGGCGCCGCGACGGGGGCGGTGATCAGGTCGGTCATGAGGTTTCCTCTCCTCACGCCGCGCGCACGACCACGCCAGGGGTTTTGCTCTTGGCATGATCGAACGTACGGGTGCGAACAGGCGGCATGACGGCTAGGCGGCCGGGGGCCGTGACGGGCACACGGGAGCGGCAGCCGTTTTCGGACACGATTGACGCGGCGGTCCCCTCATCGGGACGCCGTGCAGGATCATGCCGAGGCTGTTACTCGTGCGTTGAATTCGGGTGCCGTGACGACGGGTCTCGGACGCTGTCGCGCGCACGCCGCAAACGGGTGGTGCCCGAGATCGAACCTGGGCGGCCGGTGTGCCGGAAGGCTCAGGAACGAGGGGCGGTCAGGGGCTTGCGAACGTGTGCGGGCCGGGGTTTCGGGCGGCCCGTATCATGGCCGGGACTACTCGGTTCCATCGTTCGCCTCCCCTCGGCCGTGGCGCCGATCGCGCCGCTCAACTCGTTAAAGGCCACTTCAGGGCCGGAGCCAGTGTCCCAGCTCCGAGCCCCGCGCGTCAAGCCGACCTGCACATCTGCACAGACGCGCAGCATAAGAATCCTTAACTCACCGAGACCTTGACGTCCCACTGGTCTACACCAATCATTTACCTCACGACCCCAGAGGTCTAGTCCACTGTGCAACCCACCGCAAGGCTCGACGGAGAGATGGGCGAGAGAGTGCGTAACAGGGAACGTAGAAGAGCCGCGGCGGCCATCGCCGCCACGACCTGCCTGATGGCGGCCGGGGTGGCGGTGCTCGGTACGAATGCCGAAGCCGCCACGACCAACCTGCTGACCAATCCCGGCTTCGAATCCGGGAGCCTGACCGGCTGGACATGCGACTCGGGCACCGGCTCGGTCGTCACCAGCCCCGTACATTCCGGGACATACGCGCTGTCCGGCGCGGCCACCTCGTCGGACGACGCGCAGTGCACGCAGACCGTCTCCGTCCAGCCGAGCACCTCGTACACGCTCTCCGGCTACGTCGAGGGCGCCTACGTGTACCTCGGCGTGACCGGCGGGACCGACAGCTGGACGCCCTCCGCGACCAGTTGGCAGCAGCTGACGACGACCTTCACCACGACGTCGTCGCAGACCTCGATCCAGGTCTACACGCACGGCTGGTACGCGCAGGGCACCTACTACGCCGACGACCTCTCGCTGACCGGACCCGCGGGTGGCGGCTCGACCGGGACCGCCAGCGCGTCGGCCACCCCGACGGCGACCGCGTCCTCCTCCCCCACCGCGTCCTCGTCCCCCACGGCCACCGCGTCCTCGACGCCGAGCGCCACCGCCACCTCCGCGTCCCCGACGGCCACCGCGACGGGCACCTCCACCGCGCCCGGCAGCGGCACCCCGCCGACCGGTGACGGCCTCGTGAGCACGCCGACCGGGGTCAAGGTCACCGGGACCACGAGCTCCACGGTCACGCTGTCGTGGACCGCCTCCACCGACAGCTCGCAGACCGGCGACGTCCCCGCGTACTACGTGTACGAGGGCGGCAGCGTCGTGGCGTCGTCGATGGGCACGAGCGTGACGGTCAGCTCGCTGGACCCGAGCACCTCGTACAACTTCACGGTCTCGGGCTACGACGTGGGCGGCCACCAGTCCGCGACCTCGTCGGCCGTCAGCGCGACCACCTCGGCGGCGCCGTCGACCACGCCGCCGGTGAAGTCCGCGTACTTCGACCAGTGGGGCGTCTACGGGAACTCCTACTACCCGAGCACCCTGGCCAACTCGGGCGCGGCGAGCAAGCTGACCACGATCGACTACGCCTTCGAGAACATCTCGGACGCGGCGCCGTACCAGTGCTTCGAGACGATCAAGGCCGCGGACACGAACGAGAGCGACGCGAGCGCGGGCGACGGGGCCGGCGACGCGTTCGCCGACTACCAGAAGGAATACACCTCGGGCAACAGCGTGGACGGCGGCAGCGACGTCTACTCGCAGCCGATCAAGGGCAACTTCAACCAGCTGCGCGAGCTCAAGGCGAAGTATCCGAACATCAAGATCCTGGTCTCGATCGGCGGCTGGACGTACTCGAAGTACTTCGCCGACGCCGCGGCGACCGCGGCCTCCCGGCAGGCCTTCGTCTCGTCCTGCATCGACATGTTCATCAAGGGCAACCTGCCGACCGGCATCTCCGGCGACCCGTCCGGCGGCACGGCCTCGGCCGCCAGCCTGTTCGACGGGATCGACATCGACTGGGAGTACCCGGCGAGCTCCGGCGGCCACACCGGCAACCACTACTCGAGCGCGGACACCGCGAACTTCACCGCCCTGCTCGCGGAGTTCCGCAGCGAGCTCGACGCGTACGGCGCGACCATCGGCAAGCACTACGAGCTGACCGCGACCCTGCCGGCCGGACAGGACAAGATCAACCTGATCCAGACCGACAAGATCGGGCAGTACCTGGACTACGCCAGCCTGATGGCCTACGACATGCACGGCTCCTGGGAGACCACGGGGCCGACCAACTTCCAGGACCCGATGACGCAGGCCTCGAACGACCCGTCCACCCCGATCGCGCCCGGCACCCTGGACTACAGCGTGCAGACCGCGGTGACCGCGTACACGTCGGGACTGTCGGCGTACGGGATCCCGGGCGGTTTCCCGGCGAGCAAACTCGTGCTCGGCGTGCCGTTCTACTGGCGCGGCTGGACGGGGGTCCCGGCGGGGAGCAACTACGGCCTCTACCAGTCCGCCACCGGCGCGAGCGCCCAGTTCGGCACCAGTGCGACGGCGGGCACGGCGTTCTACAAGGAGCTGGAGGCGGCCGGGCTGACCAACAGCACCTACGAACACTGGGACAGCACGACGGACGCGGCCTGGATCTACAACCCGTCCACCAGCTCCTTCTACACCGGCGACACGCCGCAGTCGATCACCACGAAGGCCTCGTACATCACGGCCAACGGACTCGGCGGCATCTTCGCCTACTCGCTGGAGGGCGACGACTCCTCCAGCACCCTGATCAACTCTCTGGGGAGCAGCCTGCCGTAGCCGGGTGACCGGAGCGGGCACGCGGGGAGTATCCCGGCGCCCGGAGCGGCAGGTCTGAAGAGGCCCCCACCACGTCACGCATCCGACGTGGTGGGGGCCGCTTAGTCTTCTCCCGCGCTCAGCCGACGAGCGCAGGGCTGAGCGTGAACCAGACGGTCTTGCCGGTGTTCGTGGGCCGGGTGCCCCAGGCGTCGGTGAGATTCTCGACGAGCATCAGGCCGCGGCCGTTCTCGTCCTGCGGGTCGGGGACGCGGCGCTGCGGCAGGTGCGTGTTGTCGTCGGTGATCTCGACGGTGATCTCGCGCGCCGTGCGGTGCACGCGCAGACCGATCGGACTGCGGGCGTGCCGCACGGCGTTGGTGAGGATCTCGGAGACGACGAGGCGTGCGGCGTCGGCAAGCTCGTCGTGGCCCCACTCGGCCAGGGTCTCGGCGACGAAGCGGCGTCCGCAGGCGACCGACCGCGGATCGGGATCGAGCTCGACGGCGGCGCGCGCGTCGGGCGCCGGGGGGATGCGCACGAGCAGGAACGTGACGTCGTCCGGCGGCTCGTCGATGTGCGGGAGGGTCGCGCCGAGGATCCGGTCGGCGGCGCTTTCCAGGTCCGTCCGGTCGCTCAGCTCCGCGAAAGCGGTGCCGAGTTCGCTCTGCAGCGCGTCGATCTGCTGATCCAGGTCGCAGGCGTGCGTCTCGACGAGCCCGTCCGTGTAGAGCACGAGCGTCGAGCAGCCGGAGACGGGCAGCGTCACCTGCTGGTGCGGCACCTCGCCGACGCCCAGCGGCACGCTCACCGGGACGGGCAGCCGCCGGGTGCTCGCGTCGGCTTCGACGATCAGAACGGGTAGGTGGCCCGCGCTGCACGCCGTCACGTGGCCCGCATCGGGATCTATCACCAGGTAGCAGCACGTGGTGAGCTGGTCGGGAATGTCTCCGGCGACCGCGTCAAGGGCCTGCATCAGTTGCTGCGGCGGCATCCCGGTGCGGGCGAGGGCATTGGCCGCGGACCGGAGTTGCCCCATGACGGTCGCCGCCTCGAGACCGCGGCCCATCACGTCGCCGATCAGCACGCCGATCCGCCCGGCGCCGAGCTGGATCAGGTCGAACCAGTCCCCGCCGACACCCGCGCCCTGCGTGGCCGGGAAGTAGCGGGCCGCGCTCTGCACGCCGGGCACCTCGGGAGGCGAGCCCATGAGCGCGTGCTGCAGGGTCAGCGCGACGTGCCGTTGCTGCTCATAGAGCCGCGTGACTTCGCGTTTGGCGCGTTTGTGCTCGGCGATGTCCCGGGCGATGGCGCAGACCGACGTGACGCGGCCGGTCCGGTCGTGCACCGGCCAGAGCAGGATGTCCACGTCCAGCAGCGTGCCGCTGGCGGCCACGCGCAGAGTCTCGTAGTGCTCGATCCGCTCGCCGCGTCGCAGCCGGCTCAGCAGGTGGTCGATGTCCTCCTTGCGATCGGGCGGCGCGAGCATGGACACGTGACGACCGACGGCCTCGGCGGCGCTGTAGCCGTACATGCGGGTCGCGGCGGCGTTCCAGAAGGTGATCGTCCCGTCGAGGGTCTTGGTGAGGATCGCGTCCTGCGAGGACTCGACGATGACCGCGAGTTCGTTGATGCGCGCCTCGGCGGCTTTCCGGTCGCTCACATCGCGCACCGCGGCAGACACCAGCAACCCGTCCGGTGTCTCCAACGGACTCAGACTGATCTCCACCGGAAACTCACGACCATCACGCCGCAGCCCGTACAACTCAAGACCAGCACCCATCGGACGCACCTGGCCATTCGCCACGTACCCACTGCGATGCATCATGTGCTGCCCACCGAACCGCTCCGGCACCAGAATCTCCACCGGACGACCCAACAACTCCTCACGCGTATAACCGAACATCGCCTCGGTCTGCGCATTCACCAACCGAATCGCACCCGCGTCATCCACGATCACCATCGCATCCGGAGCCGCCTCCAACAGGGCCCGGAACGGCTGCTCCGCCGCCGACACGCGCCCCAACGCACGACCCCCGTCCGCGTCCCGGGCCAACCGCGGGCCTCGCGACGTCATCGCATACCTCCTTCGGGCTAACGCCCGGCCGCGCATCGTGCACCCGCACGCGCTCCGACCCACAGTGTGGCAACGCATACGGAGCGTCGCGACGGAATGCGCAAGAATCTTCGATCGCGCCAGCCGCCGCCACCCCTCAGTTGTTCGGAAGGGCCGTTGTTCGGAAGGGCTGTCGCTCAGAACGGCTGTTGCTCAGAACGGCAGCGCGTCCAGATTCAGCTCACTGAGACTGCCGAGAAGCGCGTCCGCCGCGGAGAGGTCGAGATGCCTGCTGACGTCGTTCGGCACGGCCACGCAGCGGATACCCGCGGCCTGCGCGGCCCGCACCCCGTTCGGCGAGTCCTCCAGCGCGATCGCCGCCGCGGCCGGAACCCCCAGCCGCTCCAGCGCGAGCAGGTACACAGCCGGATCCGGCTTGGTCCGCTGCACCTCGTCCCCCGTCGCCACCGCGTCAAAGGAGTCGAATACGCCGAGCCGCTCCAGGTTCCCCTGCACCCACCCCCGCCGCGAGCTCGACGCGACCGCGAGCCCGATGCCGCGCAGCCTGGCCTCCTTGAGCAGCTCCAGCACGCCGGGGCGGATCGACTCCTGGGCCAGCAGCTCGACCTGCCGCGGCTTCCACGCGGCCCGCAGCGCGGCCTCGTCGTACGTCCGCCCGGTCTGCCGGCCGAGCTCGACCGCCGGGTTCCACCCCGAGTCCAGAGACCCGATCACGTGCGCCCAGTCGGCGGTGGTCAGCGTCCCGCCGTGCGCGGCGAAGAGCTCCTGCCACGCCCGGAACTCGGGAGTCTCCGTGTCCAGAATCAGCCCGTCGAAGTCGAACACCAGCGCCCGCGGCGCAGCGGAAGTCACCCGCCGATCTTAGGCCGGGCCCCCGGGTCCTCGCCCGCCCCATCGAGATCCCGCGAGACGAGCGAGCAGTACTCGTAGAACTGCTCGATCGAGATGAGCACCGCCATCGGCTCCCGATGCCGCCCGATCAGCACCGGCACCGCGTCCCGCCCGCCGTCCTTCAGCCGCGCGAGCACGATCGGCAACACGGCACGAACGTCCGTGACGGTGATGGTCTCCACGGTCGCGGATGGTATGCGTCTGGTCACCTGCCACAACGTACGGCAGTCAATAGCAGGACCCTGACGTACTTGGGGCGCCGCGCCGGACGGCCCGGCAGGCGCAGCGGGGGGCGGGACGCGAGCCGTCCGTCTTACCGGTTGTCGAACTCGGCGCGGGAGATTGAGTGCACTGCGACAGGTTGTCCGTGCGCGGGGACTGCGGTCTCGAAATCGAAGTGCAGCCCCAGCTTCTC
>Ga0307509_10009788_pt1 | contig 11883 bp, 4 predicted proteins | sample 10_EM_MG_FD_202245 | JGI IMG/M metagenome (GOLD analysis project Ga0307509, IMG submission 202245) | Populus trichocarpa ectomycorrhiza microbial communities from riparian zone in the Pacific Northwest, United States - 10_EM | ecosystem: Host-associated > Plants > Roots > Unclassified | place... | reverse complement strand
TACGGCTGGACACTCCGGCGCTGGCCGCGCCCGTCACCTGGGGGGTGCCGCAGTCGCACGGGCCGGTGACCTTCTGGTTCCCGCAGCATCTGGCGCGGGACGAGGAAGGGGAGTTGCCCGCGGCGGCCGGTCTGGACGATCTGCCGGTGTGGGGCGTGGACACGGTGGCGGAGCCGGGGCGGCTGCTCGCGGAGGCGTTGCAGCGCTTCGACGCGCGGCTGCGGACGCTGGACAGGGACTCCCTGGGCGAGTTGGAGACGTTTCTGTCCGAGCCGTTGCTGCGGGGCACCCTGCCGATGCAGCGGGCGGGCGGCGTCTTCTCGCCGGTGCTCGTCGACACGTCGGGGCGCGCGCTCGGCATGTTCCAGTTGCTGACCGAGGTGGAGGTGGGGGAGCCGCTGCGGCGGAGCGTCGCCGGGAAGGTCAACCTGGAGGCCCATCTGACGCAGGTGGTGAAGATCGAGGCCCAGTCGAGGTTCAGCAGTGGTGTGTCCCTGTCGGGGAGTGTCGGTCCTGCGCTCACCGGCGATCACGCCGAGGGACACCCGGACGCCACCCGGCGGGTGAGTGGCGGTGTGCTGGGGCGGGCCGCGGTCCAGGCGGGGACGAGCGACGCGTTCAGCCAGAGCGCCAGTGCGGCACTGATGCACCAAGTGCGCACCACCCGCAGTCACTTGCTGGCGCCGGCCACGGTCCGGCACACACTGGTGCTGCATCTGCCGGGCGGCGGGCGGGAGATCTTCGAGCCCGGCGACTGGGCGCGCGGGATGCATCTACGGCTGATGACCGCCGAGGACGCCCTCGGTCACGCCCCGGCCGAGGACGAACTGCGGCGTCTCCCGGCGGAGTTGGAGCATCTGCGGTCGATCGGCGCCAGCGTGACACCGCTGGCCGTGACGGGCGCCGAACCGCTCTTCGTGGAGGCCGAGAACTGGCTGCGCCGCGAGGGCTTCATCCCCGGCGACGCCACCGCGCGCAACCGGGTGCTGCCCGACGAGGCCCTGGTGCAGGCCCAGTTGAACAATCTGCGCCGGTTCGAGCAGACCCGGTCCGCGATCGGACTGCGGGCCGCGACGGACTCCATGCTCGACGGCGGCCACTCGCTCTTCCTGGAGCTGCCGACGCCGACCGGCGGCACCCGCCGGGTACGGCTGGTGCTCAGTGCGGTCCGCGGCGCGGGCCGGAGCACCCACACCACCGTGCTGCCCGATGTGCAGGGCGTCGGCCTGGCCTCGCTGTCGCTGGCCGGGAGCGACCAGAACGGGTCGCAGTACGGGGTGTCGTACGGCGCCGGCGGTTCCTTCGGGCTGCCGGTGCGCGGCGGCGCGTGGACCCTCGGCGGCACCGCCGACCATGTGCGCGGCCACCAGGTGCAGCACGAGAACAGTGTGCAGTTGTCCGTCGGGCACGACCAGCAGGCCGTCAGCAACGGCGCCGGACAGCGCAGCGAGGTGTTCGACGTGCCGGCCGAGCTGGCGCTCGACCTGTACGAGGGGCCGGGGGAGACGCCCCAAGTGCGGTTCGCGCAGGGGACGGTCCAGCAGCCGTACGTCCCGCACGGCACCCCGCAGGGCGCGCCCGCGACTCCGCCGCCGGACCGGATCCCGGGGACCGTGCGGCTGTCCGTGCCGACGCTCCGTACGCTGCCCGACACAGACCCCGTCCCGGCGGCACCGGCCGCGCCCACCGTGCGGGCGGCCACCGACGCCGACGCCGCACTGCTCGAACTCGCCGACGACCAGGGCCCGTTGCCGGACGCGGTGCCGCTGCCGGACGACTCGCTGGTGGAGGTGTTCCGGGCGTCGGCCGCGCTGGACGAGGCGTTCCGGGCGGTGCTCGGCAACACCTACCAGGGGCACCCGGCGCGCGGTCTGCTGGACGGGATGCGGGACACGGTCGCGCAGTACACCCCGCAGCCGGTGGCCCGTGCCGGACGGGCCGTGGGCGAGTCGCTGGCCGGCGCCGACGCCACCGACCCGACCACGGTGGCGGCCGAACTGCTGACCGCCGCCCGCAGTCCCGCCGCCCTGCTGACCCGCGGCCACCAGGTGTTCAAGGGCGCCTACGTGATCGAGGGACTCACCCTGCCCGGGCTCGCCGCGGACGAGGTGCTCGCCGTGGAGATCCGGGGCGCCCTGCGCCGGCCGCGGGCGCTGGACGCCCTCACCCAGCAGTTTGAGTCCGGCCTCAACTCCGTCGACGGCGCCGGGCAGCAGCGGGGTGTGTCCCGCACCTCACAGTGGGCGGCCGGCTTCACCTCGGTCCGCAACATCTCGTCGGGCCCGACCCCGAGCGCCGACCAGGCCGCGGGCAACGACGGAGACGCCGGCGGCCTCGACGACGGCACCCTGCGCCGCCGCGCCGACGAACCGGAGCAGCAACAGGGCGGCGGCACAACGGGATCCGCGTCCCGGCCGACGGTCCTCAACCCCTCGGCCCGCTACACCCGTACCACCCGGACCGACCAGGCACGCGGCCTCGGCTCCTCGACGATCGTCCACCGCACCGCCATTGAGAACAGCCCCCAGCACCGTATCGCCGCCGACGCGACCCTGCTGGTGACGTTCCGCCGGGGCCGCCGCAACGTCGTCGGCAACGCGCTCGGGCAGGGCGAGGGCCGTGCCGTGACCGTGGTGGTCGACGTCCCGGACGCCGTACGGTTCCTGGCCACACCGGCCCAACTCCGGCGCCACGCCGCCTGGTTCGCACCGGTGGCCGGTCTCACCGTGCCTGCCGGGACACCGGGCTCCGTGGCGCTGCCGCGCCGGTTCACCGCCTCCGGCGAGGTGGGCCTCGGCAGCGTCCGGGCGATGGACCAGTTCACCGACGCCACCCGGACGGTGCGCCGCCGCGACGCACTGCGCCACGAACTCCTCACCCTGATCGAGGACGAGGCACCCGGCACCACCCGGCCCGGGCACGCGTCGTACCTCCCGGGCGTGGCCACCCGTATCGCGGACCTCACCTCCACGGCGGGCCTGCGCACCCTGCCCGGCCGCGGCCCCGCCCACGTCCAGCGCTTCCGCTTCCGGCACGTCGGCTACGGCGGTGCCCGCCTCGTCGAGATCACCCTCACGGCCCGCCCGGACGCCGACGACCACGCGCTACGACAGCTGCGCGGCCACCCCGCGGCGAAGGCCTCCGGCATGGAGAACTACTTGGGCCACACCCCGTCCTCGGTCACCGACCGGACCGGCCGCAGCACCCGGCACGCGGGGTTCGTCCAGCTCCAGACCCGGATCCCCAGGCCCACCGGCGGCCCCCGCACCGACCGGGCGGGCGCCCTGCTCAGCGCCGACACCGTGCGCGGCAACTCCGCACGGGTCAGCCGGACCGCCGAGGACCGGCACTGGCTGCGCACCGACAACGTCGCCGACTTCGACGGCGTCCCGTACCGGATCACCGCCACCGTACGGTCCACGGCGACCGCCGACTGGCTGCTGGACCTGCCGGGCAGCGTGTTCCAGCACGGAGTGCTCAGCCTGACCGACGCGAACACCCCGCTCGCCGACCGCATCGCCCATCTCTTCCTCGGCCGCCCGACGCGCACCACCACGGTGCACGCCACCGCCGCGCTGCGCTTCACCGGCAGCGAGACCGCCGAACCCGCCCCGGCCGAACGGCAGTTGACGACGGGCCGCGCCGAGCGCCGGCCGACGGCGACCGGGCACCGCTTCACCCCCGGCGGCCCCGCGCCGGTCTTCGGCTTCGACGCGGGCACCCAACTCGCCGCCGCGCTGGGCGAGGTGGCCCCGGCGCTGACCAACTCCTGGCGGGCGCTGGCCGCTTCCGACTCCGTGGACACCACCGCCGTACGGATCGGCGAACTCCTCCAGGCGGGCACCATCTCGCTCGACCACCCGCGCGGCCCCGGCGGCCTCACCACCACGATGCCGGGCGCCCGCCCCCTCCAGGGCGCCCCCGGCACCCCGCCCCGGCTCACCGTGGAGCTGTACCGGCCGCGCCCGGTGACCGACACCGGCGATGTGACGGTGGACCGGGTGCGGCTCGCCACATTCAGCGCGGGCTCCTCCTCGCACGCGGGCCTCACCGGCGGCCTCTCCGCACAGGGCGGCTTCAGCGCCCACGACTCCAACCGCCAGATCCTCGGTTTCACCATGCCGGTGGTGGCCCGCCAGGCGCAGGACCCCGGCGCGGGCGCGGGCGTCGCCGGCACCCGCCGCGAGTGGTTCAAGCACGGCGACACCAAGACCCCCGCGGGCACGCGCGGCACCCGCAGCCACGAGATCGTCGCCGACGCCCTGCTCACCGTCCATGGCCCGAACGGCACCCGGTACGTGTCCGGCACGGTCCGGCTGCGCCCCCTGGAGCGCGATCTCCTCGGCCACGGCGTCACCACCCCGCGCACCGACCCGGGCGTGTACGACGGCGCGTCCCTGACCCGCGCGGCAGCCGACGCCCAGGTCCCGGACGGCCGCGCCCCCGACGTCCTGCGCGACTGGCGCACGGTACCGCTCCGCGACCTCCCGACCCTGCTGGCCCAGGGCATCTCGGCGGCCCAGGACCCGACGCCCGACCCCGCCGCCACGCTCCAACTCTGGCTGGCCACGGACGGCGGCGCGCTCCAGACGGCCCGTGCCCTGTACGCCGCTTCGGGTACGGCCGTTCGACTGGGGCGCCCCGTCGAACTCGCCCTGCGCGACGGCGAGGGCGTGCGCTTCCGACGGTTCGACGTGAACGGGGACCCGGAGGTGACGCCGGGGGGTGAGGAGCGCGGTGCGGGGGTGGGCGACGAGGAGCGGGAGGACCGGGGTCCGAGCAGTCCGGGCCCGAGCCGTGGGGGTCGGGGCGGTGTGCGGCGCGGTGGCCCGGACGGCTCGGGTCGGGGTGTCAGGGGCGGGGACGGCGCGAGTCAGGGCGACGTCGCGCACGACGCCGGCTGGACGGCCGTACGCGATCAGATGCGGATGTTGGAGGCGGCCGGGCAGGCGGAGGACGACGCCCGGGGGCGGGAGGCCCGGCTCCAGGAGCGGGTGCCGGAGGCCCGACGCGTGCTGGCGGAGACGCTGCCGCCGGTGGCGCGGGCGGAACGGGACGTTTTCGACGCCGGTGCCGCCGCGGACACCGCGGCCGACGAACTCCTCCTCGCCGAGCGGGCCGTCACGGACGCCGCCGAGGTCGATCGGGAACGGCGCGCCCGCGTAGCGGAGTTGACCACGGATCTTCAGGGCCACAACGAGCGGGCGACGGCCGCGACCCGGGAGGCGGAGGAGTTCCACGAGGCCGTCCGCACGGCGGAGGGAGAACTGGGGGTGGCGCAGGAGGCCGTACGGGAGGCGGCGGAGGCTGCGCGCGTAGCCGCGGAACGGGCCGCCCGGCAGCCCGCCGACTCGGCCGCGCAGGGCGGGAGTTCGGCTCGTGGTGAGGGCAACTCCACCCCGGGCGGGCCCGGTTCGCCCGCCCGGAGCGAGTCGCGCCGCAACCGGGCGCAGCGCGCGCTGGACCAGGCGCGGACGGCGGCCGCGGCAGCGGACCGTGCTGTCGAGACCGCCCGGCACGCCGTCGACGACACCAGGGGCCGGCTCGGCCTGGCCCAGGGCGCGGCCCGTACCGCCGCCGACGCCCTGACCCGGGCCCGGAACCTCGCCGTGACGGCGACCGCGACGGAACGTACGGCCCGGGCGGCGCTCACCGCGGCCACCGCACGCCACGACCGGGCGGCTGCCGTGCGGGACGCGGCCCGGGAGGCGTTGGACGCCCTCGGCCTCGACATCACCGACGCGCTCGCCGAGCAGGCCCGGCAGGCGGCCCGGCAGCGTCACGCGCAGCGGGACCTCGGCGATGTCGTGGCCCTCCTGGAGGCACAGCGAGCGGCGGCGGGCGACGGCACGGCACTCCTGACGACGGGCTCCCTGGCCGCCACCCCGGCCGCCTGGCCCGGCCGTACGCCCCGCCCGGCACCGGCCCGCAGCGGTGCTCGTCCGACACCGGTCCGTAGCGGCGCCCGTCCGACACCAGTCCGTAGCGGCGCCGGCCCGACACCGGTCCGGAACGGGGCCCGTCCGTCGGCCGAACCGACGGAGGAGCCGGAGCGCGAGCCGGAGGCCGAGCCCCAAGCGGCGCCCCAGGAACCGGAGTTGCGGCCGGGCGGAGCCGGGAACGAGGCCGACGAGGAACCCGGGAGCGTCCGTCACCGCCCCGCCGCGTCGCGGGCGCAGGGCCCGGAGACGTTCGCCCGTTCACTGGCCCAGTTGCTCACCGCCCCCGGCACCACCGTCCCCGGCACCATCGCTTCCGACACCGCCCCCACCTGGCCCCACGCCGACGACCCCCACACCGCCCTCCTCACCTGGGCCCAGGCCGACGTGGCGGCTCACGGCGCCCCCGACGACGCGGGGCTCCCGGCCCCGGACACCTCGGTGCCGACCGGCACGCTGGCGGAAATCGGCGCCCTCACCGAGGAGTTGCGCGCCCAGTCGATCCTCCAGAACGGCACGGTGACCGTGGCGGACGCCGGGCTGGACGACCCCGCGCGCCTCGCCCTGGTGCTGGCCCGCCCCGACGACACCCTCGGCTACACGTCCACCCTGGCGGCCCTGGTCGCACGGAACACCGGCCGGCCGGTCCAACTGCTCGGCCCCGCCGGCCGTACCGACCGCTTCGGCCCGGCCGACGGCCCCCCGCTGACCCTCTACTTCGACGGCAACCGGTTCTCGGTCAACCCGCCCGCCCCGGACGACAACTGACCGGTCGTCACCCGATCATCCTTCTGGAAGGAAACAGCATGTCCGGCAAGAACAGCCCGCAGCACCAGGCAGCGACGGGCGGGACGGAGCCCGCCCCGGCCCCGGACACCACCACGGGCGTGACCCCCGAGACCGCGACGGCACTCCCGCCGACGAGCGGCGAGACGACGGCAGGGGCCTCGGAGACCGCGGCGCAGGCGGAAGCGGCACTCACGGCCCCGGCTCAACTCCCGTCCACAGGCGGGGAAGTGACAGGGGGAACGGGTGTCGGCGTCGGCGCGGGCCTCCGCTCGACCACGGAACCGGAACCAGAACCGGAACCGGAACCAGAACCGGAACTAGAGCTGGAACCCGACACCCACGCCGCCCCCACCTCGGCTGCTGCCTCTGCCTCTGCCTCTGCCTCTGCCTCTGCCTCTGCCTCCGACCCGGACCCCGACCCCGAGGCTGCGACGGCCGCTGTGGCCACCGCGACCGGAGCTTCGTCGGAATCCGGTGCCGGAGCCGGTTCCGGCACAGACGAGGGCACCGCCGTCGCGGCCCCCGCCTTCGGCCGCCCCTCCCGAGGTCTCCTCGCCGGTGCCGCGATAGCCGGCGCGCTGCTGATCGGCGTGCCGTTCCTGGTGTCCGGCCTGCGCGGCGGGTCGAGTTCGGACGGTAAGCCGTCGGAGCAAGTGGCCGACGCCGGAACCGTGTTGAACGGCGCGACGGCGAACATCGGTGCCGGCGCCTACGGTTCGGCCAGCCCGGACCCGGCCTCGCCGAAACCGACCCCCTCGAACACGGTGGGCGGCGGCAAGAAGAACACGGTCAAGAACGGTGGGGGAGCCGCGGCCGCCGGTGCCGGTTCCGGTGCCGGGGTGATCGCGGGCAGTTCCGCCGAGGCCCCCAAGAAGGCTTCCTCCGGCGGGAGTTCGAAGAAGTCCACCACCAAGGTCACGGCCACCAAGACGGTGACCACCGCGCCCGGCACCACCATCTACAGCCACGCCTCCAACAAGTGCATCGAGATGGTCTCGCACAAGGGCACCGACGGCTCGCCGCTGCAGATCTGGAGCTGCGGGACCAAGAACTGGCAGAAGTGGGACTTCCGTTCGGACGGCACGGTCCGCTCGATGGGTCTGTGCATGGACGTCGCCTGGGGCTCGTCGGCGAACGGCGCGGTGATCCAGCTCGCGGTGTGCAGCGGCAACCCGGCCCAGCAGTTCCGCCTCAACTCCAGCAACGACCTGGTCAATCCGCAGGCCGACAAGTGCGTGGACGTCAAGGACCAGAAGACCGGAAACGGCACCCGGCTCCAACTCTGGGACTGCAACGGCCAGGACAACCAGAAGTGGAGCACCCGCTGACGGAGGCGGCGCCATCTCGCCGTTCTCGTCCGCCGCGGACACGTACCCTGCTGCAGGACAAGCAGGGGGAGACGATGACCGACGACCGTAGGACGACCGTGCCCGTGTGGACGCTGGCGACCGCCGACGTGAAGGCCCCGGGGTTGCCCGCGGGCGAGTCGATGACGGCCGAGCGCCTGGCCGAACTGCGCGGTGTGCTGGCCGTCATGGCCGACGAGCCGATCGTCACGCTGGAGGCGCATCCGCTTCCCGAAAGGATCGACCGCGGCCGTGGCATCCCGCTCGACACCGCGAGTCCCTTGGCGCAGCACCTGTCGCAGTTCATCACGCAGTCGACGCGCACGTCCCTCACGGCGGCCAGAGCGACCGCCTCAGGCGAGTGTCTGTACCGCATGGTGGTCCCGGCGAAGGTCGCCGCCCAGTTCGGGCAGGGCGTCGCTCGTCCGTTGGTGTCGAAGGCGGGAGCCGGTGGATTCCTGAGTCCGCTCGTGGGGCCGTCGGGAAAGATCGCCGCCCACGTGAGCTACGTGCCGGTCGGTCGAGCGGCCGCGGTGGGCACGGTGGGTGGGGCCGGTGCCACCGCCGGTGCGGCTGCCGCCGGCGGTACGGCGCTCGCCGTCGCCGCCCCGCTCGTGCTCATGGCCGTCGCGGTGGGAGTGAGCGCGTACGCCGACCAGCAGCGCCGGCAGGCCGTCGAACACATCACGGAACTGCTGGAGCAACTCCAGGAGGACAAGCTCGACGACGAGCGCAGCGCACTCGGCGGCTGTCGTGCCGCCATCGACAAGGCCACGGCCATCCTGCTCGATCAGGGCAGACTCGGTGTCTCGCTGGGACTCGACTCGGCGGTGCACGCCATCGACACGGCCCTGAGCAAGGTCGAGATCCGCCTGGGGCGTTGGCGGAGCGCGCTCGACGGGATTCCCGAGGACGAGGCCGTCGAACTCGCCACGCTGACCAAGGCGTTCCCCGGCGTCGACGAGCAAGGCGGCGCATTCCGCGTCCACCTCGAACTCGCCGCCCTGGCCGTCGCGTTGAAGCGCCGGGTCGTCGTCCTCCAGGCCGTCGAGCACGCCCAGAGCGATCCCGGCAACCCGTTCGAGAACTTCACCCGGCAGCTCAAGCGCGATCAACAGTGGCTCGAAGAACTGGAGTTGGGCATCGCCGGTGTCCTGCTACGCCTGTCGGCCCTGAAACTGGCCCGCCCGAGCGGTATGCGACCCGTCTTCACACCGAGCGAGGTCGATCGCCTCATGAGCGCGTCACACCGGATCCACCAACTGGGCGTCGGCGTCACGGTCGACGGTCGCCCGGCGGACGTGGCGATCGAGATCGCCCGCGACAAGGACGGCTCGGTGACGGTGTTCCCCGCACTGCCCGTGTAGACGAAGCAGCCGGTGGCCGACGAGTGAGAGTCGCTTGTTTGCGCAAGCCCAGGGCAGGCGACGTGTCGCCGCGCGACGCCTCGCCCCTACACTGGGTGGCCGCGTGAGTATCGGCTGTGACGTGGGCACGATGGAGAGAGCGGACTGTGGCGGAGAAGGCCGGTGGCTACGGGGATCCGTCCGCCGAGGTTCTGGGGGAGGCGGCTGCGGCGTTCGGGCTGCTCGCCTCGGCGGCCCGGCTGCACATCATGTGGGCCCTGTCCCAGGGGGAATGCGACGTCACGCACCTCGCCGACCGGGTGGGCGGCGCGCTGCCGGCGGTCAGTCAGCACCTGTCGAAGCTGAAGCTCGCCGGCCTCGTCCGCTCCCGCCGTGAGGGCCGCCACCAGGTCTACTACGTCGACGATCCCGACATTGTGACGGTCGTGCGGGTGATGGTCGGCCAGCTGACCGCCCGCTCGCGGCAGGCCCTCGCGCCGGTACGCCGACTGCACGAGGTCGGCGGCTGAGACCACTGCGGCGATACAGGTACAGAGCCTCGATGCGAGCGGCGTCCTAGGCGGCGTCGGGGCCGAAGGCGGAGCGGATCTGCAACAAAGACCACTTCGTGATGCACGACAAAGACATCGGAAGCAGGCCCTGACGGCCAATGCCCGCAGCGGCTCACTAGGCTCCCGCTGTGAACAACATACGGTGCACCCAATGCGGTGCGGTGGGACTGGAACCAGGCTTCGTCGAGGACTCCGGCCAAGGCGCCCGCGGGTTCGCGCGATGGATAGCGGGCCCCCTCCAGCGAGGCCCACTCGGCAACGCCAAGAGGATGGGCAGGCCGCGCTGGCAGATCGACGCCTACCGTTGCCCCACCTGCGCACACCTGGAACTGTTCGCCGCCCAGCCGGACTGAAGGGCCCCGTCGGCTCAGCCCCGACGGGCTTGTTGCCGTGACAACCTGCGTGAGGTGATGGATCCGTGTCCTGGCTCGAAGAATTGCGGCGCACCATGCCCTCCCCTCCAGGAGCCGGTGACTCCGTGGACTGGCATGCTGTCGAGGCCAGTTGGGGAACGCGCTTCCCCGGTGACTACAAGGAGTTCATGGCCGAGTACGGCGAAGGCGCCGTCGACGACTACTTGTCGTTGATGGCACCGGAGACCTACGTCGATCCCGGCGGCGAGCCCTCCTACATGGGCATGCAGCAGGAGTCGGTGAACGCCGAGGCCGTGTGGCGAGCCGCCGGGACAGGGGCGGCAGAGACTCCGCGCCTCATAGCCTGGGGAGCGGATTCCAGCGCGGACATTCTGTGCTGGCTGGCCACGGACCGCGATCCGGACAAGTGGCCCGTGGTGGTGTGGGGCCGGGGCGACGCACGATGGACCGAATACCCGTGCGGAATGGTGGAGTTCCTGTGCCGCCTGTTCCGCGCGGAACTCGACGAGTGCCCGCTGGGCGGTGTCTCGCTCTGGGGAGTCGGTTCCGCCCGCTTCCTGCGCACGGAGGAGGAACAGCGGCTCCGGAAGGCCGGCATCTCTCCGTGGACCGGTGAACCGGACCCGTACGCCGGAATGTTCGGAGACTGAGCCGTCGCGGGTGCCGCCGCGCCCGTAAAGGCGCGGCGGCACCCCTTCGGCAAGGGCTCAGATATCCCGGAAGATCTCGATCTGCGCCCCGATCGAGTTGAGCCGCTCGGCCAGATCCTCGTAACCCCGGTTGATGACATACACGTTCCGCAGTACGGACGTGCCCTCCGCCGCCATCATCGCCAGCAGTACGACGACCGCCGGCCGCAGCGCAGGCGGGCACATCATCTCGGCGGCGCGCCAGCGGGTCGGGCCCTCGACCAACACGCGGTGCGGGTCGAGGAGTTGGAGGCGGCCGCCGAGGCGGTTGAGGTCGGTGAGGTAGATCGCGCGGTTGTCGTAGACCCAGTCGTGGATGAGGGTCTGGCCCTGCGCGACCGCCGCGATCGCCGCGAAGAACGGGACGTTGTCGATGTTCAGGCCGGGGAACGGCATGGGGTGGATCTTGTCGATCGGCGCCTCCAGCTTGGAGGGCCGGACCGTGAGGTCCACCAGGCGCGTACGGCCGTTGTCCGCGGCGTACTCGGGCGTGCGGTCGTGGTCGAGGCCCATCTCCTCCAGGACCGCGAGCTCGATCTCCAGGAACTCGATGGGGACGCGTCGTACCGTCAGTTCCGACTCCGTCACCACGGCGGCGGCCAGCAGGCTCATCGCCTCGACCGGGTCCTCGGAGGGGAAGTAGTCGACGTCCACGTCGATGGTCGGCACGCCGTGCACGGTGAGGGTGGTGGTGCCGATGCCCTCGACCCGTACGCCCAGCGCCTCCAGGAAGAAACAGAGGTCCTGGACCATGTAGTTGGAGGACGCGTTGCGGATGACCGTGGTGCCGTCGTGGCGGGCGGCGGCGAGCAGCGCGTTCTCGGTCAA
>Ga0307509_10009787_pt1 | contig 11883 bp, 8 predicted proteins | sample 10_EM_MG_FD_202245 | JGI IMG/M metagenome (GOLD analysis project Ga0307509, IMG submission 202245) | Populus trichocarpa ectomycorrhiza microbial communities from riparian zone in the Pacific Northwest, United States - 10_EM | ecosystem: Host-associated > Plants > Roots > Unclassified | place... | reverse complement strand
CCAAATTAAATTTTAATTATGTTTAAGAATTAATTTGGGTCCAATTGAAGGATTTAATTAAGTGCAAGGACTTAATTATACTTTAAATTGGTCAAATTAATTTTATTTGGGGCTTAATTGGTGAAAAATTAAGTTTGGGAGCCTAATTTGGGCTTAATTGAGGAGATTGGAATTTTAAGAGACCAAATTTAATTTTTTTTTCCAAGTTAATTGATTGAAATTAGGGGCCAAATTGCAAGAAAATTGAAGTTTTGGGGTCAATTAGGGGCTAAATTGAAGAAATTCGCAGACCATAGGTTCCTAGTGACTATAATACTAGGTGACGACTCCTAAACATTAATCATAATTTTATGATTAAATCCAAAAAAACCTTTCCAACACACCACACCCCTCATCAGGAGGCACGACACGAGCCTCCACCGTCGCCAGACGATGTCGCGCCCCCCGCGACAGGATGGCGACTCCACTGGGGACAGCCTTGTCTGGTCGGACTAAGTTTTGATTGTTTGATTGTTTCCTTTTGTTGGTCTTTTAATTTTAGCTCGCATTTTTACTGATTTAGCATGCATTTTAGTTTTGCGAATAAAGACCAATTCTAGGTTAGGTGGGGAGTAGCGGTCTGCCTCATGACTTTCAGTTGGGATTCAGATTTGTGAAACATCCAACTATGAGCTGAGTGTTTACTCGGTAATGGCGGTCACACTGTGCCCCAACCATTCCTTGTAAACCCCTATATTGCCTTCACGTGAGGTGGTCACTGGGTAGTTCATAGACCCTTTTAAGACAAGGTAGAAAGCCTACCTATCATGTAATGACTTAGAACCTTCCTTTAGAGCATGAACTTCCTACAAAGTCGTTCTGCATGGGTTTTTGCCATTCATGTACATGCATTTGCATCCATCCATTGTAAATAATATACATACTTCTATCAGGTTGAAATATAGGTCCCCAAAGAGCCTACAACACCCGTCTCCGAGCAAGAAACATGGAAGATGAAGAGCGTGCTCACCGTGACGCCCATTTTCAAGAAGAGTTAGAGTCTCTGAAAGCAAGTGTGGCTCATCTCACTAAGCAAGTGTGGCTCATCTCACTAGCTTACTCGAGCAAACACTTAGAAATGGCTCTAGTAAAGGTCCTTCTAACCAGCCTGCTATTTTTGTTCAGCCTCCAACAACAGCTCAACTTGAAGAAACAATGAGTGAACATGGTCAAGAACCTCCATACAATCCAACATTTTTACACTCAACGCCACCAGCACCCGCCCCTGCAGTCATAAATCCATTTGCCAATGAGTCCCACAAGACCAAGTCTTCCAATAACATTGATCAAGATAAGATGACAGCATTGGAAGCCCGGATTAAAGCCATTGAAGGGGCAGACTTGTACGATCCAGTACGGGCAGCAGAAATGTGTTTGGTCCCAAATGTGGTTGTCCTGAAGAAGTTTTGTGTTCCTGAATTCATCAAATATACTGGAACACAATGCCCCATGACTCATCTCAAATCCTATTATAACAAAATGGCAGAAGTAGTACATGATGAAAAACTACTGATGCACTTTCCAAAATAGCTTAAGTGGGGCAGCATTAAGTTGGTACATGAGATTGGACAACACCAAGATCTAAAAATGGAAAGACTTGGTGGATACTTTTGTCATGCAATACAAGTACAATATGGACATTGCTCCTGATAGAACCAGTTTGTCCAATCTAGAGAAAAGGGACAAGGAAAGCATAAGAGAATATGATTAAAGGTGAAGAGACCTAGCTGCTCAAGTACATCCTCCACTCCTAGATAAAGAGATGGTCACTCTGTTTGCCAACACACTTAAAGACCCATACTACGAGCATGTGATGGGTAGTTCGGCCCAGCAATTTACTGATGTTGTGGCAGTAGCTGAGCGCATAGAGCAAGGAGTCAAAAGTGGTAGAATCTATACACCTGTGGAAAAAAGAGGCTTCGAAAGTAAAAGAAAAGAGGTTGACCATGTTGAGGGTAGCTATAGGGGTAGGAAAAACCCATTTCAAAAATACCACACTCCATCCCCTTCACCCCTAATTTCTAACATCAATCTCAACCCTACATTCCCCACAAGAAAACCTGAGGCTCAAACCAAACACGAAAGAGTCCAAGAACAACTACCTCCATTATCATTGCCCTTAAATGAGATGTACCAAAAGCTACTGAGCATCGGGCATATAGCTCTAGAACCCTTGACACCTCTGCAACCACCTTACCCCAACTGGTACAAGCCCGACCTCACTTGCGAGTACCATGCTGGTGCTACGGGACACAACATTCATACCTATAGTGCCTTCAAAAAAAGGCTCATGCATTGGGTCAAAGCTGGGTGGATAACATTCGAAGGAACTCCAAACGTGAGTTTGAACCCTCTACCCAATCATGCTTTAGGTACTAGATCAATGAATGCACTGGAGGCGGAATGCTCTGGAAACCTTAAAGCACCGATGGCAAGAGCAAAGTTTGAAGCAGGCAATGTGCACTCTCGAGGATAAAGGATAAAGTTCTTCTATAGAATGGGAAGATGGAGCCTACCCAATTATTTCCTTTTGTTTGATCACGCCTATTTTAACCTGTTTTAGTTGGCAATTTAGCTCATAATGCCACAAGACTTTCTCTGTCAAATGATGTGCCTTCATGCAAATAACTTACTGAACACACCTTTTACTCACAAAACCACTGCACCAAGAATTCTTTGGTATTTTCCCTTTTTTTTCTCTCCAAAAAAAAAAAAACAAGCATGACCCCATGTTTTCACAAGGAGTTTTGGGAAATCAAAGTTTTAATACAAAAACAAAAATCAAATTGGTGTTTGTTCTGATAAACAAGTTTTGAAAATTCAAGTGATATCCTAACACCTATAAAAAACCTGAAAGACAACCCGAACACTATGAGATAACTTCAAAGCTGAGTTTTGATTGCATGAATAATGAGAAACCATTTTGCATATTCGCATGTGAGAAAGCAAAGCTTGCCGATTCTGAATGCATGCATTTGAAATGAAGAAAGGCCATCTTTGATAATCCTTTCACAAATTCTAAAAAAATCCCTTGAAGTCCCTTTTTAAGCCTAATGTATTTTTCTTGAAAAATAACCTTGGCTAAGATCACACCCCACACTGGGGGGCAAGTGCAAAAAAATCCTTAATGACTAAAAGTGCCCAAACAACCCTGAGAGGCATGAAAAAGTCCTCAACATTATATAAAAGTACCTAAACAACACTGGGGGGGCATGAAAGAAAATCCTCAATGATCAAAAGTGCCCAAACAAAGCTGGGGGGGGCATGAAAGAGTTCCAAAAATATTTGAGCGTGCCACAAAAATCACTAATATAATGATGCTCAAAACCAAAAGAAGAAAAAGCCCAACATTGGGGGGCACCGTGGACCATTTTGCAAATCAATTCCAAGGTCTAGAAATGTATGAACAAAAAAAGAGTTTGGGATATAAGCACTAGTGATCCTTAGTCTTAAAGTCCCTTAAACACCTTTTGAGCCTAAATATCCTTTTTCTTCATAGCCAAGAGCCAAAGCCTACGTTACGAGCTCAATCAAGCCCTTTCTGATCAAAAGCAGGAATCTAGATCGGCAGGCTTTGCTTTCCCATGTGAAACAAGTCATTATTCATGCAAGCAAAATGAATGCTTTAAAAACTTGTTCTTTAAAACCCTCAGATTAGATCTTGAACCCTTTTTAACCAATCGAAACATCACTTCATTTCACCAAAAGCAAAACAAAATTTTTCAACACTTATGCAAATCTATCCATGAGAATAGCTTAAATTTTTCAGAACAAGTTTGTTTTGAACAAACATCAAAATGATTTTTTGAAATATCTTTGAAATTCCAAAAATTCTCCATGAAAACAACTCCTTGTAAATAACCAAATCTTCTTCCACATAGCATCATCCAAGGAAAACCCAAATTGAACACTTGGAGACATGATCAAACTGGGGGGCAGTCCACCAAAACATATAGGGATGGCTCTATGATTCCTTTTTTAAGAAAACATGAGATATAGTGCATAGCTGGCAATCCTTCAGATAAAGGTTTGTGGACAAAGAAGTATGTTGATCCCCCTCAGAGGTCAAAATCACAAGATATGACTTGAGTAAGCAAGAGCGAAAAGAGCCATTAAAGCTTACTATCAGAGACTCAAACTTTTGAGAAAAGGAAAACTCCATGAAAAGAAAAAGGGACCTATATTTCTCAGGTACTTATACATGCATATTGATCATGATGCATTACTTTCACCCCTGATAGATCGGTGTCTCATTGTCACCTCTTTTTGAGCGGGCTACTAAGTCCTTATCATGTAGATAGTGTGCTTTTAGCCATATCTACCTTCTTTTGAGTGCGCCATAGAGCCCTCGACCCCTTCAGGTAGTGTGTTTTCTAACCCTGCCTCCTTTTAAGTGCGCCTTAGAGCCCTTGACCACTTTAGGTAGTGCGTTTTCTAACCTTACCTTTTTCCAAGTGCACCTTAGAGCCCTTGACCACTTTAGGTAATGCATTTTCTAACCTTACCTCTTTCTGAGTGCGCCTTAAAGCCCTCGACCACCTTAGGTAATGCGTTTTCTAACCTTACCTCTTTTTGAGTGCGCCTTCGAGCCCTCACCTCTTGGGTAGTGTGTTTTCTAACCCTACCTTCATTTGAGTGCGCCATAGAGCCCTCGACCCCCTCAGGTAGTTGTTTTCTAACTCTGCCTCCTTTTAAGTGCACCTTCGAGCCCTCACCTCTTAGGTAGTGCGTTTTTTAACCCTACCTCTTATCGAGCGTGCTTTTTCAGCCTTCGTTCCCCTTCGGGTCCTATCACTTTTTGAATGCTCCTTTGAGCTATCGTCTCTTGAATAGCACGCCTTCAAGCCCTATCATGTCATTCCTTCAAGACATTTCATTTCACCTGGGTAGGTCACTCATCACAATCAGACCTCTTTGAAAACTCTTTTCATCTTTCTTTTGGGCCGATTGCCCATTACAATGAAACCATTTTGAGAAATCCTCATATTTCTCACCACCTCCAAATTTTTTTCATTTGGGCAGGTCGCCCATTACAACAAGACCACTTTGAAAAATCTTTGTATTTTTCACCACCTTGAAAAATCTTGGTATTTTTCACCTAGGCGGGTCGCCCATTATAACAAGACCACTTTGAAAAATCTCTGCATTTTTCACCATTTTGAAAAAAATCTTTGAAAACTCTTTGCATTTTTCACCTGGGTAGGTCACCCATTACAATAATACCACCTCAAAAAACCTTTTTTTCAATTTCCTCTGGGTAGGTCACCCATGATAATTCGACCACTTCAAAATCTCTGAATTTTCAACAAAAAAAAAATCTTCCAGTTTTTACTCTGAGTGCGCTTTCTAGCCCTCAAAAGGATTCATCCTTTCTCAATATGATGAGTCCATCATCTCTCATTCTTCTTTTTCTTCTTTACAACGCTTACTATCTAAAGTCTCTTACAAGACTTTCTATCGTAAGCCTTGTAAAGAGGGGGGCAACTGTCATAACCCAATTCTAGATTATTCCTCAAAATCACTTTTTTTCAAAATAAAAATCAAAAAAATAAAATAAAGGCTGGCAATGTGGAGAAAGCATATCAAGAAGGACTAAAAAAATAGGGAAAAATCAAGCTGCAATTTTGAAGGAAATTCAAGGCCTAATTGTACCCCATTATACCTAAAAATGGAGAAAAAAATGCAAATTCAAGGTCAAATTAAATGATTATTGGACGAATTTGCATAAAAATTAAGTCCAATGACATAATTAATTTTTTAATAGGTCAATTTGATTTAATCATGGGCCAAATTAAATTTTAATTATGTTTAAAAATTAATTTGGGTCCAATTGAAGGATTTAATTAAGTGCAAGGACTTAATTATACTTTAAATTGGTCAAATTAATTTTATTTGGGGCTTCATTGGTGAAAACTTAAGTTTGAGAATCTAATTTGGGCTTAATTGAGGAGATTGAAATTTTAAGAGACCAAATCTAATTTTTTCCAAGTTAATTGATTGAAATTAGGGGCCAAATTGCAAGAAAATTGAAGTTTTGGGGTCAATTAAGGGCTAAATTGAAGAAATTCACAGACCATAGGTTCCTAGTGACCATAATACTAGGTGGCGACTCCTAAACATTAATCATAATTTTATGATTAAATCCAAAAAACCTTCCCAACACACCACACCCCTCATCAGGAGGCACGACACGAGCCTCCGTCGTCGCTAGATGACGTCGCGCCCCCCGCGACACCTGGCAGTTACAATCGATACTAGGTTGATCGGGTTGGGAACCTTTTCTCCTTTGAAGACCATCCTCCTACCCTCAAATATTTGGAACGTAAAAGTTTTAGTATAATAGTTTATCAAGGTCTTATACTTACTCAGCCAATCCATGCTTAGGATTACATCAAAATCATATAATTCTAAGGGTATCATGTCTACTTTTGCTTTATACCCAGTTAGACTAATCCCCACCCCCACATATATACTATTTGTTTCTATCTTGTTTCCCATCGGAGTCCCAATTATGAACTCTTTTTCTACTACTTTCACTCCTTCCCTAATTTGATGACAATTCTCTTATCAATAAATGAGTGGGTGGCACATGGATCAAAAAACACATGCATATTAAAGTTATTCATCAGTAGCATACCTACCACCACATCATATACAACCCTAACCTCTTCTTGTATCAAGTGAAAGACTCTTCCTAGGGTTTGGTCATTCTATGTCCTTAGCCTTCCTCGGCTGGAGTTTGCCCTTGATTGGGAAGATCTCACCAGCCTATTCACGGTGACTGATTGTTAGTGACCTTGACTCAACTATCTAAATCTTAGTGCCTATCCAGTGTTCTTATTAGGGCACTCCTTCTTATAATGGTCTCTTTCGCCGGAGTAATGGCATCCTTGCCCTAGATACTGATAGTTTCTCCATCTGTAACCCTGTCCTCTACATACAAAACATCGCCCCAGAGAAACAAAGTATTCTCCAAAGTGCCTTTGATCACATTTCGTATAGTGAGGGTAGTTCACATTATTTTGGTCACTAGTCCCTCATGAAAAGTTTGCCTTTGAGTGAGTTTGTCCACCCATCATTCTTCCGCTTTGTTGTTGGTGGAATGACATCGTTAATGCTTCTTTTTTCCTGTATTGTTCAAACATTCCAATCTTTCCCTTCTTCAGAAGTAACGGTCTCCTAGTAGAATAATCCTTATCTCTCTTTTAATTTGTTCCTTGATGCCCTTGTTGACCCTCTCCAATACGAGCTTCTAAAGCTTGTGTTACCTTAATCAACTCCCTCACTATTTTAAATTGTAAGGTAATCAATTCTTGCCTCAATTCCTACAGAAACCTATCTCTTAGCTTTTCAATCATGTGCTCTTTGGTCGGGACGTAGTGTGGGGTAAACAATAAGAGATCATGGAATCTCCTTTCATACTTCAACACTATCATCTCACCCTGTCTCAACACTAGGAACTCTTACTCTTTCACTTTGCGATAGTACCTGGAATAGAATTGGTTCTCAAACTTCGATTTAAAGTCACTCCAAGTCAGTGTTTCAGTTGCACGCCTCAGTTGAACAATTTCTTACCATGTCAAGTCTCGATCAAACAATAATTGAATGGCATAGTTTACTTGCAAGCCCTCGGGTATCTTAATCTGGATCATATTCTTATCTACCTTCATGATCCACCTCTCTACTATTTTAGCATCTTGCTCCCACATAAATGGTTCATAACCTATTTTCCTCATACTTTTGATTAACCGCACAAGTAACAACACGTTGTTCGTGGTCGTGACAATCCATGGGGTGGCCTGCGGAACCCGCGTGATTGGAACTGCCTAAGTTATAGAGCTAGCCATGCCTTCTACTATTGCCTTAACTATTTGGACCAAGAGTCCCGGATCTGCATAAGGCGGGGGCACTCCTATTGGAACGGTCGATGGGTGTGCCTCTGTTCTTTTTTGTTATCCCACCCCTATTATGGTTACCTCTTTCATTCGATTTGGTACCCGTTCTCCCTCAGCTTTCGCGGTGCTTCCACGAAAGGGCTTAGATGATCTCACTAGAGTATGAGAAGCAGTATCATCCAATGGATCCTCATCCTGTGAGTCTTGGGCGTTTCGACCTCCACTCCTCATTTCTATGAAAGGTGGCTCGATTTGCGTCCCTTGTCGAGTGCGCACCATCCTAAAATAGATCACAACAACATCATCATCATCATCAATCTTCAGGATCCAAACCAGGTGTTCTAATACCAACTGTAATATCCCAATAATTCAAAGCCAAAATTGATGGTAATTGTTTTTTTTTATAAGCCATCATATTCTCGATGCTTCTCATAGTAGCATTATGAGGGTTAGTACATGGGTTCCATCCATTAGCATGGCACAATACTCATATGATTGCGTAAATCCAACATCTTTGTATAAGAAACACTCAACACACCTACCACACAACATGATATTTACATATACATAGGTTTACATCATCATAATAACATATGCATAAGTTCGCATCCTTATTCGAATATTGTTATTGTTACTAGATTATACAAAAGTGTTGAACGACAATTCTACAAGTAGTACATTCACTCCTACAAAATACATAACACCTAAACATGTGAATACATAGTTTTTTAAAAAAATTATGGACCTATGAGTCGGGATTTCCTATGCACTTTGATTGTGTGATGTCCCTGTTACAAAAGCAAAATGAATACAACAATTATAAATAATCTAAACATGATAATAAACAATTAGAAGAATGTTGTCATTACTTTTCGAGCAACTTAGTGGGTACATTCCTTCTTTTACTTCTCATATGCATAATACAATCCTTATTTTTTCGTCTATTATATTATCCTTACTCATGCGCCCTAACCTCATTATAGAACTTGTGGGGCTGGAGTTAAAACATCGGTCGAGGTTAATCACTTCACTTTAACCCGGTCATCCACCTTGGATGCAATCCTTACTATTTCGTCTATTGTATTATCCTTACTCGTACGCCCTAACCTCTTCATTGAACTTGTGGGGCTGGAGTTAAAACATCGGCCGAGGTTAATCACTTCACTTTAACCCGGTCATCCACCTTGGATGCTTTTAGCGGTAGCTAACACAATATTCAAACTCAGTCATCCGTCTCGGATGCTATTAGCCAAAGCTAATCACAATACCGATCATCTCTTCCAAATGCCATTAGCCAAAGTCAATCATCATTTAGAACTGTTGTTTTGAATAGGACTAAATCTTTATGGTCAATTACATGAATTCTTTTTGTTGTAGTCGATCACTTTCTTTGATGAATCGTGACTGCTAACCAATTTCATTATCGATTTAAGCTTTCCTTTTCTTGTTTGGTTGTGAACAACCATTATTTTTATTTGAACGACATACAAATATTTATTTTTTATGTAAATACATATAGAGAATTTTGGTGGAAGAGTAGTAACAAGGAGATATTTTGTTAGATATGATGGGAAAGATTGAGAGAGAAATGATATTTAACCATGATCCTAAAAACTTTTCTTTAAAAATTAACATAGTGTTGGTTTCCTGAATGTCATACATGCAACGAAAAGAATAAAACAAAATTATTCAAAAGTCTCTAGGATCCTGTTAGATAGATTCTGAAGTTATGATCTTCTTCGACTTTGAATATTTTTTAAATGCTAGGTTGTCGCAAATCACAAGTCGTCCAATTATCCAGCTTCTAACTGTAATCCAACAAACTACTGGTGAAAAATCTTCTAAATTTCTATTTAGGAGAGAATGATTGTTATGCCTAGAGTGCTAGCTCTCTATTATATAACTTATGTAGTTTTTCTATTTAACAGGCAACCTCGGTTGAAAAATAAGAGGCATAACTTACTATTTATAGGGAAATTTGAAAAACCTATAAATTAGCAAAATATCAATTTGCCCTTTAAATAATATTCATATATTATTTATGGATAATTTTATAAATTCAATGAATCAAGTCCCTACTTGATTATTCTAGGACTAAAATTATAATCCAAAAATTAGATATATTATAGTGCTTAATTTCTAAAATTATTTTCAATCAAGTCACACTTGATTAATTATCCCAGTTTGATTTTTGACTAATGGTTTTTAATATGTGTGACCCATTAGGTTCCTAATATGTTGACCCAAATATAAGTTATAATTATAATTAAATAAATTCAACAATTTAATTTATTATTAATTCAACAATTGATTAATTTATATTTGAAGACTAGGTGCATCGTCTAACAATGTGTCATAATTCCTCAAATATTAGAAAATTCATTAATGGTTTGACTTAACATTTTAGTGACTGGTTTCTCAATGTAATTAATATCTTTTCATCAATAATATTTCGATTTAACATTAAGCATGGAGTATATCTGCCGTGTTAAATCATGTTTATTCTCTAGATAATAGTCATTGATTGTTTGAATAAGATTTGAAAAGAGTTTCAAATCTCATTCCATCTTGACCAAGGATTTCTTAGTTAATACTATTTGAGAATAGATGGAACATTTTCCCTAATTCATCTAAGATGATTCATCATCTCTTGATCAATCAAGTACGTTCATATACTTCATGTTATACCTAATGACTGCCTTTTTGTTACCTCGATTAAGATAACATGTAACGGGATCAAAACATAACATTCTTTATATAAGATAACTAAGTAATCTCAAGTCTATAGATCGCTTACACAACCGTCATGTGAGCCTTTCCATAGACATAGGTGATCTCTCTATATGAAATTCTCATGCAAGTTAGTTTAGTGTACATGTTTTATGATAAGCACTTACATATTAATTCTAGACATCCTTTATACCTTAGCTTATAAGAACAACCGCTTCCTTTCATAAAAGAAGAAACATAATATGTATTAGTCTTTATAGCTCTAATAAATTACCAATATTTAAGATAACATCGACCATGAACAGTTTAGAAACAGTGTTTTGATGCAATAGAAATCCTATAATTATAATAACTTTATAATTTTCTTTACGAAGTAATTTTTTTTCTCATGGACTTTATCTTCACTCTAGATTTATAAATAAAATATTAGATTTATTAATTTAATATCATGTTAATATTAAAAATAAATTAAATTTTTATTAATAATATATATATATATATATATATATAAAACACGTGTAATCAACCGATTTACATATTAAATTAAGACATAACCATGTTTAATGGAGATTTGGGAATAGAGGATTTAATAGACAACGTGATAATTGTGATAAAGTGATGGAATATGAAAGATTGTCGGCAGAGGAGACGAGGCAAATGGTTGAATTTAAATCGAGAGGGAGGTAAAAGAAGTTCTAACAAAAGATAAGATGAATGTTCAAAGTTGATTCTACAGTAGACTACTATGGAGAGGGAATTTGTTCTCCATTGAAACTAAAAGGCATTGAGGAAAATAATTTTCAAGTTAGAGAAAATGTTTCGAAACATATTCTACCGATAACAAGAGAATTATCTCTATCTATCAGACTCACAGCTTTAGATCAGTGTTCTAACAAAGCTTTGGATAACCGATAGTTATTGAGAATGCGGGGGGAGGCATAGTTACTTGCCATTTTAGAAGCATTTTCACGCAGGGGAACGTATCTTGGTCAGCGATGGGCTTTCTTAAATAATGGAGGGTTGTCAACGTTTTACCCCTTTATGCCCTATATCATAGATGGTGAGGATTTTTCGACTTCTGGTAGCCCTTCAGGCTATTTCCCATGTCGACTCGACAATGCATTGCGTGGGCTACATGCCATTTCGAAGCCAATGCTAAAATGTTGGGCGGGTTCCTGTTCAATCCATTCTGTTGATAGGGCCTAGAGGCTCAATCCAT
>Ga0307509_10009786_pt1 | contig 11884 bp, 12 predicted proteins | sample 10_EM_MG_FD_202245 | JGI IMG/M metagenome (GOLD analysis project Ga0307509, IMG submission 202245) | Populus trichocarpa ectomycorrhiza microbial communities from riparian zone in the Pacific Northwest, United States - 10_EM | ecosystem: Host-associated > Plants > Roots > Unclassified | place... | reverse complement strand
CCTGCTACTCGGCGGCATCGGCTACACCCGCGGCTGGGTCAGCATCGCGCAGGTGACCGCGGGGACCCTGTACGTGCAGCAACTCGCCGGCCCGGTCAGCACGCTGGCCGACTGGCTCGACACGATCCAGACCGGCTCGGCCTCGCTCGCGCGCCTGCTCGGCGTCACGCAGATCCCGGCGGACCGCGAGGCGACGGATGGGATCCGGCCGGACGCCGAAGACCCCCGGCTCGAGGCGGCGGGACTCGGGTTCTCCTACGTGCCAGGACGCGAGGTGCTGCGCGACATCGACCTGACGGTCCGTCCGGGCGAGCGGCTGGCCATGGTCGGCCCGTCCGGCGCGGGGAAGTCCACGCTCGGACGGCTGCTCGCCGGCATCGGCGCGCCGGGCCGCGGCACGGTGACCGTCGGCGGGGCCTCGCTCGTCGAGTTGCCGCTCGACGAGCTGCGCGGCCAGGTCGCGCTCGTCACGCAGGAGCACCACGTCTTCGTCGGCACCCTGCGCGAGAACGTCGCGCTGGCCCGGCCCGATGCCTCGGACGACCAGATCCACGCCGCTCTCACGGCCGTGGACGCCGACTCCTGGACGGCCGGTCTCGACGACGGCCTCGACACGCGGCTCGGCTCCGGCGCGCTGGAACTCAGCGCCCCGCAGGCCCAACAGCTCGCCCTCGCGCGGCTCGTGCTGGCCGACCCGAAGATCCTCGTGCTCGACGAGGCGACGGCCCTGCTCGACCCGCGGGCCGCCCGCCACCTGGAGCGTTCGCTGTCCGCCGTGCTCGAGGGCCGCACCGTGATCTCCATCGCGCACCGCCTGCACACGGCGCACGACGCGGACCGGGTCGCGGTCGTCGAGGACGGCCGGATCGCCGAACTCGGCTCGCACGCCGAGCTGATCGCGGCGGGCGGGGCGTACGCCCGCTTGTGGGACAGCTGGCACGGCGCGTCCGACCAGACTTTGCCGGATGGACAGACGGATTGGCTATCCTCGGAAGCGCTATGAGTTACCAGGATGACGAGTACGACGACGACTGGGGACGCGACGAGCGGACCCTGGTCGCTGCTTCGGGGTACGAGCAGACACGCGACGACACCGACCTCGGCTGGGGCGAACGCACCTGGTCGGACAACGCCTCCGGGACGGACCCGGACCTCGAGCGCTACCTAGAAGAGCGCCCGCCGCATCACGGCGACTAGCACCTAGTAGCGCGGCACGACCAGGCGCAGGGCGGGGGCCGCGCGCGCGTCGTGCGGGGTGGCGTGTCTGACCGCCGCGGCTCCGGCGGGGGCCGGTCGGGTGGCCGTGATGCCCAGGGCCAGGGCGGCTCCGGTCAGCAGCGAGGCCGCACTACGGTGGCGCCTGCGCCGCAGCCGATGCCTGGTCAGCACCGGTCGCAACTCCACGGGGTATGCCTCGAACATCGCTCTCCCTCTCTCCGGGCGTCCCTTGTGGATCTAGTATGCATGAAAATTTCGAATGATGCATACTCTTCCGAAGTGGACAGATCGAGTGAGGATGTCGCAGAATTGGCACTCGACGTATCAGAGTGCCAAACGGGAGCGTGACCGTGCCGACGTACCAGTACCAGTGCACCGAGTGCGGCGAGGCGCTCGAAGTGGTTCAGAAGTTCACCGACGACGCGCTGACCGTCTGCCCGAACTGCGAGGGCAAGCTGCGCAAGGTGTACTCCGCCGTCGGCATCGTGTTCAAGGGCTCGGGCTTCTACCGCACGGACAGCCGCGGCAGCTCCTCCGGCTCGAGCACGCCCGCGTCGGCCGGCGGCAAGACGGAGGGCAAGTCGGAGAGCAAGTCGGACAGTTCCTCCACGAGCAAGTCCGAGAGCTCCTCGTCGAGCAGCGGCTCGTCCTCCAGCGGCTCGTCGGGCACGACGAGTTCTTCGTCGTCCTCTTCCAGCAGCTCTCCGGCCGCCGCGTAGTCCGCGTACCGGCTCAGACCTGGAACCAGACCGCCTTGCCGGTCCTGGTGTCGCGGGCTCCCCAGCGCTTCGAGAGCTGATCCACCAGGAACAGCCCGCGGCCGCCCTCGTCGGTGGCCGCCGCCATCCGCACGCGCGGCATGCGCACGTCCTGGTCGTAGACCTCGATCCACAGCGAGCCGCTGCCCCTGCGCGCGACGACCTCCACCTGCCGCGGTCCCGGGGTCTGCCCGCCCTCGCCCACGCCCGCCATCGGGGCGTTGTCCAGCAGCGCCAACTCCAGCGACTCGAGGTCCAGGTCCTCGATCGAGTCCGGGTCGAAGCGGGGAGCGGGGGCCGGGCCCGCGGCGTGCCGGACCGCGTTGGTGACCAGCTCGGAGAGCAGCAGTTCCACGGTGTCCGCCTGGGCCTGCATGCCCCACTGCTCCAGCACCGGCCGGATCGCGGCGCGCGCGGCCGACGGAGAGGAGGCAGTCGCGGGCAGGCTCAGCCGCCAGAGCGGCAGCGGGCCCACGCCGGTCCGCATCGCCAGCACCGCGCGGTCGTCGTCCGCGGGACCCGAGATGTTGCTCGACCGCAGGGCCGCGCGGCACAGCGCGGCGGGCGTCGCGTCCGTGCCGCCGGGGCCGTTGCCGTCGAGCACCTCTTCGAGCGCCTCGCACAGGTCCCGCACGCCCTCATCCACCGAGCGCCCGCGCTGCTCGACCACGCCGTCCGTGTAGAGGAAGATCGTGTCGCCCGGCGCGACCGTGAACGAGTGGTCGTTGAAGCTGACGCCGCCCACACCCAGCGGCACGTCCGGGGGCACCTCCATCGGGTGGCAGCCGTGCGCGCCGGCGAGCAGGGGCGGCGGATGGCCCGCGTTGGCGAGCACACACTCCCGGGTGAACGGGTCGAAGACCGCGTAGACGCAGGTCACGAGCAGCGCCTCGTTCAGGCCCTGGACCAGGCTGTCGAGATGCTGCAGGACCTGCGCGGGCTCCTCGTCGAGCACCGCGTAGGCGCGCAGGGCGGCCCTGAGCTGGCCCATCACGGCGGCGGCGTGCGCGCCGCGGCCCTGGACGTCGCCGATCACGATGCCGACGCGCCCGGCCGAGAGCTCCATGACGTCGTAGAGGTCGCCGCCGACGTCGGACTCGTCGCCCGCGTTATAGCCGACCTGCACCTCGACGCCGTCGATCGTCGGCAGGTGCGCGGGCAGCAGCGAGTGCTGCAGGGCCAGGGCCAGCGAGCGCATCGACTCGTAGAGGGCCGCGTTCTCCAGCGCGAATCCCGCGCGCGCCGCGACCTCCTCGACCAGCTCCACGTCGGCCGCGCTGAACTTCCGGTTGATCCCGTCCGCGCCGACCGCGAGCACGCCCTTGATCCCGCGCGGGCCGAGCAGCGGGACGGCGATCACCATCGCGGCGTCGGTCATCAGGCTGTGCGCCGCCGGGCCGGGCTGCCGCGGCTCCGGGGACCGGGTCTGGTCGAACTCGGCCAGCACCGGCGCCCCGGTGCGGAGCGCGACGGCGCAGGGGTGCTCGTTCGGGTAGACCACCCGACGGTCCGCCGGGCCCGGCATGCTCACCCGGCGCGCGCGCTCCCGGTCCAGCCGCACGCTCACCGCGCGGCGCAGCGCCCCGGTGTCCTCCAGCAGGTCGACGACGCACTGGTCGGCGAACGAGGGGACGACCAGCTCGGCGATCGCGGCCAGCGTGCGGCCGGTGTCCAGCGAGGTGCCGAGCAGCCGGCCGGCCCGGGAGAGCAGCGTGGCCCGCGGGGAGGCGTCGGAGGCGTGTTCGGCGCGGCGTCTTCCGGGCACGGTCGGTGATCCCGCGACCCCGGCCGTGGGCGCGCCGGGAGTGTTCGTGGTGCCCGCCACCTGACCTGCCATCAAGCCCACCTTTCGAGCGCCCGCCGGACGGAGCGGGCGCCGCGCGCGACCCGCCGTCCGGCTGATCCAGTGTGGCACTACCGGCGCGCCGAAAACAGCAAAGCGTCGGCATTCCCCGGAGCGTGCGGGAGTGTTGGAGTGAGCATACAAGTCGGGGCAATTCGTCCGGGCCGACTAAGGTGACGGACTGTCAGATCCACAGTGACGCACCGTGAGGAGCGCATCTTGGCGACGACCCCCGTGTCCGCTTCCCCCGTTCGGCGTGTTCCCGCACGTCGGCGGCTGCTCTGGCGCGGGCTCGGCGCGGTGGCCGGGCTGCTCGTCGTCGCGCTGGCGGCCGGGGCGGGGTTCGCCTGGTGGCGGCTGGACCGCGCGCTGCACGCCTCGTACCCGCAGACCTCGGGCACGCTGCGGATCTCCGGTCTTACCGATTCGGTCACAGTCGACCGGGACGCCTCGGGAATCCCGCAGATCTACGCCGGCAGCGCCGCCGACCTGTTCCTCGCCGAGGGATACGTCCAGGCGCAGGACCGTTTCTGGCAGATGGACGTCTCCCGGCACTACGCGGCCGGCACCCTCGCGTCGGTGCTCGGCCAGTCCTATGTGCAGCATGACGAATTGGCAAGAACGCTCGGGTGGCGCGCCCTAGCGGAGCAGTCGTACGACAAACTCCAGGCGCCGACGAAGGCGTATCTCCAGGCTTATGCGCAGGGTGTGAACGACTATCTCGCGGCGCATCCGAGCGGTTCCGAGCTGTCCTTCGAGTATTCGGTGCTCGGGCTGCCCGACACGCATTCCGCCCAGGGGTATTCGCCCGCTCGGTGGACACCCGTCGATTCACTCGGTTGGCTCCAGGCGACCGGCTGGAACGAGGACGGCGCAATCGATCAGGAGGTCTCCCGCGCCCTGCTCGGCGACACCCTGACGCCGGCCCAGATCGGCGAGCTGTACCCGGCCGACGGCGCCGATTCGGGCTTCGCCGCGTGGGCCGTGGCCGGGAAGCTGAGTTCCACCGGCTCGCCGCTGCTGGCCTCGGCGCCGGTCGGGCCGCCCGCACTGCCGTCCGCGTGGTACCAGATCGGCCTGCACTGCACGAGCTTGACCGAGGCCTGCCCCTTCGACGTCGCCGGGTACACCGAGCCCGGCATCCCCGGCGTGCTGATCGGGCACAACCAGGCGATCGCCTGGAGCTGGAACGGCCGGGCCGCACAGGACTCTGAGCTGTATCTCGAGAAGGTCGCTGGATCGGACTATTCGTACGACGGGCGCGAATACCCGCTGACACGGCATCAGGAGACGATCGACGTGGCCGACGGCTCGCCGGTCACGATCACCGTGCGCGACACCGGGCACGGTCCGCTGCTCTCCGACGTCTCAGCCGACTTCCGCCGCATCGGTCGTACCGATGGCGCATCCGGGCTATCGGTCGAGTCGACCTCCCTGCAGCCCAACGCCACTGCCGACGCGCTCTTCGCCATCGATCGGGCGACGAACTGGAACCAGTTCAGCACGGCGGCGGCGGAATTCACTGCGCCGGACGAGGGAATGGTCTACGCCGACAACGCGGGCAACATCGGCTACCAGGGCCCCGCGGCGCTTCCGGAGCGCGCGGCGGGTGACGACGGCACGTCACCCGTCCCGGGCTGGACCTCGACGTACGCGTGGACCGCGTCGGCCGGCACGTACGCCGCGCCGGCCCAGGAACTCAATCCGGCCGACGGCTACATCGCGAGCACGCCGGGGGAGGTCATCGGCGTCCGCGCCGAGCGGACCGCGACCGACCTGCGGAGCGGCACGTCCGTCGGGCAGAAGCTGACGGCCGCGGAGCTGGCGGCGATCCAGAGCGACGCGTACGACCCGGAGGCGGCGATCCTCGTGCCGTCCCTGCTCAAGGTCGGCGTCGACGACTTCACCCAGCCCGCCGTCGCGCTGCTCAAGGACTGGGACTACACCGAGCCCGCCGGGTCCAGCGCGGCGGCGTACTACAACGCGGTCTGGGCCGAGCTGCTGAAACTCGTGATCGACAGGGCACTGCCGGAGGACGAACTCGACTCGCAACTGGCGCTCAACGGATCAGTGCGCTGGGACGCCGTCATCAACGGCCTGCTCCAGCAGCCGAACAGCACGTGGTGGGGCGATTCGGGCTCGACCAGGGTCTCGGCGCGCGACTCCATGCTCGCCGAGGCGCTCGAGAAGGCCCGGCTCGATCTCACATCCCTGATGGGCAAGGACGTCTCGACCTGGACCTGGGGACGCGTGCACACGATCACCCCGGAGAACCAGACACTCGGCGCCGGCGCGCATCCCGCGCTGGTCAAGTGGCTGCTCGACGGCCACAGCCTCGGACTGGCCGGCGGCGGCTCCGACGTGGCCACGACGGACTGGAACGTCGCCTCCAGCGGCTTCGCGGTCGGTGCGGCCCCGGCGCTGCGGATGGTCGTCGACCTGGGCGATCCCGACGACTCGCGCTGGATCGGGCAGACCGGCGAGTCGGGCCACGTGGGTGACGCCGACTACCTCGACCAGGCGGCGCGGTGGGCCGCCGGGGAGACGTCGACCTGGCCTTATTCGGCCGCCGCGGTGCGCACGGCGACGCACCAGCGGCTCAGCCTAGCCCCGGAAGCCCACTAGGCGGGACGCGCTGCACGCCGCGTCCACGGCCCGGTCGTGCGGCTCGACGGCGGCCGGGTCCAGCGTGCCGACCTCGTGCTCGTACAGCAGGGCGCAGGTCCACGGGGTGGCCAGCCCGGCCTCCCGGGCCGCCGCGATCCGCGCGAGCACCCGGTCGTAGCTTCCGCCGCCGCGGCCGAGCCGCACGCCCCCGGCCGTGACGGCGAGCGCCGGAACAATCACCGCGCCAGCCCGTAACACGACGTCCGGTCCGAGCGTTGTGCCCGGTGGTCGCCGAGTGCCCGCGCCGCCGTCACGCAGCGCGTCCGGGTCCCCGTCGTACCGAGCCCAGTCCAGGTCGCGATCGGCAAGCAGAACCGGAAGCAGTACCCGCACATTCCGCTCCAACAGCATCCCAATCAGAGCACGCGTATCAGGCTCTGAGCCCAACGGCCAATAGGCGGCGACGGTATCCGTCGAGGTCAGGCGCGAATCGGCAAGCAGCCGAAGGGTTGCGGCGCGCGCCTGGCGCTCGCGCTCCCGATTACCGAGAGCTCTACGATTGTTTACGAAACGTGATCGTGCCGTGGCTTTCCCGTGGGTCTGATCGGGCATCCTGGGTCCTGTAGGGTGCTGGGCCTTCATCGGCACTGTGGGGACGGGGCATTCTCGTACGACCTAGCCTGACCTATTAGGGCGCGTGAGAAGGGAACGGCACGACCAAGGCCATGGGCTCTCCACAGTGGTTCACCGACGGCGGCTGGGTCCTGCTCGGCCTCGGCCTGATCTGCCTGGGCCTGGCCGTGTCGCTGGCGCGGCTCGCCTATCTGCTGCGCGACCGGGAGCGGCGCAACGAGCTCAGAATCGACCGGCTGCGCCGCGAGCTGAGCGGGCTGGAGCAGGGCCGCGAGGATCTCGAGCGGCTCAGCGCGCTGGACCCGGTGACCGGGGTCTGGAACTACCGCTACCTGCAACAGGCGCTGGCCCGCGAACTCGGCTGGGCTGCGCGCGACCGGCGGCCCTTCGCGCTGCTGCTGCTCGAGGTGGACGGGTTCGCCGAGTACACCGCGGCCGCCGGGCACCAGAAGGCCTTCGGCACCCTGCGCGTCCTGGCCCAGCGCCTGAGCGTGGAGATCCGCTCCGGCGACACCTTCGCGCGCTACGGCGGGGACGAGTTCGTCGCGCTGCTGCCGGGGGCCACCGCCGAGGGCGCGGAGGGCGTGGCCGAGCGGCTGTGCTACGCCGTGCGCAAGACCGTCGCCCAGCAGGAGGAGGCGGCGGCCGAGCTGACCCTGTCCGTGGGCATCGCCTGCTTCCCCGAGTCGGGCGAGCACGCGGCGAGCCTGGTCGGGGCCGCGGACCGCGCTCTCGCCGAGGCGCGCGCCGACGGCGGCGACGGCTGGCGGCTGGCCCGAGGGGGAGAGGTAGTTTTAACCGAGTATCAAACCGGGTCTCGCTCTTCGTGACCAGACGAACCGGTATCGTGCCCCACATGCCGATCCGTAAAGCCGTCATCCCCGCCGCCGGGCTCGGGACGCGCTTCCTTCCCGCTACGAAGGCGACGCCCAAGGAAATGCTGCCGGTGATCGACAAACCGGCCATTCAGTACGTCGTGGAAGAGGCCGCCGCCGCCGGCCTCGACGACGTGCTGATGATCACGGGGCGTAACAAGCGGCCCGTCGAGGACCACTTCGACCGCGCCTACGAGCTCGAGGGCGCCCTCGAGGCCAAGGGGGACATCGCCCGGCTGACCGCGGTCCGCGCCTCCGCCGAGCTCGCCACCGTGCACTACGTGCGCCAGGGCGACCCGAAGGGTCTCGGCCACGCGATCCTCTGCGCCGCCCCGCACGTCGGCGCCGAGGCCTTCGCGGTGCTGCTCGGCGACGACCTGATCGACCCCCGCGACCCGCTGCTGACCCGGATGATCGAGGTGCAGGAACGGCACGGCGGCTCGGTCGTCGCGCTGATAGCCGTGGATCCCGAGCAGATCCACCTCTACGGCTGCGCGGCCGTGACCCCGGTGGACGGCGAGAGCGACCTGCTGCGCATCACCGACCTCGTGGAGAAGCCGGACCAGTCGGTCGCCCCCTCGAACCTGGCCGTGATCGGGCGCTACGTGCTCGACCCCGCGGTCTTCGACGTGCTGCGGGAGACCCCGCCCGGACGCGGCGGCGAGATCCAGATCACGGACGCGCTGCGCACGATGGCGGCCGACCCGTCGATCGGCGGCCCGGTGCACGGCGTGCTCTTCTCCGGCCGCCGCTACGACACCGGGGACCGGGCCGACTACCTGCGCACGATCGTCCGGCTCGCCTGCGAGCGCGAGGACCTCGGCCCTGGGCTGCGCGAGTGGCTCGAGGCGTACGTGGCCAAGGGATTCACCGAATAAGCAGGTGGCACACACCCGTGCGGTTACGCTGACTGCATGAGGAGTGTCGAGGAGCATCTTTCCGTCATCCTGTCCCGGCTCAGGCCCCTGCCGCCGTTCGAGCAGCACCTGCTCGACGCGCACGGGCACTACCTGGCGGAGGACGTCGAGGCGACCCGGGATCTGCCCGCCTTCGACAACTCCGCGATGGACGGGTACGCGGTGCGCCTGGTCGACGTCCTCGGCGCCGACCAGGACGCCCCGGCAGTCCTGGCCGTGGAGCAGGAGCTCCCGGCCGGCGCCCCGCCCAGCGAGATCGAGCTCGCGCCCGGTACCTGCGCCCGGATCATGACCGGCGCGCCGGTGCCGCCCGGCGCGGACGCCATCGTGCCGGTGGAGTGGACCGACGCCGGGGCCACCGGGGACGGCAGCGTACGGATTCACCGGGCGCCGAGCCTGGGCATGCACGTCCGCTCGCAGGGCGAGGACGTGCGCGCCGGGCAGGTCGTGCTCACCGCGGGCACGCATCTGGGGGCCCGTCAGATCGGCCTGCTCGCCGGGATCGGCCGCGACCTGGTCCTGGTCCGGCCCACTCCGCGCGTCGTGGTCATCTCCACCGGCGCCGAGCTGGTCGAGCCGGGTACCGAGCCCGCGCCGGGCCAGATCCACGACTCCAACAGCTACACCCTCGCGACCGCCGCCCGGGAGGCCGGCGCCGAGGTCTACCGGGTCGGCACGGTCCCGGACGAGGGCAAGGTGCTGCTCGACACCATCGAGGACCAGCTGATCCGCGCCGACCTCGTGATCACCAGCGGCGGCGTGAGTATGGGCGCGTACGAGGTGGTCAAGGAGACGCTCGGCCGGCTCGGCACGGTCGAGTTCACCAAAGTCGCGATGCAGCCCGGAATGCCCCAGGGCTTCGGCGTGATCGGCCCGGACGAGACGCCGATCTTCACGCTGCCCGGCAATCCGGTGTCCGCGTTCGTCTCCTTCGAGGTCTTCGTCAAGCCGGCCCTGCGCGCGCTGCAAGGACTGGGCCAATTGGATGAAGAACCGGAGTCGGCGCTGGCCGCGGAGGCCTTCGGTTCCCCCGAAGGGCGGCGCCAGTTCCTGCGCGGCAGACTGGTGAAGCACCCGGAAGGCGGAGAGGACAGCGTCATCCGGGTGGCCCTGGCCTCCGGCTCCGGCTCGCACCTGATGGGCGGACTCGCCCACGCGGACTGCCTCATCGTCGTACCGGAGAACGTGACACGGGTCGAGATCGGAGAGCCGGTCCGCATCCTCAGATTGGAAACCGCGTGAGTAAGTCGGACGAGTTCACGCACCTGGACGCGAGTGGCGCGGCCAGGATGGTGGACGTCGCGGACAAGCCGATCACCGCGCGCGAGGCGGTGGCCAGCGGCCGGGTCGCGGTCAGCGCGCAGGTCGTCGAGCTGCTGCGCGGCGGCGCAGTGCCCAAGGGCGACGCGCTCGCGGTGGCCCGGATCGCCGGCATCCAGGCCGCGAAAAGGACCAGCGAGCTGATCCCGCTGTGCCACCCGATCGGCATCGCCGGGGTGAAGGTGGACCTCGAGGTCGAGGACGCGGCCGTGGCCATTCGCGCACGTGTGAAGACCGCCGACCGCACCGGCGTGGAGATGGAGGCGCTGACGGCGGTCGCCGTCGCGGGCCTCGCACTCATCGATATGGTCAAGGCCGTTGACCCGGGGGCGGTGCTCGGGGAGATCATGGTGGAGTCGAAGACCGGCGGAACGAGCGGGGACTGGCACCGATGAACGCGATCAGCTGCAACGCCAGAGTCGTCGTCGCGTCCAACCGGGCCTCGGCCGGGGTCTACGAGGACACGACCGGGCCGATCATCGCGAAGGCGCTCCAGGCCCAGGGCCTCGACGTCGAGGTGGCCGTCGTACCGGACGGCAACCCCGTCGAACTGGCCCTGCGCGAGGCGGTCAGGGCGGGCTGCGCGCTCGTCGTCACCACCGGAGGCACCGGGATCAGCCCGACCGACCGCACGCCGGAGGCGACCCGGGCCGTGCTGGACTACGAGGTCCCGGGCATCGCCGAGGCGATCCGCGCGCACGGAGTGCAGAAGGTGGCCACCGCCGCGCTCTCCCGCGGAACCAGCGGAGTCGCCGGTAGTACTCTGATTGTCAACTTGCCCGGCTCGTCCGGCGGGGTGAAGGACGGACTCGCCGTGCTCCTCCCGCTGCTCGGACACGCACTGGAACAGCTGGCCGGCGGCGACCATCCACGTGGAGGCGACTGACCGTGACCGGCGTGCAGGGCTATCCGCGGGTACTGGCCGAGGGGCCGGTGAGCCTGCGGCCGCCCCGGCTGCGCGACGCGGACGCCTGGCGCGAGCTGCAGACCCGTAACCGGGCATGGCTCTCGCGGTGGGAGGCGACGGTGCCGCCGAACACTCCGTATACGCGGAGGCTGAGTTACCGTCAGCTGGTGCGCCGCGGGCGGCATGAGGCCACCCAGGGCCGGATGCTGCCGTTCAACGTCTGGTACGACGAATCGGCCGACGACCGCCAGCCCGGCGACGAGCGTGCGCGGATGGTCGGCCAGCTCAACATCGCCGGGATAGCCTGGGGCAGTCTCTGCAGCGCGCACATCGGCTATTGGGTGGATGAGCGCGTGGCGGGCCGCGGCGTGATTCCGACGTCGCTCGCGTTGGCCGTCGATTACTGCTTCCAAACGGTCGGGTTGCATCGCGTCGAGGTGAACGTGCGCCCGGAGAACGCGCCGAGTCGGCGTGTGGCGCAGAAACTCGGTCTGCGCGAAGAGGGTCTGCGAGAGCGCTATCTGCACATCGACGGCGCGTGGCGGGATCACTATTCGTACGCCGTGACCCAGGAGGAAGTCCCCGAGGGGATGCTCGCGAGGTGGCGCGCGGCGCAGGCCTCCCCGATCGGGTGAGATGAGGAGTAGTACCGGATCTGACGGGGTAAAAGAAGATGGGCGCGAATCCGGGTTATCGGATGACTAGAATTTTCTTACCCCGACACGCCGAAATCTGTCGCCGTGGGAGGTCGTACCACTCTACGGTTGTGTTATGAGCAGCAGCGGGCTTATCTACGCCTTCATCGT
>Ga0307509_10009784_pt1 | contig 11885 bp, 13 predicted proteins | sample 10_EM_MG_FD_202245 | JGI IMG/M metagenome (GOLD analysis project Ga0307509, IMG submission 202245) | Populus trichocarpa ectomycorrhiza microbial communities from riparian zone in the Pacific Northwest, United States - 10_EM | ecosystem: Host-associated > Plants > Roots > Unclassified | place... | reverse complement strand
GCGCTCGTGGGTGGTTGGTATGGGAACCAAAGAGATGGAGTATAGTGTGGAGGACTATCGGTGGTGTTGGGTGTGTTTTACAATTCTTTCCCCAGAGGAGATGAGGAAGGAGAACTTGAACCGTTGAACGAGTGCGAGAAAATACTGGCCCCAGGGTAAGGAGAGGAGAGACATAGGCGGAGCGAATTTCAACTGATGGAACTTCGACGTGTGCTGCGAAGCTCCTGTAGACGATGATACAGCAAGGACTCGAGTCCAATTTTGAAATGAGAGCTGTCACTCTCGGAGTCGTATGTTGAACATCAAGGCGGTCAGGTGATGAAGTCATGCACAGCCACTATCTAATCTAATTTTCGACTTCATTCTCGACCCACCGTCGTCGAAACAAAGATCGTTACGGTAGAGTTAGAACATTTTATATACTCACCGAACATTTTGATGGACTTCATTTAGGCAACTCCTTGCAAAAGTGGTACCAGTAAAGAGGCCATTCGAAACACCGAATAGAGATTAGCAGTCGATCGTTTCTACAAGTTACGGTATATTCATTTTCCCAAGTGCGAGTGGTTCTACAATCCATTGGTCTTCGTGGCAGGCTTAAGAAATACCTTGCAATATGCGGGATTTTTACAGCCAATGAAAGCCGCCAACTACAGGACGTTGACCTACTCAACAAAAATTTATCGAGGCCTCTCAAAAATCGACTACCTTGTAATTAGCCATGCACAGTTTGATACACAGAATAATATCCGTGCGTAGTCCAGCAGAAAGAAAGTGGGTTGGAACTTTGGTACATAGGTCTCGCAATGGAATTCATCTCCAACATAATTGTGTAGGTTTACCGATTATTTCAGAGAACCGCCTTGGACAGAGCTTACGAAAAGGTACATACAGTAACCATATGCATGAATGGAATGGCAAGTGTCATCAGAAAATGTTCACTGTCGAAACGACAAACAGAAGTCGGGTGTGGGCATTTCAATAAAATTTCCCCCGAACTCAAGCTGTTGTGTTCACAGATCATCTCTTCACGAGAAACTGATGATAGGAAACGGACGGGGGTCCATACCCCGTACCCATGGTATGATGATGCCAACCCCAAGGCGCTCCAACGGAGCTATCCCAATGTTTTAAGTGGATGGTATGGAGGACGTACGCTCTCCCTCGAGATATAATAGCACCAGAAACGAGATTCCGTGAATAATAACCTTGCTCAAGAAAAGACAAGCTGGTATAGAACGTGGGCATAGGGTCCTAGGGGTTTACCACAAAGCAGCCAAGCCGAACAGAGGTATTGATAGCGACGATGAAATAGTAGACATTCAGATACATCGAATGATCAGACGATCCCTGTGGAGGTTTTTTTTCGAGCATAGACAAAGCAAGATAAGCTTTCCGCGTAGTGTGGAGATGCTTCAAGTCGGTTTGAGAACGCACCACGAAAAAAGGTAGAATAAAACTCACCTTGAAATGAGGCATGATAAGGCGAAAAGGCATGATCCAGTGGTGTAGACGCATACGTACCCAAAACGCGCATATGATCACATCGATTCCCCTGCTAGTTGGGATATTGTACAAACGCATGTCACCGATCGGGCGGGAAAGTTGGATGGATGCCACTAATGGGCTTGGCGAGTCATAAAACTGACACATCAACGACGAATGGCTTGATGAAAGGGCAAACTTTCCTTGCTCTGAGGTACGCGATCACTGCACCTTGCATCGAGATATCCGGCATTCGTGAAAGGAATGGCTACAGAGCGCATATATGGATATTTGGGGCTTCAACGTAACACCACGCACCTCAGGAAAAGCGTTATGATTATTGAACGAGCTTCTCCAAATGGCAATGTCCGAGAGATACGTACTTTGATGCGGTGCTTCAGAGTTGCTAGAGGCCTTCCCACATAGCCCAAATATCTATAATTACGACTCGAGACTCGCTCTGCTTCGGTACGGTCAGAATCCATAATAAGGGTCAAATAAACAGGCGCGCGGTGCATAGAGGTTCGAGCTGCAGAGAACCGTAATTGGGAAGGGAAGGAAAGAAAGCGGGAATTAGATCAGATTGTGTTTGGTTTATATATAACTGCACGGACCACACCTACGAAAGAATTTCAATTTTTTGGGGATGACGCCTGTCTCAATATAGGAAGGCGCCTTCCTAAACTGTACCGATACAGCGCACGCGCACTCTCTTCAATCCTCCACGAGGTTATGTAAAGCAACTCCAGTCAGTCGTCTTGCCATCAATCATAGTATGTAAGGGCACGAACTTGGAACCAGCGAGCGCACTACAAGAAGTTCGAGGCTGTTCACTGAGAGTATGCCCTTGGCGGCGACCATACAATACACGTGCGTACACCTTCCCTCTACCCCTCCATGACAATGTAGGAACGGGGTTGTGCAGGAAGCGGGGTGTTGCGCAAGTCATCCTGGCCGTCCCATCCACTATCTTGAGGTTGGAGGAAGAAGGCTTCTCTCGATTTGTCCATCATTCAGCGGTTTAAATTTTGAGGCTGTAAATGAAACAATGTAGACTATTTATCTAAGTACATATGGCTTGAGAGGTTGAACGAATAAATACATACAATGAGGTTTTGAGTCGCTGCAGGGGACGAAAGAAATCAACAAGAAAAGACGCCCCCGCAAAAGTGCCTGGACATGCTGTAATACAACACGGAAATAAAACCTACGAATAAAGAAACTTACAACGGTTTCCACCCTTCCCCAGCAGGCCACTTCAGGTTGTCCTTCTCCACATCTCTTAATCCACCGTCACTTCCGTGGCCCAGCGAATCCTCCTCAGCATCAAACACATGTTGTCCTCGCCTGCTTTGTCGTACAGGACTCGAATCCATCCCACGACTCCTCGCCCATTCCTCTTTGCCCTCTACATTGTCGTCGGAACTATCCGAATCCACTTCCGGATCGTCGAATATATTCCCATTGCCCTTAGGATCCCCAGGTGTCCAATGAGGACGCGACTTCCGCACGCGACTGGTCCCGCCCCCGTTCGTCGATGAACCCGAACGTCGGACCAAACCTTCCTCTTCCTCCCCTTCGACACCACCTTTCGCTCTTCCACCAGTCACGAATCCGCGTCGACTCAACCCAGCCTCGGCTTTGTACCGCGCCTTGTCGAGTCGCGGCTGAATTTGTAACGCGTCCAACTTGGGCTGAAGAGTCGCGATGGTGCGTTGGATGTTGCTCATCGGCGACTCGGTATGTGATGAGTTATTGGAATGTGGTGTAGACGATACGGAGAGGGAAGACCGCCGGTGCCCGGGTGTGGAGAGACTCGTGTGCCTGGAAAGAGCGGACGAAGAGGAAGATGTGGAGAGCGTGTTTTCCAAGCGCGGTAACGATCCTTGTAAAACCTCGCTGGAACCTAAAACCTGGACGCTCTCTGGGCGTTTACGCCTCAGCGGCGGTGGGAGTGACGGTAAAGGCGGACTCGTCTGATGCAGTGACTTTGAACGGAAAACACGCGTGGAAGGGGAATTCGACCGGGATGTGGAAGCTGGCGATTCAGGGGTAGGTGGGATGCCGTGATCAAGCGACGACGATAAACTTGTCGAAGCAGTCATAGGTCCATAAATTGCTTCAAAGGTCTCCAAATTTGGGTTTCTTTGCGGGGTTGAACTCGAAGACGGGGACGACACTTGGTAGTGAACATAAGGCTTCCGATCAGGATGCGTGGGTGGCGGACAGTGTTCCGAGGAGTCGTGGTTTGGCGGGATAGGTTCGACAGGCGAGCGAAATGGGCTTACATTGAGCATGGGACTAGTCCGACTAGGAAAGTTGGGTGGCGTCGCTAGTGCGACCTGTTCTAACGAAGTCGCCGACATCGGTGGGGAAGGTTGCTGAGGTTGGATCCTCCTCCTCGGAAGTGGGGGAGCGCGCTCGTCTGATGCAGAAGAAGCAGACGACGCGGCATACCGACCTGGACTGGTACTCCGATGGTTGTGTATATTCGTACCTATGACGACAGATGAGCCCGTGACACTCGCACCTGCGAGGGAATAAGAACCTGAGACAACGGAGCTGCTCTTAAGAACCTGCATCACGCGTTCCTTTTCCAACTGTTCCTCGGCTTTTTTCATCGTTTGCGCAACTTTGCTCGCGTGGAGACTCTGCCTCATCAGAGTGGAGGTGACGTGCGGAGGAAGTTTTGCAGGAGGTGTAGGGAACCCAACAGTATGCGGCATGTTTGGAACCTTTGATGGAGATACCGAGCGGTCTGGCCGATTACGTGTTGTGATATGGCGTGGGGGAGGTACGAGGGGTTGAGAAGGGACAGGAGGAGGTTGCTTGCGCGGAGGTAAAGGGGGAAGTTTGCCTGTCCCATCATCAGAACGGGGAGGAGGCGGTCGATGCACAAAGGGGTTATATGCCGAGTGTTGCGAAACAGATGTGAATGATTTGGAAGGCTCGGAACGATGAGAAGGATGGATTGGAGGTTGGGGGTGATCAGTTAAGGAAAACGGATTGTGTGAAGACGGATCGGGACCAGTATGTGATATTGAAGGGGTGTGATCCGTATTCGTTCGCCGAGATGGTATTGATGGAGCCGCGGGGGAACCTGGACGATGTTTGGCAGGAGAATTGGCTCGAGATGTTGAACGAGCTGGCAGATACAACATGGTTAAAATTTATGTGCGGAGCCAAAGATGCCACCAACATGGATTTCTGGGGTTGTGGGCAGGAGAACTAGGCCGCGTGTGGCCAGGATCAGCTAAGAGGACGTTGGAGATTAATGAGACAAACCGGTGATAATATCGGCGACGCACCTTGCACGAAAGCCAAAGACCTCTCAACATCCTTCCCACTCTCAGCGTGTATAACCAGTCGTAGGGCCGCGAAAAATTCAGATCCAGACATTGTATCGTCATGACCGAGATTGGGCGAGAAAAGTTTAAGAATCTAGAAAAAGAGTGAGCGTTCAAAATGCAATGAGACCCAAGGAAATGCACTTTATCGATGGTAGACGCCGGTAAATGAGAATATCTTCCCCGCAACCACGCCCTCGCTTCACGCACCCCGATGTTCATGTTCTCGAAATGAGGATCATCCGGGGCCCCATTGCTCCTGTCGTCATCAGCAAGAGCGATATCCCGTAATATAGCTGTATAAAGATCGTATTCTGTGTCGCTAAGCGCGGAAGCATGGAGAGCGAGTCTCCTCATCGTCGAAAATGAAAATGCAGGATGGATTGCAATTCGTTTTTGAGAAAAAGGGAAGTGCCTCACTATTCCCACGTGCTATCCCTTCCGCAGCCAAACACAGCCAAGCTACATCGGTCCGGGATGGTTATCATTCCTAATACTATTTATGTAACGAAGTCAGCACGAAATTACCATTGCGGAAATCTGGCGTTGAGTCCGTTCCATGATGTCCACTGATTGGTATACATATCTATGGTTCTAATTGAACAAATTATCTTATTTCGCCAGATAATTAGACCTCTCTTTTGCCTCTCTTTGGATCCCAAAGAACATCTCCAAGAAATGTCCTATGCTACGCGGCGGTCGTAACGTACCACCTGGAATAACTCTGTATAATACAGAATATAGTCCAATACCAAATATTCACGAACGTTCAAATTTGGCTCAATAAAGTTGGCACAAACGCTTCGATTGATTCTTGTAGATTGGGTGCCGTTCCCGTTCCCCATAAATCTCAAGCATCATTTCGCGCATTCTATATTCAATAGACGATGGAGTGTCGCGTAGCGGCAAGGCTCTGGCGTTGGCGGGAAGATCTATGTCGCCATCGCACCATGCATAGTGCAAACCAGGCGACCGGAGCCATATTGAAAGCAAACTATTGGACGAGAGGTAGTAGGCCCAATGAAATGTTCAATGTACCGTCGACGAATCCGGAACATCCTTTGCACCCGGACCCGGACCTCAGGAAATCTAGAGAGACACGATAGAAGTCCCATTTTATATTAGAGTAAGCAACCTTGAAGCAAACCAGCTCATATTTTACGAATTGAAAAGAAAAGCGTATGCCCGAACCTCAATTTTCACCACTTTGTACAACGCGAGACCTACTCTCAGGGCTCTCCTCAACCTAACTCGTGGTTCCCCTTCACGCACTCTCAGAGAAAATCTCCATAAAATCAGTTAACACCTGTGGTGACCGCTGCACGGCTCCATGATCGCATTATCGTTGGCTGGAGACGTGCAAAGAGAAGGAAGGGCTTGGGAAGGGCGATTAAAGAGGTGACGACTTATGTACCATTGAGGTCCAAGATGTTTTTCCTGTGGCTTACTTTTTTAAAGTCGATGACGACGATTGCCTTAAATAGCAAGGAGTTGAATCTTCAAGCATATTGGAAAGAATTTTGTGCACATTGAAAGAGTAAACGAGCTTTCCCGAATGTGCCGCCGATGTAACAGTTGAACATTGAAGGTTCAGACAGATATTATGTAAAGGGGGTCATAATCATAATCATAATACTCATGAGTGCATAGAAAGAATAACGAGCGAGGGGAAAAAAATAAAGGAGTGAATCAAAGGGCAGAAATTAGTAAAAGATGCTTAGTATGCTTGTAAAAAATGCCTAGAGCACCGAAGCTTCGCGCAAGATAGAACGCAAATGATCTGGTACGACGGGATTACTCCTGAATATCATCTCTTTCGGCGGATAAACTTTCCTCGAAGGCCCATCTGCAGGGTTATTCTTCGAGGCCACCCACTTCATCTGTAGGTCCAGATCAAAATCACGGCACATCTCTATAATTAGCTCCAGAACATCCTGAAGGCCGAATTCGGGCTTCCATGTTCCCCGCGCCAATGCAACAACGACCCCGATATTGTCAGAGCGAACTATAACCTTATTGTCGATGTATCCTGCGGAAATGAGGGTAAGAACACCAAGTTCGACGGCGATGAGCTCCGCCCAAGACATGATGATCTTCCCCTTCCGATCGGTTGGGATGTTCCGATTAGAACGAGGACGTCTAAAATTCCAAGCGAGCCAGCGTTCGCTAAACCAGAAGCCAATTCCTCTTCCTGAGGCATCAACAAATATCTCCGGCGCGGAGTGCTGGGAAAATAGGGACGGTGGGAGGGATAACCGTGACAACGGATGTGGGATTGAGGGCGAGGGCTGGAATGAAGATGGCCACGAGCACGACGATAAAGAGGGTGACAACGGGGGTGCAACGGTCGATGTCTGCTGTTCCCAGGAAGGGACACGCCAGTGTTCGAGCAAATATACTTGCGCAGCAGTTCGTTCATCCTTGGGCATCCGTTCCACCTCCTGTATGAGGCGCTTTATTCGAGAGGCCGCCTGGGCATCGCCGGGTGTATGCGCAGCGTGCATTAAGGTAGAGACGTGGACGATACTGACATTGGGGTCAAAGTCCTGAGCAAGGTCGAAACCGAGGGTGTGTAATTCCAGGGCAGCCCTGGTTGTGGACTCTTTCTCGGTGGCGGAATTATCGTTAACGATGCGATCGTACTTGCGATGATTGACGTGCAGGCGCCGTCGATATCTGGACTTATCGGAGGTGGACTGTTCTTCGAATGAATCGTATTCGCTATCAAGGACCACATGGTCATCGTCGCTGCACTCTGGTGGAAGGTAGTCATGGTCATCAGCCCGTCCGTGGTTCTGGACGCGGACACGGTCTGGCTCTGAAAACAGGTCAGCTCTCCAAGGAAAATAGCTACAACCATCATCGTAATCACCATCATCACTATCGTCGCTTGGGTCAGGAAAGTCCTGCTCATCCACAACACTTTCCGAAGGGCAGGACTGGGCATCAACCGCTAATCGTGAATAATAGAAATTGAATTCCATTAGCGAGAAGGAAAGGGCGTCATCCGCTGAAATATCAAGCTCTGCTTCGTCTGGGTCGTCCCCAGCTAGGATCCGCATTCTTCGACGGTGAAAATCTGCCGCATACTGCTCCTCCTGACTGGTGGAGTTCGGATTATGGTCAGCTGACGAATCCAGAGTCCCAAGGATTCGGGGAAAGGAATCAAAAATCTCCGGCTTTCGCTGCAGTGTGGAAAGTGGAGGAACCGGGCCTGGCGGTTCTTCGGAAGTGGTATCAATGACGTTGGCTGGCAACATGAAAAAAGGCGGGGACAAGGGGGAGGCGGAAATGAGAGGAACTAAAAGGCGGAGAGCTTGTTTATATATCGAGAATTCGACACTCACGAGTCATCTTCGGAGCCTAAGGATTGTCACGACGTGGGAAGCTTTGCCTCTCCAAATCCATAGAGGAAGCCGTTTCCTAAAAAGACCGAGTAGAAACAGAGAGATGGGATACTACATCTCAACTAGTTAGCTCTCTAAATTAGAAAGACAATACGGTCTCCTATAAGTAACTACATACTATCATAACATGTTTTGACATATCGTTTGGTCTTGAACTTCGGACGGGAGAAGGCGGTAGTTGACTTGATAGATCTGCTCAAAAAATCCCTAATTGAGTCATCAGCCGGCGGTATTTAGAATTGGGTAATTTAGTCATCTATGATATCGCTGAACACTCTGAAAAACTGTTCCTAGAATGCCATTCCGAGATTGCCTTTCACGCCAACGGTGGGTAAACTGGGGTTTGTCTCATTGGAAATAGGTATGACTCTTGCGGTGATTGGGACGGGCATGATGGCATTCACAGACACGGAGTGTGTTTCGATTATGACATAGAGGCATTAGAATCCCGAATGCCCAGACAAAACTGGGTATCGTCGGCTGTCTGTGTAAGCTGTGAAGCTGAGTGTGCAGGTGACGTTGCCGTATCTTCGACTAGCCGAGTTTACAACCATTACTAGTAGGAGTTTTCTTCAAGATTGCTGGTAATGATTGTCTAGTGATATCTTCAAGCGTCGAAGCCAGAAATCGGATATAAACAAAGTAATCCCAGTTTTACATGAAGTAAGGGGAGGACAAGAATCAAGGGGGTGGCGGAACGTGGAAAGGAGACCTACACTCACAATTTTTTTCGCGAATCTGGCTGACCCCCCTCCTCCCAAATATAGCATGTTTTCCAAGTTCCAATGTTTTTTTTCAATGTTTTTTCATCTTATACATTTAATTTTCCTTGACTCATGTACTGACTCATCTGAACATGAACTTATAAGATGCATATCCTGCTTGAAAGTGTTCTGTGCACAAATCTTTACACGGAGGAACATACATGGGAAATTGCTCAAAGCGGTGAGTTTTGTGATATTCATTGTTACCTCCCATATCATTGTCGGGATTGGTGCGTATAAAGCCTGGGCACATACTTGCATGATCCCGTACTTCATTGATTCACTCCTCAATGCAGTAGACATTGACGGAGGGTTGCGCACAGCTACCGGAACATCGAAAAGTACCCTCCGAAAAGATTTAATTTGCATGAAAGGGTTAGTTTCGACACAAAATTGGATCGGTACATATTCCGAGTCGTCAGCGGTGAATGAACTCAACCGAAATAGATTACGGGTACTCAGATGATCAAGGCTGTGACCTTTTTTGCACAGGTTACTGAAGATCACGATTCACGAACGAAAATTGCTATTCACTGTCATGACTTGGTCATGACGATCCCATGGCTCCTGTCAAAGGTTAATCAATGGCCTATAGGCGCCCAAATCTGCCCCGTTAACTCCGGCCGAATAGATGGATTGGGTGACACATTCTGGAAACCAGTTCTGATAATACTAGTGTCCCTGCATCCTTCAACTTTGGCACCAAATAACAATTAAGTTTGTAAGGATCAGATCATCAACCCATAGGGTTCCTCACGCCGCATCATCACATTGAATGGTGACAGCGCCAATATTCTTGGAGCAAGCCGACGCGATGGACCATCATAAGATTCGCAACTGGGGGATGAGATTGTGTCCGAGCCAGTATCCCAAAGTTATGTGTAGACTTTCGTATCTCCCTCTTCTCATGACGGTTATTAAACGATTAAACGATCCTTCATGGCAGCAGCGTGCAATCTTCATTTCAGGGCAGATCCCTGTTGACGGCTTACGAGTGTCGTGCGGCCATCAGGCTATTTTAGCGTTCTGACACATCAACATCTTGCAATTTGTATAGCACACGGTGGTAAATCTTCTCAAGTATGATGTATCCGCTATTCATAGAAGTTGGAGGATGAAAGGATAATTGCATCGTTAGGACCAAGTTAGGATCCCTTTTCGTCCACACTTTTCGTTTATTCCACCAAAGTCTGTCAAACTTTTGATGGTACTCTATTATAGAATATATCATATATCACGTTTTGACAGGTTTCTTACCAAACACCTGGAAATTGATTTGCCCACTGTACGAAACGTGGGTAAGTTCAGGGAAATACTTCCTGACTGGGTGAGGTTATTATACTTATACAGAACTTCGGGAATTAAGAAAATCCGTGCCTGCCGTGGTGCCGCATTGATGGCTGTCATTCAAAAGTTGTCAAAACACCTGTATGCGCGGTTCATGGAAGCTCGTTTGACCCCGGGCCAGATGGAGAATTGATAGGGGGTCCACCGCCATGTTTATGTATACGAGGTAAGTAGACAGTACTTGAGATAGTTTCCTTCCTGCCACACGCAGTGTCAGTGAGCAAATCTAGCTCGTCGCTTAGATCTATTGGCCACTATTTTGAGACAGATCCCACGAAGGTGAGATTAACAGGGCTTTGATTCGGGATCAGTTAATCACTCGTCTTCGATAGGGCCTCCTTTATTCATAAACTAAGTAGATGGGGTTTGACTCCTGATCACGAATGCAAATGCTAGCGCTTATGACTTCAATGGTCGACTCTTGAGGATCACGGTACTCGACCAAGAAAACAACATGTATGAATGGGTGTGTAAAGTGCGGACTCTCGAGCACAACGTCCAGACAACGCTGAAAGGCCGAGGCGAGAAATCTTTAACCAGATGTTGTCTCATTGTCGTTCCGTTCCTCTGCGTGCCATCCAATATGGGTTGGATCTATTTTTTAGTCGAAGAGTTGAGTGGAGTTACTCAAGTTTGTTGGCCGACAAGCCGGAAATATTAACTCCATACTGACATCTTTCTCGGGAATTTCCACCAAACAAAGGCTAGTAAAGATCGATAGATCTGGACCGGGACCACTAAAGGCTAGGGCTGTGGGGCGGTGTCAGCTATGTAGCTGTAATCCCCTTTATTCTGAAAGGCAGGCACGGTACCCTGCAGGTGCCCGAAATTGAGTTCCGTAAGCGACCCCTTCGGAAACGTATATATTCTCAACCCATGTTGAGGTGAACGTTTCTACCCATTTCCTGTAAACATCCTCTGTTTTGTCGGGGCTCTCATCCCTCCACCCCCTCCACTTCCTCTCCTCTCCCCTATACTTCGAGGAAACAAAACGAGTGACGAATCCAAAATGTCATTCACCAAATTATCCATCCTCGCGGCTGGGCTCTCCGTTTACCTCTCCTTCACCGTCGTGAAAGGTCAAGGTCCAGGATTCGTTCCCCTCGTGGATAAACGATTCAACTATACCAACCTGGTACTTCTCTTTGGACTTCAAATAGTAGTAAAAGATTCCTGACGCACTGCATTCTCTTTGATAGCCCTATAAAGTGGATACCGATGTTGGTCTTGCACGTGGGGAGCAATTGGGCTACAATATCTGTAATTCGACGACAGAGGGTGACGCGTCGCTCTGCCAAACCTTGATAATTAACTCGCTGGATGGTACGCGGCTGTCTTCCCTATCATGTACCACATAACCGATTGATTTACCCCTGCAGATTTCTGCCTCTGGGCACCTAGCGTCCCTGGGCAGACCGTTGGCGAGATCGAAGGCGAGATGATTGCTTGGTGCTCCCAACCTGGGCACGGAACACGCATTTTCCCTCCTGGAACGATAACGGGAGTACAGCTCACCAAGACGCCGGATTATGTAC
>Ga0307509_10009783_pt1 | contig 11887 bp, 7 predicted proteins | sample 10_EM_MG_FD_202245 | JGI IMG/M metagenome (GOLD analysis project Ga0307509, IMG submission 202245) | Populus trichocarpa ectomycorrhiza microbial communities from riparian zone in the Pacific Northwest, United States - 10_EM | ecosystem: Host-associated > Plants > Roots > Unclassified | place... | reverse complement strand
ATCCTGGTATAAGCCTAAAACAGCACGCCGAGAGCTAACAAACGTCGAAAAGGGCATGATTATTGCCTTTTTTTATGCCTTCCAAACCATATCCACTGTCGCACACCTAGTCGGTCGCCCCTGGTCTACCGTTCGGAATTTTCTAGCCAGAGCATGTGAGCGAGGATCAATTGAGAATGCCCCCCGATCTGGACGACCCACACTTCTTAGTCGCCGAGAAAAACGCACCATAATACGCGCCGCCAAGAGAGATCGTGGCATGACCCGTTTGGAGTTGCGCAACCGGCATGCACCACATGTTTCTGTTAGGACAATTGATCGAGTACTGCGTGAGGCCAATGTGCGCAAGTGGCTGGCCCAGAAACGGCCTAAATTAAAGGATCAGCATGCTAGGGCTCGACTGGCATGGGCGATGGAGCGAAAGGATTGGACGATTGACGATTTTCGGGGAATCCTCTATAGCGACGAGTGCACCGTGCGAAAATCGGCAGATCCTCGGCGTGTTTGGGTGTTCCGGACCCCCCAGGAGAAGTGGAAAGTCGACTGCATTCAGCCTAGAGCAAAGGCAAATGAGGTAGGGCTCATGGTATGGGCATGCTTTTGGGGCAAAAGGAGGGGTCCATTGGTGTCAATTAGGGAAGCCCGGGTGGACAGGCATGTCTATATTGGGGCGCTAGACTCTGTTTTGGTGCCTGTTATGGAGGAAATGGCCGATCACCCAGATATTGAAGATCCACTGTTTCAGCAGGATAATGCCCGGGTTCACACTGCAAAAGACACCCTAGCATGGTTGGAAGAAAATGGCATCGCTCTAGAAGATCATCCTCCACTCTCACCTGATCTTAACCCGATTGAGCATGCCTGGGTTGAGCTTAAACGACGCCTTCACAAGCAGTATCCGGACATTCTAGACACCAGAGGGGGGCCAGAAAAAGTGCGTGATAGGTTAGCTGAGGTCCTACCCCATGTCTGGGCCACGATCCCCGATACCTTTTTCGAGAAGCTTTGGAAGTCGATGCCATCCCGGGTGGCTGCCGTGATCGAGGCAAAGGGGTGGTATACAAAGTACTAGTAGTTGTATTTAATGTTTAATATATTTTTCTACCGTTGTTCCCCGGTTGCGCAATACCCCCTATGTGCACAGACGGTGTTCCAGATGGCGCAATCACCAAGACTTATGTCTAGTGATTGTACATCGGAGAAGAGAAACGCTGAGTAAAATGACACCTGGGTTGGGGTTGAGTGATGTCTACGGCGCAACAATCGAACGGATAAAGGCGCAGGCTGGCGATAAAGCAAGACTCAGGATGGGGGCTTTGATGTGGATCAGTCATGCTGAGCTGCCATTGAGGGCAAATCAGCTCTGCCATGCCCTTGCAATCGAGCTGGGCTCTACAGAGTTCAATGCCGGCAACATACCTTCGATGACGACATTGGTCAACTGCTGTCAAGGGCTTATTACGGTAGATAAGGAAGCATCAACCGTACGACTGATCCATTTTACTCTCAAAGAGTATTTTTCCACCCACCCCAATATTTTCAGCAGACCTCACTCGGCGATGGCAGAGATCTGCTTGACGTATCTGAATTCCCAACAGCTCAAGGCCCTTTCAATCAATGGCTATAGCGACATCTTCGAATTGGACTATCCATTTTTAAAGTATTGTTCTCTATACTGGGGAGTCCATGCGAACCAGGATCTCTCGGACTGTGCCAGATCACTTGCCCTGCAACTGCTTCAGGAATTTGATGGCCATCCATCCACATACTTCCTTGTAAGACACATAGGCACTCTTGAACTTTCTTCTTACTCCTACTACTATAGGCTTAGTGGAATGCACTGCGCATCTTTCTTCGGAATTGTTGAGATTGTAGCGACTTTGATAGAGATACAGGGTTATAATAGCAAGGGGGGGTGGTATTTGGGAGATTCTCCGCTTACATTGGCTGCTCGGAATGGAAATGAGGAAGTGGTGAAAATGCTGATAGGGCGGGAAGAAGTCGACACTCACGAGCCGAATAGCTATGGCCAGACACCGCTCTCCTATGCAGCTGGGTACGGGCGTAAGGGGGTAGTGGAGATACTGCTTGAGCGGGCAGAGGTCACCCCCGACAGAATAACGTCAACCACCTAGAAGTGACACAGGACTGGGAAGTGACACAGAATGCAACTGCAGTCAAAAAAGGCAACAACTCAACTATTTCTTCACCAAATTAGACCCAACAAGATACTATTAATTGAAAAACAATAGGAAAGCTAGTTGAAGCATAAAAAGTAAAAAAAGTCCAATCCCCCATAGAATAATCTCAGAAAAAGAGGGAAAATCAACTGAAAACAGCAGGAGAGAAAAGAGGAGAAATTAAACTATAGGAGTAGGTAAGAAGATATAAAAGCTTGCTGGAGGCAATCTTCTACTAGTTGAAAGAATATTGGAAACAATAGTGAGCAGCTGTTGAAGTCTTTAAAGCACAGAGATAGTTAAAAAGTAGTCCTATTTAGTTGTAAAATGATATTAATATTAGTAAGAAGCCCAGAAAGCAAGAGACAGAACCTTTCGGCCGAGAAGAGAAGTATAGATGTGGCTCAAAGTCAGTTGACTTAGAGGAATTGAATAGGCCTGGATTTCTTATGTTTTGGTACTTGCTTGACAGTTTTTACTATATTTTTGATAGATAACCTTAGAGTAATATTTTCTGCAAATTTTATAAATACTGATTGCCTATATACTATGAATTACTTAGCTGAAGTTAGAACAAGCTTGTTTATCATAAAAGGCAAAGAAAAATTGATTTGTAGGGAGTTTAGAGCTTCTTTTCCAAAATATTAAAGGGAAATATAAGTTACAATTCAGAAATGACATATATGTAAGCAAGTATGTATTATTAAATACCAGAAGTTTTTGTAATAGTAGTAGCTATGTTATTACTTATAGAGTAGCTATAATCAGTGACTTTTAACAGTTTAGGCCTTCTAATATGCCTCAAGGCCTTGCCTGTCAGATATATATTGAGAAGAATTTCACTCATAATTATTATATAGAGTTGAATTCTTCCTTAAATATTGTCTTCTTAAACTCAATAGACATAGCTTAATTTCAATCATACTAATATTACTAATCAAGAACTGTGTGGTTTTAGTCTAATTCACAATTATAAATACTCAGCAAGTAGATTTAGATAAAATTTGAAGTATCATGAACATGAGTTATAAACTATAAAAAGATATTAAAAAATTGAGCACTATACGACCGATTTTGATATAATATTGAGTAGGACTATATTGTATCATAATAGTAAGATAATTCAGGGTATATAAGTAATCAACCTTTACAACATTTGTAATAGCAGTTACTATAAAGTTATTAATTTAAAATATAGTAAATATACTCTAGCAACTACTGGAATTTAAAAGATTTAAGCGAATTCAATTCCCCTGAATCTACCAACCTTAACCAAGGTTTATAGTTTCCTGCTAATAGGAACAGTTGTCTCTCTTGCTTCCTGAGCCTTGTACATATATTAATATCATTTTACAACTAAATTAGCCTACATTTTAACTATCTCTTTGCTCTAAAGACTTCAACAGCTGCTCACTATTGTTTTCAATATTCTTTCAACTAGTAGAAGATTGCCTCCAGCAAGCTTTTATATCTTCTTACCTACTCCTATAGTTTAATTTCTCCTTTTTTCTCTCCTGCTGTTTTCAGTTGATTTTCCCTCTTTTTCTGAGATTATTCTATGGGGGATTGGACTTTTTTTACTTTTTATGCTTCAACTAGCTTTCCTATTGTTTTTCAATTAATAGTATCTTGTTAAGTCTAATTTGGTGAAGAAATAGTTGAGTTGTTGCCTTTTTTGACTGCAGCTGCATTCTGTGTCACTTCCCGGTCCTGTGTCACTTCTAGGTGGTTGACGTTAGATGATCGCGGCCGAACGCCACTATCGTATGCGGTTGGGAAAGGGCATGAGGAGGTGGCCATGATACTACTCGGGCGGGCAGGGGTCAGCCCCGATAGGGTAGACAAAAATGGCCGAACGCTGCTCTCGCATGCTGCCGCGCATGGACAAGAGGCGATGGTGAAAATACTACTCGGGTTGGAAAACATCGATGCGGATAGGCTAGATAACAAGGGTAGAACACCGCTCTCGCATGCCGCTGAGGGGGGATATGAGGGAGTGGTGAAAAAGCTGCTCGAGCGGGAAGAGGTCAACTGCGATCAGCCAGATAATGATGGCCAGACACCGCTCTCGTGGGCCGCTAAGAGCGGACATGAGGGAATGGTGAAAATACTGCTTGAGCTGGAAGAGGTCGACCCCAACAAGCCAGATAATAATGGCCGGACACCGCTCTCGTATGCCGCTGGGTATCGGGATGGCTCTGCCACTGCCGAGGGAGTGGTGAAATTACTTCTCGAGCGGAAAGAGGTCAACCCCGATCAGCCAGATAATAAGGGTAGAACACCGCTCTCAGGTGCGGCTGGGGCAGGAGATGAGGGAGTGGTGAAAATACTACTCGGGCGGGAAGTGGTCAATGCTGACAAGCCAGATAATAGTGGCAGAACACCGCTCGCGTATGCTTCTAGGGGTGTGTCTTCGTCTTCGTCTGAGAAATATACGAGAGTGGTGAAAATGCTATTGGGGCGAGAAGTCATCCCCGACAATCCAGACAATAACGGCAGAACACCTCTCTCGCATGCTGCTGAGCGAGGATTTGAGGAACCTGTTGGAATGCTGCTTGGGCGGGAAAAGGTCAACCCTGACAAACCAGATAATGGTGGCAGAACACCGCTCTCGTATGCCTCTTGTGGGGGTTTATATGAGACTGAGAGATATATGAAAGTTGTGAAAATGCTATTGGCGCGAGAAGAAGTCATCACCGACAAGCCAGACAATGACGGTAGAACGCCTCTCTCGTATGCTGCTGAGCACGGATCTGAGGAAGCTGTGGGAATGCTGCTTGGTCGGGAAGAGGTCAACTCTCACGAGCCGGATAATCTCGGCCGAACGCCGCTCATGTTAGCAACTAGCGGTGAGCATGAGGGGGTGGTAACCCTGCCATAGTCTCGCAAAGCTGTAGCTCTAGCGCGACCCAACGCTGAACAGTCACCACCTCGTCGAAAACTACTGCTTTTTCTTCTAATTCTCATACTGTTTTTTTTATGGAAGCTGTTCTAAGATATCATCCCTTTTTTTGCCCAAGGAAATTTCATGAGATGGGAGCGCACATATACGTTATTATAGCCATTTGAAACTTGATATCTAATGTATTTGAGTCAGGAGTTAGGAATTTCTGTTTACAGTTTGCAGTTGTTGGGAGGGCCTAGTCGCCGGAATGAAATAGTCCTATTGCAAGAACGTCGAGTGTATGTCTCGGTGTTTTCTCTTTCTCCTATTCTATCTAATTTTTTTCTAACTGCTGTAAATTCTTACGCGTTTTTCCTCTGGTGCGGTTGGTTCTTCCTCTCTTAATTTCCGGCTCCCCACTTCCCCGCCATTAGATAAATCGAGCTTAGATAGAGTCCTATTATTTTCTTTTTTCTTTTTTAGTTAAATCAAAAGCAGTGTACTATAGCATAAAGACGCCGTAGTCCTTCCCCAACAAGGAACCTCATCTTATTGATTCCTTAGCGTAATACTGGGAATGGGGAGATGAAATGGGGAGAAGTACAGTAACGGAATTTGATTTGTGAAAGGATTATTTAAAGTTATTAGATTTGTGGGGTTTTCGAGAACATGATCGACGACGATAGCGACAACGAAACAGGACGAGTGATGAGCGGTGAAACCACACGAAATGCCAACTACTGTAACCCACAACGAAAACGATCGCAGACTCGGGTGCGGGGAAAATGTTTCTGATTGAGCAGGAGTATAGCCTCACGCGCAACCATGGCTACCTCAACAACTAGCTAACGGCGATGACAGGAGTATACATCAACTACATAGCCATCATATCCATCCATTAGCCACTATGCAACTCCATGTGAGTCTCCTCTCCCCCGTGAGCACTCTAAAGCTAACAAAAGAAACAAATACTCCCCTACCCCCGGGCTTCCTGCTCTTCTACGCTGGCCTTACAGCGCTTCAGCCCCCCCCCCCCCGGCTTCCCCGAAAGCTGCATGGTCAAAAAACTATCGTGCATTCCTGCATTCGAAATGCCCTCCTCAAAACTCACGCCCGAAGCCGTAACATATGCCCGAATCATCGGCGCATTTCCGAGTGACAAGGAAGCGCGCTACCAGAAGCTATCTGAATGACAAAGAAACTCTCGATAGAGTACTAGTACGGCGAGCAGCATCATTTCCAACAATATCGTTCAGACAAATCTCCGGATATGCACCTAGGATCGGTGCAGCGCGGCAAGGAAGGATATGGGAGGGAGAGATGGATGAGCGGAGGCTATTGAGTGTGAAGAAGTTTTCTTTGTGACGTTTGTTCTGCTCTTTGTTAGCATGATAGTTTAATGGCAGGGGAAGGGGACAGGAATGGAAGGAAATGGAGCCAGCCGTGGAAAATACTGGAGTTCGCACGGGCCATTCGGCAACCACAGCCGCCGACCGACTTTTGCTCTCTGAGAAAATTACCGCGCGTATATCATACCTAGGAAATTATTATAAACTGCTTGCATACTCTCCGGGGTGGTTGACTCTGATCTTCTGCTATTGTCGGAGAAAGGCATTTTGTTACTGAGGAGCAATTATTTAGGAAAAGCGGGGGTGTTTTTTGCCGTTTGCCAAGCCAGCAGTGTGAACTGTACTTTTTTCCCACCACTGGAGCTGTGTCGTGCGTGATTCATGGCAGGGTGGAAGGATAGGAGGGCGGCTTCATTGTTGTTTCATTTATACCCGTAGTTTTTGGGGTTAGCTAGAGTATCAAGCATTGTGGAGCTGAGAGGGTGAGCGAGCAGGAGGATAGAAGTAAAGTTCCCCTAAGTGGTTTGTTGGCGATCTGTCGCCTATCGAGGTTTTGAACTGTCGAATGCACTCCCGTTACCACAGCAACAATGTGGATTAGGGTTACTGGGTTCAGTGCTCCGCACGCACTTAGTAAACAAAAGCTATGATTGGGGAATTGTACAATAGCTTGAATATTGTAAACAGAGCCTGACTTGAATTCCACGAAGAATCAGGGCCACCTGTTTCCCTGGACCGCATATTCTCATGAAGGTCAGGATGACGCTAAAGTGAACTGAGGTGAAACTAAGGTAGCCGAACCAACCTGAACCCCTGAAGGAAGTGGCAACAGTTTAAACATAGAGAGCGGGGATTCGCGAGGTTCAAGAAAATCAGCACTAGTGCTATTCAGACTTTCATAAGATTCTACTGTATTGTACCTTACTTGGTCGCTACCGTATTCTTGCCGGGTGGTGAATAATCACGAAATCCAAGTTATTCCAAGTGCTTCGGTGACACCTGCAGAACTTCAATACAGTTACTCTAGGTCAACGAGTCAGTGATGGCACGATCCCATCCTTACATCGCCCCAGGAAGTAGGTGTTGTGCGGATTGATGGTATTATTATCCCAGTAGTAGAGCACTGCAATAGGAGCAGAGATACCGCAGGCTGATAGGCAGCGCGGGCATGTATGGAGGAACACAGAAGTGTGGACGGGTGAACGTTCTAGGGCAAGCACGGATGATTAGGGCATATGCGGAGACATATGGGTATCACATGTAGAGAGCAGAGTCCCCCCTACTACAGGGAACCGTAGCTAGCAACCTCCATAGACAACGCAACTCAATACAACTCCAACATCTCCTCCGTTCAACACATTCCTAACGAATCGTGCAACTACTTCCATCACGGATAAATGGAAATGAAATGTTGGGGATGTTTCATACCATAATGCTCGAGAACTGTTCATGAGTGACAGGGTTGAGCCCGGCATGAATAGCACTAGCTCCCACCCCCGTGAGCTGACGAAGCGGTCGATATAGGCTATTCAATACTCATATATCCGCTTTAAGAATTGGCACCAATTTTAGAATAGCCACAAGAACCCATGCAAACCGTACTAGTATGGTTTTTAATCTTGTGAAAGGATGTAGCCAAAAGTGACTTTAAGCAGTGAAAACTCAACATGTGGAATGCTGTCTCCTTTGTTAAAATATTCGCGAAGGTTCCATATCCTCAACACTACTACAACACTGGATGCCTGGACGAGGAGTCTTTGGGTATGGATAGGGTTGCGGAACATGGGAGTTGAGACTATGGTTGTTAAGGATGAACGGATAGCTGCACCGGAGATGTTTTGTGTACACTCAGGAAACGCACTAGGGTGTACGAAAGGTTTCGGACTAAGGTTAGGTGGAAGATGGAACCAACTGGTGTCGCATCATGATGATAGCGAAACAGGCAATGGTATCATGAATGTTCGGAAAGAGAAAACTCTGTAAGTAGTTGAAACGAAGTGAAGGGATAAAGGGATGGAATATGTTTGAAGGTTGTGGGTGTGAAGTGAAAAGGAAGAGAAGGTGATGGAAGCGAAGACTTGAACAAAGGAGATGAAGAGTTTTTCTGTACGGGAGATTTGTGTATATATAGAACGCTGCTAGCAGCACAGAAAGAATAAGGACCGCAAGACTCTCTACTCTCATATCCTAAACATTATATCCTTGGCTACGGAGAACCTGGGTCTATTTTTCAAAACTCGCCTATTTAAGGAAGGTGAAGATCTACGGAGACTCTCTTGCTTCTGGCAAGTTCTTCCTATCGCGCTTACTAAAACGGGTTGGTTTTCAGGGTTTGAGGTAAAACAGGAAGGAATCTCTCCGGGGTCGAGGTTCACTTGTCCACACTTCAGTGTTCCTCCATCTCATGTATGCTTCCCGTCGCTTGCGCTAAACTCTCCTCCTGATACAATTGCCGGACTCTGAGGCAGCTATGGTATACATACGCACTAGTCAAATGATGTGCAAACCAGGAAACAATTTTCGCCTCCCTTGTTTAGAAACCAGTTAGCAGTTACGGGACCCACGCTGTGATGACAGTCACTCTCCCAGTCATCATCATTAATCCTCCTCCAGTTGAGACGACCGCTGGAGATGCAGGAGTCCCCCGTCCGCAAGCACACTGACAGACAACCCCCCTCTGGAACCAGTGAAAGAGCTGAAGGATGAGCCAGCGGTTGCAGCGGGTAAGCCCATTGACCACTCTGTACCACCCGACCCTTCTCTAATTTTGTTAACTGACATCGAGGTGCTGCACTAGCTGCCCGTATCAATGCCCAGATACAAGAAAAGTGCGGTAAACAAACGTAGATGTACTGCCTATCCGTTCTGTGAGGAAATTCCTTCCATAGCTAGGGTTTGCGTTTGCTCATTTTAATAGAGAGCCGGAAAATCTTCTAGCTCGCCTAGCACAACATTCCATAGGGATATGTCTATGGCAGATGGTGACTACATCAAAGACATTGAAAAATAATGACCCTCGCAAGAGATACAGTACACATTGACAAAAGGCACCACTCAGCAAATGGTAAATATCGATCCGTTGCCTTTTTATTTTGCAAGTGCACAAGGTCAACCTCTATACCTTTGCACAGCTCAAGTTCTAAGGAGGAGCTATACAAGCTGAAATCTGATATTATCAAGCACGACAGAACTCAAGGGCAGTTGTAGTGAAGGTAGTTATTGGTCTGGGATGATTGCTTGTTGGAACTGACGAGGCAGAAGGGGTGAGGGAATTCTTGATGAGATTCAGGATGGTTCTCAAAGTTGATGCGGGAATTAGCAGATTGGGCTACCCTGCCGCTATGACAATTGAAACAGAGGCTAATAGCACGCTTGAAATTGGGCTTTAGCTCTCGACGATAAATTCATAGTAGCTACTATAAGGCCTGCTGCACTCTAACGCATGAGATGGACACCAGATTCGAGTGGAAAGCAGAAAACCACGGAACTGGATCCCTTGGGTTCAAAAGAAAGATTAGTGAATTAACTAGGTATGTGTTTCTTGAAGGTATTGAATCGCACCTTCACATGCTAATTTAGCAGGAACTAGGGAGTGGTAAAAGTACTACTCAGGCGGGAAGGGGTGATCCTAAAAAGGCCCAATGATGACGAGGTAACACCCCTCTCACATGCTACTCGCAATAGACATGGTGAGAGCACTACTCGGGTGGAGAGATGTTCAACCTTGCAAGGAATATGGTCATAGTTAAATACCGCACTTGTGGGCGGCTTTGATGGAACATAAGGGAGGGAGCAGTGAAAATACTACTCGGGCGGGAAGAAGTCGACCCCAACAAGTCAGATGGTGGTGGCCGAACACCGCTCTCGCGTGCCGCTCGGCATTGGGGTGGTGGCTTTTGCGCTGGCAAGGCCGTGGTGGGACTACTGCTCGGGCGGCGGGGTGTCGGCTCCCGTCAGCCGGATAATGACGGCAGAACACCTCTCTCGCATACCGCTGAGGCTGGAATTAGAGGAATGGTGGGAATACTACTCGGACGAGAGGTCAACCCTAACAAGCCAGATAACGGTGGCAGAACACATCTCTCGTGTGCCTCATGGGGTAGATCTTCGGATCAGACTAGGGAATATATAAAAGTGGTGAAAATGCTAATCGGGCGGGAAGAAGGTATTCCCGACAAGTCAAACAATGATGACAGGACGCCTCTCTCGTATGCCGCTGAGCACGGATTCGAGGGAGTTGCGGGAATGCTACTTGGGCGGGGAGAGGTTAACCCAAATAAGCCGGATAATCTCGGCCGAACGCCGCTCATGTTAGCAACTAGCGGTGGCCATGAGGGGGTGGTAACGCTGCTACAGTCTCACGAAGCAGTGGCTGTAGCACCACCCAACGCTGAACAGTCACCACCTCGTCGAAGCTACCGCCATTTCTTCGCATCCTTGTGCTGTCGTTCACGGAAGCTGTCCTAAGATAGCATCCCTTTTCCCCAAGGCAATTCCATGAAGTGGGAGTACACCTATACGTTATTATAGCCATCTGGAATTGAAGATCTAATGTAATTGAGTCAGGGGTTACGAATTTCTGTTTATGGTATGTACAGCCTCTAGTCAGAAGTGTTGGTGAAATGCTTACTAAGCACCTTACCAAATGCCAGATGACCAAGTTGTCACAACTATACCGATGCCGGTGGTTATTGCGACTGGAAAATTACACAATACACATCTCTAATATCAGGACTTCATTCTCTTTAATAATTTAACCTTTTTCCAATGGTTAACGGATTCAGATTTTCAAATTCTGCATCAAAAAAGAAAAAGCGAAACCTCAAGACAACTCGAAAAGAAATAATCAATATGGAAAAAGGCATGGTCATCGCCTTTTTCTACTGCCTCCAGAATATTGCACTTGTTGCCCAAGCCATAAGACGGCCATAGAGCACAATTAAGAGCTTCCTTGCTCACGCATGTGAGTGTCAATCACTGGAGCACATTCCTCACCCCGGTCGCCCACATGTACTCAGCCAACGACACTGTCACAGAATCATTCGAGCCGCCAATGTTAGGCATACCGGAAGGCTCAGCTTTCCCTTAGTGAATAAAGACCTATAGTTACCCTACCTTAGGATTCTGAATTCAAAAGGACAAGCCAACAGCGCCCTCCCGCACCAGCGTTGGGACGGCGCTACACCGGCAGACGCCGTCGTAGTTGCGTCCCCTCACCAAAGACATGGTCATTGAAGCCCTCCTCATAGCCCCATATATGTGGTGGCCGTCCATCTGACCGGACCCCGTTCCCAGAATATATGTGTAACAATCCTACACAGATGCGGTTATTTATGCAACAGGTATCGAATTACTTGCGTGGTTCTTCTTAGACTACTCTTATAGTCTTGATCGTTCTTGAATATCCGAGAGAGTATTCTTCTTTCCGAGATTAACTTATAATCTCTTCTTTGTTGATAGACTATCTTATAGTC
>Ga0307509_10009782_pt1 | contig 11888 bp, 4 predicted proteins | sample 10_EM_MG_FD_202245 | JGI IMG/M metagenome (GOLD analysis project Ga0307509, IMG submission 202245) | Populus trichocarpa ectomycorrhiza microbial communities from riparian zone in the Pacific Northwest, United States - 10_EM | ecosystem: Host-associated > Plants > Roots > Unclassified | place... | reverse complement strand
CCCACCACTGTGATCGGTGCCGGCGTGGACGTGAGCGTGCACAACATCATCGGCCTGAGCGGCCACATGGATTGGGGCAAGCATGTGTACGACGCGACCGGCGCCGGCGGCCTCGATCCGCGCAACGGCGGCATCGTCGGCACGGTCAGCTACGACACCACGCGCAACGAACTCGACCCGCGCTATGCGGCGGTCGAAGACTGGCAGCCGAGCATTCCGGATCTCGTCGTCAAGCTGTGGACGCCGGTCGCCGCGGCACCGGGTTGTGTGCGACTTACCGTCACCGGCTCGAACGCGGCAACGGCGACTTGCGATGCCACGGGCCGCTACGCGCTCGACCCGGTGACCAAGGCGTTGGCGAAGGGCCAACTGCTCAATACCTATCTGACCGAAACCTGGCAGCGGCCGACCGGCTGCGTTGCGCGAGGTGTCGACGGCGCGCCACTGATTCACGGAACAGACGAGCAGGTACTGCCGCTGGACGACAACCTGGAGTGTCTCGAAGCGCCGTTGATGGGCGTCCAATTCGCTCCGTATGCCACCGGGCAGGGAACGTCTGACGCGAACTTTGGTGCCACGGTCAACGGCAACTACGGTTTCGGCGACGGCTGCTTCACTGGCACGCTGGACGCGACCGATCCGTCTGCACCGGTGTGCGTGGGCGGCTCGTTCGAGACGCTGCCCGGCGGCAAGGACTACCTCGTCGAGGTCGACTTGAGTTCGCAGCTGGATGCCCTGGGTCGACCCGTCTACAAGGTGACCAAGGAAGAAGACATCAACATCGGCAACGGTGATCAGTTCATCCCCGCTGTGCCGCCATCGGCTTGTGCCGGGCCGCTGCATACGGTGAACTCGAGCGGCAACGCGACGTTCCCCGGCGGCGCCGGAACGTCGCCGTACGAAGGCCAGGCCAAGCCGACCTGCGACATGAAGCTGGTCACGCTGTCCAACGGCAAGTCGATCGCCCCGGCGTTCAACCTGTTCACCGACGTGCCGATCCCGGGACGCCACTGGTTCATCATCATCGACGACCTCAACTTCTCGAGCAATCCGAAGTCGGTCACCTATGGCGAGAAGGCCGGCATGCCGTTCGTGCCGGTGGGCATCTACGACTACACCGACCGCCTGATCAAGACCGTCGAGTCGGACTACAACGGCCTGGCCGATGTGCTGTTGCCGTCGACCAACCGCATCAACTGCCCGACGCCCTCCGGTGTCTGCGCCAACCTGTACCGCTACGTGGGCAACGACCCCGGCGTGCCGGGCCGGTTGAACCTGAACTACAACCCGTCGTTCCGCACCATCTCTGCGGAATTCGAGATCCTCCCTGGCCTCATCGTGCCGGCCGACCTGGCGCCGACGCAGGTGGGCGTCACCGTGCAACTCCCTGGCGGACAGACCACCGAGCCGGTGCAGTGCAAGCTGGAGGACTCGACGCCGCAGATCTACGCTGTGTCGCGCCCGTACGTGACGCCGAGCGGCAATGCTGCAGCGCGTTCGTTCACGATCAGCGGCCTGGGCTTCGGAGCGAGCGGCACGCTCTATCTCAACGGCGCCGCGCTGCCGACTTCGTCGTGGAGCAACACCCAGATCGGTGTCACCGTGCCGACCACCACGACGGTCGGCCCGAAACAGCTGAGCATCACTGCGGCCAACGGCCAGCGCACTGTCAACGGACTCACATTGCACGTGCTGGGCGGTGCCTACAACCCGACGCTCTACGAGGTCGGCCCGTCGGTGGGAGTTGCCAGGTATCGCCCGAGTGAGACCTTGCCGGCAGCCGCGAACCACGCGATCCAGAACGCGCTCGACGATGCTGCGACCTTTGTGGGCGGCGGCAACAACCGCAACGCGTTGGTGATCGTCTACCCGAACAACCCGACGGTCGACAACCCGCGCCAGAACCCGCGCGGCGCGTACTACGAGAACCTGATCATCACCAGCAAGGTCAAGCTGCAGGGCGTCGGCCCGGGCAGCCCGGACGGCTCGGTGCGAGGGACCATCATCGACGGCGCCGCGTTCGCCGGCGACAGCCCGGTGGCCACCGACTGGTACACCCGCATCCTGCGCGAGACCACGGCCGACGCGAATGGCAACGCCATCCCGACATGGGGCGGCAACGCCACCATCTACGACGGTGCGGTGATCTCGGTCTACGTGCCGGCCCCCACCAACAACAGCAGTTCAACCGCCAGTCGCCGCGCGTTCCCGACCGCGTTCAACGCCAACACGGCGCCTTCGATCGACGGCTTCGACCTGCGTGGCGGCGATCAGCAGGGCTTCCCCGGCAACATCAACGCCATCGGCGGCGCAGCGACCGGTCTGCCCGGCGGCCTGATCACGCAGGGCGGTGCGATCTTCGCCAACGCCTATGCGCGCCAACTGCAGATCACGAACAACATCGTGCAGAACAACGGTGGCGCCTACGGCACCATCCGCATCGGCACGCCGGACCTGCCGGCGCCGAACACCAACAACCACAACGAAGGTGTCGCGATCGCCTTCAACCGCGTGATCATGAATGCCGGCACCAACCAGGCCGGCGGCATCGGGCTGTTCACCGGTGCTGACAGCTACCAGGTGATCCGCAACGACGTCTGCGGCAACTTCTCGGCCGAGTACGGCGGCGGCGTCAGCGCCGTGGGCTACAGCCCGAACGGCACGATCAGCAGCAACCGCATCTACTTCAACCGCTCGTACGACGAAGGCGGCGGGATCATGATCGCCGGCGCCCTGCCGGCCACCACGACCTCGCTGTCGCCAGGCTCGGGCCCGGTCACCATCAACAACAACCTGATCCAGGCCAACCTGGCCAATGACGACGGTGGCGGCCTGCGCTTCCTGATGGCCGGCAACTTCCCGATGAATGTGTACAACAACTTCATCGTGAACAACATCTCGACCCACGAGGGCGGTGGTGTGGCCTTGAACGACGCGCCGAACGTGCGCTTCTACAACAACACGGTCATGAAGAACCTGACGACCGCCACGGCCATCACCAGCCCGGGCACGCCGGCGCCGGCGGGGTTGTCGACCTCGGTCAACAGCGCCCAGCTGCAAGCCACGTTGCCCGGCGGTTCGCCCACGTTCAGCAACCCGCTGCTCTTCAACAACATCTTCTGGGACAACCGGGCGGGCACGCGTGCGGGCACTGGCGTCACTGGCCTGAGCACGACCGATGCGAACTACTGGGACATCGGCGACGCCGACGGCGTGGGCACGTTGGCACCGACGAACTCGGTGATCCAGCAAGCGGCCGGTACGCATCCGTACACCGCGAGCCCCACCAATTCGACCGCTGACCCGACGGTGGTCACGCCGTACGACGTGGCCGTGACGTTCAACGCCTGGCGCAACAACCCGGCCTTCCTCGGCGCCATCATGATCTCGGCCGACCTGCCGCCGACGCTGATGGGCGACTACCACATGAAAGCGGGTTCGCCGGCCATCGATCTCGGTGCCGCGACCAAGGCCGTGCCGAGCTATCAGCAGGCCCCGGCCACCTTGCCGGCACCGACGAGCGACATCGACGCCCAGACGCGCACTGGCGCCCCGGACGCCGGTGCAGACGAGTACGGCGCGGTGGCCGCCGCGAATGCGAGCGTGGCGCCAGCCTCACTCGGGTTCGGCGACGTGTTCATCGGTTCGAGCGGTGCAGCTCAGAGCATCACGCTGAGCAACAACGGGACGGCGGCTTTGAACGGCATCAGCGTTGCCTTTACAGGTCCCTATGCCAGGCCGGCGGGCGCGGCGGGCGGCACTTGCGGCACGACGCTGGCCGGCCCGGGCACTTGCACCATCAACGTGGTGTTCACGCCCGCCGCGGCTGGCACCGCACCGGGCAGCGTGACGGTCACGGCCAGCGCGCCTGTAGGCGGCTCGCCGGTGGCGTTGCTCGGGAATGGCGTGGTCCCGCCCGTGCTGCCGACGTTCGCTGTGCTCGACAACTTCAACCGGGGCAATGCAAACACGCTTGGCGCGAACTGGAGTCAGATCGTGTTGTTCGGCAACGCAGCGATTCGCACCAACGCCAATCAGGCTTCCGCGATCTTGCCCGGGTGGGCCATGTGGAATGGAGCGGGCAACGCGTTCGGCACGAAGCAGGGCGCCGCGTTCACCTTTGCCAGTACGCCGGCAAACGGTTCGTTCCTCGTGCTCAAGGGGACGGGTGGAAGCAACAACACCCCGGCAAGCTACGTTCGCGTGTTCTACACCGGGTCCGCAGTGACGGTCGGAACGACCACCAACTCCGGGGGCACGGTGACTCAACAGGCCTCGTTCCCGGTGACGTTTGCGATCGGTGACACCTTGTCCGCGCAAGCCAATGCCGACGGCTCCATCTACGTGTGGAAGACGACGGGAGCGGGTACCACCTTCGTCGGCAGTGTGTCGATTCCGACGTCGGGTACCGGCGCGTGGACGCAAGGCGCGGGAGGCGGCCGCATCGGCCTGATGCTTCCGACGAATGCCCGGGTCGACAACTTCAGCGGCGGCAGTCTGTAAATCGGAACGCGAGCGGGCGGGTGCGCCACACCCTCCCTTTCTCTGCAACCCATCAGGAGATTCGAAATGACCAAGCGTTCAACAGGCAAGCCACTCGGCCGCAGGCGCTTCTTCAAGCTGGCCGGTGGCGCCACCGTGGCGGCGGCGGGCATGGGCGTGTTGCCGAACCCGTTCAAGAAGCTTCTGAGCCCGTTCGGGGTCGCCGAGGCGCAGGCCGCGGTCACCGACCCGCCCGATCTCTACTACGCCGGCACCGACGGCTGGATCAGCCTGCCCCAGAGTCCGTCCATCCTGTCGCCGTCGCTGGGCGTCGTCACCCATCCGGACAATCTGGCGCCAGAGGGCTTGAGCACCTACATCTTCGGCTTCCGCAACGTCACCTACCTCGACGACACGCAGCGCGCGGCACAGAAGAACCATGCGCAGCACAACGCGCCCATGTTCTGGCTGGATCAGTTCAACCCGGCGGCGCCCAAGGACTTCCGGATGCAGCTCACCAACCTGGGCCTGGCGCTGCGCCCCGACCTGTTCGACGCCCACACGATCCACTGGCACGGCTTCCGCAACGTCATCACCTTCTTCGACGGCGAGCCCACCGGTTCGATCGCGGTGACGACTGGGCGCACTTTCCAGTACATCTACCGGCCGCGCGACCCCGGCACCTACATGTTCCATTGCCACGTGGAAGACGTCGAGCACGTCCACATGGGCATGACCGGGCCAGTGTTCGTGCGGGCGCTGCAGAACGGAACACCAAAGACTTACCAGGGCAAGACCTACACCAAGTTTGCCTACAACGACGGTGACGGCTCGACGGGCTACGACCGCGAGTTCGCGATGTTCTGCTCCGAGGTCTGGGGCGATTCGCACTGGGCCGATGCGCACATCCAGCTCCCCGAGTGGAGCGACTACCGCGCCGATTTCTGCCTGCTGAACGGGCGCGTGTACCCCGACACGCTGCAGCCCAGTTCACCGATGGCGCTGCCGTCAGGGAAGACCGACGCGGACATGCACGCCCTGCCGGTGGCCACGGATGCCAATGGCGACCTGCCGGTGCCCGCGGCAGCGCACCTCCAACACCAGCCGCTCTCGGCACTGGTGACCTGCAATGCCGGCGAGCGCGTGCTGCTGCGCTTTGCCAACCTCGGCTTCAAGGAGGCGGCGATGACGCTGGCCGGCATGCGCATGCGCGTGGTCGGCAAGGACGCGACGCCGATGAAGGGCCGCGACGGCACGGACACGAGCTACGAGGCCAGCACCGTCTCGTTCGGCGCGGGCGAGAGCATCGACGCCCTCTTCACCGCACCGGCCTTCAGCGGCGGCAGCGGCAGCTCGGGGCAAGGCTACGACACCTACGTGCTCTATGACCGGGCCTACGAGCGCACGAACAACCTGGCCACCGCACTGCCGGGTGGCGGCGGTTTGCCCTATGGCGGTCGACGCACCGAGGTGCGGGTCTACCCGGCAGGCGCCGTGCCGCCGCAGCGGTTGCCCAACGTCAATCCGCTTCAAGACACGCTGGCCTGAAACCACGAGTTCGCGAGGAGAGACTCACCATGCAAGTATCACCTTCCAACCGAATCCCCAGCGACAAGGGCCTCCACCTGGGGCTGGCGCTGTTGGCCTCCGGCCTTTTCCTGCTGATGTTGCCGGGCGCTGCGCAGGCCCAGGCCACCGGTGTCGCTTGCACGTCTGCAGGCCCGAACCCGACGTTCACGCTGGATGCCAAGGCCGGCTACATCCAGCTTCCGGATGGCAACACCGCGTACATGTGGGGCTACGCCAAGGGCGGCGCTGCCTTCCAGCTCCCGGGCCCCGTGCTGTGCGTCAAACAGGGCGACACCGTCACGGTGATCCTGAACAACAGCCTGCCCGAGCCGGTGTCGATCATGTTCCCCGGGCAGGAAGGCGTGCTGGCCAACGGTGCGCCGGCGCAGCCCCAATTCAGTGGGGCCACGCTGACGTCGCTGACCAACGTCGCGGCGGCCAGCGGCGGCAGCGTCAGCTACAGCTTCGTGGCTTCCACCCCGGGCACCTACATCTACGAGAGCGGGACCAACCCGAAGCTGCAGGTGCGCATGGGCCTGTTTGGCGCGCTGATCGTGCGGCCCACCCAGGGCGACAACTTCGTCAACGCCCGCACGGACAGCCGGTTCACCGTCGGTACGCCATTCGCCACCGGCGGCCCGGCGTTGAACGAGGAATACATGGTGCTGCTGTCGGAGGTCGACCCCTACCTGAACCAGGCGGTTGAACAAGGGCAGGGCAACGGGTTCGACTTCAACTATTACCAGCCGCGCTACTGGATGATCAATGGGCGAGGCTTTCCGGATTCGATCGCCGACAACTTCTCTCCGTTGCTGCCCGACCAGCCGTATGGCGCGCTGGCGCGCATTCATCCGATCAGTCCTTCTCACCTCTACCCCGGCGCGATCCGCTACCTGAACGTGGGCACCGAGGAGTTCCCGTACCACCCGCACGGCAACAACGGCCTGGTGATGGGGCGCGACGGACGTGCGCTCGAAGGGCCGGCGGGCCAGGATCTCTCGTTCGAGAAGTTTGCGATCAACATCGGCCCGGGGCAGACGTGGGACGTGCTCTTCAGCTGGAAGGACGCCGAGAACTACTCCGAGTCGAACCCCATCCCTGTGACGATTCCGCAGGTCAACAACCAGGAGTTCGGCATGTTCTACAGCGGCAGCCCCTACCTGGGAAAGACCGGGACCTTGCCGCCTGGCGCGTCGACGCTCAATACCTGCGGCGAGTACTACGTCATTTCTCACAACCACGCGCTGTACCAGATCACCTCGTGGGGAGTGAACCTGACCGGACCGATCACGTACGTGCGAGTCGATCCGCCGACGCCGAACAACTGCCAGTAACAGGCCCAGGGAGCTCAACGTGCACAACACAACATTCCTTTCTGGCCTGAACGTCGCGCGGGCCAGGCTGGCGATGCTCGCAGCCACTTTCGTGGTGGCGACTGTCGGGCTCGCGCCGGCCGCGTTCGCGCAGCAGACGCCGACGATCACCTTCAGCGCCGCCCCGCCTGCGACGTACCTCGGCGGCAACTTCACGGTCAAGGCCTTGACCAATTCCGATGGCGCACTCGCCTACAGTGCGGTGAGTGGCCCCTGCGCAGTGGTCAGCGCGAGCGCTGGTTCATTCAGCTCGAGTGGTGCCGGTGCCTGCGTGGTGCGGGTGGACACAGCGGCGACAGCGGCATACCTCGCCGGGTCCGCCCAGCAGACCGTCACCATTGGCTCGCTCGACCTGTGGGCAATCGCCGGCACGACCAGCCTGCCCGACGGAGCGGCCGTGCCGGTGTGGGGCTACAACGTCGCCAATGCCGCCGTCACCCGACCGGGTGGCCCCACGTTGATCGCCAACCAGGGCGACACGGTCAGCATCCCGTTGCACAACGCGCTGACGGCGAACACGGCGTTGCTGATCCAGGGTCAGAACATGGTTCCCGACACGACGGGCGTTGCCCCGGGGGGCACCAAGGTCTACACCTTCACTGCCAGTCGACCCGGCACCTACCTGTACGAAGCCGGCTTGCTCCCCAACGCCCAACACCAGGTCGCGATGGGGCTGTATGGCGCGCTCATCGTGCGCCCTTCGGGTGCACCGCTTCAGGCCTATGCCGATGCCGCGACCGGCTTTACTGCCGCCACGGACGAGGCGGTGATGGTGCTGAGCGAGATCGATCCGACGCTCAATGGCAGCGCCAACCCCGCGGCCTTCGACATGCGCGACTTCGCGCCGCGCTACTTCCTGATCAACGGCAAGGCGTATCCGGCCACCGACCCGATCGCGAGCGCAGCCGGCAGCAAAGTGCTGCTGCGTTACGTCAATGCTGGCGCCAAGCACCACTCGATGGCGGTGCTGGGTCTGCGGCAGAACTTCGTGGCGAAAGACGGCGCGGTGCTGCCGACGCTCACCCACAACGTGGCGGCTGAAACGCTCGCGCCGGGGCAGACGGCGGATGCGATCGCCACCATCCCTGCCGCCGTGACCACCGCGAGCCGCTTCGCTGTGTACGACGCGAACCTGATGTTGCGCAACGGCAGCGCCCCGGGCTTTGGTGGCATGCTGACCTTCGTCACCTCAGGCACGGGCACGGGTGCCAGCGGTCCAACGGCCAGTGCCGTGACACTCGCGCCGAATCCAACCAACGGAAGCGCGGCCGTGTCGCTGTCCGCTTCGTTTGCTCCGGGTGCCACGTCTGCCGAGTACTTCATCGACGCATCGGGCGCCAACGGTTCGGGCACTCCAATGGGCGGGTCCAACACCGCGCGTACGGCAACCATCGCTGCGGCCACGCTTGCGGGCTTGGCTTCGGGCACCCACACAATTCTTGTGCACGGCACGGACGGGACAACGTGGGGCGCATTCGGGTCGGCGGTTCTGAAGCTCGACAAGGCAGGGCCAACCACCAATGGCCTGTCGCTGACGCCGAATCCCAGCAACGGCACCGTGAACGTGGCGTTGCACGGCAACGCCGATGACACGGCCACGGGCGGGTCTGGCATCGCTGCGGCGGAATACTTCATAGGCACACAAGGCGCCCCCGGTAGCGGAATCGCGATCCCCGTCAACAGCGCTCAGTCGCCTGTCAAGAGCCTGGACGCGACGATCAATCCTCCGGTTTCGGGTGGCCTGGTCTCGGTCCACAGCCAGGACGCACTGGGCAACTGGGGTCCGTTTGCGACGATCACGCTGACCGTTGTTGGCACGGGGCCCAGCACCAGCGGGGTCACCGCCACGTATTCGCCGAACAACGGCGCGGTGCCGCTCAACTCGACGCAGGCTGTCGTGCGCATCGGTGCCACGGTGACCAGCAGCGGGGCGACGGTTGCCGGGGCCGAGGGCTTCATCGACACGGTCGGCGGCAATGGCACGGGCTTCCCGTTCGTGCCGCGCGACGGTGTGTGGAACAGCGCGTCCGAAGCCGCCTATGGTGACATCCCTTTGTCCGCTGTGGCTGCGCTCTCGAACGGCAACCACACGATCTATGTTCGCGGCAGGGATGCGTTGGGCAACTGGGGCGCGACGAGCAGCACGACGCTGGTCATCGACAAGACGGCGCCGACGGTCAGCGTGAGCGCAGTCGCGAGCACGGTGGCATTCAACACGCCAGTGACCGTGAACGTGACGGCGAACGACGTCGGCAGCGGCGTCAACGTCCGCCAGTACTGGGTCGACGGCTCGGCCACGCCGCCGGCGAACCCGACCGCGTTCACCGGGTCCACTTTCAACGTCACCGGCCTGACCGGCGGCACGCACACGATCTACGTGCGCGTGCAGGACGCGGCCACCAACTGGAGCGCGGTGGCGAGCGTGACGGTGTATGTGATGCGGGCGGTGGCAGACACCTACACCACGACCATCAACAACAACACCGCAGGCAACAGCCGCATCCAGTCGATCACCGTCAGCTCCGGAAGCGGCGTGCTCGCGAACGATCAGCCAACGGGCGTTGCAGGGCGGACGGCGACGCCGGCGAACCCTGTGGTGACCCGAACCGCTGGCACGGGTAGCGCGACGATGACGGTGAGCCTGGCTGCCAACGGTGGGTTCACTTACACGCTGACCGTTCCGAACTCGGTCAATGGAAATTCAAATATCCGCGCCGCCAAGCGCGGCACCTACCAGTTCACCTACACCGAGACACTGAACGGTGTGACCTCCAACGCCACGGCCACGATCACCGTGAACTGAAGACCCGCATCAACGCAACGACGATGCGCGCCAGGTCGGCAAAGAACGCCCGGTGCGCTTCGCAGGGAAGGAACACAACGATGAAGACGAAGCTGTTCGGAGCGGAACGCTCGAGGGTGCTGCTGGGGCTGTTGACGGTCGTGTTGGTGGCGCCCGGCGTCCACGCCGTCGCGGCGCGAGGGGTGAAGTTGCCAGTGGCTGCGGCGTCGTCAGCAATCAGCGTGCCCGATGCGCCCGCCGCGACTGCACGGTCAGCGCCGGCATTGCCCGCACCAAGCGAGTTGGAGCTGAAGTACGGCCTGCAGATCGCTCACGTCGCCCTGGCCGCCTCGGGCGGGTTGGTGGACGTGCGGTTCCGCGTGCTCGACGCGGTCAAGGTCAAGGCCCTGCTCGACAACCCGTCCAACGCGCCGGTGCTGCTCGCCGGCGACAAGCCGCCGCTTCAACCGCCGCACCACGCGCTGCGCGGTGCCCGGTACGCGAAGGGACAGGTCTTCTACATCCTCTACCCGAACGTGCGCGGTACGGTCAAGCCTGGCGCCGAAGTGACGGTGGCTGTGGGCGAGGCGCGATTGGGGCCGGTGACGGCCCAGTGACACGCAGAGATGGATCGACACCGGGCCGCGGTGAGCAATCGAGGCCACCGCGCCCGGCACCTACCGAACCGCTACGCAGGAGGCAAGCACCATGAAGCCGCAATCGCGCCGCGCGCAAATCACCCGACGACGCACGGGCAGGGGACTGCCTGACCGGACAGGCCCGAAGCTTTTCGCGGTGTTGGCCCTCGGGTTGGGCGCGCTGCTGGCGGGCGGCACCGTGCGGTCCCAGCCATCGGCGCACGGGGTGCACGCGCATCAGCCGCCGCGTGCCGTTGCAGGCGAGCTGTTGGTCGGCTTCCGCGCCGGTGTCGGGCCGTCCGGACGGTTCGCGCTTTATCAGCAGGTCGGTGCGACATTCGTCGACGACGTCGGACAGAAGATCCGGGTGGTGCACATCCGCGTTCCGGAACTGCTGGTGGACGCGATCAAGCGACGCCTCGAACGCAGCCCTGAGGTCAAGTTCGTCGAAAAGAACCTCGAGTTCGATCCCGCCCTCACGCCCAACGATGCGCAGTTTGCAGGCCAGTGGCACCTGCCCAAGATCCTCGCGCCGCAGGCCTGGGACATCACGCAAGGGGCGCCAGGCGCGGTCATCGCGATCCTTGACAGCGGCATCGACGCCACTCATCCGGACCTCGCGGGCAAGCTCGTGCCCGGCTACAACACCTACAGCAATTCCACCGACACCACGGACCCCTATGGCCACGGAACCGAGGTGGCCGGCGTGGCGGGTGCACGCTCCAACAACGGCGAGGGCATTGCCGGCGTGGCCGGGGCGGCTCCGATCATGCCGGTGCGGGTGACCAATGCGTCGGGTGCGGCCACATCGGCGAGCATCGCCAACGGCATCATCTGGGCGGCCGATCACGGCGCCCGCGTCGTCAACCTCAGTTTCAACGGCGTTGCCGGCAACACCACCATCCGCACCGCGGCCGAGTACGCGATGAACCACGGCACCCTGGTGGTTGCCGCCTCCGGCAACTGCGGCTGTGCCGACCCGACGCCGGACAATCCGTTCATCCTGTCGGTCGGGGCGACCGACGAGAGCGATGGATTGGCGTA
>Ga0307509_10009781_pt1 | contig 11889 bp, 6 predicted proteins | sample 10_EM_MG_FD_202245 | JGI IMG/M metagenome (GOLD analysis project Ga0307509, IMG submission 202245) | Populus trichocarpa ectomycorrhiza microbial communities from riparian zone in the Pacific Northwest, United States - 10_EM | ecosystem: Host-associated > Plants > Roots > Unclassified | place... | reverse complement strand
TCACCTCTGTTGATCTCATGCCTAATGGAATCAAACTGGTCTCTGTGTGCGCGCTTGCGCACCAACTTAATGCAATAAATTAATAATCACCAGAACCTATTACTATGAAGATATTAGGTATTTGTCATGAAAAACATCGGATGAACGTCTCAATCAAGCAAGAGATGTAAGCGAGTTATTTGATTAAAATGACCATATCACAAGTGAAAAAATTTGCGGATAACATTCTTGATCATGGAAAGCAACTGACACAAATAGAAGGTAACTAACTATATAGGCACAGAAAAATAAAATAAGAACACCAAATTTACATAGAAAATCCTTCAACTTAACAACAAATGAGCATCCAAGCCTGCACCTGCACTCATCAGCCTACGAAATATATGCACTTTTCATGTTTGCAATTGCCCTCGAATTGCAGAGTAGTACAAATTTCCCTAAAGGAAAGTGCAATTCCCCTAAAATACTAATGCAACGCAAGCATTAAACAAGTAATTGGTAGCAAGATGAAATACCAACTAATCTCCAAATGCGAATGACATCCACAAGTAAACAGATTCAATTTCAGAATACAAAGTGCCACGATGACTGATTAAAGCAGAAGCTTCACATGGCATGGCAGCTTTATGTACAGCTTCCTGTCATCACTAAGCAATTTGGGTTCAAATAAACGAGTAAATGAAGATTGTAATGTATAGTCATAATAATATCACCAAAGACCATTAGCTATATTATACAGGAATATGCTGGCAAAATTAAAGCAGCTATAGTGAAACATATATGACAGCAACAGCCTACTCTGTTCACCTACTCAGTAATCAGAATTCAATATTTTTAGTCATTGAGCAATGAAGCATAGAAATATATTTGATGCATGGTTTGAGTGGCACAATATGAGCAAACCCCGTGATTTCATAAGTATTCCTGTAAGCCTAATTGCAGTACAAAAAGAAAATTGACCCGTTGAAAATTCAAACTGGAAACACTGCAGAAATAATGATAATGGGGGAAAACACTAGCATCACTTGATACCCATGTCATTGATTTGATTTGAATATGATTCACTGACATAACAAAAAAAAAATTAAAGAGAAACAGTGCGCCTGAAAAGTACTTCATCTTCATCATCATCGATCTCGTCTTCCTCATCTGACAGAATCTCACACCCTGGTAGTTCTAACTTCCCACCCATACAAAATGATGGGCCAAGACTCTCTGATTCAATATAATCGCCTTCTAACCTCTCCTCAAATCTTTTATCACTACAATTGAGGAACCAATTAAGTGAAGACCTGATCCCCTTGCTTTTCAGCATCTCGTACCTGGGCTTTATTCTAGATTCCAAGCTATAAGTAAAATATTCTGGGAATTCCACGAGCTCCTTCAATGGCCTTCCCATTTCACTCTTGAAAAAGTAATAGCTGTTCTTCATGAGTGGAACTCTCAATGCAAGTAACTGTGGGCATTTTATAACCATCGTAGCAACATCCTCAGATGGGATTGCCCGCTCCAAAAGGAACTGAACAGGTTTCATAATCACATTTTGGTTAAGGCTAACAATTTGTGGCATTTTCTCTATCACTCTGGCAAACCTTTCAGGATCAATCTTCAGTTTCAAGTTAAAGAAATATTGCTGAGAAGAGAGCTTAGCTTTCAGAGGCAAACCCAGAATTGGTGGATACTGTGCTACAATGGAAGCGAGTACTTCCCTCCTAATCCCAAAACTAATCAAACAATCCACATTTGGCTTAACAGTCTCTTGAAGATCATATCCAAGTACATATGGCCTTTTCTCCAACATCCGAGCCACTATCTTCTTTGGCAGACCTAAAGAAACCAAATAATCAACCAACGGCTTAATCATAGTCCCCACTCTCATCCCCAATAAGTACGGATATTGCGTTACCATTGGTCCAATATCTCTAGGACTAACACCAATGCTAACTAAATATGCCACGGAAGTACTCATTGTCCCTTCAAGCTTAAACCCAAGAAGCTCTGGATACTTCTGCAAAACATATCCAATATCCAGCTTGTCAACATCCAACCCCCGAAGAAACTTAATAACAGGCTGCAACTCAACTACTACACTCGCATGCAACACCTGTGGATAACTCTTAACAAACTCCCCAAGTTTAGACCTACTAATACCAATCTTTTCCAAATAACCCAACACTGGTATAATGTTTTTCCTCACACTACAACCTAACATTAAAGGGTACTCATTAATATCATCAATAGTCAATCCCATTCTCTGCAAGAACTCAACACGCTCCTTCATAACCTCAACAGTTGATGGAAGTTCTAAACTTTCCAATTCATCAGGAATTATCCCTAAACCCTTAAGATAATCACAAATTATAACACGATTAACAAGCTTCTCTTTTTTACCTTGAACTACACCCCAAGTAACTGAAGGCATCTCATATTCATGGAATTTAGAAGCTTGTGTTGAAAATAGGGCATAAAATTGTAAAACCCCGAGAGGGTTTTGTGTGAGAGGGTTTTGGGGACATGGGTTTTGTTGGGTTTTGGATATTAATGCGGGATTTGTGTAAAATTTTTGTGGGGAAATAGGGTTAGTGCATAGAACTAGAAACTTTCTTCTTCTAAGCAATGAAAAGCTCATAGTTATTAATAAAATGGAACAGGGTTGTCCTTGAATTGCTTCTTTTGATGATTTTTGTATTGAAACGAGAAGAGTGGGAGGATTACCTTACTAAAGAGAAGTTCAAAGCTTTAAACTTGATTGTTGTTGTTGTGCTGCTGCTGCTGCTGCTGTTTGTGCACTGAGAAATGAGGAATTGTGAAGGGAGGAGAAGGGGAAGCCAGTCTGCCAGTGTATTCTGGGCTAAGAGTTTGGATTTTAAGTTTGATGGGCTTTTGGGGAAAGTAAACGACCTGTCGTTTGAGCTGTTGTCTTGTAAAAGTTTTGAGATGGCATAAAATAATTTGAATTTTAATTATTGCTTGAAGTCATAAAACAGGAAAAAACATGAAATCAATAACGAGCACACACAACACAAACAAATTATGTGATTAAATAAAAAAATCAAATTTAAATTCTAATGTTGAGAATTAAAAAATAAAACAAAGAGCTTACAACATATTTTATTTTCAATGCCATCCAACATTTCTAAAATCATTCCTTAAAACATTTCATTGTAAATCATTTCCTAGTGATAAGTTTTTTATAAGCTATTTGGTATTAATTTTTTACTCCAATTGAATTCAATTTTAATATTTAATTTAAATTTAATTAATAAATAAGTTAAATTTATATTTTTTAAATATAAAATTCAATTTATTTTATTTCCATATTATCCTATTCATATTATTCATTCAAAAGTCTTTAAAAAACTATGCGTGGATAGGTATTTTAAATAAATTTATTTTAATATTATTATTTTTATTTAGAACAACAAATAAGAGAGGTTAATCTCTGACTTGCTTTTATATAATTTTTAAAGATTAAATTTCATCTAAAATTTAATTATTGACACTTAAAATACTTTCAAATATAAAAACATTTGACTTGATCAACTCGGGCTTGACCTGACACAATCTATTACCTCTTTTTTTTTCTAAATGTTTTTTAAAAAATAACATTATTTAAAAAAATATTTTTTTGAATCGACTCTCTCCAAGTTAGTTTTTAAAACTATGTCTAAATCTATTATATTTTCTCCATGGTCCTGGTCCTTCTAAGTTAAATAATTTAGAAATTTTCCAGGACTAGGTTGGTAGTGTGTATTATTTAATAATTATCCCAATAATTATATATTTAATTTTACCAATACGCAAGATTACGTTCCATTTCTTGTTTAAATAATAACAATGAAATTCTTTACTATAATGCTCAGAATAGCTAGGATTTTTTTTAAAAAAATGCTATTAATTTGTTTTATGAGAAATGAAAAGAAATATAAAAAATTCAAGTGGTTGAAGCATCTTTCAAAGTAATAAAAAGAAAAGCAACGAATAGAGTAGAAAAGCCTGAGTCGAAAAAAGAATTCCTCAATTCTTTCTCTCATTTAAAACTGTAGATGAGATATTCTATAATTTCATGAGTTCATTTTTTAATTTCATTTTAGAATTTCTCTCCATCTTTAATGGTAAATGAGGAGGAACTAGAATATCAACTTGGGGGATGGGATAATTAAATTGATACTTATTAATAATATGGTTTTTTAATGATAGTTTTTTAATAAATAATAAATTTTTTATCTGAATAAAAAAAATAAAAAAGTATTTTTTTATTTTCTTAATTTTTATTAACAAATAAAATTGAAATTAATGAAAAAACAATCTAATCCCTATATTACTACGAATAGAATAGTTGGCTACTCTACCTTTAAGCTACTATGGAACTATGAGAGATTAGATGTCATAGAGTTTAATTCTTGTTTTCAACCCATGACAAATATGAGCTTGAAGGGAGTGTTTGGGTGGGAGGTATGGTAGCTTTTTTTTTAAGGTACCATTCTTTTAAAGCACACGCCACACTTTCTAAAAGCAAAAAATACATGCTTTTTAAAAAGAAATGTGGTAGTTTTTTGAAAAAAAAACAACCATATCTCCCACCCAAATACCCTCAAAGTTTCCTTTGTAATCTCTGAAATTGTTCCATGACTCATTTCATCTTTGTGTGTGTAAAAGAATAGTAAAAATGAATATGATAATAGGGAATTGTAAAAAAAAAAAAAAAAGCGATCTTCGAGATATTTTTCTTCATACTTGTTTTGCTCATTTCTATCTCCTTCCAATGAATTAATGATACAAACTCGTTTAAAAACTAATTCCAATATACCTCAACAAAATTCAAATCTACTAGTAAGTTACATGGATTTTAAAACAACTTACTTTATTTATGGACAAGCTGGAGTTATAGAAAATACTAGTTTTCTCAAAGTCTGTTTCTCTTATTAAAAAGTGCTACTCGATAATGTCTATCCTTATTGGAATTATCTTCTTTTTTTTAGTTTAACGTGGGTGTCCGGGCCAGCTTGCGCGCACCTCGACTAATCCCACGGGCCCTGAAGTTAATGACCATGTAAGCCTCAAGTGGCCATCATATGAGCAACCACAGGGCTCGAACCTGAGACCACAGAGGGAGCAAACCTCTTGGTCCCAAGTTTTTACCACTGGGCCACCACCTAGATGATTTATTGGAAGTATCTTTGATCCTATTGATAACTACTGAAACCAATAATTCAATTCTAATCTAATTAAATATTTTTGAGAAACCAATATAATGATTTTAAATATTTAAGGATATATTTGAAATATCTACAATGATAAGTGGTCATGGCTTGCCTTGCTTCAAGGTACTTGTGCCATTCACGGAGGTTTCACACTAAATTTTATCTCACTAGATAATGCATTTTCAATTAATTATTATAACAAAATCTAAATGGTGTGGAGTTTTTACTGTTCATCCTTTTACTGTTCACCAAGACACATGTCGTTTTTGATTGGAGCAGTGTAATGATGTGATTGTCATTGCCAAAGAAACTTGCTAGGTATGCAGTTGGGGGTGAGGTTATCTTTTTCGTAGGATATATTTAGCATTGAAAGAATGATTGGGAACAAAATGGTCCGTTCGGGTTTTTTAGGGTCTGGCTAATAAGGTTACACTTGGGTTTGGCATGGCCACACCCCGAAAACTAAGGTCTCGCAGGGACGTCAGACCCAAGTACCTTGGGTCTGAAAAAGAATGTCATGTCCAAGGAACTTGGGTCAAGCATGGCTAGACCCAAGTTACATGACCAGACCCAAGTTACTTAGGTTTGAAAAGGGTTGTGTCTAGGTCTAACATCACATAATATTATTATTAATATTATAAAAATTATTTTTTTCATTATTGTTAATATTATTAATATAATTATTATAAAAATTTGAAGAAAAAAATTATTGTTATTGAAAAGAAATCATAGATTTGATTTAAAATGTAAAATTAAACATTATTATTAGTATTAGTATATTAGTATTATTCTTAATATTAGTATTACTATTAATATTATTATGATTATTATTATTATTATCATCATTATTAATATTCTTAATATTAGTATTACTATTAATATTTATTACACGGGATCAGTTTTACCATGTCAGCACACCCATGCTATCAGCAGCAGCCAGTCATTCCTCATGCACAGTACTTGTGTGGCTGCAACGATGGGATACACGGGAACAACAATAAAGAAGGAGACGACAATTATCCATGAAGGCGCAGGGAAAAGAGTAAAACAAGTTCATTTAAGCCCCAGGCCTGACCTTCACGTTTATGGCAGGCCTTCACAGGAGTCCTTCACGTCTGTGAATAGGAATAGGAATAGGAACTTCTCTTCTATATATTTTTTTACTGTTACACGTGAACTAGCCAATTTAAAGCTAGAGTACCAAGTGGTATTGTTCACTCAAATATAGTAAATGCGCATAAAAGAACACATTCAAATGAATGTTGTGTCATGATTTGCCCACCTAGATCCATAATTCTTCTCTTTCTGGTCAATCTCTTGTTACTATCTCAGGCACATAAATGAATGCTGGTCTTCTAGATATGTAGTTTCTGAACCCTTACGAGGAATAATTGGCTTTTATTTCATTAATAAATCACTTGCTTGGCTTAATTTGTAGAGAGATTTTGTCATGTTAACGATTTGTTGGCCTAATTCATGACAACTATTTTGCTGAATTTCCCTCCCAGTTTCTTTTTTCCTTCTTTGGGGCCCGTTTGCAATTTGTTTGTGGGTGTTTAGGCAAGTACCAATGCAGCTATAGAACATTTTGCATAATAAAAAAAGAAATGGACGGCAATATTAGTTGACTATCCAGACAATGGTCAGTAATACTAGTTGACCATCCAGATGTGCAGCTGTTTCATGTGTTGAGAATTGAATGCAGTATTCAAACTGTACTTATGATTTTAAATATACTTCTGTTGAATGTTCATTTAAAGCTTTGATGTGTGTGTGTGTGTGTGTGTGTGTGTGTGTGTGTGTGTTTTGATTTATTTTCATGAACTCACCAAAACATGTGAAACCTTCATAATTAAGATAGCCGTGGATCATGTGAAGTGTATCAGGTGTACTTCCATTTACATTTAAAACCGACCCCTTTCCCTCCTTGTAAAATTTATATATTCAGCTACTCACTTGTCAACTCCACTCAGCAACTTCTTTCTTGCAAGGTCTCTTCTCTCACATTTCTTTTCCTTTTTTAGGATTTAAGTATTTCTTGATCAAGTTTCCCAGAAGGAAGCAATGAAGTTCTTAGTTGGAGCCCACAAATCTTTGCTTCTTATGCTTATTTTTATGGTTTTCATGGTTGGTAAAAGCCTCCGGCCTCATCATTGTAAGTGCACCTTAATCGACCATTTCTTCTCTCGATCTTCAATTGGTTTCAGAGCAAAATGACTCTTAAGTCTTATTTTCACTTCCAAAATGCTATCATCGTAGGATAGGAACATGAAAGTTATTACAAGCATGATCTCTATATTTATTTTCAACTATTTTGGTAGATACCAAGTCCAGCTACAGCAAAGAAGGTGCTTCAAATGGTGATGAGGCTCATGATTTCCCCAAGGTTTGTTTTCTGGATGTTTTTAGGGTTATCTTGTCAACGTTGTTAAGTAAATTTATGTATGGTGAACAAGGGTATTAATTTGTGTGATCTTCTGGCAATGTACAATATGTGTAGGAAGCAGCAAGAGAAGAGCTAGGAATGGAACTATATCCGACAGGATCAAGCTTGCCAGACTGCTCTCATGCCTGTGGACCTTGCACTCCATGCAAGAGGGTGATGGTGAGCTTCAAGTGCTCCGTTGCAGAATCTTGTCCTATTGTTTACAGGTGCATGTGTAAAGGGAAATACTACCATGTGCCTTCAGCATGATTGCTTCAAAAGCATGCACTAGCTATTGATAGCTCATTAATATAATTAATGGAGGACGTTCTCACTCCAGTAGTAATCTAGTAGCTAGCTAGGTCTGGTTTATGAGCGTGGATGTTCTGACGTAAAGTAGTGTTGGCCCTAATTACGTACGCCCATGAAGTTATCTATGTGCATTTCGAAAGGGAGTTGGAAAAGATTTAGGAGGAGAAAGACGTGTAAATAGTGGAATCATGAGGTTTTGCTAGCTTGAATGGTAGAATATTTCAGATTTTGTTATGTGTTTTCTCCTCAACAATCGACTAGTGGAATTGTGTTTTGGTTGCTCCTTTCGTCTCTCTATATATGTTTACCTGTCTATGCATACTAAGCAACTCAAATGTATAATTTGTCGCGATTGCAAAGCAGTGTTAGCGTGTATAGCGTTTGAAAGTGAGGCCGGGATTACTATTTAAAATATTTTTTTTTATTTAAAAATGTATTAAAATAATATATATTTTTTCATTTTATAAAATAATTTTTTATATTATTACATTAAAACAATTTAAAAATATAAAAAATAATTAATTTAAAATAAAAAAGTTAGAATTTTAAAAAACACAATTTCCACTAAACATTATCCAAATTTCAATTAACACCCGTATCAACCCCCCCCCTCTCTCATAATCTCAAGTTCAAATCTCTTTTTTATTCAAAAAGAAAAAGAAAGTGATATTGAAGGAAGAAGAGGTGACAGAATGAGAAATTACTACTCATATATGTTCTACAGAATTTATGGATCAAGAATATTTTGAACTTCTTGGGCAGTAATCAGCCCTAAACAGGGAAGATTTTAGGATTTTCATTAATCCTCTTAAAAACAAAAAGAAAAACACATGAGACACCTTCCATGTAACAATTTAATAGTTTTTATATTAAAGAATAATATAAATTATATTATAAAACTTTACCTAACAGTTTAAACTATTTAATTAAGATAATTAATCTTTGACATGATATTAGAATCTTAATGACTAAGCAGTCACGAGTTCAAATATTATCATTCTTATTTATTAATTTGATAAAAATTAAGTACAAAATAATATGAGTTTATATAAGTTTCAAGTCTAAATTTTTTTTACTTGAAGGAATATATTAAAACATAATATAAATTATATCATAAAATTTTATTTAACAATTTAAATTATTAAGTCAAAATGATTTTTTAACTAGTTTTTCGTTCGTTAGACTTAAAAGGACTAACATAAAAAAAAAAAAAAAAGGTTAGGAATAGACTGTTCATTGGGGATCTCGAGAGGAACCGCATCAGCCTCTTCCATTTGAACTGGGGCACTCCAGAACGGCATTGAATGCCACAACCTGGACAAAATAATTCACCTTGCAACAATTCTGCTCATCAGGCAGTAATTATTAACTCTTACAGAACAACATTCATTATTCCAACACATTCCTGCTTGTAAAGAACTGTTCAATCCTGGCATGACAATCTTGGCTTGATCTGGTTCTAAGTTCTAACATCTCCACATGAATTACCTTGGTGTGCGCGTGTGTGTTGTAGAACTGTTTTGACATTAAAGAAGTACTTTTCTCACGTAATGGCATAAGCTTCCAACCCTCTTGGTTCACTAACAGTTTAACAAATTGTTCTGTCACAACCGACATTACAATGATTTTTCTTAAAGAAACAGATATTTGGTATCTTGGTTTCTCTATAATATTTCTAACTATAATGTTAATAAATTTCTGGTTAATATACCTGATTTTAACATCAAGAACTGATATTTCCGACTATAATGTTAATAAATACCGGGATTGATATTTTTGATTCTAGCGTCAGTAAATATTAAAATTGATATTAACAATTCTGGTGTTAAAGAATATCAAAAATCAATACTCATCATCAATTCCCTTATATCAAATAATCTTGAATTGAGTTTTAAAATGGATAGTGCACCCAAAAATATCACAAACAAACATTTACCCCCACAGGAAAAAGCTTGATTTGGCTCTTTTATATATATATATATATATATATATATATATATATATATATGAGTTAAAGGCCTAATAAAACATTTTATTTGAATCAAATTTTTAATGGGTTCGATAACATACAAATAAAAACATAATTTTTTTTTTAATTTTAAAAACACAAATATATATTTTTATGTTAAAACACACAAAATGATTTAATTTTACTGAACATAATATTTAACCAAAAAAATTAAATTATGCAAAAGACACATTTTTTTTGTTTTTTTTTTCTTGTCCATAATGCAAATTTTTTAATGGTTAAATTTTTTTGGTTTTTTTTTATTCATTTTAGCACTTGCTAAAAATAAAAGCATGTATCTCTCTCTCTCTCTCTCTCTCTCTCTCTCTCTCTCACACACACACACACACACACACACACACAACATCCTTTTCACTAATCACTCACACATATTTACAATTACCCCTATTCAATTTCTACAATAACAAACACAAAATCATCCAAATTCATATAACACAGATATAACATGTGAAATTGAGTAAAAAATTCAAAAACTAACAAACTCGGTTAAAATCGGTCAAACTCGATAAACTCGGATCGAGTTTACCAAGTTTGACAAAATTAACAAAAATTATTAACTCTTCATCTCACATTCTCTGATTCTCAAATCTCAACCTTAGCAATAACAGACTAACACCAGCAACACCTGAGATAGCATCTTCATCTGCAAAGTCTCTGAGTGCAGCCCCCTCACCTTCTCGTTCAGCTAGCCTTAGGCGCGCTGCACCACTATTGGAACCTGCACCCAGGGCAACCCCACAACTTCGTGCTAATGGAACTGTTTCTTATACGCAATCCCAACATATTGAAGATCCTACAAACGGGGAATCAGAAGAGTTTGATGAGACGCGTGAAAAACTTCAGATGATCAGGGTGAAATTTTCGCGGCTTGCACATAGACTTGGACAGACTCTCCATAATGTTGTTATTGCACAGGTTTTATACAGACTGGGATTAGCTGAGCAACTGTGAGGTAGAAATGGTGGTCGTGTTGCTGGTTTTGATCGTGTCAGTGCCATGGCAGAGCATCTTGAGGCTGCCGGGCACGAACCCCTTGATTTCTCAGGTGTTGGTAAAAGTGCCACTATCAACTCTATATTTGATGAAGTTAAGTTTGGCACCTATGCTTTTCAAATAGCCAGGTTTACTTTATAGTATTGACTTGAGTTGGTTATTGAATTGGTTTTTGAATTGCTTCCATATAAGTAAATTATTTATTTTAAATTTATTAATTATTAATTAATAAAAAATTACTTTTATATATATATATATATATATATATATATATATATTTGAATCATGTATTTAAACTGTGTATGTGTATTTTAAGATATTTGAATTTTATATAAAACAAAATTTTCTTATAATTTCACTATTCAAGTTTATTTAACATTTCCTGTACCCTGTTAAAAATAGCTACTAAGATATAATGCGACTATTGAAACAGTACTGGCGCATGGAGATCAGACGCCGCCGTGGCTGGTGGGGCATGAACCGACGCTCTGGCGGCTAGAGAAGATGATGATTGGCTGGATCGGGCTGCTCTTCTTCTCCTTGTCACCCCTATACCAGTGATGGGTGTTACCTGTTACATGCAAATAAAAGAAAACACCCAAACACAATCGGTTTAATTTCCCCTCTTTAGATTTGATTCTCTCCACCACGGCTGGGCCGATTTTGTTTCTTCCTTTTTAGCTGTCGTCGGGTCTATTGATGTTGGAACTGTTAACGGTGGAGGAAGAATGGGTGGAGACTGTTATGGACCAATTTAAGTTGCCGATTCCAATCACTAGTGGTGATTGTGGAGGTGAAGGAGTGAACGACATGGGCATTAAAGAAAGGATATCTGGTTAATATCGTGATCATTAGCAGCATCATTACGTCTTTGGTTAATATTTTCTAAGATACAAACTTTACATTTCCAGTGAAGATTCAAAAAA
>Ga0307509_10009780_pt1 | contig 11889 bp, 6 predicted proteins | sample 10_EM_MG_FD_202245 | JGI IMG/M metagenome (GOLD analysis project Ga0307509, IMG submission 202245) | Populus trichocarpa ectomycorrhiza microbial communities from riparian zone in the Pacific Northwest, United States - 10_EM | ecosystem: Host-associated > Plants > Roots > Unclassified | place... | reverse complement strand
AAAGTCATTAATGGATTTATAAAGTATTTTATAAGTATTCTGGGTGAAAAATAAAAGTTGAAAATTAAGTTTTTTAGGTAAAAATTTCATCACCTCCAATTTTTCGCTATCACAGTAGTTAAAATCTAGAGAGAATCAAATGATATGTTGTTTTTTTTTTTTTTTTTCTAAAATTTTAGAGTTATCATCCGCCCTTTTAAAACTTAAAAACAATTAAGTAAATCTAAACGTGTGAACCTAGATAAAAAAAAAGCCCACGTGCCTAGATATTTTAAGCCCATGCATGCTTGGCCATCTAGGCCCGGCCCATATGCTTAGGGGTTTTTTTTTTTTTTATATCCATTGGTTTCTTTTTAATTTTTTTTTCTCTAGTTTCATTGTATTTATTTTTTTTCTCATTTTAATTTTAACAGATTTTTATGTTTAATGTAATATAATATTATTTAATTTTTTCTTCGTTTACTCGATATTTTTTTATTATTATAAGAGGAGGTATTACTAAACATTAATTCAATAAAACATTAATTCCTAAAAAATAAAATTATTAAACACAACCAAATATATAGTCCATGTTACAAAATTAAAATTCATAATCTATATCTATCTCTCAATTCTTCCATTTTAATCTTTATTTATAGTTAATGACTTTCTTATTTTAAATTTATTGGTATAAACAATTCTTAATTTATTTAGTATACATCATCGTATCAACTTTTCAATTTACAATTGTGATTTTATATACATATAAACATTGAAAAAACTTACATGTTCATTTTTTTTGTGCTGGGAAAAAAACCTATCCATCCCGGCAAACTAGTGAGAAACCATATAAATTTTTACGTGAACTCACTTACAAGAAAATAAAGATTGCCATTTGAAGGAATTTGCGTATCAGGGATCATTTACCATGTCAAAGCTGAAAACTGGTTGGCACGACTGAAGCAAGATGCTTATTTTAGGCCAATAATGCTGAAAACTCACAGTAAACATGCACTCTCATAAATGAAAAATCAAAGGGCATCCCATATTTATCTATCTATTCGGAGAGAGAGACAGTGGCGTTTGCATTTTGAGTAGAATCTCTGTTATTTCAGGAAAAGAATCGATCTTCAAAAGAACCCTTCACGATTTCCTTCAATCATACAATGTCTAATGCATCGATCTAACAGCTGCACATTCTTAAATGGTGGCACAATAGACACCTACAGGATGATATGAAAAAAACATACAAGAAAGGCAATCCATGGACAATCAAAACTGAACTAAGGACAATTTACCTCGATGTTCTATACCGTACACTCTGTACAGGAGAAAAAGGAGCAACCATAAAGAATACAAATGAAAGAATAAGAACGCTATCGACTCACCATGTCCAGGATACTAAATGCATATACCAGACAAGGACAATGAAAACCCTAAATCAAAAAGAATGAAATGAATATGACAAACAAAAACATGAATGCGGGTGGGGCTCATGAAGTATGCGTCACCAGCAATGGTGCTGTGGCTGCCCCTGCTGCTGCATGAATTGCCTTTAACAAAGCCACAAAATTTAATAGGCTCTCTTTTGAGAACCACTTAAGCTTCCATGTCAAAGAAACTGAAGCTGCGTTATCATTGCTAGTTGTTTTGACATCCTTTTGAGATATGGATGAGAGGCAGAAGCTTTTTGTGGCATTTTGAAGGGCTAAGGTCACAAACCAACTCTCCTTGGCTTCGATGACCTGAAAATGGAATTATGATCTTAACAGATATATAACCTTTCGCACATTCAATAGAACCGGTCTAGCACAAAACAATGGAGGCAGATATAGTGCCCAAAAGACCTTTAGTTTTGAGGAAAGCAGTTTCTTAGACGCACTCCAAAAAGCGAAAAAGAAGAGGGAAAAGAAAACCAGACTGTATGTGACTAATTTAGCTAGTCATAATTATCTCATTAACACAGTAAAGGGTGGATGCAAGCAAATTATCAAGCAAAAAATGACTATTGAACGTTTTGGATGAATAATCAATAGGCTGCCCTAACAAGCAAGCAATTTTATGAACTAAAGAACTAATAAAAGCTTAAGCAAACTGAAACATACCAGCTCCGACACATCACTGATGGAGCAACATGAATCAAACAAGAAATATGGAGGTGAAGATGCATCCATGGAAGGACTGTTGAACTGCTTAAAATCTTCAACACACAAAAGCACATGCCCACCACTTACAAAAAGTGATCTGGGAAGCCATGAATCCTCTGTCCATAAATCATCATGTATAAATAGCCAATGGTTGGGTTAAGTAAGAAGGAAAATAAGAATTTCAAAAATAAAATAAATCCACACGTTATTTTCACGTCATAGAGCATCTGCTTGAAAGCATGCCACAACAATTAAGAATAGTTTGATCCACAACTGTTTGAAAAGTTTCACATTATTCAATCAAATTAGGAAAGTATTATGATATAAATTTGTATTTCAATCAAATTAAGAGAGATTCCAAGCATTTTGATTAGAGTGTTAATCATAAAGCTACATTTGCAATTAAACTTTATCGTGCATGGGATCAACTATGTGTCTAAGAACATAGCTATGTACACCTCATAACAACATTTTGGCTTCTCAGTGGTCATAACAAATCTGATCATCATACAGATTCACATTTAATTCTTCAGATAAAACCAATACTAATAATACCTAAATTAACAAACTAAACAAGAAGCCCTCAGGAATTATTTGTATGAAACAAGCATAGCTGAGGTCTTTGTCAGTTTTTAATCTTTCATAAGCATGAAAGCCAGAAAAACCAGAATAAAAGCAGTGGGCTTGATAAATCATGCTTTTGATGATGTGGCTATAAGAATAAACTTCCAAAGTCAGTTACCTATTCTGCCTCATTTTATCCAACTGTACATCACAACAATCTGAGGGACCATTTACCTGTTTTATGCAATAAGACTTCATCAACTTAAACCAATGAGATGCATACCTTCATCCTGCCTGTGCCAAAGCTGCACCATAGAATATTGGAATATGCTCAGTTTTGAACCTCTACATATTTGTTGATCAAACAACTTGACCTGAACCTGCTCCAAACTGCCATATAAATTCCCAACACCCGAGTCTTACAACAAAGAAGATAAGTACATATAAATAGAGAGCACTTATTAAATTATTTTTTTAAAAAAAAAAAAAAACATTTTAGATGGGCGTAAGCCAAAACACTGGCATTAAATTTCCCATCCATGTATGAAAGGGGCATAAGATAGATCACCTTTTTAACAAACATTTATTATTTGTTGAACATGCCCTGGAAACTTGCAAGATATGGAGTAACTGCCTTGACTTCTCAATGCTCCGTGTTAGAAATAGGTAGGTTGCTCCCCTCTCAATGTATACCCTAACCAACAGGAGTGAAATACATTTTTCAAGATTTATAAAAGATCAGTCTTCTAATTACTAATAGTACCAAAGAAAACACTAACCTCACGACCTGAAGTCCTATACCAACTAAAACTTCCCTAACATCTTCAACCCTATACCAACCCAGCAAACTTAAAATGCTTCCTGCGATATGTCATTTAAGTGAACTTCCAAAATTCAGCAATTAAGATAAGAAAATTTCCATGTAATCAACATTCAGAAGCATAGGTGTCTCCTACAGACTTGACAACTAACCTGATCCATCAAATGCTACATCAATGAGCAGTACATACAGCTTGTCTTCACTGCTCAGCAACAAGACTACTTCTCTGAAAGCAAAAAAGAGAACAAATATAATTTTTACAATAACATACTTAGATATTCATGATAAGATATAAAAAGAAGACATGACAGATATGCTAAGGTCAGCATGAGCTTGCATCTCATATTATAAGTCCAGAAACCTGGGAGTGCTTGGTTATGCAAAAAGTGAAAATCTAGTATCAAGTATCAGCCTTTGAAGATGCAAAGCTATATATACTAGATGCTAGCAGGGAATATCCTCAGATTTAACCTATTATTGTAATTTTCATTGAAAGGAGTGTTTACAAGTTCACAAAAAAAATTCCCTTCACAATCTAAAATCTAATATACTTCGATTCTTTATATTTAGTAATCTAAGCAAAATTGAGGCAGGATCATCCTCCTCTGTCTGTATACAACTGTGGATAAAAAAAAGTGAACTATTATTTCACATTAATTACTAATCTAAATTTCTTTCATTCTGCTGGTAAGACACGGAAGACCTTGGAAGAAAGAAAGTTGAAAAGGAATACAACTCACTGATATCTTGTTTAACTAGAGCTTCTAGAAAACATAATATACAGTTTATGGAAAGAGCTAAATAAGCAACAGCAGATCTGTAAGATGCTAAACAATGGACAAACAGTACTGCATCACTGATGATAATGAACAAAAATCAATACCAATTTTAGGGAACAAAAACTAATGCAAAAGCATAGTGACAATTAGCAACATGCTGACCCAAATTTTATAGCCATTCCAGAATTCAATAGCAATGGTTATGGTGCTTAGGAAATAAACAAAAAAGTAAGCTCTTCCATAGGCCACATTTTCTAACGATTACAAGATGTTTACCTTTCTCTGCACAAGGATTCTGGCTCAAGTACACAATCACAACACATATAACTCCTAATGCTCTCATTAATTCTGGAATCGGCAACATTCTCATTAAAATATTTCTCAATAAAATCATCAGAGAATCCAGTGACATTTGCAGCATCCAAGGTTGCAATAGAGTTTGTGTACAGCTGTTTTTTATCAATAATTTCATGAAAACCACTCCCATGAACAATTTTTTCCCTCTGCTCTTCCACCAAATCAGCTCCACAAGTATCCTCATTTCCATCTGATTTTTCTGGTCTCCCTATCCTGCCAACCACATTCTCTAACAGAGAAATGACTCTTCTTCTTGATTTCCTTTTGTTTTTCTTCTTCTCCAGTAAATAAGCCTCTTGGTTGGCAAAATTAGCAATTTCAATATCATGGGAACCAGAGGAAAAATCATTGCAGTTTGAATTTAAGAGTTTTGGTGAATTAGAGGTTTGTGAATCAAATAGATAATTGTCCTCTTTCCTCACATGATGAATTCCATGTCCTTGATCCTTCAAAAGATTGGAAAATAAGTGCCCTCCAGCCCCGGGATTCAAGTACTCTCCATTCTCTGATTTATCAACTTCATATGACGAAGGCCCAAGTTCATATAAATCATCATCACTAGAGCTTGTATTACCATCGGATGATGCCACTGAATAGGACTCTGCAGGTAGCTGCAGAATTTCTTCCACCAAGTTGTGGCGTCGATGCAAAATGTCCTCCTCGTAATGAGGAGGAGACCTAGGATAAGCAGAAGATGAATGAGCGGTTAACAGTGATATGCTTCCATTTTCAAGTATTGTATGGACTCCTTGGACAGTAGAGCTATCTGTGTGAGAACTTTTACCTTGCATAGACATGCTATCACACCCTTCATTTGAATAAGACTTTTGATGCTTCTGTCCTAGATTCATGTTCCCCATACCTGGTAAAGCAACCCCACCATATGAACCAGTGTCAACAAATGAACTATCAGACTCAAAGAGATTTGTGCTGGTCTCATCTCCTGAAGCTTGAAGAGCATCCAAGGAATATCTAGAACTATCACAGTGGTCCTTCTGTGTTGACTTGTTTATTGGATGATTTTCCTTGGCATGATGCAATGTAACCCCACAATATGTACTGCAATCCACAATATTCTCTGATTCATGATCCATCCACTCCTTAAATTCTCGCAACCAAAGAATAGAACGCTCCTTTTTCATGAGCTCAACTCTGTTAATTAGATCAACTATTTCAGCTTCGTCATCAGACATGGCATTCTCCTCTTTGCTTTGAATCTCATAATCACAAGTTGGAGACTCGTGGTCAGAAGAAAAATACATGCTCTCTTCTTTATTTGCAATTGAAGCAAGACGAGATACTTTTCCCTGAAAAATGTAATATAAGGAGATGTCATTCCTCTCCAAGTCAATGTCAATAATCTAATTGACTCGTAGAGAGAAATACAGTGTTATATTTGAAATACTTGCGAGTTATTAAACAAAAGGCAGATATTTACTGAAATAAAAAACATAATACACACTTGATGCTGGGAGGAATTCAGTTTACCATGATGCTGTAGCGGAAAGAAATACAAGAAGAAAAAGAGGGCTAAATAAATCATCCCACAAATATTATGCTGTCAATATGTAAAGGGCTGACTAATATGAGGGCTGGCTCAATGCACATCAATATTACTCACCCTTTTCCTGTTAATAATCCCCACTCCATGAGCATCTCCTTTTGCAGGAGAATAAAATCCAAAGCTGGCTGGTTGTTTCTGCCTGCTGGCAATTATGATTTGCCTCTTCCAAAACTCCCTTGTGCTAATTTCCCGGTCATCTAACTTCACCTAAGCAACCATGCATCAGGAAACAATTAAAAAGTTGTTAGTTTACTAGGACTACACAATTCATGATGGAGTTATGAAAAGTATCCTTTAAATATCACATTACATTCTACTCATCCACAGGTTATACTCTTGTATTTCTTGCATTATCTTAAATTAAGAAACACAATCCCCTGGATCATCACTTACAGCATCTGGATGAACAAAATAACTGAATACTTGAGCTCGATACCATCGGGCACCGCACAAAGGATTTCCTTCCAACCACAAGTTTTGTAGACATGGGAGGCTAGCAAGGAACTCCAGCTCTGAGAAATTGGAAATTATATTGCAGGATACATCAAGTGCTTCAAGTGACTTCAAATTCTCAAGCCCATGTAATGTAGTTAGAGCATTGTTCCTCAAAACAAGTTTAACAATGTGACAGGACACCTGCACAGAAAAACATCAGTGTGTGGGTCTAAAGCTAATTCTGAAGACAAAAAATTAGAGTGGAAGGAAATAAATCTTTAAGAAAAAATTTAATTGAATCATTCTGCTATTGAGTTTTAACAGTATATATTCCAGACTTATACAATGACAACCAATGAAATTTGAAAATACTGGTTGCAACTAATACCCATCCTCATTTACCCAGGATCATTCTGGAGATGGTTAATGCATGATTAGAATCCTGCCCCAAAAACATTAACAATTGGATTATGGAACTTCCGGATTATATAATCCTCTCCTTCCATGTATCCTACACACATGAAAACTCTAAACTCATAAATATACTTGATGCCATGTGTTCAGCTTCAATACCTCTAAATATAAACTTCCACATTATCTAATCCACTACTTCCACATTATCTAATCCACTCCTTCCATGTATCCTCCACATGTGAAACTCTAGACTCCTACATACATACATACACTTGATGTCGCGTGTTCAACTTCAGCACCTCTAAATATAATTTCATTACTGTGCAAAATTACAGTTTACTTGCATAGCAGTCAAGATATTGATTTGAGCAGCAAAATCGAAATTTGAGCTTGGCTTATTTAGTTGCCAAGAAAGCTTGAATGAGAGTGCCTAGGTCAATTAAAGTCAGTATGTTTGAAGAAGATATGTTCCTTTGCAGCAGTGATCTTTAATAATTTACTTTAGCTTAAGTGTTACTATCAGAATAGCAATTATGATGCCTGCCATCAAAAAAGCAGTATCAGCTGGAAAATATAAAATAAGCAAAGCAATGGATACAGCATCAACTACACAAAGAGAGAGAGAGAGAGAGAGAAGAAAAGAAAAATCCACCAATCAACAAACTAGAAGTATACTTTAAAATTAAAATATAGTGCATTCTGAAATTTGAAAGCAACCAAATCCTAAGCATGGGATTTGAAGCTTAATGGCTTTTATCCCTACCTCACAAAAGGGTGCAATTGATCTCAGATGATTGAACCCAAGATCCAAGTGCTTCAATTTGGTACACTTCCGCAAATTATCCACCTTCGCAAACTTATTTCGACTCAAATCAAGAGTTTCCACTGCAGGAAGAAGTTGCAAAGACTCATCCATCAAAACCAATCGATTACACGCACAAGATACAAATGACAACCGACTCCATTGTGGCGAGTCCTTTATCTCAGCAATCCTACTTGCAAATACATGCCGTAAAGCATCCTAAATAACCCAACAAACAAAAAATATATATATAAAAAAATCACTCCAATATCCAAAACAGAAGGCAACTACAAATAACCAAATCATAAAATAAAATTTAGACAGCACAAAGAAATTAATGCACATTAAATAAGTTGTTTCTTTACTTAATTATATTAAAATTCTAATTAAATTGCAATACCAATCCCTTCCTTCAATCCTTCAATTCAAGGACTATCTCCTTTAATCAATGCCACTATTAGTATAAAAATCGTGATTAATTTGTTTCTTTTTTATATTTTTCAGAGTGAATGTCACAAAACCTATTCAATAAAAAAAATTACTCACAGTAGAATTGTGACAAACAATCTTCTCTAAAGTATGTCTCAATTCAAGCAACCCTTTCGCAGCCGAGGTAGACAAATCACAACCTCTAAGTTCCAAAACCCTCAACCTCCCAAACGGAACCAAACAAACCGGCGTGGGATCACGCGTCGGAAGAGGCAAGACCGAAACAACCTTCAACTCCGTCAACAAACGTAGAATACGCCGCAACTGCTCGAGAGCACGGTGGTCACCAAGGTCAGAAACGTAAGCGCGAAGATAATCGACCGGAGCTCCGGATAACAAATTCTCCAGCTCGTGTAGTGATTCGAGTCGCGAATTCACGTAGTGGAGACCAGCTGGGTTGAGCTTCAAGACTAGGGTTCCGTCAATTAACGGACCGGCTTGTTCTTCGACGAATTTGACTAGTTTTTCCAAGTAACGATCTCCTGTTACGATCGCCATTATAGAGAGAGGGAGAAAGAGTGAATTTAGAGAGAGAAAGGAGGTTTTGGAAGGATTGAATAGAAGGGAGAAATGGGTATCATGGTTTTTCTGTGAAGGAAGAGGGAGAGGGAGATTGTTCGTTTGTCTGTTTGCGTTTGAAGAGAAGGGGTGAGGCATTCATTGAGGTCTAATGATTGAGAGTTGAAGACTCTGGCTTTTTCTTATTCATCGATAATTATTCCTCACTACTCAGCTTTCCTTTTAGTCCCTGGGGTTCAAAACGTTTTAATTTTAGTACCAACGAATTTTAATGTTTTTAATATATCCTTGCATTTAAGGCTTTGTTTCGTATAAAATATGCATTTGGCCTCCTGAAAAATCATTTATTATTTTATGACCATTATTTGTTTATATATTTTATAGTAGCGTCCTCGTCTCTAAAGTTCTAATTTCACTATTTTTTATATCTATATATATATAAAAAAAGAGCTAAAAGACTTACATGTTTCATTCTAGCTCTACACATAATTTACTATGAACTGCTACAACAAAATTATTTTTTTATCCTTTAATGAGAAAAATATAAGTCTTAAAGCTGCAGGTTTGTTGGTCTTTTCCACTTGCTTATAAGTCATTAAAAGATTATTTGAGTTGTAAGAGTCTTTTTTAGTTTTTATAAAAAAAATTTTGACCCTAAAGTCAAAAAAACTTATAACTATTAACCAAGGGTGTTTTTAACTTTTCACAAGCTTCTTAACAATAAAAATATTTTTTTCCTTCGAGATCAAAAATTTGTTGAGCAGCTGGGAAAGGGTGTTAATTAGGGGTGATCATTTTCGGTTCGGTTCGATTTTTATCAAAAAAAGTAACCAAACCGAATTTTTTTTTTTTTGAAAAAAAAAACCGAAACCGAACCGAAACCGGGTCAAACCGACCGGTTTCAGTTCGGTTCGGTTCGGTTTTTTTAGGGCAAAAACTGGTTCAAACCGGTTTGGCTCGGTTTTTTCCGGTTTTGGCTCGGTTTTTTCGGTTTGGCTCGGTTTTGGCTCGTTTTTTTTCCGGTTTTTTGTCGGTTTCGGTTCGGTTCGGTTTTTTTGGTTTTTTGTTTATAAAACCAAAACCGAACCGAACCGGCCGGTTTTTTCAAAAAAATAATCGGTTTTTTTTCGGTTCGGTTTTTTCGGTTAATTTTTTTCCGGTTTTCTCGATTTAATCGGTTTTCCGGTTTTTTTGCTCACCCCTAGTGTTAATGTTTTTTCCATGATCGATGTTCAATGAAAGCACGTTTATAACCTTAGAAAAAACAAAAAAAAAAAAGTTTTGTCTTTGGGGGTATTTTGATATTTTCACATAGATATTTTAACAAGTTCGTGGAGGCGTTTTAGTATTTTTCATGTTTACTTTTTCAATTTTTTATTTAGAAATCTGTTGGCGTGTGTGACGCCACCCAATGGCCAAATCTAGTCATCTGTCGTCTTATTAGATGCGGAATCGTCTTCTCTTTCACATGATGTGGCGCGTATAGGCTTGTGGTGGTCAAATTGTTGGCGGTGTTTGTTTTAGTTTTTTACCTTTTTTTTTTATCTCTCCTAACATCTAAAGTACATCATTGTTCTCTTTGTTGTTTGATTTTCAATTTCAGTCTTTATTCTTCTAATTTCTTATTTCGTTCTTATTCCTTTTATAGAAGTTTTTTTTATTTCAATTTAGTCCTTCAATTACAATTTTTTATATGTTTTGTTTTTCATTTTAGTCCCCATTCTTTTAATTTCTTATTTCATTCATATTCCTTTTATAGTTTCAGTCCTTATTCTTTTAGTTTTTTATTTCATTCTTATTCCTTTTATAGATTTTTTTTTCAATTTTAATCCTTCAATTCTAATTTGTTTATATGATGTTTTTCAATTCGATCCTTCTACTTTTGATTTTTTTTCTTCCTTGACTCTTTTATCAAAGTTTTTATAGTTTTAAATTTTATCCTTCAAATCAAATTTATGAATTGTTTTCAATAGTTATAATATATATTTCAGTTTGGTCCTTTTTTAATTTTTTTATTTGTTTTCTTTGCCCTTTTATCAGAATTTTTATTATTTTTAATTTTATCCTTCAAAACAAGTTTATGCTTTTTGTTATTTCAATAATAATAATAATATTGGTGGTGGTGGTGGTGGTGGTGGTGGTAATAATACTAATAATGGTAATTGTAGTGGTTGTAATAATAATAATAATAATAATAATAGTGATAAGATTAAAATAGTAATATTTGTTGTGGTGGTGGTGACAATAATAATAATAATGGTAACAATGATAATGATAATGATAATGATCACGATAATAATACTAGTGATGATAATAATGATGATATTATTTATTGATAATAGTAGTAATGGTGATAACTGTAATAACAATGACAGTAGTAACGACAATAATAATAACAATGAGAATAATAATAGTTATAATTATAATAGTGATAATTCATCATTTGATGTTAGATTTGTTGGAAATTGAGTTTAATCACTTTTCTATGTATTGTATTTTCGATATAATATCCCAAGTTACTAGTTTGAAAAGTTTACGTGGCTTGATGTCTTTTTTTATTTTTTGCCTTATTATTTTTTCCTGATTTTATGGTTCAAAATTAGTTTTTCAAAATAAAAAATAGCCATCCAGGTTTCTCTTATATATTTTATTGGGAACTCGCGCCAAACAAAAATCCAAAATAAGAGATTTAAAGATTTATCTTCTTGTCCTGGTTTATAGTATTAATATTCTTTTTTACGTTTTTAAAAACATAGTTTGGCTCGTGGCGGAACGAGAGCTAATGAACTAGTAATTAATATATGACATTGTATCAAATCCATCAATAAATAAGAGTCCAACTTATAATTTAAATAAGAGCATAGTTATATTAATGGTTGAATGTGATGAAAAAAAAAATAGTTAAACAAAAAAATATAAAAACAATTGTATAAGAGCAAATTAAACTATAACTAAAAGGAGTCAGTGTTTTACTGTGGACTGCACTGTGCAGTCCACAGTAAAACACTAACTCCTTCCTT
>Ga0307509_10009779_pt1 | contig 11891 bp, 7 predicted proteins | sample 10_EM_MG_FD_202245 | JGI IMG/M metagenome (GOLD analysis project Ga0307509, IMG submission 202245) | Populus trichocarpa ectomycorrhiza microbial communities from riparian zone in the Pacific Northwest, United States - 10_EM | ecosystem: Host-associated > Plants > Roots > Unclassified | place... | reverse complement strand
TTTCGCCGCCGACGAAATCCAGCACGGTTTCGCTATCGTCGAAGTGGCCGACTTTGAGCGTTTGCGTGCCGTTCTCCGCCGCGGCCGAGATGGCACCGCGGATCGCCGGCATGATGCCGGCGGCAATCTCACGACGGCGGTCGATGGTCAGAGCCGGCGTCACCACCGCGCCGAACGGGCGCTTGCCGCGTGACTTCTCGCTCAGCCACGCGGTTGCGCGGTTGATGATGTCCAGCGTGTTCTCATAGCAGGCCTTCGATGTATCGGCCCACGTGAACAGGCCGTGGGCTTCGAGCACCGCGCCTTTCAACTTTGGATTCTTCTGTGTCAGCTCGCGCAGCTTGAGGCCGAGCTCGTACCCCGGGCGGATCCACGGCAACCAGCCGATCTCGCCCCCAAAGATCTCTTCGGTCAGCTTTTTCGAATCGGCCGAGGCGGCGATGGCGATCAGCGCATCAGGGTGCATATGGTCGACATGCGCACGGTCGATGAGGCCGTGCAGTGGCGTGTCGATGCTGGCGGCGCGCGGGTTCAGGTTGAATGCGCTGTGTGCGTACAACGGCACCATCACCGCGTCGTTGTCGGTGCCGGCGCGGTAGAACTTTTCGAGGCCGAGGAACTTCTCCAGGTAGAGACTGGAGAATCCGTCGAGCTTCATGGTCCCGAGGTCGCCGCCCGATCCTTTGACCCAGAGCACATCGACCGGCTCGCCGGTCAGCGGATCTTTCTCGCGCAGCTTCGCCGAGGTGTTGCCGCCGCCGAAGTTGGTGACCCGCTTGTCGCCACCCAGCAGGTTCGAGCGATATAAAAGGAGCTCCGCCGGCGAGAGTTTCGCGGCCAGCGCGTCATCCCAGCGGTTTTCGATGTCGAGAGGCGCCTGCGGCGCCAGCTGAACCACACTCATCCAATCTCTCCGGGCGCGCCGGCGCTAAAGTAGCGCCCCACGGCCTCTTTTTACGGTGAGGCTGTTTAACACACGAAGCCGTCATATACAATCAATCACGTTCAGAATCGATCACGGCTCCGCGAAAGGGTGATCAAATGTTGGAAAAAGAACGCCATAACCTGATTTTGAAGCTCGTCGAGGAACGCTCGATCGTGAGCGTCGGAGATCTGCTCGATCTACTCGGCGCTTCCGAAGCAACGATTCGTCGCGACATCAATGCGCTCGCCGAACGCGGCGAGGTGAAGCGCATTCGTGGCGGGGCCGAAGCGGTGCGGCCTCGTCATCAGCCGCACCTCGTGGGCATGCCGTTCGCCATGAGCCAGGACGTCAGTGTTCCGCAGAAGCGCGCGATCGCGCGCGCGGCGGCGGAGCTCATCGAACCGGGCGAGAGCATCATCATCAATGGCGGGACCACGACGTTTGCGCTGGTGGAGTTTCTCGAGGACTCCGATCTCGACATCCTCACCAATTCATTCCCGATCGCGGCCAAGCTGTTCGCAACCAGCCGCAACCGGATCACGCTGCCGGGCGGCACCATCTTCCGCGAGCAGAACATCGTGCTCTCGCCGTTCGAGAACGACACGATCGAGAGCTTCTGGGGCAACAAACTCTTTGTTGGCTGCTACGGATTGAACCGCTTCGGCATGATGGAAGCCGACCCGCTCATCGTGCAGGCGCAGACCAAGCTGCTGAAGCGCAGCGAGCACGTCATCGTGATGGCCGACAGCTCGAAGCTGCGTCGCAAGTCCGCGATGATCGTTGCGGGTCTCGACCGCATCAACACCATCGTCACCGATGACGGCGCGAAGCCCGAGGAACTCGAAGAGTTCCAGGCTGCCGGGATCAAGGTCATCGTCGCGAAGGTCACGCCCGAAGACGAGATGCAGAAGATAGCCTGACGTATCGAAGGGGGATTCATTGTTAGACCGTAGAGTATTGATCGCGGCGGCCTGCGCCGCGTTCCTGGCCGGCTGCGGCAATAGTGGCCCGGAACAGCCCGCTCGCACGCGCGTCGGCATCGTCGCGAAATCGCTGGGCAATGGCTTCTTCGATGCCGTGCACAAGGGAGCCGACGAGGCCGGCAAGGAGCTGGATGCCGAGGTGATCTTCGTCGGACCCACGACCCCGACCGCCGAGGGCCAGATCGAAACGCTGAACTCGCTCATCGCGCAGCGCGTCGATGCGATCGCGGTGTCGGCCAACGATCCCGACGCGCTCGTGCCGACGCTCAAAAAGGCGCTCGACCGTGGCATCAAGGTGGTTTCCTATGACTCGGCCGTCGCGGCCGGCGGCCGCAACGCGCACCTCGCGCCATCGTCGGATCCGCTCATCGGAGAAACCGTCGTGGCGCTGACCGCGGAGCTCGCGCCCCAGGTCGATGGAAAAGCCAAAGGAAAATTCGCGGTCGTGTCCGCGACGCCGACCTCGACCAACCAGAACGCGTGGCTCGCCGAGATGCGCAGGGCGCTTGCGGCGCACCCTGGCCTCGAGATGGTCAGCGTCGCGTATGGCGACGACGTGTCGGACAAGTCGTATCGCGAAGCCGTTGCCCTGTTGCAGCAGCATCCGGATCTGAATGTGCTGGTCAGCATCAGCTCCGTGGGCATCGTCGCGTCCGCGCGCGCGGTGCAGGACCAGGGTCTCGCAGGCAAGGTGAAGGTCACCGGCCTCGGCCTGCCGTCGGAACTCGCGGGCTACGTGCAGAGTGGCGTGGTGCCGAAGTTCGCGATCTGGAATCCCATCGATCTCGGGTACTCGACCATGCAGGTTGCGACGCGGCTGGCGCGCGGTGCCGACCTGGCAAAGGCGGTTCCCACCGGGCGCATGGGTGAGGTGACCTTCGGCGCCGATGGCGTCGGCGCGATGAGCAAACCGTTCATCTACGACGCGGGCAACGTGGCCGAATTCGCCAAGATCTTCTGAAGGCCCTGGCGCCGTGTCTTCGCCTTTCCTGACTCTGTCCGATATCCGCAAGTCATTCGGCGGCGCGCGCGCTCTCGAGCGCGTGAGTCTCGAACTCTATCCCGGGTCGGTGACCGCGCTGCTCGGAGAAAACGGCGCTGGCAAATCGACCCTGGTGAAAGTCTTGTCCGGCGTGCACCAGCCCGATGGAGGCGAGATCCGGCTCGACGGCCGCGCCATTCGAATAGCGAACCCCGTAGCCGCGCGCGGGCTCGGCGTGAGCGTCGTTCACCAGGAATGCCTGGTGTTCGACAACCTCACCGTCGCAGAAAATCTCTTCGTGAATTGCCAGCCCGCGAGTCGCGGATTCGTCGACTGGCGCCGGTTGCGGGAGCGCGCGACTTCGGTGTTGCGCGAGCTCGACGCTGGCTTCGGCGCCGACACGCCCGCCGGCAGTCTCAGCATCGCGCAGAAACACATCGTGCAGATCGCGCGCGCGCTGGTTCACGAGTCGCGCGTGTTGATCCTCGACGAGCCCACCGCCTCTTTGTCGCAGCGCGAATGCACCGACTTGTTCCGGATCGTTCGCGCCTTGCGCGACTCGGGTCGCGCGTTACTGTTCATCAGCCACAAGTTCGACGAGGTGTTCGAGATCGCGGATCGCTACGCGGTATTTCGCGACGGCGTGTCGGTGGCGGCCGGTACCCTCGCCGACACGAATCGTGACGCGCTCATCCGGCTCATGGTGGGGCGCGACCTCGGACAGATGTTTCCCAGGCTCGAAGCGCCTGCGTTCGAATCGGACGAGGGTGTTGAGCTCCTGCGCGTGGAAGGACTCTCCCGCGCCGGCGAGTTCGCCGACGTTTCCTTCACGCTCAAGCGCGGCGAGATCCTGGGAATCTACGGTCTGGTGGGCGCGGGTCGCACGGAGCTCGCGCAGGTGCTGTTCGGCGTGCAACGCGCCGACCAGGGAACCGTGACGCTCGGTGCGAGGGTCGCGGAAGCCGGCATCGCGCTGGTCCCGGAAGACCGCCAATCGCAGGGCGCGATCCTGCCGTTCTCGATCGCGGCCAATCTCGCGTTGACGAACCTCGAATCGCTGGCGCCGCGCGGCTGGTGCAGCGCCGCGCGTGAAGCCGGACTCGCGCGCGAGTGGATAGACCGCCTGTCTATCCGGGCGTCAGGTCCGGAGCAGATCGTGCACAGCCTGTCGGGCGGCAACCAGCAGAAGGTGGTGCTCGCCAAGTGGTTGGCCCGCAAGCCGGCGGTCCTGGTGCTCGACGAGCCGACCAAGGGCATTGACGTCGGCGCCAAGGCGGCGGTTCACCAGGTAACCAGCGAATACGCGCGCGCCGGAAACGGCGTCATCCTGATTTCCTCCGAGCTGCCGGAGATCCTCGGGATGTCCGACCGTGTGCTCGTCATGCGCCGCGGACGCATCAGTGGCGAGTTCGCCCATGACGCGGCAACCAGCGAGTCGCTGCTGCGCGCAGCGAGCGACGCATGAGCATTCGCGCACTGCGCGGGTTTACCGATGCCGGCCGGCGTGATCTCGCGTTCGCGGGGCTCACGCTGCTCTTGTTTGCTGGCGTCACCCTGGCGTTTCCGGCCTTCGCGACGCCGCGCAATCTCGCCGGCCTGCTCGACGATACGGCGATCCTGATCATGCTGGCGCTCGGCCAGATGCTCGTGATCCTCGTGCGCGGAATCGATCTGTCCGTGGCCGCGAATCTCGCGTTGTGCGGAATGCTCGCGGCGCTGTTCAATCGTGCCTATCCCGGTGCCGGTGTGCTGCCCGCCGTGCTTCTGGCTACCGGCGCTGGAACCTTGCTCGGTGCCACGAATGGCCTGCTCGTGTGGAAGTTGCGACTGCCGCCCATCGTCGTCACGCTCGGGACGATGTCGGTGTTTCGTGGCGTGATCTACCTGCTGTCGAAGGGCGCGTGGGTCAACGAGAACGAGATGTCGCGCGCGTTCCTCGCATTCCCGCGCGGCGAGTTCCTGGGACTTTCGACACTCTCCTGGCTGGCCATTGGCGTTGCGGCAATCTTCTTCGTCGCATTGCGCGGCACGCGGCTGGCGCGCGACCTGTACGCCGCTGGCGGCAACCCCGAAGCGGCGACGTACTCGGGGATCGACGCGGGCCGCATGCAATTCATCGCGTATGCCATCTGCGGTGCAATCGCCGGACTCGCAGGTTGTTTGTGGGTGTCGCGGTTCGCCGTGGCCTATACCGATATCGCGCTCGGCTTCGAGCTGCAGGTGATTGCCGCGTGCCTCATCGGCGGTGTGGCAATTGCAGGCGGCATCGGCAGCGCCACCGGCGTCGTGCTCGGCTGCCTTTTCATCGGCATCATCCGCAGCAGTCTGCCGCTGGTCGGCATTTCGCCGTTCTGGCAGATGTTCATCAACGGCGCGGTGATCCTCGTGGCCGTGCTGCTCTCCGCGCGGCGCCGCACGGCAACTCGTCCCGTGCTCGAGTCGCGCGCATGACTGTCGCCCGACTGTTGCGCTGGGAGTCGATGCTCGCGCTGGTGCTGGTGTTCGAGTTCGTATTGTTCTCGTCGCTCTCGCCGTACTTCCTGAACGTCGACACGCTGTCCGACGCAACCTTCAACTTCACCGAGCGCGCGCTGATCGCGTTGCCGCTCGCGCTGCTCATCATCGCTGGCGAGATCGACATCTCGGTCGCGGCGATCATTGCGCTCGCCTCGGTGGCGATGGGCCTCGCCGCGGCCCAGGGCGTGGGCACGCCAGTTCTTGCGGCAATCGGTCTCGGGACTGGCCTCGCGGCCGGTTGCGTCAACGGCGCGTTGGTGACCCTCGGGCGCGTCCCGTCGATCGTCGCGACGATAGGCACGATGACGCTGTTTCGAGGTGCGGCGTACGCCGTGCTCGGCGATCGCGTGATGAAGGACTATCCGCTGTCGTTCGCCACCTTTGGCCAGGGCTATGTCGCCGGGCCGATCTCCGTCGAGCTCGCGATCTTCGTCGTATTTGCCATCGTGTTCGGGCTGTTCCTGCATCGCACCCGCTGGGGACGGGCGATCTTCGCGATCGGCGCGAATCCGACGGCGAGCCGCTTCGCGGGCGTTGCCGTCGATCGCTATCGATTCGCGCTGTTCGCGCTGACCGGCACCTTCAGCGGCCTCGCCGCCGTTCTGCTCACGTCGCGGCTCGGCTCGACGCGCCCATCGATCGCGCAAGGCTGGGAGCTCGAGATCATCAGCATGGTGATCCTCGGCGGCGTTTCCGTGTGGGGAGGGAAGGGGAGCATCATCGGCGTCGTGCTGGCCGCGCTGGTGTTCGGTCTCGTCACGTTCGGATTGGGGCTCATGAATATTCCCGGCATTGTCATGTCGATTTTCACGGGAGCGCTATTGATTCTCGTGGTCGCGATTCCCGCCTGGGTGAATCGACGATGAGTGATCCGCTCATCGCAGTCCTGGACGTCGGCAAGACGAACGCGAAGATCGCGCTGGTCGATCCCGCGCTCGGGCAGGAAATCTGGAGTGCGCGGCGTCCGAACGACCTCGTCGAAGGCGCGGAAGGCCGCGAGCTCGACGTCGTCGCGATCGAATCGTGGTTGTTCGATTCCCTGCGCCAGGCACCGGCGCGCGAACGCGTGGCCGCCATCGTGCCGATCGCGCACGGTGCCGCGGCCGTCCTGGTCGATCACGAAGGCGTGGTGCTCGCGGCGCCCGACTACGAGGATCCGCGCTTCGACACGGTTGCCGACGAATACGCACCGTTGCGCGACCCGTGGTCGCTGACGTTTTCTCCGAATTTGCCGCATGGCCTCAACCTCGGCCGGCAACTCTTCCATATTCAAACGTGCCGTCCCGCACTGTTCGAACGGACGGCACACATCCTGACGTATCCGCAGTACTGGTCATGGCGGCTCTCGGGCGTGATGTCGACCGAAATGACGTCGCTCGGTACACACACGGACCTGTGGCGGCCGCACGAACAGACGTACTCCCAGCTCGCGCGCAAACAAGGTTGGGCACGCCGCATGCCCTCCATGCGCATCGCCTCCGACCGGCTGGGCCGCATCCGCGAGAGCGTCGCCGCCGCAACGGGCCTGCCGGCGAACTGCGAGGTTGCCTGCGGCATCCACGATTCGAACGCGTCGTACCTGCGATTTCTCATGGACCGCGAGCGCGAAGCGTTCACCGTGGTCTCGAGCGGCACGTGGACCATCGTGATGACCAATCGCGGCGACCTGAGACGGCTGCGCGAGGACCGCGACATGCTCGCGAACGTCAACGCCTTCGGCGCGCCCGTCGCCACCGCGCGCTACATGGGTGGGCGCGAGTACGAAGTGATCGCCGGCGGCGCCGAGGAGCCCACGGTGGACGCCGTCATCGAAGTGTTGTCGCAGGGCGCAATCGCGCTGCCGTCGTTCGCCAGCGCCGGCCCGTATGCCGGCCGCCCCGGACGCATCGAAGGCGCCGAGACGCTGGTCGGTACGCAGCGCACCGCGCTCGCGACGCTCTACTCGGCGCTCATGACGGCGCAGTTGATCGAATCGCTGGGTGCCGCGGGCGAGATCTTCGTCGACGGACCGCTGTCGAGGAATCCGCTGTTTGCCCGGTTGTTAGGTGCCTGCGTGCCGGTAGGCACGGTGCGCACCTATCCCGAGGGTGGCGGCACGCGCGTGGCCGCGCATCTCGCCGGACTGCGCTCGCCCGCTGCCGGTGCCTTGATGAGCGTGGTCCCGCTGCGCCTGCCCGGTCTGCTCGAGTACCAGGCCAACTGGCGTCACCGCTTGCTGGAACGCGGCTGATTCAGCGCTTCGCGACCTCGACCATGTAGGTGTGCACGTCTCCCTGCATGTTCGAGCGGAACACGATCCACTTTCCGTCGCGCGTGAAGAAGACGTTGGGCTCGAGCCGGTAGTCGTGTTTGCCCATGTCCACCAGCCGCTCGGCGCGCAGCGTCCCGGCATGTACGAGATCGGCGGCGTTTGGCGCCGAGATTCCGGCGACGTCCGGAATGCGTTCCGGGCGGAACAGGTACAGCCACTTGCCGTCCTTCGCGTGCGCGACCATCTCGGCATCTCCGCCGTCGCCCGCGAACAGCGTCCCGTCGGGCGAAATGTTGTAGTGCACGGACCAGTGGTCGCGGTCGACGTGATACCAGCGCCGCGTGCCGTCGGGTGAGGCGGAGGCCAGCCAGAAATCCTCGCCGCGCGGCGTCTGCAGGTCGTACCAGATCGTCTTGCCATCGACGTCGAAGAACTCGTGCCCGGCGATCTCCATGTTCATCGCTCGCTTGTGCACCAGGCGCGGTTCGCCACCGAGACGCAGCGCCCAGACACGATCGACGCGGTGCCATGGACCTTCGTGGCAGAACATCAATTCCGCGGGATCCGTCGGCGAGAACTGCAGGTGATTCAGCCAGTCCGTTGATTCGTGAATGACCTGCTGTTCGCCGGTTGCCGTGTTCACCGTGAACATGGCCATCGGGATGCGCGCCAGTTCCCGCTGCAGCAGCCGCACCTCCTTGGCCTCCGCGAACGTGAGCGATTTGCCGTCCTTGCCGGTCGCCGCGTAGTTGGCGTCGAAGCGCGGATCGCGCGGTCCTTGCTCGATCTGCCAGGTCCGTTCGGCGTACACGCCTAACAACAGCGTCTCGTCGGCATTCACGGAGCCGATGAAGCCCCGCTCGATGCGCGCGATCCGCCGCGGCTTTCCGCCGGTCGCGGGCACGGTGAGGATTTCGGTGGCGGTCTGCTGTTCGGAGTTTTCGGCGCCCTCGCTGCGCGAGAAATAGACCAGGCCGCTCTTGCGACCGACGAACAGCGCATGCGCCTTGCCGGGCACGATGACGCGGTTGACGTGGGTCGAGAGATCGATGGTCGCGATGCCCGCCGGCGCTTCGACGATCACGAAGCGTCCGTCGGGCGTGAGACTGTTCTGGTGGAAATAGAGGGATCGCGTGCCGGGTTCGCTCGACAGCCGCACCACTCGATGACCGGTGGCGGCATCGACCCATTCGGCCGGACCGGCGGAGACCGGCGGGTTTTCCGCGGCCCCGGCTGACAACACCCACGCGCAAGTCCAGCCCACCAAGGTCAATGATTTCGAATTCACGAGATCCCCCGATCCTCGAACACGTGATCGAATATGCACGATCATGAGCGGTCACGCAAAAACTCAACCGCCTGTTTCTGGCGCCGGAAAGCCTCAAAAAGGCGTATCGAACGAGATACTCGCGAGTTTTTTCATGGGAAACCGATGTCATCGCGGTAGTTCGATCGCTGCAACAGCCAGGCAAATGGTAGCGATCCCAGAAACAGCCTTATTCCCTAGGCAAAACTTGCAACATCATTCAAATAGGTGCAAATTCGCGCACGTCCAGCCACTGGCCGGGCGTTGAGAGCAGATCAATAACCACCTGGGGGGCCTGTCGTGGAGAAGTCCAAGCGATTCAATTCGAGTGTGGGATGCCTGGTAGCCGGTTCGGCGTTGGTGGCTCCCGCGATTGCACAGGACGCGCAGCCCTCGCAGGAAATCGAAGAGGTGGTGGTTACGGGTATCCGCGCTTCGATTCGCAGCTCTCTCGAGGTCAAGCGCGATGCGATCCAGTCGATCGACGCGATCTCTGCCGAAGATGTCGGCGACTTTCCGGACAAGAACGTCGGCGAAGCCGTGCAACGAGTCCCCGGCGTACAGATCAGCCGCCAGGACGGCGAGGGCCGCGCGGTCAGCATCCGTGGCGCCGATCAGTCACTGATCCGCGTCGAGCTCAATGGCGTATCCGCGTTGTCGCTCACGGTCGGCGGCGGCCGCGACGTCGACTTCCGCGACATCCCGGTCGAATTCCTCCAGCGGGTCGAGGTCGTGAAGACTCCGACTGCCGACATGACCGAGGGCGGCATTGGCACCGTGCGCGTCGTGACGCGTCATCCGTTCGATTCGCCGGAAGGCTATCTCGCAGGCTCTGTCCAGGGCGTCTACAGCAATCTCGCCGGCGAATACGACCCCAAGGTTGCGTTCATCGGCAGCCACACCTTCTTCGACAACACGTTCGGCGTGCTGGTCTCGGCGCAGTACGAGGAGCGTCATCTCAATAGCAACAACGCGCGCACCACCGGTTGGCTGCGGCGCGCGCCGACCGCCACGGGCGCGGGCGCGACGCCGGGTCGCGGCACGGACGTGAACGCGGATGGAACGCTCGACTGGATTCCCGAGATCCCGCGCTACATCAATGATCGTCGCGAGACCACACGTACCGCCTTCGGCGCGGTGTTCGAATGGAAGCCGAGCGACAATTTCTCGGTGTACCTCGACAACACTTACGCGCAGGGCCGTGAGGTCGTCAACAGCTCACTCATGCAGCTCGGCGCCGCGGCCGGCCTCATCGACTACGCCAATTCGACGGTCGGCCCCGACAACACGGTCTCGCACATCGAGCTCACGAGCAGCGCGGCATTCCCGATCGATCTCGCGTACCGCAACATCATCGGGCAACTGAAGCGCGAGCAGTACAACAGCATCCTCGGTGCGAAATTCGAAACCGAAGCGTGGAAATTCGACGGCCGCGTGTCGTACTCGCGTGGCGAAGTGCAGAACGACGAGAAAAATTCGACGGCTACCATCTTCGGCGTGCCGCGTGCCGTCATCGACTACACGGGAGGTGAGGGCGCGCCCAACTTCTCGTTCCCGGGCATCGATACTACCGACGGCGCGCTGGTCAACCAGATCGCCGCGGTCTTCAACCCGCGCAACAACGATCAGGAGGAAAAGGCAGCGCAGCTCAACGTCGAGTTCAAGCCGTCGATCGACTGGATCAAGTCGGTCAAGACCGGCTACGAACAGCGCGACATCACGATGGAGAGCCTGCTGTTCTCGCGCACCATCCAGCTTTCGAGCCGTACTCCCACGCCGGCCAGTTCCGGGGCCACGACCACCGTGGCGGTTGCCCAATCCGTGATCGCCGGCATCGTGAACAACAACTCGGGCATCAACGACGTTGCGTTCTTCGATACCGGTGACCTTGGCTTCGGCGGCGGCATCCGTTACTGGAACGACAATGGCGACGACACATGGGCGTCAACCGTCGCAGCCAGTGGCCTGACATTGGATCCGTATGGTCCGAATGCGAACGCCGGCACCAACGGCACTTTCCAGAACTACCTGGATACCTGGTCGGTCGAGGAAAAGACCAAGGCTGCGTACCTGCAGACGACGTTCGGCTGGGAAGAGCTCGCGGTGCCGATCCACACGACCATCGGCGTGCGCTACTTCGACACCAACACGTTGTCGTCGGGATTCAATCGCGTGCAACAGGGCGCGAACATCACGTTCCCCGTGGCCTCGCAGGCTGGCGGCTACAACGACTGGCTGCCCTCGATCAACGTGCGTTTCGATTTCACCGACAAGTTCGTCGGGCGCGCGTCGGCGGGCGACGTCATGGCGCGGCCGAATCCGGCGCAGCTGGCCTTCCGCCGTTCAACGGACATCGTTGGCCTCACCGGCTCGCGCGGCAATCCGGATCTGTTGCCGTTCCAGGCGCGGCAGTACGACCTGGGCGTCGAGTACTACTTCTCCGACGTCAACTACATCTCGGCGGCCCTGTTCCGCACCGAGATCGGTCGCTTCATTCTCAACACCGCGACGCCTGAGGTCATCGACGGCGTCACGTACAACATCACGCGTCCCGTGAACGGCACCGACAACGTCACGATCGACGGCATCGAACTAGGTGGCCAGTGGTCGTTCGATTTCCTGCCGAAGCCCTGGAGTGGTTTCGGCCTGATGGCGAACGTCACCAAGAGCGACGACAAGGGCTTCAAGGGCAGAAACCTGCTCACGAACGAGCTGCTGCCGTTTCCGGGACTCTCGGAGCTCAGCTACAACGCGTCGCTGTACTACGAGAACGCGATCATCAGCGCCCGCGCGTCTTACAACTGGCGCAAGCAGTGGCTGATCACGGCGGCCGGCCGCGGCGGACTGCCGGAATTCAACGAGGACTACGGCACGCTCGATTCGTCGTTCAGCTGGACCGTGAACCCGCATTTCACGGTGTTCGCGGA
>Ga0307509_10009778_pt1 | contig 11891 bp, 9 predicted proteins | sample 10_EM_MG_FD_202245 | JGI IMG/M metagenome (GOLD analysis project Ga0307509, IMG submission 202245) | Populus trichocarpa ectomycorrhiza microbial communities from riparian zone in the Pacific Northwest, United States - 10_EM | ecosystem: Host-associated > Plants > Roots > Unclassified | place... | reverse complement strand
CTTGATCTATGAACATTAAAGAAATGCCGCTTAATACTAGGAATTGCTTAGAATATCCGTATAATATGTGTAAAAATGGGGAAAATTCAGAGAAAAATATCTGAATATCTTACAAACGATAACTAGTAGTTGGTAATAAAAGCATAGGTAGGTAAAAGCATAGGTATCATATATGTAAAGTTCATGCATACAATATTTATTTATGAACATAGTCCAGGCCGTTTGACCCTATCTTTTGTGAAATCGGACTATGTGCGTGACATCCACAGGACACTGATTATTTGACTGCCCTCAGTCACACGGGTCAGATGGGCTGCACTACATTTATATTTTATTTTTATTTATACTCAAATAATTTTATATTTAAGCAAGACAATTTTATTTTGAAAGAAATGTATGGTGATATGTGTAAAAAAAATTAAGAGATCGCCCCATCCGTACACCAGGAAGGATGAGGGTCAAAATTTCATGGACGAGATCATACGATTGGAAATAACAGGGACGGATGGTGATTGTAAGCTTGCATAATAATTGGAGTTGGCTCGGAGGTGAAGCGCTACTAGCGAATGGCAAAACGATTCGGGAATGTCGAGGATGAAGGATGGGTGACGTGGATCGGAGGCGTTGGTAAATCCTTGTCCATAATATTCACGGTAATGGACAGGAAAGTATGCGTGCCCATCACAAATCATCTGGCATAGATCGATGATGTAGCGGCTATATTGCGTGTTGGTTTTGAGAATGTCTACGACGTTGCAAGCCTTGATGACCAATGGCTCATGGCACCGGTTCTCGTCTATCTTCACATGATATTTGAATCCCGTGAATTCTGTTTCTGGTCGAAAATAGACATCGGAAGGTGAACGACAAATATCGGAGAGAGTCGGCATAGATGTAGCAATATAAAGATCAAGGATGAGCGTTCCTTCTTCCCACATCTTCTCCCAGACCTTTCCAGAGAAACGCGTAGGAGGATAGAGAGCGAAGTTCAATCGTTCTGGCGTGGCCAGGAGTTGGGGATAATGAACAGGATAGTTGTTTACGGGAAAGACTGGAGGAGGGTGAGAAGTGGTAGTTGGTGGACCGAACCACTCAATTTCTTCAGCAGACATGAAGTTGGTATCGTTACTAGTCTGCGTACCCTTCGTTCACATCGTGTTGGCAAGCTGAGTCTTCAAAATACTGGCGTATGTAGGTCGACCGTCGGCAACAAAAAGTTGGGTGTTCGTAATTGGCTGTGAAGCGGAATGCTTCAGTGTAGGAGCTTTTACGAGTTGGTTGTTTGGAAGTTTCCAGGACGAGGAGTCAGGGGAAGCATTCAGTTGTTGGGTACAAAAACGCGGTGCTCTGGAGTTTTGCATGATGGTTTGTGAAGGTCGAACCACACTGAAACAACAAGGCCTGGAGAATTTTGACGTTTACAACCGTAGGAGTTACGCCTATTTTGTCATTTCAACTTTAGTGCCTTATTTGGAATTTTTAATTCCTTTTATTTGCTTAATGCTAGAATGATTTCTGTCCAAAGTTTCTAGACTTGGTTTTTCTCAGACAACATATATATATATTGCCAGACGATAAAATGAATGTAATGTAAACGGCTAACAACAAAAATTGGATTTAAATTTAAAGATATGCTGTCTCCATTCTGATTTCGGTTCAGTTCGGCAAGCAGATACTCGAGCCAGTTGTAAGGTTGGTATCGAAAGAGTGTTGGATGGTGTGACACGGATGGTGTCATAATCAGTGGAAGAGGGACGAAGGTGTGGTAAGAAAGGAGAGTAACAAAGTTTGACTGGAACGGCGAGAATAAAAGAGTGATGACGTGGGTCATTGGTGGTTGAAAATCCTTGATCATGGTATTCTCAGAAATGGACAGGGAAATATGCGATTCCATTGCGGATCAATTGGCAGTATTCGACAATATACTGTCCACCACGATTGTTTTATGTTGTGAATATTGACGGCAGTGCCACGCGTAAAGGAGATTTTCTTCATCCACTCGGCACTAATCTTCACCCAGTCAGCATCAAAATTGACATGGTAAGTGTATCCCATAAATTCTAGTTCATGATGGAAGATGGTAGGGAAAGTACCGCCAGGGTACATTGTAAGCGTAAGATATGGGTCGAGGTCGATTGCGGGTTGGTTCCAGATCTCATCCCATTCTTCTGGAGTAAAATGAGAGGAAGGATACTGAGCGAATGGGAGGCATTGTGTAGGATCCATTTTCAGATGGGTGGTTTCATTGTAAAAGATGGGAGGACAAATTGGTTGGAATGTATATGCCGTCATAGTCAAATCTTCAGCAGGGTTTGAGGCATTGGTGTCTACCGTGTGCTCGCTCTGTGTAGTTCTGAGACTACAGACAGATTGTGAATCTCGGTCGGAATTGGGATCATGTGAGGTAGTAAGGACGGATTGCCTATGCTTGGAAGGTTTCGATATAAGGTTTGGTGATAATATAAAATAATTGTCACAAATATAGGTAGAAGCTGATTGTTTCGGCATTCTGTGGTAATTTTGTGATTATTTCCAAATTGAGTAGATGATTATTTGACATCTGTTTGTCTACACCTTCTGCCTTAGTAGGAATTTTGCAAAATCTTTGGTCTAATTTTCGAATAACCAAAAATTTATTTATTTAGGCGGCGAGGAAACAACATAGATGTACAATGTAAAAAAAATAGGCACAGCTTGCAACTATCGACAAGTCTCACACATAAAACGAATGAGGGGATATGGGAAGGAGAGTCGGATAAAAGGATAGAAAAAAAATGTGAAAGTTGACATCAATATTCACCTGTAGTGGCCACCTGAAGCAATGAAACTCTGGATACTGGCAGATTTGTTCCATGTATCCAGACAGGCAGTTTGCAGTCAGCCAAATGCTGGATTCTTAAAAAGGAAATCTTTAGAAGTTGATATATATGGACTGCCAGTTGCAAGTGTGGGACAGTCAATCCAAAAATAGAACATTTACAAAACTAAAAATAGAACTTTTTTTTTGCTGTACTAAAAATAGAACATAAATGCCAACTAAAAATAGACTTAAGTTTGTTAGAGAAGTTAGGGTGTTAGAGGTTAGTTAGGGGAATTGGGTTAGGGGGTTGAAAACATTTTCTGTCAGTTGTGACCAGTAGTTAAATATAGCACACTGGCTCACATCTTTATTTGTTAATTGTTTTTATTTGAGGCCAGAAAATCATGTTTTCAGACTCTGAGCATGTAAAAATAGCCAAATGGAATATCACATGTTTTTCTATTATTAGTTTATATTACAAAATTATGAAATCAGTATTTTGCATTTTCCTTATCAACAAGAGCAGCTAATTTATATGATTTTACTAGATAAGGAAAGACCCATAGTGGAGCTTTCCAATGGCAAATTTTTTCTAAAAATTTCCTTTTATAGTAATTGACTGCCGGCTCCAAAAATGTATTTTGAGTTTATCTCACTATTTATAGCATCTCATCACATGATTTTACTATTTCTAGAGAGCTAGAGAGCCCTGATATAGGCCTACCAAATCATAAAAATTTTGTTTTCTGCCTACAGGCAGACCTGCAAACTGCCTGTCTGGATACATGGAACAAATCTGCCAGTATTCAGAGTTTCATCGCTTCATGTAGCCTACATGGCTGCATTCATGCCGGCTCGGTACATGTCCTGCCCAAGTGACGGATCTTGAGTGGTTGGCCAACTGCAGCTGCCACACCGACATAGGAGAAACACAACTCCTAAAAGAAGCATGAGGGTCAAACAAAATCCATGTAATGAGGCATACATACCATCTCCTAGCTAAGAACCTTGTACATCCATTTTTGTACATCCATTTTTGTACATCCATTTTTGATCCTTTTCAGATCTCTTCATCATGGCCTGCAATGTGACTCAGAATCGGGCTTCACAGTAGTTCACAACATTCTGTGAACTGATCTTGTCTTCATCATATGGATTAATCTGTAGATCATACACATGGAACAAATTGGTGATTGGGACATGGATCATAATGGTCAAAGGATTTTTCCGCCACTGCTTCTCGCACGGCAGCTAAGTACTGAGTTGCCTGCTTGATTCAGAGAGTCAACTCAGCTTGGCGCAAGGGATGCTGATCATTCTTCTTGTGTGAAGAAGGGAGATGAAGCACTCTGAGTTTGGGCAGTACGGCAACATGTTCTATTTTGTTGGTCTCATCCAGTCCAGATGGAATTGCCTCCTCAAACTCATCACTCAGATTATCAAATGATTTGGCATGTGGATCCTCAACATCGTATGTTTCTAGCAATTTGGTGTGGTGGAGGGTTGGTTGTATGGATTTAGGCTGACAAGGTCTGTTGTCAATGGTTGTCGGAGCATTTCCAAGGAAGGGGCAACGGGCGTACAAGGTGCGCTGTTTTGTCTTTCTTTTTCAATATCTATCTAACATCCCACCCCAACCCAACAGCGCTGCCTGTTGCAGGCAGTCCCTGCAGCTACCCACTCCACCCATACACCCGGCGACAACGGCAAATACAACGAGGAGGGGAAAAACCCTCCTCATCACATTTTCTTTTGTTTCAGACGTGACAGGGAGGGAAACCTCCCCTTGTCATGTTTTCTTTCCTTTTGGACGCAATGGAAGGGGAAAACCCCCCTCGTCGCGTTTTCTTGTGTTTCGAACATGAGGAGGGGGAAACCCCTCCTCGTCATGTTTTCTTCTGTTTCGAACACAACAAGGAGGGATTCCTCCCTCCTTGTCGCATTTTCTTTTGTTTCGGACGCGACGGGGAGGGGAAATCCCTTCCTCGTCACATTTTTCATTTTGAACACAACGAGGAGAGGATGTTTCCCCTCTCCTCGTTGTGTTCTCTTATGTTTCAAACATGACAAGGAGGGGGGAACCCCTTCTCGTCACATTTTCTTTTGTTTCGGATGTGACAGGGAGGGGGAATCCCTTCCTCATCGTGTTTTCCGTTTCAAACATGACAAGGAGGGGGAACCCCTCCCTGTCGCATTTTCTTTTGTTTCGGACACTACGGGGAGGGGCAATCCCATCCTCGTCGCATTTTCCATTTTGAACATGATGGGAAAACCCTCTTCATTGCACTTTTGTTTGAAACGCGATGAGGAGGGGCTTCCCCCATCGCCTTTTCTTCCATTTCGAGCACGATGGGAAAACCCTCTTCATCGCACTTCTTTTGGTTGGAACGCGATGGGAAGGGGCTTCCCCCGTCGCATTTTGAACACAACAAGGAGGAGTTTCCCCCTCCTCGTTGTGTTGGCTGTCTCGAACACGACAGGGAGAGGGAAACTCCTCATCATATTTCATTTCATTTGGGAAGAAGCTTCCCTTTCCCTGTCATGTCTGTTTCGAACATGATTTCCCTCCTTGTGGTGTTTTCTTTTGTGGATGACTGTCCTGGGGTATGATTGCCCTCTGGCTGCCACTGTCATCTCCCGTTGTTTTTTATATGTAGCCATGTTGTACTTACATAGATACCTTAATATAACTTTTGTCACCTTTTTTATGACTTTTGCAAGCTTTGGAAAGACATGAGACTCCTTTAATCTGACTTTATGTTTCTTTATGAAGCCTTAGTATAACTTTATGAAAATTTTACAGTTCAAATCAATAGTATAAGTTCATTAAGTGAAAGAGTGTCTAAGTACTGTAAGCACAGGAAAGGAAATAAAAGTACCTTTTTCATAAGTAGTTATCCTATATATTAAGAGAGGACGGGGCATCAATTATGTAAGATTACATAAGCTCATAAATTACTAATCATTCCTCTGCTGATGGCTGCACCTTCTGATACAAACAAACCAAATACAATAATTAATGACTACTGAATCTTTCCTCTCTTAACTTCTGTAGATAAAATAAAATAAAATAAAATAATAATAACAATTTATATTTATGGGTAACAGGGTACAACACAAAAGGAGGGGGTGCTTCTGAGAAGGGAGTGGTAAGATGCGAAGCGAAGCGGAGCATCAACTTCTCAACGGGGACGGGAGGGGGAGATGCGAAGGTGAGTGCAGGCAATAATTTTTGGCATTTTAAATTTATTTTAAATACACCTCAATTTAATTAAGTTTCTATTAAGTGTACCTATTTAGCAGGGGTCCAGGGGCGCAGCCCCTGGCAAGCTCCAGATCCGTCGCGAAGCGACGGGTCTTAAGCTTGTAAGTACTATACAGACAGAATAAGGTCATAAAAGTGAGAAATAGCTAAATGAGATGCCTTATTCTGCCTTTTTCTCATAAGGAGAAAAAGGAAATGATTGGATTTCTTTTGCTCTTCTTATTTCTCCTCCTTCAACCGCATAAGACAGAAAAGGGAAAATAAGAAGAGCAAAAGGAGCATAAGGAAATGCCCACTTTTCTGATGTATTCAACATTCTCAGATGAAAATAATTCAAGATGCAAAGCAAAAACATACTGTCTCTCTTCAATAGATAATGCAAGATCGAGCCACCAAGAACCAACACCAGTGAGGCTATTTGTAAGGGCTACTGCAGTCAGGCTGGACGTGGTACTAGCAGGGGATCTGAAGGTGTTTAGATTATTATGTAATACTAATCTAAACATGAACATACCTAGCAGGGGATCTGAAGAGGAAAGGATAAGGACCCTCCTGTGGGTATGGGCTAATATACAGAGTAACAGATATAATAAATAGAACCAAAATTGGTAGATGTAAGGTACCGATTTATGTGGCACGCCAGCGCGGCACTAGCAGGAAGCGGGTTGGGAGCGGTAGGTGCAACATCAAGGGGCAAACTGGGAGCGGAAGCGGGAGGGGTTCCCCTTACACCCCCCCTCCAGACGAGCATCAACTCAATGTGGAAGAGAGTGAAATCAGGCGGAAGGGGATTGAGCCGAAGGTTAGAGTGCGGATGTGGCGTGGGGCTCCTGGGTTCTTGCTGTGGAACTCCGTTACCTTCTCTGGGGTGTGGTTGAGATTTTCCGAGTATTCCCAGGTATTTCCCTCTATCCCGTAGCCTTCCCACTTGACCAGGTACTGGAGTTTCCATCAGAACATCCTACTGTTCAGGATCTTTTCCACAACGTACTCCTCTTCTCCATCTACGAGTTCCGGTGGCGGTGGCGGGTTCCAACGATCGGGTTGTCGGGAGCAGGAGACAGCTTCACGATATTAAAGACCGGGTGAAGACATCTCATCAGGGGAGGGAGGACCAGATGGTAGGCATACTTTCCGACACGTCTTTCAACCGGGTAGGGGCCTAGGCGGTGGTGCGAAAGCTTCTTTGATGGGTGGGTGGTCTGGATGTCTTCGGAGTCAAGGTAGACCATGTCGCTGGGAGAGAAGGACGGTGTGGGAGAGTGGCGGCAGTGGTAATACCGTGCCATATTGTCCTTTGCCTTAGCCAGCGCCGACTTGGCTTCCTCGAGGGTGTCTTTCATCCGATCTGTGAATTCATTAACCGCTTCGAAGCAGGACGGAGGTTGATGCGGTTCGAAGCCCATCTGAGGGTGTCAGCCGGTATTGAGAAGGAAGGGTGTTTGCTTCGTGGACGAGTGGATGTGGTTATTGTAGGAGAACTCCACCAGGGGGAGGAGTGTGTACCAGTCGTCCTGTCTTTCTCTGACAAAGATCCGCAGGTACTGTTCCAGTCCCTGGTTGCCCCATTCCGTCTGTCCGTCAGTCTGTGGGTGGTAGGCAGTAGACGTCGCAGCTTCAATTCCTAGCAGTCGGTATAGCTCCTTCATGAAGGCGGTGACAAATTGCGGTCTGCAGTCAGACACAACTTTCTGCGGGAGGCCGTGGAGTTTCCAGATGTTCCAAAGGTAAAGGTTTGCCGCTCCAGCGGCGGTGACTGTAGTGACCGTTTCAACGAAGTGGGAACATTTGCCTGCAGAGTCAACGGCCACCATAGTGGAGTTGTACCCGCCTGATTCCGGGAGTTCCGAGATGAAGTCTACGCTGATGACGTCCCAGCGTTCTTCTGGGATCGGAAGTGGTTGGAGTTCCCCAGTCGGTAGGCGGCGCTGTATCTTAGTGTGGAGGCACAAGTCGCAGTGGGAAACATACATGCCTACGTACTGCAACATGTTCAGCCACCAGTAGCTTCGGGAGATGAGCTCCAAGGTTTTGAAGTGGCCTGGGTGTCTAGCCACCTTGGTGTCATGGCAGAGTGAAACTATCCTGTGGCGGAGGTCAGAAGTGTCCGGGACATAGATGCAACCACGGTAGTAGAGGAGGCTGTCGTGTTCCGACCATTCCGCGGATTGGAGGGAGTGGGTGGATGACTTCCATAGTTCCTGTGCGGCTCAGGCAACGGGTTCCTCCTTCGGCTGCTTAGTTCCTTGCCAGATGTCTTGCAGGATATCCTGTTCCAGTCCAGTGAACTGCAGACCGTCCAGTGCACATACCGCAAAGAGTTTCGAGTGAGGAGCATGATGTCGGAATTGTCGTCGGCGCCGGTGCCATGGTCAGATCTGCGGGAGAGTGCATGTGGCTTACCCATTGACTTCCTGGGTTTGTGGTGGAGTGTGAAGTTGAAGCAGGAGAGGTAGAGAGACCATTGGGCTTGCCTCCAGTTCAGTTGCTTGGCCGTCATGAAGTACTCCAGGTTCTTGTGGTCCATCCAGATCTTGCACTGATGTTCCACACCCTTGATAAAGTGCCGCCACTCTTGGAGGGCTCAGATGATTGCCAGCATCTCCTTGTCCTGGATCTCATAGTTCCGTTCGACAGGGGACAGGGACTTGGAGAGGAAAGCGACCGGGTGCCACTTTTCGTCTTCCGAGAATATCTGGGAGAGGACTGCACCCGTTGCAAAGTCTGGAGCTGTCAGCTTCGATGTGGAAGGGTTTGGTCGGGTCAGGAGAGATGAGGACCAGAGCGGAAGTGACACTTCCCTTCAACCTAGCGAATGCGGTGCGCTCAGCTTCTCCCAAGTCCCCAAGCGCCAACCAGAATCATTTTGGGTCAAGTTGAAGAGCGGGCGGGCGTGTTCTGAGAAGTCTCGGATGAACTGTCTGTAGAAGTTGGTGAATCCAAGAAAGGACTGCACTTCCTTTTTATTCATCGGAGTGGGCCACTCGGTAATGCCAGCGATCTTGACCGGGTCCATCACGATGGAGATGATCACTCCAAGGTACTCGATCGTGGTTTTCTCAAACTTGCACTTGTTGGAAGGGAGGTAGAGCTTATGCTTCTCCAGCAGCTCCAGAACGCGGCAGGTGATCTTCCGGCACCTGTAGTGGCCACCTGAAGCGATGAAACTCTGGATACTGGCAGATTTGTTTCATGTATCCAGACAGGCAGTTTGCAGTCAGCCAAATGCTGGATTCTTAAAAAGGAAATCTTTAGAAGTTGATATATATGGACTGCCAGTTGCAAGTGGGACAGTCAATCCAAAAATAGAACATTTACAAAACTAAAAATAGAACATTTTTTTTTTGCTGTACTAAAAATAGACTTAAGTTTTGTTAGAGATGTTAGGGGTTAGGGGTTAGAGGTTTGTTAGGGAGTTAGAAGTTAGGGGAATTGGGTTAGGGGGTTGAAAACATTTTCTGTCAGTTGTGACCAGTAGTTAAATATAGCACACTGGCTCACATCTTTATTTGTTATTTGTTTTTATTTGAGGCCAGAAAATCAGACTCTGAGCATGTAAAAATAGCCAAATGGAATATCACATGTTGTTCTATTATTAGTTTATATTACAAAATTATGGAATCAGTATTTTGCATTTTCCTTATGCAGCTACTTATATGATTTTACTAGATAAGGAAAGCCCCACTATAGGGCTTATCCAATGGCAAATTTTTCTAAAAATTTCCTTTTATGGTAATTGACTGCCAGCTCCGAAAATGTATTTTGGGTTTGTCTCACTAATTATAGCATCTCAGCACATGATTTTACTATTTCTAGAGAGCCCTGATATAGGCCTACCAAATCATAAAAATTTGTTGTTTTCTGCCTACAGGCAGACCTGCAAACTGCCTGTCTGGATACATGGAACAAATCTGCCAGTATCCAGAGTTTCATCGCTTCATGTAGCCTACATGGCTGCTTCCAGTGCTCTTCAAGGGTCTCCGTGAAAATGAGAATGTCATCCAGATAGACCACGACTACGCCTTCCAAAATGAGGTCCTCGAAGATGTCGTCCATTATCGTCTGGAATGTGGCGGGACTGTTCATGAGGCCGAAGAACATGACGAGGGGCTCATACAAGCTGTGGTTGGTCCGTAAGGCGGCCTGGAAGTTGCGGAGGGTGCGGCGGGATGTGTTTTTCATGATCCATGGGTTGAGATTTCTGTCAGAAACCCTCCGTGACCCGCTGGGAAACCGTAGCGGTCGCGTGGATGTGTTCCGCCTGGGGGAAGGGTCCAGTTGCCCAGATTTGGTCGCCTTCTTCAAGCGGTTCATGAGGGAAGTCGCCTCCCGGGTCGGGAGACTGCTTGGGTGTCGGCTTGGCTTCGTCTTCCTCGTCAGCATCTTCTATGAAGGCTGGGAAGGGGCCAGTCTGGCAGGTGTTTATCCATTCAGTGTCCTCCCTCTTTGCGTTCTGTTCCGCTTTTCGGTCGGCTTGACAGCCAACACAGCAGTGTGGGAGGCATCTGGTCATTTTGACGGATCAGGCACAGAAGTTGATCCCCGGATTGTGCTTGTCCAACCAGGTGAACCCGAGTATCATGCTCTGCTTGCCGAGGCAGGTGACTGCGAGCAGAATATGTTCAGAATGTTGGTCGTAGGTCATGATCACGTTGACAACTTTGCAAATGCTCCCGGTGTCATTAAGTGTTCCGTCCATGTTGTAAACCGGGATTGGCTGGGACAGCTTGCGGGTCGGAAGTTTTACTTCAGTGATGAAGTCCTGGTCAATGAAATCTCCAGTGGCACCGGTATCAACCATGGCTTCCGTGGATGTTTCTTCCATAGTGTCCATCGTTTTTAGATGGATCGGGAGCATAATGCATTTCGCATCTAGCTTGAGAGAACAGATGACAAGCTTGTGCTTTATCCGTTTTTCCCATTTAGGCTGGCACGGCTTGCGGGGTTCGGTTGACGGGAGTGCAGGTGTGTCGGGTTCTTGTGCGTCTTCCTCAATTTTCAGTTTGGTGATTTCAAGAACGGAAAATTGATTACTACTTAGCAACGGGGGAGCATGGCTCACCCGCTGCGGGATACAAAATCCTCTACACTAACTGGAGGTTCCGCTTCATCCAGTGTTTCCACAGACGCTACGTCCTTGACAGCAAACTTATTCTCCAATTCCCTTTCTATCTCATCTGTGTCCATGTATCGGACATTGAAATGGAGGTTGCATTCCTTTGCCCAATGTCTGGTCTTTCCACAGTGCTGGCAAGTGTTGGGAGTGACCTTGGTCTTCCATGCCGTGTCTATGTCCATCGGGACGGGATTGCCCAGGGACGGGTTGGAGTGGGCAAAGCGTGTGGCAGGAGCAGCCTGAGCCAGTCAGGAGGCCATCGGAATGTGGCTTATGCTGGGAGCCGGAAGGTGGGGTTGCTGGTGGAAGGTGTGGAAGGCTTCGTCCATGGCGCGGTTCTGGTCCATCCAAACAGCAAGGCGGAACCAGACTTCGGGATCCATGTCTGAGGGTCTCCCATAGGTCATTCCTGCAAGGGCCGTCGAGATTCGTGTTTGTGTGAGAGACTGAATAGCTGAAGTCCGAAGTGAGAAGCTAAGATATACATGGGGATGTGTTCTACTAACCTGAAGTCCGAAGTAAGAAGCTAAGGACTTAAGGTGGGAATACCTAGGATATATATATATACTGTGACATAACTGTGACATGTGAGTATCACATAACTAACATCCCCCCATGAATGAGCATGTCTATATATCTAAAGTGAGATGACAGACAAGAGATAGAAGGAAATAGAAAAAGAAATGATTAAGCCAAGACACCCATCTGTT
>Ga0307509_10009777_pt1 | contig 11892 bp, 11 predicted proteins | sample 10_EM_MG_FD_202245 | JGI IMG/M metagenome (GOLD analysis project Ga0307509, IMG submission 202245) | Populus trichocarpa ectomycorrhiza microbial communities from riparian zone in the Pacific Northwest, United States - 10_EM | ecosystem: Host-associated > Plants > Roots > Unclassified | place... | reverse complement strand
ATAACATAACTGAAATATGATAGATGAATTGAAGGGAGAAAAAAAAATAATTTTATAAATTATTCTAAATAAAACAAATAATAATCAAAATAATATGGATCAAATTTGGGTGAAATTTTTTTTTTTTGAAGCGTTGCTTTTAGAAACTGGAGGCTCAAAGGAAAAAACGATGTGGAAAAAAAAAAAAAAAAAAAAACACCGGCACCAAACTAGAGATTCATTGGCTATTTGTGTTGCCCATAAATAGAGATGCTATCAGGGAGATTCGAACGTCGCTCAAAAAACCATTGTTATGCTAGTGAAAGACGTCTTATACACAGCCCAAATAGTATGATCATCTCCCGCTTACATTCCATGGACCAACCATTTTTTATTTTTAAATAATATTTTTTATTTATTAAAATACTAAATTATATCAACTTGATTATAATGAAAAAAACAAGTAGGAAATACTAAAAGCCTTTAAAGACAAGTTTAATAATTTTTATTTTTAAGAGTAATACAATAATTTTATCATGCTTAAAAAAAAAAGACGATGAAGCCCATTGACAAAAGTTTAATATTTTTTTTAAGAATAATTATGTAATTTTAACATGTAAACAACTTGAAAAGATTATTATTTTGGGATAAAAAAAATGAGAATAGTGAAAACAAAAATATATTTGGTTAAAGAGGCAAAGATATAAAAATGATTTTGCCTCTAATACAATTTTAAAGTGAATTTTTGTATTTTCAAAACATGAGGTATGGAGGGTATACGTCTCAAGAGACAATATTTATTATTTTTTATTTCTAAAATATCATCATAAAAAATTCTCAATTCTATAATTGTTAAACTAAGACATGTAATAATAAAAATAGTTATTATAGTAGTTTCAAAACCCAAATTGGGGGTTGATCCAAGGTAAAGCTCGGGTTACGAGTTGGGTAAACTCAAGTTGACCCAAGTCAACGTAAAAATAAAAGTGATTATTATCATAATTTAAAAACTCAACTCGGGGGTTAATCCGAGGCAAGGTCGGGTCATATGCGGAGTTGATTGTTGACTTATGTCAACATAATGATAAAAATAATAATTATTATAGTTTTAAAACCGGTTCAAGAGTTAACCCAAGACAAGCTCATGGTCATGCATTCGGAGAGTCAACATAAGAATAAAAGTACTTATTATCATATTTTTAAAACCAAATTCAGGGGGCAACCAAAGGCAAGACTCGGGTCACGGATTAAGAGGGTCAATTTGGGTTGACTCGGGTCAATGTAAGGATAAAAGTTTTTATCATCATAGTTTTAAAACTCGACTTGGGGGTTGACTAGGGTAAGGCTTAGGTTACGGGCTGGGCAAGTCAAATCGGATTAACCTAAGTCAACGTATGTATAAAATGATTATTAAAATAGTTTTAAAGCCCGGTTTTAGAGCCGGCCTGAGATAAGGGTCAGGTCAGGGATCAGGAGGGTCAACCTGATTGACCTAATCTATTTAATTTTTTTTAATAAAGCAACCTTTTTTAACCATTTTTTTTTCAAAAAAAATCAACGGATTTTTAACCTATGATTTATTCCATGTCGACTTGGGTTTTTGATAAATTCAGGTCGAGTCAATTATTTTTTTAGTTTTTTCTTAAACTCGAACTAGCCTAGGCCTTGGGTCGACCTGATTCCCAGTCAACCCGTCAGGCCAATCATGGTTTTATAACTATAATTATTATAATATTATTAATTTCAACACTTGATATGAACTAAAGTTAAAAAAATATATATAATTATTTTTCTAGATGGGTAAGTTTGACAATAATATATATTAATAATAAAATAATTTTTTTATATTTTATTCAATATAATCAAACATAATACATAGATAATTATTTTATTTTAGTGGGCTGTATCAAGCACAATTATATTACTATCTTATTTTTTTTTTATCTTCTCTTCAATGTTTTCACTATATATATATTTTTTTGAAATAATAATTAAATATTATTATTATAATGACTAATAAATCAGGTGTAAACGAGGATATTACCCGAATAAAGAAAAGTAAAATAATTATTTTTTTCACTTAAATTGTGAAATGCCAAGGATTTCTTCTTTTAAATTTAATTTAATTTAACAGAAGAAAAATTTCCCCTCTCGCACTTCTTGTCTTGCTTTCTAGTTTCTACAGGAGGGCAGAATAAAGCAGCCTCTTGTTTCAGCCTCTCCAAAGTCGAAAAAAACCTAAAGACCCAAATACCACGCCATGTCTCAGGTTCTTCTTTTCTTTTCTTTTCTTTTCTTTTTTCTTTTTTCTTTCTTTCGATTGATTACGCATCAATTGAAAGATTACTAGTTTTTTTTTTCTCTAATTTTTGTTTCTGCGCTGAACTCCAATGGATCTAATTTTTTTGTTATTGTTTTCGTAAATTGCAATTTTTCCAAAGATTACTTAATTTTGAGAAATTGGATTTACAGTTTTAGATATATCGAGTTGGATTCCATTTAAATTGCGAATTGCCGTATAGAATTTTGTAATTTTTTTCAATCTGACATGTTTCGTGGTTTTTGACTGTTATTTTTTTTATTCTTCAGGTGGATAACAGAAATTCATCAGCAGCGAAGCGCGCAAGAACTGATGGTACGGAATTCTTATTAATCACTATTTTTTCTTTCAAAAAAGTGTTTCTTTTAACTTTTTTAAGATTTGCGACTTTATGCATATTAATTGAAAACACGTGCGACAGGGCATATCCATCGAGTAGAATGATTGCATTTTCATGCCTATTTCGGACAACTGGTTTTGCTTTTGGTTATGAAGTTGGAATTGAGTTGTGTTCGTTGCTGTGTAGGTAGTCGCAGGGAGGATGATTGGACTTGTCCAAGCTGTGGCAATGTCAATTTTTCATTTAGGACTACTTGTAACATGCGTAATTGTACCCAACCTAGGCCAGCTGATCATATTTCGGTGAGTCATAATTGCAGGGACCTGTTTTACTTGTTATAGAGTGTTGCTGGTGTGTTGATGGGTATTTACTTGTTATGAAATTGTGTTTAGGTGGAATTACTGGTAATTTCAGGAACCGAACATGATAGACTTACACAAGGCTGTCTGTAGCCAGCAGTTAGTGTCAAAACTAATAGCCACCTGAGCTAAAAGATAGGGTGGCTTAGGATTAATCTATGCTTGTTCAGTCTTCATATTGACACACTGTTTTGTTATGGTGTTTGACTTTTCCTGTTGTTTGTGTTGGATTCTAATCCATATATTTGCTCTTTTTTTTCCTTGATGCCAGAAATCTGCTGCCAAGCCCCTGCAAGCACCACAGGGTTATTCATCAGCTCCTTATTTAGGTTCTGGTGCACCTTCTTCAATGTATATGGGTGTGCCACCATATGGTTCTTCTCTCTTCAACGGGTCATCTATTCCTCCATACGACGTTCCATTCACTGGGGGCTCGGCTTATCATTACAATTATGGCAGCCGCCTTTCTGGTGGCAGTCCATACAGACCGTTGCATATTTCAGGACCACCTCCTTATTCTGGTGGATCTATGATGGGAAATGGTATGTTATTGTGTTTTTCTTTTTAAAAATAAAACTGTAATCAGGCTCTAGGTTTGTGTTTTTGTTTCTTCAGTTTTCCCTATTTAATAAATACCTTTTTTTTTACTATTTGTTATCAATGGTTCTTTCACGATCCCTTGTTTGTTTTCCTGGTTTTTATGTATCATAGTGTACATGATCTGTCCTTATATTTGATAAATTGAACTTCTGGTGTCTTTTCTTTCTAAGCACTGTTTGTTTCTAATCAGTGGTCTATTTAGATGCACTTTATTGCAGGTTATTTATGTATGTACTTCGAATAATTTCGGTTGCATTTATGAAGTAATGTTTTTTATTTTCTGCAGGTGGGATGTATGCAATGCCCCCCCTAATGGACCGGTATGGATTAGGTATGCCAATGGGCCCTGCAGCTATGGTACGTTAGTAATTATTCTTACTAATTTGCTAAGCTGTGGAATTTAGGAAACATGACTAGGGGTTTAAAACAGTGATTTTCACATTATGCTTAATTGGTTCCTGAGATGCCTTGCTTCATGTCAAATTTGTGTGCATAAATGCAAAAAATACTCCTGTGTATATGCTATTCTTTGTATTTTTAGGGGCTTATATAGTTTGTTTTTATGTATTCATATAACTTGATAGTTCATGTTTAAGCATATTACATTCACTTTATTTATATGCCAATTGGTGAGCATTTTGTGTCTATGTATGTAGATAACAATGCTAATAAATACAAATGTAAATTCATAGTTCATTATGTTTTTAAGAGAGAATGCAATTTATGTATTTTTAGATTCTAGCAATCTTCTTTTATGGATATGTGCTTGATTCATAAGTGCATGCTATTTTCCAGGGGCCAAGGCCAGGTTTTTTCCCAGATGATATATCTCAGAAGAAGGGTTCAGGTTTGTCATCAATACGATGTGTATGAGCAACAACGTGAAACTTCTTTGTTCTCCAACCTTGATCTTTTCTTCTTATAATGCCACTGTAGATGCATCACGTGATAATGACTGGACATGCCCGAAATGTGGGAACATCAACTTTTCTTTTAGAACTGTTTGTAACATGAGGAAGTGCAATACTCCAAAGCCAGGGTCCCAGGTCTGTGCTACTTTCTTCTTAAATATAGAAGAATCAGTCAATTATTTTTGTGCTTGGTGGCCTTTCTTTTTTCTCATGTCTTTGTACTCTTTGGGACACTGAACTTGGGATAAGCTTGAAAATTACTGGGAATTCAAAATTATTGGTTTAGTTTGTAGTTTTTTCTAGTAATGGTAATTTCTAGTTTATACTTTTGTTTAATAATGGTAAGTTGTCTAATATTCAATATTTTCTTGCCATTGTAGGTTGCAAAGTCTGACAAAAATTCCAGTAAGTCCTTTTAAATCCCGCACATGGTAAGCTTCATATTCTGAATTGATACTAATGAGCTTCTTGCCTTTCAGAACAAAAAATGCCGGAGGGAAGCTGGAAGTGTGAAAAATGCAACAACATAAACTATCCATTCCGGACAAAGTGCAATAGACAAAATTGTGGGGCTGAGAAACCAGCTGAGTCAAAGAAGTCCCCTTCGCCGGCACCTGATGAGGATGATCAGGTTTGTTATGTGATTCATCTTCATTGTATTTCCATTCATTGTTTGAAACTGTTTTGCTCATCAATAACATATGTACTCTTCACAAATTCAATGATCATTAGTGAGAAGGATGTTTGGCCTCTTCCTTCTTTCTCCCTCCCCTCCCAGTCATCTCTTTCTATGTAGTTCTTGCTATGTACCTCATTAATTGTCAATTATCTTTCTCTCTGCAACCATTGATTTGCAATTGTCTACTGTTCCAGTGAGTACTAGGACATGTTTGAGGGTTGAGAAGGTCCAGAGTTGTCGTCCAGCTTTGCTCAATATGGGTGTCTGAAAGTCAGTCTTGTTGTCCTCATGTTGCAGCGGTTGTCGAGTTACTATACCTTTTCATGATGTCTGTCAAGTTGTATTACTAGCAATGGTATTGTGGTCTACTGGTCTTTATGGATCCTTTGATGCATAGCTTAATCTGGTTAAGATTCTACAGGTTGGTTATGGTTTCTATTAGTTAGGCATTTATGCTTTTGGAATCATTCATATATTCCAGTGGGATGATACCATGAATTTAGAATACTGCAGTCTGCATATTTCTTACTCATTTGATGAAATTGTGTCTATGCCATTGAAATTTCTTTGTTTCAGCAGATGCTTCTGTTTGAAGCGTCTGTGTTTTCCAAGGTGATAACTTAATTAGGTCTCTACCAGTCGTCTAGTTAAGTAGTTCCAATCCATGCAATATTTCCTTCCCTATTTGTTGTGCTAAGGCTATCAGGACCATGTTTGAACCTGTTGGAAGTTTTTAGATAGCCTGTCTATTTAACATGCCTTGTTTGACTACCTAACAGGCTGTTTGGAACCCTTGGAATTGAATTCAATTTCAAGGGTTAAATCAATTCCTTAGTTTGGAACCCTTTTGAGGGTATTGATTTGAATACCAAATGAAATTCAATTGTTAAAAAATGACCAAAAGAAAATCAGAGGGGACCCTCTGATTCGCTACCGTAATGAATTGACATTAAAAACAACATTCCAATAATACCCTTAACAACACAAATCCTATTTCTTACAAGCCCCCGTCTCTTTCCTTCTCCTTTTCTAACCCCCACCATTTCTTCTAACACCTTCTTGCAGATAAGAGAGATTCAAATCTTATAAATAAATGTAAGCTCAAAGCAAACAGGTCATAGAGTGGCCACAAAACTAGAATAATAGCAGTGTGTATCTCTGGACTCACTTCTCATCTCAACTACTACATATCCCTTTTCTTCTTTTGGTAAGTAAATGGTCTCTTCCTCTTTCTCCGTGTCCTTTGGAATTTTGGTTTTTCTTTTATGGCAAGTATTGATTTATGTTGTGTGTGTGTGTGTGTGCAGAAGCACTATATTTCACTGCTCTCTTTCTTTTCATTCGTCAACCTCTTTTCCTTTCATGATGACCACCTTCTTTTCTGCTTTTTAATTTTTTTCTTGTACCACAAAAGCAATCACTGAGAAAAACCACCTGATTCCATGCCTACCCCTCTCCCCGAGATCATATTCTTTTATTCTGTTGTGATGAGGTGGGTGGATCTGTTTTCTGTGATAAACATAGCCTAACTTTGATTCCTTTTTAGAAAAAAAAGGGAGAGAATTCAGTGGAAGCTTCTGTAACTTGGGATAAATGTACCGGAGTCTTGATAGACTGGAAAATTAACATAAAGATGGTAAAAATGTTACAAGGATGTAGTTAAAAAGTGGTAAATATAAGCGTTCTTGTCACAGAAAAAAAAAGTTTTTTTGTAATAAAAAGAAATGATTTTAAGGGCAAAAAAAGCCAAGATAGTTAATTCAATTAATTTCCATAGGCACAATCGAATTCAATCATGTGTTTTAGTATTTTATAACAGCTTATCAATTGAATTCAAATCATATATGGAATTGAATTCAATTTTACACATGATTTTGTTCCAAATAGCCAATAAAATTTAGACGAGGCTGAGGTTCATGGATGGAAGTTATATCTGCATTAGCATAGGTGCATAACTTCGTTTATCCCTCATTAGCTGCGATTTCTTCTTTCATTAGTGTGGTCATATTCTTATCCCTTTTTGATCTATCCAAGGAGACATTTTGTTTCTGGAATTGCTACTATGGTATGGGGTTGGACCACTTTAGAGGGACCGTGTTCTCGTGTTTGATGCCATCACTAGTAGCCAATCTCATTGTGGTGTGGATGGATGCACGATTCCATCTTGTGTTTACTGTCATTCTAGGCTGGTTGGTGATCCGGAATCTGGTTCACCTGCAGGATTGTTCTTCAAACTCTTGTGATACCCTGAACTTCCAGAAATCCAGTCATTCGTTATGAATTCAAGGTCAGACCTGAAAAGAAAGGTTTTTAATCCACGATGCTTCTGAGGGGAGGGATATTGGGACTCCAACTATTGGTTGTTGGCCCCCAAGCTCCTCACGATTGGTCCAAACCTCAGTTGGGTGATTTGTGCGGCCTACTTGTTAAAGTTTGCGAGTTTGCAAAAATCCATCCATTTAGCCAGTTGATGCCCTCAACTGTTTTCGCATTCCATTCTAATCGTGGGATTGTTTTAGGAGAAAGAAGGCAAAGTTCTATCTGATGATATTGACGATGCAATTTCCTGCACTCTGACAATAGCTTACGGTGAATTTCACCAGCGTGTGCTGTTACTTGAACATTAAAATGGAAAGGGGTGGTAAGAATTAAAGAAATAATGTAGGCTTTATTTTTCACCAGATAGCATCAATAAAAGGAACGTCATGATGCGACAAGAATCCATTCCATGAGATGCCTGCTTGTGGTAAAAGGCAAGGGCTTGGAAACATTGCTTTCAAGGTAAAGTAAAGACCAAGCTTTGTGACATAAACGTGCGCGCGCAAGTGGGTGATTGTTACCGTAACTTCAAAGCATGGGTGATCCCCACTTTTTCGCTACAAGCCAAGCTCTTCATTCATGGAAGAAAAAAACCATCCCAGCGCTGTCACAAATGTCTCTTCAAATTGGACCTGTTGTGACACCAATTGATTTGCTGGGCTTGCAATTTCAATGAAACATTTTTCATTTCTTTCTAAAATTATTTTTCAATAAGAAAGTAGAATAACGTGTTTAGTAAGTAATGGCTTTTCTGAATGGAGAAATAAGAACTTTGGTTGGATTGTCTTCAACAGACCTCTTATCTTTTAGTGAATCCAAAAAAATGAATAATACCCATCGGAAAAAAAAAGTTCTTATTTTAGTTTGTAGACGCTTTCATTTTTTTTTATATAAATCTTTTCAAACAAAAAAAAATTGAGAAGGAAAGCTCTCTACAAGTAAAGACGATCCAAATTCTCACGATACATGACAATTAGGCTTGCTTTGCTCTTTACAGTCCTGAATGGAAGGAAGGTACATGCCCAAGAACAACAGCAATTTGACCACAACTCAAGCTCGAGGCAGGAAGGGCTATGTTTTTTTGCTTGCCAATTATTATCCAATGACATCATATGTATCATTATTGATAATGGCGAATATATGGTTAGTCTGCCAGACAAGGAGATGATTGCATGGAGGGGAAAAAAATTACCTTCAACATAAACTATGATAGGTTATCAAGTACCCCGAAAAATAATCAGTCAGCAACCAGCACTTGTAAACTAGCAGAATAGACACCATTCAGTAATGACACCAAATTTTCAAACAGCTCATGCTCATAGTTCACATCAGAGCCATATAAGGGCTGAAAGATCATTCAGACCTGCATTTAAGTACTACTATTTTCAGTATATTACAGCACAAGAGAAGCGAAGACGAGCTTTACCATGGGCATCGAATGGAAGGAACAAGAAAATTGATAGCTCAGATCCCTAGGTTTTCAAAAGATGCTTCAAAAGTTGCAATATTAAGTTCTAGGTTCCTAGAAATTTAATAACAGATACAGATAACTTTCAAATCAGTGATCCATCATTAACCAGTCCAAATGGTGTTTTAGGAGAACTTCGAATCACCATGATCTGAATCCTAACAGTATGCTACAGGATGGTCCAGTGCCTGAAGAATATGGAAAATACTAGTCAGATTACTACAGGTACTGAAAAAATTCTGCAGCAAAATGATAACTTCACCATAACTACAAGTTTTATAACCCCTACCATCAGTATCCACTAATTGTCTACAAACAAACTAATTTCAAGGACTCGGGGCAATCTCACACTTGAGAGTTAATGGGAAGAAGAATATGTGATGTCCAGCGCTTGCAACATGCAGGGCATCATTTGGAGTTAAAAAGTGTAATTTATCCCCACATTGAATGATTTCAATTATCTTCCACCAATGCAGAACACTATAATTTAACTTTTATATCTAAGATCACGGAAAGGTTTTAAGGACTGACTACCACATGATTACTGTAAATTTAAGTTGCAGTGAGCACAAGAAAGTATTGTGCATCTAAGCTAAATGTCAAACCAGATACTGACCTTCACTTAATTTGTTAAGATGAAAATGATAAATCGCTTCAGCAGTAAGTTCATCTGGATGGAATTGAAGTCATTCCCTTTTGATGTTCTTAACTGCTGAAACTCTTGAAAGTAACTGCTACCATCAGTGAGACGTCAAGGTATGCACTTGAGAGTCAGTTGACGGTTGCTCAGTCCTCCAATACTCTGATGAAGCAAGTGGTGAGTTTTGGGGTATAACTTGCAGCACAGACTGAGTGGTGTGATTTGTATGCACGGGTTGTTCAAATGAAATAGATTGCGGCTCACGTGAACCCCATGAATTGTTTGACAGAAGAGAGAGAGCACGATGAGATTCTGGTGCTGCTTCCGCTTTGGAAGGAATGATGTATTCTTCCAAACCTGCAAGGTTCACATTCCAAATAATTTCAAGCATCAAATTTTAGAAAGAGGAGAATCACTCCAGGCCAAAAAAAAAGAAAAAAAGAAACCCCTAGCACAATAGTTCTTATCTCTGTTCATGAGGATCTGCTCTATTAACTGTCTCCATAAAAAGCAATGCTTCCAAATTCATACTTCATCCATATGACTTTTAAAACAATATGTTAACCATCTACACATTCTTAAGCTTCTTCTATGCTTATTAGGATCCCCAGACTTGCACCAATCAACAAGGACACAAAACACGTTCACTGTCCACTCAGACCACCACGTCATACATCTCTGATTTCCAAAATTAAGCAGAGCTATGCTTAAATACAGAAGGAAATAATTCTTGCAAACCACCAGGAACTATAAGTGTCCCTTTTTTTTTCTATAAGAAATTTAGGCTTTGTCACATTTATTTGCATTCATCATTGCCAAAATCAGTGGTATATCTGCCAATATTAGATTTTGCACCCCATTTATCACACTGCCGAATTATTCTCAAATATATCATGTGATATCTAACTATCATCCATGTATCTCCAATTAGCAATACTTTCTGTTATTTTTAGCAATGTCATGGTACTTCGACTCTTGAATGGGGCTCCAACCTCATATGTGCCAGTTAAGATAATTTTAAACCACCAGAGCAACCAATATTTTGCTTATGCTGCGATTTTATACATACCTTATTACCTATTACATGTAAATTTGATATATACATACCTTATATATATATATATAGCTTTGGATTCATGTACCAGTACTAAAAGAAAAGAAAACAGCAAAAGAACAAACGAGGCTCGAGGCCAAGTGGACACAGACAGTGGACAAATCCTAAACTTCAGTGAATCAGAGACACCAAGTGTTGCGACCATTGATAGCTATTATAAATTATTTAGCTTCATTGAGACTAAAAGAAACAAATCGAATCAATTATTTTGATAAAAAAATCATGTCCATTTCAAAGCATCAATTAATTTGTTAAAGAAACCATGCTCTTTTCATATCAAATAGCATAGTGCAATCTGAAGAACAGAATATGTTCTACAATGCTTAATTAAGTCCAACACATATTATGTGCATGTTAATTTTGTTATGCAAGATCAATCTTATTTATTTTACAGCAGTTACAATTAATGCCCATTGTATCTAGTATCCATCAGTTAAACATCTTAATTCCCCATAATTGTGTCAAGAAAAATTGCAAAAGTGAATCAATTAATATATTCCAAAGTCCTTTAAGCAAAATTTTCGTATCTTACTATGAATTCTCCATAGTTTTTTAAAAGCAGAAGTTGATATGTTGATGCTTGATTCAGCAGATATTTCATGGATGTACTTTTTTAGACTTTGATATATTCATCAATCAACATGAAACCTTGTTCATGTTCCCAATGATTGAAGCACTAGAAACCTTTCCTTTAGTTATAATCTGCAGTCACAAGCATGTGGTTTATCACATTGGTTAAGAGCAAGGTCCATGCCCAATGCCAAAGCCTTATTGACATCGAACTCTAATTGAATAGATTGTAAGTTTAAGAAAGGTTGTTGATTTTAGGCTTACAGACAGTGAAACTGGACCTTGGGAATTTCATGAAGACAACAGTAAGGTTTCAAATTATCCACCATTAATAACAATTTAAATGGACGCACCTGGAGAATCTCACAAAGCTATCCTGTAATGATTTTTACTCATTTGCGTCATTTTCATGTAAAATAAACTCTTTTCAGATCTTTGATTAAATATTACCTTTATTATTATTGTTGGTCACTAGAGCATATTGTTACTTGTTAGACATATCAAGGAAACCTTGCTAAGAAATTCTAGTAAAGATTTTATATATTGCTAACCATACCATCAACATTAAGAAACTTAATGCAATAATTGTAAGG
>Ga0307509_10009776_pt1 | contig 11894 bp, 17 predicted proteins | sample 10_EM_MG_FD_202245 | JGI IMG/M metagenome (GOLD analysis project Ga0307509, IMG submission 202245) | Populus trichocarpa ectomycorrhiza microbial communities from riparian zone in the Pacific Northwest, United States - 10_EM | ecosystem: Host-associated > Plants > Roots > Unclassified | place... | reverse complement strand
TACCTCACCTACCGATTTTTTTTTCGAACCTTCGTCAGGTTTCGCTGCCGGTGGATTCTTTTCGTTGATGTCTTCGTCGTTTGCGTACGAGGACCCGTTATTACGACAGAACTTGAACACCACACAAAAGTCGATGGAGATATTCAAGGAGATGGGCCGAGGTATGTGGAGGAGCGGAAAGGGCTTTGGGAAGGTCGGAGCTTTGTACGCGGGGATCGAGTGCGTCATCGAATCGGTTCGCATATATTCTACCAGGTTTTCTGGTCTTGTCCGTTGACAAGTCTGATTCACCACACAGTATCGAGCGCGAAATGACATGGTGAACCCCGTCGCTGCTGGTTTTGTCGCCGGGGGGATTCTTGCGCGCAATTCTGGTCCAACAGGTGCAGTTGGAGGTGGCCTTGCTTTTGCTGCGTTCTCTGCGGCAATAGATCTTTTCCTTCGACGGGAACCTGCTGAGTGCGTATCTGAGTCCCTCGAAATAGGGCCTATACTAACCGGCTACGCCAGTGACGACTGATTAGATATACTCTCACCTCTGTCACGCTTTGATTTATTACTGCATGTTACTGCAACCTGTATGAGACGTCTACCACTCACTGCTTCCCTAATCGCTGTCTAGCACTCAGATTACCCTCCATCATACTTAATCATAGAGTCACCCTCATCTCACGGCTGATAACCACACGGCTACCATCAAAAATGAAGGTGCAACGATTTTAGACACTACACAGTTGTCCCTTTCCCAAATCAACTTGAGCCCGGACTTCTATTCCCGTTCGTGGTGATCAGTCGCATCAATTAATTGACAGCATGGCATAGTTACCATAAATCAAAGCAGGAAAGCCGGTGATTGAAAGTAGGCGGGGAACTAGCAAGTGTATTATGGTACCCGTGAGTCTCGTGGCCCGAACATTCCGAACAATAGAAGTGAGTACAGGAGCAATATGATGCCAATCGTGATACAATGAAAGTATTGCACAATCCAACGCCATACGGATTAGCTCACGTCTTGCAGTCTCAGCGACAGTAACCGTCTCACGACGCATCATGGATATTTGTCGCGAACTAGATGGGATCGGAAGGAAACTATGACAATAGGGTGCAACTGTTGAACATTTCTCCTTATGGTATCCCTTGCAGAATTCGAAATTTCGTTGCAGGACCACTCAGCCATCCTTGTTGGTCAGTACTTAGATGGAGATAGAATCGTGTGTTGAATACATCGTGGTTTCTTCACTATCATACATAGAACGAAACGTCTGACACCTCTGGGATATGAATATGGAGCCGCCCTTATCGCACCTTTTTACCCCGCGTCCCCACAGTTCGACAGCAGCGCGCATAATGTCATGAATTCCACCAGCTGATACTTCTCGGGATGGTCATCGAGTCGTGTAGTTCCCTCGCAGACGAGTGCCAGACCCAAAAGGGTGGAATAGGACATACGCTGGCAAGCCCCGCCTGCGATGGCGAGCCACTGGCACGCGTAAAATTGGTTGTGGCGCCTGCGCCGTGCGCGAGGAGGACGCGCACGACGTCCAGGCGTCCCTTTTCCGTCGCGTGGCGCAGCGGGGTCCACCCGTACTTGTCCCGGGCTGTCACCTCCGCGCCGCCACGTTCGAGAAGGACGCGGGCGAGCTCCGCGTGTCCCTGATCTGACGCCCGATGCAACGGGGTCCACCCTTGCTCGTCCCGGGCCGACGCATCTGCGCCGTGTTCGAGGAGGACGCACGCGACGTCGGCATGTCCCCTGTCCGACGCCCAGTGCAACGGGGTCCACCCTTGGTCGTCCCGGGCAGACGCGCCCGCGCCAAACCCGATGAGGAGACGCACTACTTCGACGTGTCCCCTATCCGACGCCCGATGCAACGGGGCCCACCCACGCTTGTTCTGGGCTATGGGATCTGCCCCGTGCTCGAGGAGGATGCGCACCACTTCCGCACGTCCGTTGCCCGACGCCCGATGCAATGGGGTCGAGTTGTCGTCTTGGGACCGGGCGTTCACGTCCTCGGGGTACTCGGTGACCAGAAATCTCAAAGTGGTGTCGGAACAATAAAGGGCGGCATAATGCAAGGGCGTTTCTCTAAGCCGCGGTGGCTTCTCCACCCACCAAGTTTGACTCCATGAGCCTTCGAGATCGTATATCCACACCCAGACGGCTAGATGCGGCCTGCTCGGGTCAAAGAGGAGTTTGATGCCATCTCGTAGGTTTGACAACGCATCCGCACACTGACCATGGCCAACCCAGTGTCTGGCGGCGTATTCGGCGAGAGGAAATGTCTGTAGGCTGCCTGCGGTGATGTCATCACCAAAGTGTAGTAAAAGGCCCAGACATGCTTGTGCGACGAGAGTATGAGCGGCCGCCACAGACACATGAAAACGGCCCGGGGAGGAGATAGGATCGCACTTTTCGGTGAGGCGGGTAGATGTCAAGTACTCTTTCACCGAGAAGTGCGAAAATTGGATCACTTTGGATCCCTTTACGTTGACGACGGCAAGTAAAGTGGAGCACGTTGACAGCACAGCGGCAACTGGGTCTTCCAGGCGCCAACCCTCGTGAAATTGGGGAATCGGTCCTATTTCAAAGTCGAAGGCCAGGAACTCCGCCAGTTCCTTGACGCTGAGAGGGCGGGGGGCCACCGCGACACATTGAAAGAGACGGTGGGCAAATTCCCAATTCCCTTTGTGGATCCTTCGCAAGGTACGCTCATATGTCTCGTCGAGCGTTTCTGGCAATTCGGCCAGAGCGTGGCGGATACGTCCCGGAAGGCAGCCTCGAAGGTAGGCGACTTGGCAGTACACCCACCGGAACCTACAATACGGGGTGTGTGGGTGTCGTAAAGATGTAAGGTGTCAATATGTCTTACATTCCATCAGCTCCTTTTGTCAGGACGTCGATAACAAGCTGCTTGTCCTCCGCACTCCATCTGCGCATCCATTTATCCGTATTAACGACAAACCTAATAAAGTTGTCGATGTCCCGCATTTGTCCCTTCTCTCGGTGGAGAGAAATGGAATATGATGTCAAGGGACTGAGAACAACCTTGACGTCGATCTCTGGCCGGCTAGTGAGACAGAGGCGCAGATTCGGGAGTTCTGATTTGACAAGGTCGTCGATGAAATTCAGGACCTCTTCTCGGGACGATGGCATGTCAACTGTAATCGGACATTCGTCTAGACCATCCACAACCAAGAAGACGGGGGGTTGTCCTGGCAGTTTAAGAAGGTCTTTCAAACATCCGACAAGCGCATCATCGCTAGCGTGTTGCGAACCACTTCCATGTTCCGAGTAGAAATCGGAAAGCACGTCATAGAAGGAGTCGGACTGATGGCAAAGCTGGACGAGCAGAGAAGAGAGCAACCCATGCAGCTCCTTCTTTTGATGTTCCCTGAAGTCGCAATAGAAGAACGCCAGGGAGGCGAGTCCGACTTTCCGCAAGGCGTCGATGTCCCGTATGACTTCGGAGCTGTCCGTATGGTATAAGCTCCCCGATAGATAAATATATTCAATGTTAAACGTACCAAAGGACGGTCTTTCCTGCGCCCGCTATAAAGCAGCAATCATCAGCCCCGAGAGAGGGGTAACTTGATGTGGAAGATACTGACGCTTGCCATAAATCCATAGCAAGGAACCAGTGGGGGACCGTTTCCATTCCAAGAAAACGCTCCCTTGAATGAACCATTCTGCTGTTCCACTATGGCGAGATTTGTGGGCAATGTTATGATTCTCCCAGGGATCTGGCGGGGACAGCCACCTCCGAAAGTTTTTCTGCATCTTAGCGCCTGGGAGGTGATCTCAATATCCACTACTCAACGTCGGCAATAGGATGTAACTAACTTTTCGACTTGTTCATGTTGGTCGCTATTTGCTGGAGGAGTTCTAAACCTTAGTCAGGAACCGTACTGACCCATTGTCCGCAGTAGAACGTACTAAGTGCATTCTGTACGCACGCTATCGATGCCTTGCCATCTAGAGGAGCAATGTTCAACAACTGGCAACTGGTGAGGCGAGCGGAGATTCAAAAGTCAGTCACCTGCCATGATGATCCTCATGTTCTGGACAAGGCTATAAACGACCTCGAGAGTCTGGGCTGCGGTGGTCCGAGCCTCGTCCAGCGTGAGTCGATCAAGTCGTTGCAGAACTGCCTCGACGTCATGTTCTCCCAAGAGTTTCTTCACAAATTTGACTGTGCGTTGTTCGGTCAATTGAGGTGTCTCCGAAGGTGGCGGACTTACTTGGTCGCCTTTGCCTGATCTGTTTGGTTACAAGAGCAAGGGTGGAGAGAAGCTCCATCATTATTTTGACGATGATTTCGACCATGGCTCCCGTCGGTGAGATTTTGGTGTAGATCTCAAGACGGGTTATGAAGTGTTCGATGGACTCGAGCAAGTCGACGAGCGCATCGTAACTGGAATTGACTTCCTTGACAGCCTGATACATAGGATGTCGGGGAAGGTGCGCGGGTATGAACTAAAGAAAGGGACAAACGGAGACTAGGATGGCAAAGCCAGCAAATATCGCCTTTGCTGGTGGGAAAGGCTATTTGTACAAGCGTCAGAGATGCCCAACACCCGTCTTTGATTTCCGACGTACCAGGCCGATGGCCTCGCCGAGAGTGGTGGAAAGTGCATGCAGAACAGAGACGGCAGATTTGAGCGGCTTCATGACTCGGCTATCGCTTCCCCCGGACCCACGCAAGGCTCGTGCCTGGTCCTCAAGGACGGCCATGACAGATTCGGCAGAGTTGCAATCCTGGAGTTGATGGGTGAGCGGGTGCTTGGCCAATGTCGTCCCCGTCTGCTTCTCGTAGTCTCGCAAAGCGGCCTCGAAAAGGGTTTGAAAACAAGATGATGATGATGATGATGATGGTGATGACGATTTGTCATACATGTTGCGGGTTACGAAAAAATGGGGATTTGGGGAAGGGGATGTGGTCCATTATATAGATTTAGATTGAGCACTGTGGAGTGGTTGTGGGAAGCCAGTACACCGCCCCCACATATCGCAAAACGGCTGATGCAGTGAAAACTGACAATACCAAAGCAGAGGGCGTTATTAAGCTTCTGTACAGAGGGATCTCTATGTTTGCCCAGAGAAAGCTTGGTACAGCATTGATGGAATCGGTATTGGTACAGAATTCCAAATCAGGACTCGAAGAATTAGGCGCGACCGCGGTCGAGCCGAGGAGCCGCGTGTGTCCACATCCCTGATCTCCGTCCCGTCCCGTGTCAGCTTCAAGTGTTCCTCCTGCGCGTTGCGAAGACTGCACTACACCCTTCCGCACTCTATGCAACGAGTAATATTTCAAAGAGCTCTGTTACACCCGTCGAGAATAACATCTGGACGATGCGTGACTCACGCTGTCATACCAGCCCTACCACGCAGACGACTGCACTCTCGACCTCCCTATGAGGTTCGCGCCGCTTCTTCCTCAAGCCCAAGTTCAGCGGCGCCTCTATCCACCGTCGCAGTTGCCGACGCAACGCGCAATTCCACGCCTTGCACCGACGACGACGCACCGATCATCTACGTCGGTCCACTAACGAAGACCTTCCGCCGCCTCAAGATCTTCTCCCTCTCCTCCCTCGCGCTCGCGAGCACACTCTCCCCATTCATATTCATCGTCGAGTCGTCCCTCCCCTCCACAGCCCGCGCCGCCCTCGCCGCAACCGCCCTCGCCACCTCAGGCGTGTCCACAGCGCTCGTCGGATGGTGCGGCAGACCCTACGTCACGACCCTACGCCGCCTCTCCACTTTGCCCACCTCCACCACCACCACCGCTGAAAGCACACCACCCACGTCACAGCAGCAACAACAGACGACGCACTCGCACAACGAGAACGCGCCCGCGGGGATCGAGCTCACGACGCTCACGCTGACACTGTCGCCGCGCAGGACGCGCGTGTACGACCCCGTGTTCCTCTGCGACACGCCGCGCGCCTTTGCGCGCTGGGAGCTCGCGCGGCGCGTGCAGCTACCTCCCGAGGACACCGCGGGCGTGCAACCTGGCGCGGAGGAGACGGTCGCGGAGACGCTGGACGGTGCTGGCCACGTGCTTGGTCGGTGGATCGTCACCTGGGGCGAGAACGGCGAAGGGTCCTGTCGGGCCGCAGGACATGTCGAGACGTGAGTCGTGCCCCGCAAAAGGTTTCTTTTTGTTTTGGTCGGTGTGCTGATTCTCGGTCCCAATGAAAATGTAAACAGGCATTTCAACGTACACGAGGAACTATTAACGACCCCCATTCGGTAGCCCACCATTTTGGATTTGCGCTCTTTTGTCAGTCAGTCAATTATTGTTCAATCGATGTTATATCGATCCATCCGACAACGAATCCATTGTTCCCATCAATCTTCGTTCCGCTACAATAGCACATTATTCTGTCTGATCTCCTGAGTGTCCATCTTGAAACATTATACGTTCAATAATAGTAAAGGAATACGTGGCTGGATCATAAATAAAGTAGATCAGTCTGTCCTCACCCAGCGAGGTCATGAAGCAGCGCAGTAAGCTGGTGGTGGGATACCATCCTCCCTTTGTTGACCAGTGATCAACCGTTCGAAAATCACGTTGCGCTCGTAAAATGAGTCCACTTCGGCCGACTGCTCTTCAGGCAACATGAAAGGACGGAAGGCGCCCGTCGCCATCTGGCTCTGTAGTATGACAGAACGACGCATGCCGCGACGAGGGTCCCCATGGTCCTCACAAGGGGCGCATGGGGCAGATAATGGGGACCGAGCACCGAGGCTCTCCGAGTAGCGCGGGAGAGCGGTATGCTGGGAATTTGACAGGGGCTAGAACATACAGTTGCATGTCAACCACGACGGCGTTTGATGCACAAATTCGATATAAATTAAGGAACGCACCGAAAGCATGTGTACGGGCGTCCGCATCACAATGTCATACTGCTTTGGCTTCCCCGTTTGCGGGTCTACTTCTTGCTCGTCGCCTCGCTGCACGCGCACCACAACCTTGAGGGTATGTGTGATCTCTATCGGCGCACGCTTGTTTTTGTTCGAAAAGTGCAGCGTCCCGGGTGTATCCGGCACCGTCAGGGCCATCTGGAACGTCCACGGACCGGGACCCGCCAAACTTGCCATAAACTCTGACAGGTCGTCATGGGATCTGAGAAGGGAGTGAAGCGAAGACTCTGTGGTTGGAGTTACCACCTGGGGGAGCGGGAGAAGTGGCGTGTCTTCGTCCTTGGACTGGAGGGAAAGGAGTTCGATTCGCCGATCAGGATCCTTGCGGCGCGCCGTACGCGAAAAGGCGAAGAAGTAGTCCACCCGCTCTGTTGACATCAGTGATGGTAATCAGGGAGCATAGATGAATTACATTACCTTCCAGTTGCACCAAGATCTTGAATACCTTGACCTTTGCCAGGGGCAATAAGCTGAGCGTTATTGGCACAGCGCCACCAATGGGGAATACACGGCCTGAGACAGAGAGCATATACTGCATTTGATCCTCCCAAAACCGTTCGATGGTGACATTGTCGGTATCATCCCTGTTGTCTTCACTCGGCGACGCAACGAGGATGACCCCGTGCGAGGCAGTGAGCTTGGGCGTAAATGCTCCCGGGCGGTGGACCCAGGCCTTTAAACGCCACGAGACGGAGCCGTAATTGCATTGCATCGTGGGAGGCACGTGGGATGGAATCGCAAAAGAGATAGGGAACGTGTATGTTCCTGTACGTTGGTCAATCAGCGGGAGATGACAAAGACCAGAACAACATGCATACCCTTCTTGAACTCTTGCCATCCGTCTCCTGAACCCTCCGGACAGTGTTCGTCGCCATCGATAACAACAGCCTCTTCCACGTGGCTAAGGCGAGCAGGAGGAGGGCGAGAATGCTCATTGTCCCTGCTTTCTTCACGCTGTCTCGAGTGACCACGTTCGCTGGACGCGCCCTGCACGCTGCGCATGGCTTCTAGTATAGAACTCGACACACTGGCAAAGCTAAACCGGGAACGCACGCGCCCACGACTTGGGGAACGTTGGCGTTCTAACGACTGGTCACCGAAGGAGGAACGACGACCCTCGCGTAATAGTGAGGAAGGCTGTGGTGAATGCTGGCTCGAGTTGGGGGGCAGTGAAAGGTGGGAGATAGACGGTGAGTTACCTACGACAAGGGCGGGATATGATGAGCAGTGACGACGAGATTTGGGCAGGAAGCACGTACGTGACAATGATTGGCTCTCATAAGGCAAGTCCACCATAGACGGAGGTGAGATTGTGGGCGACCGCCGTTCGATTGTTGATCGCAGGGATGTAAGCGGGGGATGTGCATGCAAGCGATCTACCAGTGAGTTAAGCGGAGGCACGGAATCTTCATCCTCCGATGATGCAGGGGATGGTGAACTAAGGCCAGGCGTGGAGGGCGAATGCACCTGTGGAAAACGTTCACGCTGCAGGATATACTCGTCGGCGCTAAGGCGAGCGGGAGCGCGCGCTCTGCCTCGGGGTATATCGACGGGGTGAATCTGACCTGAATCGCGTGCTATCGATGGTGAGGAAGGACGATGACGATGAATAAACTCGGCTTCTTCGGCATAATGAGAGAGTCCAGGTTCGAGGGAGAGGGCGCGGCGGCCGGAAGGGATACGGGGCGCCTGAAAAAAGGTGCGAGTCGCGGAGAAAAGGTTAATTTTCTCCTGCAACTCTGAGGGATAACGTGTGCTCTGTCCTGCAACGATGACAAATCGATATCGATATTTATGCGAATAAACACCATATGTACCTTCCGTCCACGTTGTGATCGACTGGCCAGTGAGCTCGACTTGAATGTTGCAGATGCGAGTCGGCCTAACTAGGGTTAGGATTAGGAGACCACGGAGGATAGACGGAGAAGAAGCATTTTCGCGGGTCGCGGACGGATGAGCGGACACGTCTACGGAGCGAAGGAAGACGACGGATTCTGTAAGGGATATGGAGAGGGAATTCTTGCGAGGGTTGAATGTCGGTGTCATTTTGGCAGAGCGGAAAAAGCTCGAGGCCGGCTCGCCTTATATTCGTTATTAGAGTTGGGTGTGCGTGCACTGAACCACTCCATGTTCATATTAGACAGCCGCCCATAGTTGGACAGGTCCGGATCATGAAAGCACCGAAATGACCACGAGTGGGACAGGCATGCCGGTGACTCTTCCAGTTGCAAAAATATCTTGACGTAACCCTAGTGAAAACCACTGTACTCGTATCATGAGTTTAAATAGCTGTCAGTGTCGGACATTTGTCATGGTCGGTGTAAAAGGGTGTCACGGGTCTGGATAGTTGTGAGGACAGGTGACAGGGGTCCAGGTAAGAGGCTGTTTTTCTTTGGGAGGTGTCGAGTGGTGCATTTACTCACCCTTCACGTCCCCAGGACTGACCTCTGGATTGGACTCATCCGTCCATCCTACCCCCCCTTCCCCTTTCCCCTTCCCCCTCACGCCCTTCCCCCTTCTCCTATTCTTCTTTGCCTCTGTCGAATTACTTGCTAGTCAGTTCGCCTGCTGGCAGGTCATTTTTCGAAAAGACCACCCGAGCGCGTACTACTCCCAACATCGCAGTCACAAAAACTCAGATCTCTCCCCCATCCCGACAGGCGATACTCGTCCACATTCGTGAGTATCTTCCCCTTGCTTTTCCATCCCACCCGATCTCTATCCACTGCGTCCCATTGTTACTCCCTCTCAAAAGCTTACCGCCTCTATCGCTCGCGTGGCCCCCGCTTTCCCTACTCCCGCTATTAACATCTCCGTACATTTCTCTCACCCCCTGTTTGCATGACTGCCGTTTAATTATTATTCTCATTATATCTTATCCGAGTTGACCTCACTTTCCATACGAAGCCATTATCTCACTTCCTAACTTTGCTTACCATGTCTCGCAGAATGAGCAGATCCGCAACAGCCTCAACGCCAAAGAATCCTCCTCTTCCGTCAAAGTCTGCTTGGGCACGGGGCCCTCCACAACAAAACAGCGCAAACACTACTCCACGCTCGCAATCTCCTGCCCCACCTACCCCCGTTTCCGCCACAAATCCCGCCAGCGCAAACTTTCATGCAACACATTCCCGCCGTCCCAGCGCTCTTGGCCAAGGCGTCTCCGTAAAAGATGGTGTCAACATACCTCGAAATGCGGTGAAGCAAGGTACTTTTCGTCCCATCTTTCCTCGCCTCCATTTAATTTACGTCACCAAGGATCACCTGTAACCTTTGGCTCGATAGGTAATGCTCCGGCACCTATCTCCTCTTCGCCAGCATCTGCCCCGACAGTAAAACCTGCCGAGGGTGTCAAATCTTTTGGCTCCGTTGCCGTCCAGAATGGTGGGTCTGACGCTGCAAAGTCTGCCGTTACAAATCGACCCCCATCCCTCGCTGCACCTTCAATGTCATCCTCGCAGGCTGCGGCCGCAGTTACCTCTACGCCTTCTCCTGCCCCAAAGTTTGACAAGAAGAGCATCGCAAAGCTCTTTCAAGGTCCTTCCACCCAGTCCATACCGACACCTCCCCCTGAGACCGCTTCCCCTGCGTCACGACCCGTACCGTTACCTTCCCAAGCCGGTCAGGCCCAGCCATACCAGCCCCCCTTCGCGTCAAGTGCTCCACGCCAAGGCCAAAATGGTAATTCTACCGCTCCTCGGTCCCCTGTTTATTCGCGTCCCATGGCGAATGGCCAACCCAATAACGTCGGTATCAGTGGTCGGCCGCAAGCTGGTTCTGGCGGTCCCGGTACTGGTCCCGCGCCCACGGCCCTGCCTAGTCCGAGGCTGACACCGCATGCGCCCCCTGGCCCACCTAGTGGACTACCTCCACCTTCCGCCATGTGGCCCGGCGGTTACTACGTGCGTATCGCTCCACTGATTTGATGACGTCAGCGCATAGACATGCTTAATCCTGATGTTATTGTAGTATCCTCACCCGCCCTTCGTTTCTGGTGTGCCTCCGGACCAGTTCTATCAACCACAATGGGCCGGCCATCATCATCTCATTCCACCTCAGCATCAACCCCCACCGCCTCATCATCCGCCAGGTCCGGCTCCACCATCAGCCGGTCTACCAATGTCACCAAGAAACCCGCCCTTGCCCCTACAACAGGTCCCTGGCACACCTACTCAATCGCATGCTATCCCACCCATGCACCATCCTCCTCACCCATCTGCTTCCCAACCCCCTCCCTCCGTCACCTCACCTCCATCCACGCCTTCGACCTCCAATCGACCCACATCACTAAGCGCTAACGCTGGTGCCTTTGTTCCCACAAAGAAGGTCTCAATCAAGACTGCTTCTGGACAAGAAGTTACTCTTGACACGCTGAAGCGGGCCCCCCCTCCACTGATCCCTCCTCATCCACCGTCTCCCGCATCTGTCAAGAAGGATATCAAACGGCAACCCATTCGGATAGAGAGTCAGGAGCAGAAAGAAAAGCGCCTGGCCGAGGAGAGGGCAAAAGAAGAGGAAAGCGATGATAAGGGCAGATCAAGTAACGCCCTGGCCAGGGCAAATGAAGCTGCTGCCCGTCGCGAATTTGAGGAACAGGAGCGTCGCAAGGAACAAGACCGCAAGGCAAAGGAGGAAGCAGACCTAGCTGAGAAGGAGCGAAAGGAGGCCGAAGAACGTGCTTTGGAGAAGGAGCGCAGGGAGGCCGAGGAGCGTGCCGCTCAGGAAGAGAAGGAACGCAGAGAGGCCGAGGAACGTGCAGCGAAGGAGGCGCGTGAAAAGGAGGAGCAGGAAAAAGAGCGCGTGCGCTTAGAGGAGGCACGGGTGCAACGCGAGGCCGAGGAGAAAGCAGAAAAAGAGCGTGTGGAGCAGGAACGGCTACACAAGCTCCAAGAAGAAGAGAAAGCTCGTGCGAAGGAGGAAGCAGAGCGACAGCGCAAGGAAGAGGAAGACAAAGCCAAGGCTGTTGAGG
>Ga0307509_10009775_pt1 | contig 11894 bp, 8 predicted proteins | sample 10_EM_MG_FD_202245 | JGI IMG/M metagenome (GOLD analysis project Ga0307509, IMG submission 202245) | Populus trichocarpa ectomycorrhiza microbial communities from riparian zone in the Pacific Northwest, United States - 10_EM | ecosystem: Host-associated > Plants > Roots > Unclassified | place... | reverse complement strand
TCTTAATTTATTATAATCTAATGATATGCAGTAAGAGGCAAAAAGAAAAATTCATTTTCCCATCTCTTCTTTCACCTTGAATAACTAAAAAGTGATGGTTAAGAGTAAAATATATATATATATATATATTTTGAGAGAGAAAACACAATCATTCTAAAAATTTAAAGAGATCTAGGAAAAGAAAAGCTAAGTTAGAATGTGAAAATAAAAAGAGAAGATAAAAAGAGAGAAGCTTGGGAAAAATCTTAATGAATCGACTTTTAAAATATGTTTAGCAACCGGTAAGGTGTTTGAAACCCTTTTATATCGATTTGAACAAGTGTTTAATGATTTGATGCAAAATTAACAATATTTGAATTAGAGTTCTTGAGATGAGATTTGAGGGAAATTGAAATTAGTTGTTAATTATTGTTATTGATGATTAAATGATTAGAGAAAGTGAGAAATTTGTTAAATTGAATTAAAAAATTTGAATGAGTAATGAAGCTTAAGGGCCAGTCATGAATAGTCAAAAGGGAATGTTTGATGAATTTGTATTATTCTTGAAAATTGTGTTGAAATTGTGATAACCAAACATGTGGGTGGTGGTTTAGATGATTAATCATATTTCTATATGATAAATATGAATTTTAATGTTGTAGAAATTCAAATTTTTTTGAGAAATTGATGAAATTAGAATAAATTCTACTTGCATAATACTTGTAGTGATGAGGTGAATGATTGATTGTTGATTTGATAAGAAATTTATGGTTAATTGGAAAGAAAACATACCCCTTACAAAGGAAGCATTCAATCAATTGAAAAAAATTAAAAAGGGTGGGTTGTTTGAATAAATTAATATTTGAAAAGAATAAAACTTATAATGAATTAATCATGGGATGATTAATTGGTAAGTGGGTTTTGATGATTTTAATTAGAAAATATATCCCTTTCTTTTTTGTCTTGACAACCAAAGATAAAGGAATAAAATATTTTAGTTACTCAGTAAATTCATTGAGTTGTATTAAGAGAATGTTATATCATATTAATTAATTCATGGTAGTATAAAATGATTTCTGGTCCTTGTAGTTTTGTCAGGATTAATATATTATGGAACCTCTTATGTTTTGTATTTTATAAGAGCATAATTGATGTTATATGTTTTGTGTATTTTTTGGATTATAACATGTATGTTAATTATTTTAATGTAATTATTATTATGCTAGGAATTTTATGAGATGTTGGACTTAAATATTAGTTAAATTCATAATTACCTAATGTAGAATTTTTCTTTGATAATGTTTGTATTAATTTTGAACATAGTAGTTAAATGATACTTGGTTTAAATTATATGTTGTTATATTCTAAATAATTTGTGGATGAATCTTAATTTAATTCATGTAGTAGTTAAATGCGTAATACAAAATATAACTAATGTGATGAGATGAATTGTAATATAATGAGTCCAAGAAAATTGGATAATAATTAAAATGTAAATTGATTATTTATTGAAGTATAACAGGTTCAGTCGATAACTTGGGATCTTTTGATATAATGAAGACTTTGTCAAAATTTCAATAGATTCTTTAATCATGATAATAAAAAACAAATTTACATTGTTCTCATATTTATTACATGGAATTTGTACCTAAGTATAAGGGATGTTAAAAAAAAAAAAAAGCAAATGCCATAGATATAAGAATTGGCTTTGCCTGTGATCTTGTTTAAGATTTAGATGTGATCTTGTTTAAGATTTAGATTAAGGATGGGACATGTCATATTAAATTAACTCGAGTTAATTTAAAATAATATTATTTTAAAAAATAATTGAAATAACATTGTTTTGAAATTTTAAAAAAAAATTAAATTGAGTCTCTTATGAATTTTGATAAGATTATAAAGTGACATGTTGAAATAACAAGGTTTGACCAAATTAATTCTAAACTACATTGGATTTTAATGAGGTTGCATATTGAACTTTTTAAGTTAATAAAGTTTGATCAAATTAATTCATAAATATATCTAGATAGAATTAATATCTAGATGTATTCATGAAAAGTTTTGAATCAATAAATTAGTGAATTTACTAATTTAATCATTGTTGTAGGTAAAAGGTAATGTTATTTAATTAATAGGGGTGTTTGAGAGTGATTTTAGTTTTGTTTTCATATATTTTTTAAAAATAATTTGTATTTAAAAAAATATTAAATTAAATTTTATTAGTGTTTTTTTATAGTTTTGATAGATTAGCATCAAATATTAAAAATATAAAAAAAATTGTATTTTAATATATTTTTAAACAGTAAATTATTTTAAAAATCACTCATCAGTACAATCCGAAACATCCTATTGGTAGAAAACATTTAAGAAAAAATGGGTAGAATAGAAGTGAAATATGAAAAAATGGGTACAATCCGAAACATCGCTTTCACGTGTGAACCCGAGGGTCTTTCTACTTACCAAGAAGGAACCTCCCTCTCTCCGTCCCTTTGCCTTTGCTTTGTTTTTTCTCTTCCTTGACCCTTTCCTTTCTTTTGTTTTCTTCGCCTAATACTCTCTCTCTCTCGCGATCAAAATCAAAGACTAGAAAATCATCTTTGATTTTCTTGATCTGATTTTTTATTTTTACAAACGTCGATTACCAGTAATTATGGCCACCACTGGAAACAAGAATATCAATGCTAAATTGGTGAGTTTTTAAGCGTCTTTCTTTATTTTATATGGATAATCGTTATCTGGGTGTGATTTAATTTTGAAGAATTTTGGTTCCATTATTAATTTGTAGGTATTTATTTAGTTTTTTTATGCAATTCCTGATGTGGGTTTTGTTTAGTTTTGGAAATTTTTATAATTTCAGCAAAATCTGATGTTATTTTTTCTGGACTTTTTTTTGTTTTTGTGATCGCAATTGAGAACTGAGTTAGCTTGTCGTAATTGTGAATGTTTTGTGTGTTCTGTTGTGGGTTTCCGATAAATTTTAAGGATCTTACATGAATTTGTTTAATTCTGATCGCTTAGCACTGTTTTGGGTTATAAAATTAAATGAACAACTTAAGTAAGCTAAGTCTTGATGTTATCTTCTACATGTGAACAGCTTTTGTATTCTGGTGATATTTTTTATTTTGTACAAGGAATCAAGTGGGATTTATACATTAGGTTAGTGGTTTTATGAATTGCCTTTGCAGCATTGTTCATGTGCAAATATTATATTCTTTAGCCCATGCTTTATGAGTCCGAGATTGAGACTTGTTAGGGGTTCATTTATCTTTGAATCCCAGACGCATTTTTTGTCATTTGTGTCTGTTTTTGCTTGTAGAGAATTTGTAGCATGTCCTTCATTTCTTTTTGCATAACTAAATTTAAGGTGGCTGTGTTTCTCCATGCCTTTGGTTTGACTTTTTTTTTTTGCTGTTTTTTGAAATACATCTTGGATTTTTTTGAAATTTAATATTTGGTTTATGGTTGCTTTGTGCTGCAGGTGCTTCTCGGGGATGTTGGTGCTGGTAAGTCCAGTCTCGTTTTGCGTTTTGTCAAAGGACAGTTTGTTGAGTTTCAGGTTAGTGTGTACTGGACATTATGGGGTTATAAAATTGGTAGCAGAAATTGTCCTGTTTGATTTTGGAGGATGACTTTTGCTGTCGGTATGTTATTGTAGGAATCAACCATAGGTGCTGCCTTTTTCTCGCAAACATTGGCTGTCAATGATGCAACTGTAAAATTTGAGATTTGGGACACAGCAGGCCAGGAGAGATACCACAGCCTGGCTCCAATGTACTACAGGGGAGCTGCTGCAGCAATCATTGTGTATGATATATCTAATCAGGTAAGAAAGGTTGCTAATTCCCAAACCTGATGCATGCCATTCCCCTCTGAGCAGCATTTACTTTAAGAAAATAGTTATTATGTCTAGGTTTTTATTATATACTGTGTTATATAAGGAAACATTTGACTTTTTGGCTTTAGCAGTCTGTAGTGTCAGTCTGCAGGTCTAAGGGTTTATAGTTCAGGCCTCTTGCTCCAATATTTATTTGCTTGAAGGATATGGAAGAAGTGGGAAGTGTTTGGCAATTTGAATTTCGTCCTCCTCATTTAGAAAGAATTTCATGTCAAGGCGACAAATTTTCATTTTGCAAATCTTTGCATCAAGAGCCTTCATTGTTGAATTGATTTGCTCAGTGTGCTTCTGCTACCTTTAATAGTATTAAAACTACCACGTTTCATTTTTTAAGTTAGCTGTATGCTTTCCTGTTATTATATCAAGGCTGCTGATTTTCTTTGTGATGTGTGTGCGCGTGCTCTAGAGTGACAAGTTTGTAGTATGTTTGCATGCCTTAGATAAAGATGCCATTGCTAATGGCACCTTTAAATTTTTCCCTCTTTTGAAAAAGTTAATTTCATCTATAATTCATATTTTCTGTTTTTGGGGAATAGATGAAAGATATCCAGGTTCTAACATCATTCACTGTGAACTAATTTTTAACTAGATAGGTGACATGTGTCATGGTGCATTTTCCTTTGTAGTTGCACCATGCTAACATACCCTCTTGCCCCATTCGGTTCTCTCTCATTAAAAATCCCAGTTATAGAAAAAGTCTCTTCAGTTTTTCCTTTAAGATTATATATGACAATAACAGATCTCAGTTAATGCATACAACTAAAGGTGGTTTAAGGTGTTTACTTGTCAGACAGTCTAACTATTTCTTTGCTGTTTTCATGTCCTGTGGTTTATGTCCCTCTTCCCTGAGTGGCAGAGCCTGCCCTGCTCTCCAACTTGCTGGAAGATCTTTCTCTTCCACATTTTCCTCTTGTTTCTCCCTCCTCTTGCAAGGATATGTGTCCCTTCCATTTTGTCTTGTTCCTTTTCAAAATTGTGCTTGTTTTCAGAAAATAAAGTGTCAATATCAGCTTCGTTCTATAGCTCAAAAAACTGAGTCACTCGCCTTCATCAAGAAATGAAGGCAATATTGCATGAAAGTGCTTTGGCTTGCCTGGTTTAAAAAGTTTTCAGAGTTGCCTTGAAAATCTAATGGCTCTTAGAAATGGTTCCTTCATGAAAGATTATTGGCTGAAAAAGATGACTGCCACCACTTTATTTAAATTGTTTTACTAAGTTGGTTGATCTCATGTAGTCACTAAAATTCCAAATCTTGATTCTCTTGTAGGTCTCATTTGAGCGGGCGAAAAAATGGGTTCAAGAACTTCAGGCACAAGGTAGTTTTTACATGTTTGCTTGTATAAATGTGTATATGGCTGTTCTTGATAGCCTTCTTCATGTGGCATTCTTGCGTCCTGTTGCTGATATTACTGTTAAATTACCCTTATTTTCCTTGAACTGTATTCTATCCGTATCTTTTCCTTTCTTTTGTTACCGGAAGCTTTAATCATTATATTCTGCTTGCTTCCACATAGGCAACCCAAATATGGTTATGGCACTTGCAGGGAACAAAGCTGATTTGCTGGATGCAAGGAAGGTTACTGCTGAGGCAAGTAGCTCTTTTTATGCGATAGTGACTTCTTACTAGTTGATTTTTTATCTTCAGTAGGTCCTTTAAATCATGAAAGGTATAGCAGCTTATTGTCAAGGATATAGGAAATTGAAAAGAAACTGGAATGATTTTTTATTGGTTTATATGAGGTGACTTGGACAAAGTAAACATGTCCTTAAAGATCCTTTTTGGCATAGATTACATGGGAAAAGTTAGCAGCAAGAAGTTCTCTCTTTTTCTTTTTTCTTTTTTTTGAGTTCTAATAATTTGTTACATAATTTTTACCTTTTTCATAAATCATACCTTAGCATTTATTGAATAACTTGGCAAGTTCATTTAGAGATCTGCTAGGAATCTTCATTTGGAGAAATAATTTTCATGCAGGAAGAAATGTTATGCAATGGCACATATGCAAGCCTTTACCTTATTTGTGTATTTTCCATTAAAATAATTTCTTATAATTCTTTCTTTTAAAGACTTATACTGATCTGCAACCCTCAAATTATTGATGATCTAATGGCGATCTCTATGTTTAGACTTAAGACTGTCTGTGAATGTTTGCTGCTTTCTCTCTGTGTTCTAAAGGAACATCTTATAGATACTCTAACCAGGTCATTCATTAATGCTTTGCAGGAAGCACAAGTTTATGCCCAGGAGTATGGCCTTTTCTTTATTGAAACATCAGCAAAAACTGCAACCAATGTCAATGACATTTTCTATGAAATAGGTATGGGATAGGTTTAAATATTTGTTGGTCGAAAATAGAAAACAAAGACCTAAATTGTTTCTAAAGTGAGTTCAATATTTATCTTCCAATATGTGTATATGAAGTTAATCTTGTGTACAAATGAAGGATGAGAATATTTTGCTCAAAACTCAACAAAAACTTGATCATGTTGGACTATTTAATTGCTCTTTTGTTAATGCACATTTACTATCTCTTTTCTAGAATTTGATGGTGATTATTTTGGTTTTCTGGCCATTCTATGTGCAGCAAAAAGACTACCTCGAGTACAGCCAGCACCAAACCCTTCTGGTATGGTTCTTATGGATAGACCTACTGAAAGTACAGCAAGTGCATCTTGCTGCTCTTAAATACCTGAGTGACAGCGGTATTGCTGCGTATCTGTATCTTCTTTGTAGTTCTTGTGGTGCTCTCCCTGGAAGTCTATGTTTGATATTCTCTGGTTCGTTTGTGTATTAAGAATTTCCTTTTCAACCAGTGAAATGGAACTGTAGTGGCTTCTCGTGTAATGAAATGGCGTCCTTTTCTTTCACATTTTAAAATTTGCGTGGAGTACTCCCGTACATAAATATATATTTATTTTTTTACTTTACAGAACCATTCTTTTTATGTAAAAAATTGCAGAAGGTTTGTTTTCTCGTAAGATGATGACTCATGGTGTAATTAATTAAGCTGCGAAGCACAATGTAAAACCTTTACACCAATTTCAGCATCAACATTCTGAATTTGCCTTGTCTTCATTCTTTGGCTGTTAGGTCACTCACAAGTTGAAAATAAAATGGCCATAATTGACCGCAAGCAGACAAGAGAACGTTGGAAATTTCTATGGATCGGGATGTTGAACCGGATGGTTGAAACATCTAATTCATCCTTGATAAATGTCTTTGCGTTTCTAAAGGGGAAACCTAAGGATTCAAGGTTAGTATACGAGGAATCGGTATTCGTGCACTGATTGCACTAATCTCCTGTGTTAAAAATGGGCGTCTAGATAAAATGATCGTGAAGGAAACTTCGCCGCTAGCTTCTGGAGAGATGACATACATCAACGTTTGATAAATCTTGTTCTCAAAAACACCCTAAATTTTAGTCTCAAAGTAGATGCGATACGGTATTTTTCAGATTTGTGCAGGTGTGATTGGCTGCGCTACATAGAACTTGTAGCTTACTAGCAACCAGTAAGGATAATCGGTCAACTAACATTACTTGAAGATTACTCTGTTTGCAAATGCTTTGTCACTTTCTGATCTGACCCCATTATATAAAAGAAAAATACAGCTCCATGAAGCTTCTCCACTTGAATCTGTTCCTCTTCTACCACGCAAAGAGAATATAACAACTCATTTCTTAATCACTTCAAAGCCTTAAAAGCATGATAATCTAGCCTGTTCAAAGACTTGACAAAGTACAAGCTCAACATTAAACAAAAGGAAGTTGCAAAGTACACTTAAAAAAATCAATCAACCACCTACATGCACCATTGGCAACTGCAAGAACTGCCATTAACTGCCGCTTAATTAGGTCTTGTTAAATCCTTGAAAAGATGCAGCTGAAGCACAGTCCATTGGTCGAAAACCAATTCTCTCTTTCTCCATGTCATAGACAACCTCCACGTCTTGTTGCTGGAAGCTCCCCAAAACCCCAGCTGGTCCATAATCACCATCATCCATGGATTGGAACAGTAGGCATTTGACCACAGTAGAGTTACTTGGGGCACTCATAGCATAGAAGTGACTTCCCCGGGACAAAACTAGACTCGCATTGTTCAAAAAATGGAAAGTTATTGAAGGGAGGAGATCACCCGTGAGAATGCTGTTGTTTTGACATGGTACCTTGTAACAAAGATCGAACCCGGTTCTCATCTCCATATCAGTGGCTCTAGGGTAATTTATTATTGATTGAAGAACAGAGAGAACCTGAGAATAGAATGGCTCAGGTAGGTGAGTGTAAGTGGTTCCTGAGTCAACCAACATGCCCCCATTACCAAGTGAATCAAACTCCCTCAAGCTTGATGGCACTTCAGTTGCACTAACATTACCTACAGTTATGGCCTCTAGACCAACGTAGTAGTAATTAGGGTACATGGGACTCTTCAACATTGGAGTGAATTGCATATCATCTTTAGAAGTAAGGGCAATATCTCCTATAATTAATGGGCTTGAAATATTAGGGTTGTTTGCATATTTGAAGGCCAAGAAGCAATGTGAGAAGCCCTTTCGAAGAAAACCTAGTTGTGAAGGCAAAGAAAGTGCACCTCTACCAAACCCTGCAATCCCAATAGGTTCCCTATACGAAGACGCAACGCAACCAAAACAGAATCTTGGGATTTCTTGAGTGACACCAAGGTTTCTTCCATGAACCCTAAGCGTATCCCTAGTTAGTGTCCCAGCGACAACCCCTCCTGCACCGTAAGTGTAAGCAAATGGAGGGCATGGCCAAGAACATGTGGCTTTAACAAGGGTACTCAATGAGCATCCAGCCATAGTGCATGGATCCAAGGGGTTGTCAGAACTATGAACATCAATGCAGAAGGGACTAGTACAGGAGTCCCTATGTGATGAAGAAGAATGAGAAGGAGAAAAACTTGCCATCATCCTGTTGTTTCTATAATCATCACATTCTATGCAATCAAAAGAAATGTTTCCACAAGGAGCCCAAGTAAGGTCACTCCCAGTGTCCATATACACTTGAATGACTTGTGGGGGTGTGCCTATACTTAGAGATATCAAATACCCATCTCTAACCTCCCTCAATGGCTCCATCATGTCCAAAACATCAGTTAGTTTCTTTCTTGAAGAAGTGGAAGCTTTTGGATGAGTTGGAAGGGAAGCCCTAGAAGCTGGGGTAAGACCAAGAATGAGTGAATTAGGGTTTCTTGGTCTTGCTAGGGACTGAATTGAATAGAAGAGCAGACTATTGACCAGAAGAAAGAAAAGAAAGGTGGTGATGTTGTTGAGCATTATGGCCATTGTTACCTCTTTGGTTGTGTTTTGAGATGGAGCTATAGGTTTATGGGGGTGATCTATTTATAAGCCCAAGCAAAGTCAAGGGTTTTTCTTCATCTCTAGAGCAAACCAACAGATGTTGCATGGACAAGAAAACCAGCTAGGGTTTTCGGCATAGATGTGTGTGCGCCCCACTTGAGAGAGAGGGAGGATTACTGAATAAAATAAAATTTTCTTTTTAAAAAAACTAAAATTAATAAAATTGCATGCATATTGCTAAAAATAGCAGCAAAAAGTGGCAAACGGCATTCCCGGGATGGATAGAATTACACCCGAAAATATATTCTAATTGTGTGTAAGAAATTAAAGAAGCATGCTAGCTTTCTATGCAATAGGGCTTTTGTTTTTGTACCTGTGAAATAAAGAAAATTTATATATATGTGAAGAGGATCCCATGTGTTTTCATGAGCTTCGTCATGCTCAAGCACGCCAAGAAGCTTTAATTGTATGTGAAGAGGATCCCATGTTTACATGGCATGCATGTCTTATGATTAATTAATATTGAGGGTTCATTTCTGGAAAAGTAGCTTTAATATAGTTTTAATATAGCTTTAAGTTCGAATTAATACTAAATTTCTTTTGTTCCTTGTGTGATGTTGGTGTAATACTATCAATATTCCTAACAAAATTGATCACTACATTCACAGTTCTTTTTATCTTATTTTTCTATTAAATTTTTAGTCGGGTTGAAGGTCTGAGGAGCCCCTTTGCATGATTAAGTATGATATATCTAAGTTAATTATATTAAGAGATGCATAAGAATTTGTTTCAAGCTATTACATAATAATACAAAAATATTTTTAAAATCTTACGTAATAGTTTTTTAGTTGAGATGATTTTTTGATATGGTATCGAATTTAAGTTATTAAACGGTCACGAGTTTAAATTTTATCACTTTAATGACTAGATTGTGATAATTTAACTTTTTAAATTGAGATAAATTTAAATAATTAAAAGATCATGAGTTTAAATCTCATCACCCTTAATGATTAGTCTGTAATAACTTTTTTTATTTGAGATAATTTTTTGATAAAATAATTATTATTTTTAATTTAAAATCAATATAAAAACCACTCCAATATATACTCCATGATTTTGTTATAAATTGAAGTCGCACATCTCTTGTATTTAAATACACAAAGGATAGAATATATGGTGCGCCTAGTACGCATGCCGAAATCCATGATTAGTACGAGTGCTTCATCACAATCCTACACGATGGAGTTAACACCTCCTAGTTCATCAATTCAAGCATTAAAAGAGAAAATAAAGGAAAGAGGTGGTCATATTTTATCACTACAACATGATATGACTTCCATCAAAAAATTTCTTAATAATATGGGATACCAAACTTGGACATCAAATATGAACTAAAGTATGTCGACACCTATGGCTTTATATTTATGTTGACACATGTAGCTCTGCAGATAACAACACCTATGTATCCCCTATTTATACTAGTATATCGACTTAGGCCTCAACCATCATATATACCGGTCCAACCTTACGATGATCAACATTGTCTTGGTTCGTTTTCACCATCACCTCCATGATAAAACATATTTATTAAATTGTGACTTATCTATATTGATGTAAGTTTAATAGGATTTTGAAATTTATTATAAAGTTTATTTTTATTAATTTGACTTATTATTGTTGATAAAATAATTTCTAGTATTGATTTATATTCTTTATATATTTTTCTACTATTTTTAAAATATCCACAAATAATTAAAAGAAATTCAATAAATAAAAAATAATAATTTATAAAATTCACATTAAAAAAAATATTTATTAATTAAACAAATCAACAACAAATTTTTCATTCCTAATTAACATGTCAGCAATGAAATTGCAGTTGTTGATCAGCAACGAAATTTAGTAGTGTTGGAATCATGACATTGATTAGGAATTCCATGGCAGTTTGGTGGACTTAATTTCCAATTCTTGTTCCATGACCTTGTATGTATCTTCATCCAATCAATATTAGTCATGCATATCGACTTCTTCTGAATATTAATTAATTTCTTGATCATAATTAAATTTAAAACAGCTATCATATGATTGCGCCGCATCGATCTACTTGAGGTAACTCACTTTGGACATTTATGCTAAAGCTAATTGGATTTTATGGGATCGATAGTGGTAGTCATGATCCTTCTTCTCAAGATTATTCACTAATTAATTAGCTTTTCGTTGGAATTTTGCTTCCTAAAAAGCAAAGGTACTATATATTGTATAGTTCTATGCTCTATATATATATATTAATGTGACAAGTACGCAGGATCGTTTGTCACCACATGTATATGTGTATATATATATATGCCAAGGTAGAGTTCTTGTTGAATCAGATTTTGCGATATGCTGCTGGCTATACCTTTCTAGGCCATCGATCTGTATAAGATGACAAACATCCATCACTTCATGTTCATGAAAATTAGTAAAATATACAATCAGCAATTCATCCATGAACTTCTCAAAAACAGGAAAATGCGCTCTCTTTGGCTATGCCTACCTGTCTTGCAGCTAGCTTGCTAGGTGCTAGGTCATATTAATTAATTATCAGGTAAGAAATTAGTGCATGTTGGTATTGAGTTTTTAATTTATACGGTTGCATTTTAAAAGAATATTTGTCTCCAAAAATATCATGTTAAAGTTTTTTTTAATATATTTTAATATATT
>Ga0307509_10009774_pt1 | contig 11895 bp, 13 predicted proteins | sample 10_EM_MG_FD_202245 | JGI IMG/M metagenome (GOLD analysis project Ga0307509, IMG submission 202245) | Populus trichocarpa ectomycorrhiza microbial communities from riparian zone in the Pacific Northwest, United States - 10_EM | ecosystem: Host-associated > Plants > Roots > Unclassified | place... | reverse complement strand
GGGCCATTGACTCACTATTCAAAAGAGTGCGTTCCGGTAAGGCTGGCCAGTACCCAGTATTTGCCCCCGTGACGCAAGACCAATTTGAGGAGATCCAGCGTATTCGCGAGACCCACCATAAAGGAATCTGGCTCCATTACTTCAACCATGAAGAGACATTGATAATCAAAATATTTGCTGGCCCGTTTCAGGCAGTAGCGGGCAAAGGATTCGGAACAATGTTGGATGTCAAATTGGGTGGAATGGGGCTACTTTATGATTTTTGCCGGATGGACGACTGCACCTACGAAGGGAATGGGAGTGAAAAGCAAGCAGAGATGGCCTGGCAACCCTGCGCATCTCGCTCCCTTGAAACTGACTGGCCAACCGTAGTCACCGAATGTGGAGTTTCCCAGTCCCGTGATCGCTTGGAGGTCGATGCCAACTGGTGGTTCGAGAACTCCGGCGGAGAGGTGAAAATTGTTTTCCTCATCTCATACTCCGAAGAAAAGAGAGAAATCCTTTTTCAGCAGTGGGAATTGGTGACCGTTCCGGACTCACATGCTTCTCCGGGACATCCCACAGCGGCCAAAACTACCCCAACAATAATGCGCGAATTCGACCTTGTCGAAGGCGTACCAAACACAGGGTCCTTGATACTCAACTTCGAAAAAGTCTTCCTTCGCCCGCCCGCCCAGGGCGAGGGCCAGCGCGAAGGGGATATTACCTTCTCTCAACAGGAGCTTGAACTCTACGCGAATCATGTGTGGGCTTCTACTAAAAAAACGCAAAAGACCTCATCTAATATTGTAAGTCAACCTTGCCCTGCTGCTGTTGGAAACTGCGTTCACTGCTAACCGCCTGAACTGCAGAAGAAGAGGTAGAGAGTGCGGGGGGCATCGGGAGGAATAGGTGATACAGTAGAAAATACATGGAAGGTAGCATTGTTAGCTGTTAGTTGGGGTGGAACCACTAGGCCGGGTTTCAAACAGTGGACTTTCGATTTGATTCTTTTTTCTGTACAGCAGTCGCATATTAGAGAGGCCTTTCTATGACAGTGGTCACTAGAATTGGCCTTGTTTCCAGAACAGCACAGACCATACCAAATTTTTCTAAGTGCTAAGTGGCTCAACTATGCTCAGTCTTAAGAAGAAGAAATTCAAGCAATACCGGTAACATATCCTACACTCCGGGAATTTGGGTATCCTGTTTCGGACTTAGCAGGTTTATCCAATCTTTGCCGTTGAAATTAGTCTCAAGGGATTTCTTAAGCGTGATTAGTGGTGTGCCGTTCGGTGGGTGTCTGTAATGCGAACTTTGTGAATAAGCAATCATAACGTTACGGCATAGAGATATTATTTTACTTTTTTATGCTATGGACCGAATATTGGCAGTTGATTTGTCATTTATGGTTAGGCCAAACTCATTGAAACCACGGGTATGCGGTTGCGGCGCTTTTCGGTTTCCTGCCGGAGATCTCCTCGGCGGCGTTGCTATTGAGGTAAATTCCCTGTTTCCTTTCCACAGGTTAAGTGAAGCCCAAGTGAGGTGAGTGGGCTCGACATACTGTACGGTACCCGAGTGCCAGAGGGCCTCTCTGGGTGGGACTAGCACTGGCGAAAAATGCTAGGCCAAGCCGTTTCCTCATATCCTTTTGGTGTGGCGGGTTCACATTCTCCGTTGAGCAGTTACGAGTAAAGAAAAGGAAATTCTCGGCCGGGCGCGCTAAGTCCAAATCAGGCAAGGGCTGGCTATTTCTGGCTTGGAATGTGGCTTGTCGACGCGAAGGTGACTCAGCATGGCAGCAGCCATCATTCGCCAAAGAACCATTTTTGGGCTCGAACCACTTCAAAACAAGATTAGCGTGCCTGATCGTCAATCCCGCTGCCCCAGATGCCGCCAAAGGGTACAGTAGTGGCAATATTGCAGCCCCCTCGAAGTCTGTTTCACTCATTCGATTCAACCTTCCCTTGGCCATCCTTAGCCAGGCTCAAGCAAACGAGATGCACCAGTACACCGGGAATTGTTCTATCCTAGAGGGGAATTGGTAAGCAGCTATATATAGAAGAGAGAAGAAGAATTGTACTTGTATTTTAGGCTTTTTTTTCGTCGGGAGTAAAATTGTGCCCCGATGAGTAAGCTAACCCGGACGGGGCCGTCCTGTACCGTATAGGGGGGCGGGCATGTTTGACATTCCTGCAGGTGCAGGGATGGGCAAGTAACTTAGGTCATTGATTATTGCTCAACAAGTGATTGCATTTCTATATTGTGTGACTCACGTTCTGATTAACTTCCCACGAACCATCTCACCTACACCTCCGGCGATTGAAATCTCAACACCAGGGAAATCATCATGGGATCCACCACCACCCCCTCTCCTCCCCCTTGATGGCTTCTGCCCAGGGGAGCGATGCTATAACCCCTCCTTTCCCTCTGGGGTCTACCCCCTCCTCCACTGGGTTCTTGTTCCTGTTCATCGTTGACTCCCGCTCATGAAGTTCAGTTCTCCCCCTTACCACGCACTTCCTTTGCACCTTGCTTAGGTTTTGCACGGTTGGTATTCTGTCCTCTTCGCTCACGGTCGGCGCTGAGCTTTCCAAGCCCTTTGCGAAGTACCTTTCCGTCTCGGTTATGTGGTCCGGTCGCGGAAGACTTCCGTTAGTAACTTCAGCACCCCGTCTTCGTTTCGCATTCGGAAATGCATCGGCCGCAGCTACTGTAGTTGGTCGTCACAAGTGTTCAGAAGTCCTTCCTCCTTCCATCCCCCTTCTCCTACCTTCTTGGTCTTCGTCCCGTTGCCCAGTCACAGCTACACCCACTACCCCCTCTTCCCACCTCCCCAGCTGGCACGTTACTGCTACCTTTTCCACGGTCGACCTGCGGTGGCTATACAAAAAGCCGCCTCAGTTACGCCTGTCCTCCTGGCCATCGCTATTCCCGTTTTGGCATACCCACCGGGGACCCCTCAACAGAGTCTCCTCCACCAGCTTTCCTATCCTGCCATCAGGCATCCCTTCGTTCCCCGGCACCGCTCCGGTGTGCCGGTACATACTCTTCACTTCCTAGCTCGGGCTGATACATGTCACTTATTTGACGTAAATTTCCTTTGTCAGGGGTTCATCAGGAAAAAATCTCAATTCTGCATTCTGAAGTAGAGTTTATGTTGGGAAGAGCCTGTGGTACATTGGAAGACATCTGAAGTCTTCCTATGGCATCCACAGGCATCCTGTTAACTTGTTCAATTCTTTTTCAGCAAAACTAGACAAGTTAATTATGTCCGATAGGGGTCATTTTTTAAATATAGACACATTGAATGGGATATTATTTAGTCAGCTAACGCGTTTTGGCAAATTATCATTTTTCAATTTTCGTCCCTCATTGCTGTCTCCAGATGCCTTCCGAAGCATAGGGTGTATAGGGTGTAAACTGATTTTTCTTGCTGATGTTCATTCATCTCTTATGTTTTTATACTTTCGTAGTAGATGTCACTAAGGGTTCTCCCCTCTCTCCTTCTTGCTTCTTTTCTTTCTGCTTCCTTCGGATGTACAAGTATGTTCATAGGATTTGGTTGGGCGATAGGCGACATATGCGGTTGGTCTCATACAAGCGCGACTTGGGGGTTTGGATGTTTCCTGGGGTGAAGAGGTTACCGTTTTTGTTGGCCATAGTGTTAGAGCTGAATGCTGTCTTGGTACCTTTTTTCTTTTTTTTTTTTGAATCATATGATTATTGTTTTAGGGTACACAATCTTGCATGCAGCTTACGCTATGGCATAAAAAAACCCCCAACTACCCCTGGGAAAAAGCCAACTCCCATAGTCCCTCTGGGGTGGAACCAACTGCACATCTCGCCCCCAACAAGAAACCCTTGACTAGCTAAGAAGATAGACGAAAGGAATCAAATCAAAGAACAAGCAGGAAGAGTCAGGAAAACCCATAGCACGATCATCTGAACAAAGGAAAAACAAAAAGCAAACGTAGCGGAAACCACTTGAAAATTCCGCACACTCAGCGTGGGAGGGGCCAGGCTCGGCATGATTGAAGTCCTAGGGAGGCTGAAGATGCCATCTATTTCGGCCACACACTCGAAAAAGAGGAAGGAGATAGTGCAATACCATTCTCCGAGAGGCCGGCCGTGATGGACCCTGGTCATAGTCCGAATGGTGAAGAAGTAGTTATGGATACCAGCCAGGTAGTTGTGGGTACCAGCCAAAAAAGTGGAGAAGCAGTAGGGTGCCAGCCGATCCGACCGTGTGAGGAGGAGGAGAAAGAGGGGTAGACCCCACTCTGTTCTGTAGAAACTATCGGAAAACGCGTTCGTGTCTTGACTAGGGAGCCTCTTAAAGAGAAAGAGAGAAGAGAAATCGACCGTGGCCTGTTGAAGTGTTTTCTCTTACTGCAAACCGTGTACCCGGCCGTCTGTAACATGGGGGTTGAGAAGAGTGTTGCCGACCGTGCAAATGCTCTAAGCGAGGCAGAGCAAAAGCGGGGTAGGAAGAGGAAAAATCAACAAAAAGAAGACGAAATCCATCAACCCAGAGTGAAGAAGGCCCAAAGGGATAAACCTAAGGGAAGGGGAGTGTAGAGGAGGTATAACTCTACCCCCTAGAGCGAACTCATAACGGGGGGTGGAGTTTGTGAAAGTGGTGATAATCTCGTGATGTTGAGATTTCAATCGTCCTGTGTGTAGCGGAGACGGAGAATGCTGTCTTTGTACCTTAAACAAATGCATATGATTCAAAAACAAAAAAGAAAAAAGTTCTGATTGGCTTCCATCCTTCCTCTCCTCTACTCATCCTTCGTCTTCTCTACACCTCCGGCTATTGAAATCTCAACACCACCAGAAATCATTGACACTTCTATCCACCCCCCTCTCCTCAGAGAAGCCACATTGCCTCTGTCTGAGTGAAGCCGTTCCCCTCCCCGCTTCCTTTCCCTTCTGATGGTCAGGCCGGGCGAGCTTGTTCCTATGTGTTGGTTAAGTCTGCCTTCACCCCCTCTTCTCCGGGCTCCCTTAGGCAGCCCTCCACATTCGGCAACCCCTCACTCGTGAACGGTTGGTCTTTAGTCTCGGTCGATCGATAAAGTAGTTCTCTCCAGTGGTACTGCTCTCTGGTATTGCACTGTCTCCTTTGTGCTCTGCTGGTACGGTCGGACCTTACGAAACATCGTGACCCCGCTTCCGTCTGCTTTCCTCGTACTTCTCGTGTCAGTTAGCCCTCCGCCCTCTACCTCCCTGACATTTGGATTGGCTGGCACCCTACTGCTCACGGCTCTACGCCCACACCCAGCCTCTGTCTCCCTTCTGATGTCCTCAGACAAGGGGAGTTATGTTATCCTTTCTTTCCCAGCTCCGTTTCCCAGAATAGCCGACCAGATCTTCCTCCAACTGCCACGAGCCTTCCACCTTTTGGCAGCATTCTCTCGAACTTAGCTTCTCTTCCTGAACCTCGGCTGGCGGGGCTATTTGCCTCCGGGAGGTTTTCTCCCCTCGTTGTGTCCCCGAGACCCATCATTCAGGAGTGCCTATTCCCTTGGGAGCTGGGCCCGGTTCGGTTTTACTACAGTTTAGTTTATAGGTTGTTTGGCTAGGGGGAGTGGGCTTGTTTTCCTTTGTTGGTTGTGTCTACTGTTGGTTGGGGATCTTTTTGTTTTAGGCTAGGCTTCTGCGGGGGTTTTTGGTTTGTGGCTTTCAGGCCCACTTTCTCATCTCCTTGTAGTTTCTACCCATAGTACCGGGCGGGGTTTTCTCTGTCAGGCAGGGTCAGAGGGTTGTAGCTTGGGGATGGCGGGATGGACTGTAGTTGGAGGTTTTGGACTACGTGGCCCATGCTTGGTTGAAAGTTTGTTGTACCTAGGACCGTGGGATGAGCACAGGTGTGCATTTGCCCCGATAGATACAATTAATAATTGAGATTCAAAAAAAAAAAAAAAAAAAAAGAAAGTTCTGATTGGCTTCCCAATCCTAGAGGAAATTTATTTGGAAAAAAAGAGACGAATATAACAAAAAGAAAGAAAGAAAGAAAGAAATCGTCCTCGTGTTCAGGCAACCCTTGTGTTCGCATCTGGCCTACCAAGCCTCGTATTGCGGAGCACACGGGGTGAAGGAGGAACGTTGGATTATGCTTCTTCTAGCGTGATTGTGAATCATTGGTCTTGGTTACACACAATGCCTACCGTGGAGTTCCGAAGTTTGCTCACGGGAATGGCCATGCTTACGACGAGCATTTCTCGCAGAGAGACGCGATGACGGAGAGCATAACAAGGTAAAGTGATCCAAGGCGTCTTCTCTCTCCTTATCAAGTCTTCCACAGATTGTTTCCGCTTATCTTGTTCTTTGAATATCAATCAGCCTCAAGTTCCTAGCAAACTCTATCACTCAACCCCAAATCCGATTAAAAAACATCAATATGACTACCATGAAAGCCGTCAAGCACCAGCCTCAGGGAAGTCGTCGCAGTTCCAATTCCGGATATCAAAGAAGGTCAGTGTCTTGTCAAGGCTGTGGCAGCTGCTCATAACCCCATCAACAAGTAAGTGATCCTTAGCTCTCTTTCCGTGGATGTTAAATTGCATGTGCTAATGACAAACACTAGTGCAATCGTCGACTATGCGGGCTGTCTTTTTCTCTTCTCGGTTATGACCCCCACTAACCAGAGATAGGGACTCGCCGGTGGCCCAAGCTCCTGTGTAGGCTTCGACTTCACTGGTACCGTCAAAAGAACGGGCCCGGGCACTTCTGCCTGATTTGCCCCAGGTGATAGAGTCTCCGGCATGGTTCACGGATGCAATACACACACCCCCACCGAAGGAGCTTATCAAGAGTACATCACGGCCGACGAACACATTATGTGGAAAGTTCCAGAGAATATTGACCTTATACAGGCTTCCGCTCTCGGCGCCGCAGTTATGACCGCATCGATAAGTCTTTACCAGCAGTTAAAATTCCCCGTACTTGGAGAGGGGAAAGTTGGGGAGGGGACTTTGGTGAGTGCTCTAACGTTGGTGCACATTCGGAGCTATGCTGATGATTTGTAGCTGCTCGTTTACGGGGGAAGCAGCTGAGTTTCGCAATCTGTTACTCAATTTGCAAAATTATCTGGGTTTAGGATCGTTGCTACGACGAGTAAGAGGATGCTTAATATCCATTCCTTTGGCGCCCCCAGCAGGGTATTCCCCCCTCTCCTCTATCACCCCAAACATTCTTTCATAACTAACAGGATCAGGCATACTCCCTCATGGGGAACGACTCTCCCGCCAACCCCTCCGCCAAAGCTTTGATCAAGAAGTTCTCCCCCGTCCTTGAAAAGTTGTTTGCTGAAGGGAGGTACAAGTTGCAGTGCATCGGGGTGATCCCGGAGGCTTAGAGGGTGTCAAGGATGGGTTTGCGGAGGTTGAGGTTGGGAAGGCGAGTCAGTTGAAGTTGGTTTATACAATTTAGGCTCCTGATATGGAGCTTGCAGGCTCGTGGATTTGCGTGTAGGGATTGCCGATTATCGCTAAGGAGATCGTGATTCGTTTGGTAGTTTTTATGAATTGATGATTTTATCTAAATTTTGGAATGGCTATGTAAGGTGCTCAAGAGTAGAGCATAAAGACACAGTGTTCAGAATGTTTCCCAAAGGTCGTATGGGTGGAGGAAGATCGTCTGGTGAAAACTTTCCCGCAACCAACACTCCCCACAACAGTCGTTTACTGAAAACACTACGCGCTGCTATAGCACCCGCCCAAACCCGGGTAGTAGCGGCCCTCTCCTGGCAGTGCTTTGATGGCAGGCCTTCCAATGGGTTAACCCGGGTCGAAAAAAGGGCCGACCCAACCAAACCCAGCCCAACAAAGGATAACCCGGGCTAACCCAAGGACCCCATTGGGTCCGTACAAGGAAAAGCTTCAAATATAGAGCTTGTCAAAACACGTCCTAAATTGGTGAGCAGCCTGTTTATGTCCACCTGAGGGATCCTCTTTGTGCTACTAAGCGATTACTAGCCTTTCTGTCTGTTGACTAGCAATAGCAGCACTTGTTGTGCTAGATAACCATCCAGCTGTATCCGAAACTGTTGAACTGCAACCCTAACTGACCGGAGATCCCCTGGGTTTGATACCGGAAAATGTTCACGCTGGTATAATAGCACCCGGATAGCGAGAATTGCATTTAGTGTAGGCTCGCTAAGCTAGATTCTGTAAAAGTATGGGTTAGTGTGTTCAATTACTCTAATGGAAGTATTTGGGAGGTATATTATTGCCTGTAGGCCCAGTTACCCCATAGATAAAAAAAAAACCCCCAGGAATGCAAAAACTTGCATAATCTAACAACCTTGCAAAAGGTGTTTGGGAGCCAGTGTATAGCACTGTGCTGTTCCCCACCCCTCGCTCTACTATACATCGATGGGAGGAGAAATCCCCCTAGTAAACTGATTGCAATTGACATGTGAGTGCAGCCTTCGCTGAAGGCCTTCTTTCGGTTCGTGACTTCATAGTTGGAGTGAATTCCCCTAACGTATCTCTGGGCGGACAGGAATGAGGCGGTACTGAAAACCGGAGCGAAAGTGAAATAATTGAGGTGAGGTATTTATTCTGTAGCCGGTTGCTGAGAAAATTAAGGCTTGGTGGGGTGGGTGGACTGCTAGGAGTAAAAGAGAAGTTATAGTGAGTGACTTACTGGCTCACAAATTATATCTCTCTTGTTCTTGAGTTGCTAAATCTACTTGACTGTTCATTTTTTGATTTTTGATTAGCACTCGGTGGCAATTCACCATGGGAATTTGTGAAACACTCACGGAACCCGCTGACCGCTCATCCCGGGTCGCTCAGTTGTGGTTAAATAGGTTTCGCAATATTAACAGGCAGACTTTCGCCGAGTAGCTGTGTCATTGGCAAGTATGCCTTATTTTCACAGTGCAGAGTAATGTGCATGATAGTTTCGTAATCCGTTACGCTCATCCAAGTCGCCACAATTCCATCAAAGCCTCAACCCTGGGGGTATTTCTGGCATGGAAATGATTCGACGGTCAGCTTGTTGCCACAAGAGTAGCAACATCGTCCCGCTTTTCTTCATCTTTGCTCGCAGAAAGTTTTTTTTAAAAAAATGCTCCCCCACTAACACTACATTACATGTTGCTGTCGCATACTATTTCTACAGATAAGAAACATTTTAGTCGGAACATCACGGTCCGGACCACACATCTGCAATTGATCAAATTCAGCGACAGCAGTGTCTACTGCGGCCACAGAGGAGGAAGCCACAGCAGGAACCCCCCATGGCTCCAACCGGGATGCGCATGTTATGTGTTAACTTTAACTTTCTCAAAAAAAAAATACATAATCGATATCACGGTGTGAGGTACGGCCCGATTTAGCGGTGTCGGTTACTGGCTTTCAGAAACGAGCCGGTTTCGGGAATGGAGGGAGGGAGGGTAGTGGGGAATCGGTAAGGCAGTCCCGTTCTGTTAACAGAATCCCGGGGGTGGGCAAGGCATATCTGCGATGAGGGGGGTTCTTTGTGTCGAAAATTCACGAAAGGTTCCATATTCTTATGGATTTGGGATATATACCGATAGCATATGTAGATACTAGTTTAAAGAAACAAATGAAGTGTATAAAAGATAGACAATGTTCGGTGACTTGCACTTGAACAATTGATCGTGAACGGGACTCTTAAATACAAAAAAAACACAACTACTCGTGCAGAAACATCACGCCATTTCCCCTTCTTACGACATCTCCTTTCTTCTTGATACCCTTCTTTTCCCTTTCGTGCCCCGCTCTGATACGTGTTCAACCCCGCTTCTCGAATCGATCTCGGAGCTCCAGACTCAACAGTAAACCCACAGATACCCTTCTAGCACATTCCGTGGCGTGGGGGTGGTGTGCGATGAGGAATCCTGGGTGACTGCCGGTGATTAACAAGACATGTCTCGGACATTGTTGAAACCAAGCTGATGGATGGTAGAGACGGATCTCGTTTGATGATAGTGGCATGAGAGACAAGTATGGTAACAAAAGGACGATAGTATGTTTGGCTCAGGGGTTAGACGAAGGAGATATGTTTGGGATGTTTTAGGAATCGACACTAGGGAAAACCGGAGGTTAATGTTAAGGTATACTTGGAGGTGGAACATATCAGTGTCGCACCGTGGTGGTTAGGAAACATAAGACGGTGTCAGGACTTTAACGGATTGTGGATCGTGAGGGAAACTGTGTAAGAGGACGAAACCAGACGAAGTGATCTAGAAATGGGAGTTTCGGGAAAGTCCAAAGGAGCTGTGTGGATGGAGCAGTGGTGGAGACTATAGGCGATGATGATGAAAAATTTTTTCTAAAATCTCAAGATTGCGTATATATAGAACACCACCGGCGATATAGAAAGAGTAAGGAGCCCAAGTCGCTCTCCACCGTCATAGCCTATTTTTTGAGATATTGAAAGGAGAGTGTGTTCTAATCATTGACTGTCTGTCATTGAGGCAGAGAAGCATCATATCACCTTTGCGTGTTTGTACTACGGCTTCCATGCTCGGTAAGAGCAGACGATATCGGGAATTACATGGAGACGTGGTTAGCAAGGGATATTGGGCCAGAGGGGATGAGTGATGATTCGCATTTAGATGCTGTGAGGATCATCAAGAAAATATGTCGGATATTGCCAGTGTTCCTAACGAGACCGTCCGTCCATCTTGAGTCGGGATGAGGACGGACGACTTTTTACCGTCCGCCGTCAGAATTGCCCAGGATTCATAGTGGAAGGCGTCGGGCCTCAACGTCCGCCGTCCTCTACTATCTTAGTGCATCTTGTAATGTCTCATTTTTGCTCTTTGCGTTATTGTACCAGGCCATTTGTTTTTAGCTTTAACCATTTTGTAGCTCAGGATTCTTCGATAAATGCTGCTCTGAGTTTCCTACTATCATCGGAAGAGAGAAAGAAACATTGTCTGTAATGCCTGAAGAAAATAAATCCCTCTTTAGACCTTGTAGCCTACGGTTCTTTGAGGAATAAAATAGATCATAGCTTGAGCATGCCATGCACCACTCACTAATATCTTGCTTGGTCCTTTGCATGTGAATAATGAAAAGGTTAAATTATAGAAGTTAGTTGTAGTTACTCACAATTTTCGAGTATTACCTACAGTTCCCTACCGTTACCTAATATACAGCATAGACCTCGACCGTTGCCCACAGCAGCTTGATATTACTGGTAGCTGGCACTGGCCACCTGCTGTCTTTCACAGTCTTCAGCCATGCCCGGCAGTTCCTCATAGACCCTGGTGGTCGTCCGCCGTCACCGATCTTCACTTGCTGTCCTTCACCGTCCTTGGAGTCACCAGTCGTCTTTCTCCGTCCATCACCGTCCCTGCAGTCACCGGTGGTAACTCGCCGTTCTTAAGCGTCCCGACAGTCACCTATTATCACTCGCTGTCATTCAGAGTCTCTGCCGTCCCCCCGACGTCTACTATAATTCCAGCTATAAACCTACTGTCTTCAGGCACCCCTGACAAAAACTTTTCTCAGGTTGCTGGGCCTGTCGTCTTTTGCTCATAACAGCCGTCTTTTCATTTTAAAGACGGGGAAGGGACATCTTTCGTCGTCCCGTCCCGTCCAGGGCTCCGCCGGGCCCTGTCGGCGCCCTGGACGGTTGGGAACACTGGGTATCGCGCCGAATAATTCGGCCGTTACCTCTATAAGCGATGTATACTTACCAAAAAATTGTGCGCAGATTGCTCCTTGCTTCGCTAAACATCGCCCTTATTCCCAGAAGTAACCTTTCGCCAAAGAAGAAAGACACTGAACAGATAACGAGGGGCAATAGAGGGGTTTAGCGGACCGTGCTATGAGCGTTCCGTGCTAAATTTCAGAGTTAGTTTCCCAGAACATGTGGGAGTCAACTGGGTGGATTTAGCAAATCGGTGCAAAAACAAGTTTACCT
>Ga0307509_10009773_pt1 | contig 11896 bp, 9 predicted proteins | sample 10_EM_MG_FD_202245 | JGI IMG/M metagenome (GOLD analysis project Ga0307509, IMG submission 202245) | Populus trichocarpa ectomycorrhiza microbial communities from riparian zone in the Pacific Northwest, United States - 10_EM | ecosystem: Host-associated > Plants > Roots > Unclassified | place... | reverse complement strand
TGAGAGGCGGCTTATGTGCTAAAGTGTGTGCGCCAAGCTAACTACTAAACAGAGTTTTTCCGTGGGCCCGATCGAGCGACATGACTGCTCTCACTACCCTATCAAACACCACAGGGCACACCGGTAGTGTAGACCAATCCAATTATAGCGGGAGACCCGTATGCATAATTTAACCATTATCAAGCCACCCTTGTGGGTGCATAAACGCCACACTTGTCGCCCCCCGACCTTGCAGCAGAGCCGCAGCTTGACAACTGTGACCAAGACTGTGGCACCAATAAGGTTGAACGTATCACAAAAACATCACCCTGAACCAGTGCCTGAACGCCCAGACGCCCCCGTCGCAATTGCCCTTGCGAGCACCATACCGGCAGTCTAGACCTTCTTGAACAGATTTGAAAGTGTCTGTTAGTGCAGTGCTAGACACCTGAAAGCGACGCTCGCATGTCCCTGGGGCTGCTTAGTAATACATGCAAAAGTTAGCGCCTTGCGATAGCATAACTCTCCATTGGAGCCGCCGGATTGATCCCCGAAATGCAGTTGTGCTACCGCGGTATGGTGTCAGCGATCAAAATCACCCGTAGAACGGCGTGAAACAACCTAAACTACCGTAGGCTACTTTGCACTTTCCATTGAATACATTCTGAAGAGAAAGAAAAAAAGATAAAAAAATTGGATGGTATAATCCAAGATCCATTCGAATATCTCCCCAGATTCCCACAGATTATTAAAGGATTTTTGGGTACTATTGGTCGGGTATTGTAGAGTTCAAGTCGAAACTGTGCTAAGCGTTGCCGTTTCCATACAAAATAGTCGGAGGTGGTACCGATGCTGGTGTACCAGCAGGAGCTGTCTTGATAACTCCTTGACCAGTTTAGATGGAGTTTCCAAAGAGCTAGAAAGTAGGATCTAGGGAGTTATTTCACATGTATAGTATATAAATGAAGACTCAGTTTGGTTTGTTTTACTTAGATCGGTGGTTGGAAGGTCATTGATATGGCTGTTTTTATTAAAAACCCTTAGGACACTGGTGATCCCTGTGGTTTGCCTCCGACTGAAATACCCGGAGATGGATGTCAAGATTCTGGCTACAACTCGTAGTTTGAGCCCCACCATAAATCAGCGGACATTGCCCGGCAAGACTTGATGCGTCTGGAATTCCCAGCCTAATAGATCAAAATTTCTCATTCCCCTCTAACTTAAAGTCTAAGACCACCCACCACAGCCCATCACTCGCCTCCGAACAGGGCCCGAGCGGTGTTTACGCCGGGTAGGATGCTACGCAATGCTCTATAGCACAGTTGCCTGCTCTAAATTTATCAGAGGCTACTAGCTAGGCAAGTAATAAAAGGGCACTTTAAATCCCGGCGGAGATATAAAGACATCCACCAAAAGCCCCTCGTGGAATAGAGATTCTCTTGGCTGAGGTTACGGTGTACCAAAAAGAGGATGTAAGGTGGCATTGAGGCTCTGTGGGGGGGGGGGGGGGGCATTTCGCGGGTAAAGGGAAATCCTGTTTCATATTATGATAGGAGCTTTGGGGGAGCGGCTGTAGTGAGACCATGTTCCACCCTGGGCCCCGAATACTCGCCGATTCGTAAAGTATCCGAATAGAGGAGGTTTCTTAGCGCCAAGCTAGATAGATGGTCATATTACCTTATGTGAGAGTTTACTTCCCCGCAGCGAGGTCGCCTAGTGGCAGTAAACGGTGTTGGCTGCAAACCGGAGGATAAAGCTCTCCTGGTGCCAAGTCGTTTTCTCTGCTCCAGTATATCCGGATACGAATTCGCGAGCACATCCGCCACGGGTTATAAGGAGGGACTGAAAGGTGCGTACCGCTGCGAGGGATCGGCTTACGAGCCAATGGTGGGCGTTTGGCCCCTGGATGCCCTCGCGCTGAGAATGCTGTTGAAGCGACGAGTGAGCAATAAGGCTACAGTAGCTCTTGGAGTGTAGAGATGTCAAACCCGGCACCTTAGACGCAGGATATGGCCAAACACCACTCTCGTGGGGTCCCTGGCGTGGGCGTGAAGGAGTAGCGAGGACACTATTGGTGCGGAAAGATGTCATCCCTAAAAGTTGAAGTAAATCCCGCCAAACATTGCTCCGGCGGGCTGCCTGGAATGGGGATGATATAATAGTTGAGCTGCCACAGGCCCGGCATTCCCGACATATCCGGTAATTGTATCCCCTTGATCTCCGGGAGTTTATCCTCTTATCGCATGGAAATTGGAGTTCGTTGGTGTGGGTAGCGTTAGACGAATGAGTTTGTGTACGGGGTAGTCGGAGATGTTTAATTTTTGCTTTTAGTTTTTCTTCTTTTCGAATTGACTTTAGGGATTACAGTCGCTCATGGGGTCGTGTCACCGTCGTGACGAATATCAGCGGATGACGAACAGGGAGTAGCAGGTGTTTCTCCGTTACCCTACTTTGACGAATTTGTTTTTCTATTCCAAATAACCCCTCCCTGTTCGCCACCCGCTGATATTCGTCACGACCTCATGAGGGACTGTAAGTTCGAAGTTTCCCGGGTAAGATAATCCCCATCACGCTCCTAGGCAGCAGCCTTACCCTTTTTCTTTCTCAATAATAGAATGGGTTTGGGTTTACGTACCTACTCAAGTGGAGTGCTGCGCGGTGCGGTTAGAAAAGTTCGGGGACAAACGCCAAATCACACAAAAAGTGCAACTTTTCGTCACACCAAAACAGCTCTAATAGAGCTTGTAATTTTACTAACACGATAGCTTATATCTAGAGCACCTTGTAAAAAACTCATGTATTGTTTCTACGCCTTTAGGAGGAGCTATGCTGTGTACCGGTATTCTACGGTGCCTCGTGGTTAGAAATGAATGCCAAGACACCTACTCCATACCCCGCACTCCAACAAGTGTTGAGACTGTTTTGGCAGTAATCTTCGCAAGGAGGTCCAATCACATATTGAATCACTAAGTACCTGAAGCCCACAGGTCTGACTACCACCACTTCAAGAAGTGTCAACTAGGCTTAGAACTATCTGGAGACTCTACCAGCTCGGTATATGGAATTTAAGATAGTGTCTGATTTTTTGAATTTCAGAGAAAACTAGTACTGTTAGGTAGGCATTCTAATGTTGGGGAACCCCGAAATGTGGCCTATTTGGTGTGTTTTGTCGGAGTTGATGGAAGCGGATAGTTATCAGAGGTAAAGAAAGATAGATGAGGACAAGACGGGGTAATAGCTTTAGAGCCTGTTTGGTGCGAACGGAAAGCGGGTCGACAGTTCCGTTCCCCCATACAAAGCCACCGTTTTGAAACAAAGTGAACGGTCACTTTGTATGGGGGAACGGAAAGGTCGATCTGCTTTCCGTTGCCACCAAACAGACTCTTATCGATTTCATTTTGTTCCAGACGGAAGGATAGACGGGGGGATAGACGGAGGGATAGACGGAGGGATAGACGGAGGGATAGACGGAAGGATAAACGGAAGGGATCCTGGCTATGTCTTTCCTTTCTTATTATGACGGAGGTAGGCAAGGAAAAAGGGATTATGCATGAAGTAGAGATTGATAGGTGTGGCAGGCGATAGAATGACTGAGATGGTTTTATTATTCATAGACTTATGTTTGGTTAGTTAGTTTTGATGATGATGAGTGAATGAAGTTTCTGATTTTACCTACCTTTTGGTTGATCCCTAGTCTGGTTCCACCGTTTGATGGTTACGCGATTGATCCCCCACAACATGTTTGTCTCCGAACTTTCCAAATAGCACTATCCTTCCACCGCAACCTGCTTCCGCGATTAACTTAGCCGCCTGGGGCTTGCGTACAAGGATGGGAGCTTAAGATCACGTTGGTTTCACAGGTATGATACAGTCAGTCGTGGGGGGAGGTGGGGTTCACGATTATGGCTTAGCACACAGCGAAGTATAGCAACACCCCCGCTTTCCCAACCCATTGCTCCTTGGCGACAAAATACCTCTCTCTGATAATGGGAGAGGACGAGAGCTAACCACTCCGGAAGGTATGTAAACATGTATTGTAATAAGTTTCATAGATAGGTGCAATCATTCTCTGAAAAGTTGGTCTGTGGTTGCGGTTGTCGAGCGGCTAGTGTGAACTCCACATTTTCCCATGACTACAGTCAATAGACGGGAGTCTTGGTAAAATCTTAGTCAGCAGCGCTAAGAGAGAATAAGTACTCGTACAACATCCCCCCCCGCTGTCCCGCGGTGAAAAACACCGTGTGATACAGTGTGCTCAATATGTTCCGGCTCCTTCACTACTAAAATAACATTTCATGTTTAATTCTTCACCCCCCCCCCAACTACGGCAATGCCATTATCTGCCTTTTGCCAAATACCCCTTGGATACACAGACTATCTCAGTAATCCGCAATCACAAGACTTATGTCTAGTGATTATGCTTAGTGATGATATCATAGTGCTACCTGTATCGAGCCCAATGATTAGACGGGCATTAGTATACAAAGCCTCAAAATTACGGTTGCCCCTAGTTTTATTTACCCCCCGGAATTACACAAACGAACTCTACAAGTCAAAATTGCTCCAGAACCCATCCTCTGCAATCTCCAAAACAGTGGGATATACAAAATGTCTCAATACAATATCCAGGACAATGTCAATTGTTTTAACGTGTGGAATAACTATACGGTGGCCGACGAGAAGTCCAATATTTTAGCATGGCTATCTCCACTCGAACCGCAGATACGGCACCACGACATTCGGACCCGTAGGGTCGATGGGGTGGGAGAATGGCTCCTGCAAACAGAGGAATATCGGAACTGGTCTGGCGGTATTGGTGGTAGTGAATCTGAGGGTTCAGCCTTAGTTTGCTACGGAGGTCCGGGGGTTGGCAAAACCTACATTAGGTGAGAGAGAGAAAGCGCCCGAGGAAATAGAGGTATTCCTAATAAGCTGTGATGTTAGCTCGCTAGTGATAGATGCGTTATGCAAGCAGGCCACGGGGAGAAACACTGCCGTTGCGTGCTTCTACTTCGACTTCGCCGCTCGGGAGGAGCAATCCCCAGCTGCCATTCTGGGTTCGGTGCTAAAACAGGTTGTTGGTGGACTGGACGATGTTCCGGAAAAAATAGTCAAAGCTTTCCGGGACAGAGGGAAGGTTATTGGTGGCCAGAGACTAGCGCTCGGAGAAATTGTAGAGTTCTTGCGGGATATTTCATCTTCACGATGCACATTTATATGCATTGATGCCCTCGATGAGTGCCCGGCAAGGCATCGGGCGGGGCTTCTCGACTCGCTCAACCAAATTCTCCAGAAATCCCCCGGTGCTCGGATATTTCTGACTGGGAGGCCACATGTCGGGGGTGAGGTCGAGAGGCATCTTGCCGGGAGGGCAGCAACTAGATCCATAACACCCACAAAGGGTGATATCGTAATATTCCTCCGAGCGAAACTAAGAGAGGATACCATGCCGGACGCGATGGATGAGAGTTTGGAACAGGAAATAATACAGAATATCCCTGAGGCAGTTTCGGAAATGTAAGTAGGATGCGGGGCATAAAGATATCCAGAGTAGGGTGCTGAAAGATATTGTGTTTAGATTCCTCCTTGCCTTCCTAAGCATCAAGGCGATCCTAGAAGAGACGACCATATATCGAAGGAGACAAAAGCTCGACATGATAGAGAGTGGCTTAGACTTAGGAGGAGCCTACAGAGCAACTCTAGGAAGGATAAAGGCCCAGGGTGGGGAGAAGGCAAGACTCGGGATGGCAGTTCTGATGTGGATCTCCCATTCGAGGCGACCTTTACGGGCGGATGAGTTATGCCGCGCTCTATCAATCCGGATAGGGTCAAATGATATCGATAGCGATGATATCCCTGCGGTACCGACCTTGCTAAGCTGCTGCCAAGGACTTGTTACCATGGATAAGAGTGCCTCGACTGTCAGATTGATCCATTACACCCTCCAAGAGCATCTTTGCACACATCCCGACCTTTTCAACAGAGCTCACTCGACGATGGCGGAAACCTGCCTAACGTATCTCAACTTCCAGTACATCAAGAACCTTTCAGTTGGCCCATCCCTTGACACCCGACACGCGCCCTTCCTCGAGTATTCTTCTCTATATTGGGGAACCCACATGCGAATGGAGCTCTCAGATCGCGCAAAAACACTAGCGCTTGAGTTGCTTGATCAATTCGATAGTCATATATCTGCCAACGCCCTTTGGCATTCGATTAGTTGGGAGTTTTGCCGGGGCCGTCCTCACGATCACAAGCTGTTTTCCGCACTGCACTGTGTCTCCTACTTTGGCATCACTGAGGTTGCAAAAATCTTGATAAAGGCGAATAGACGGGATCTGAACCAAAGAGACGGTGCGGGTATGACGCCACTCACATGGGCCGCATGTCGTGGGCATGAAGGAGTAGTGAGGTTGCTCTTAAGAGAAAAACATATCCAACCTGATCAGCAGGACGCGGGTTATGGCCGAACAGCACTCTGTTGGGCTGCTGGAAATGGGCACGAGGGAGTGGTGAAGCTATTTCTTGGTTGCCAATTTGCCAAACCTAAGAGAATAGGTGGCTGGTGGGGGAAGGCGGCGCGAGTAGTGCGTTTATTGTTTGGCGGAAGATATATCAACCCCGATAGTTCAAGTGAAACCGGCCAAACGCCGTTCTCGTTTGCTGCCGGGAATGGCCATGAGGGAATAGTGAAGCTACTACTGGGGCGGGAAGATGTTAACCCCGATAGTTCAAGTAGATATGGCCGAACCCCCCTCTCGTTGGCTGCCGGGAATGGCCATGAGGGAATAGTGGAGCTACTATTGAGGCTGGAAGACGTTAACCCCGATAGTTCAAGTAAATGCGGCCGAACGCCGCTCTCGTGGGCTGCCGGGGGTGGCTATGAGGGAATAGTGAAGCTGCTGTTGGGGCGGGAAGGCGTCAACCCCGACACTACAGAAACGGTGTGCGGCCAAACACCTCTCTCGTGGGCTGCGGAGAATGGCCATGAAGGAATAGTGAAGCTACTATTGGGGCGGGAAGAGGTCGACCCCGATACCACCAGTAAATCCGGTCAAACACCGCTCACACTGGCAGCTAGAAACGGGCACGATAGGGTCGTAGAACTGCTACGGGCTCGACATTCCCCGACCTATCCGCTAATTTAGGCCTCCACTTTGTCCCCTAGAGTTTCTGATCTTGTCTCATGGAAATCGTCATTTGTTGGTACAGGTTGTGTCAGATGAATATATGTTTTGTGCGAGCTGGTCTGGGATGTTTTTTTTTGCTTTCAGTTTGTCCTCTGGCGTTTTGGGGATTAAGTTAGAAGTTTCTTAGATTAGTTAACCCCCCTCTAATTCCTAGGAAGTCTCGTTCTTTTTTTTTTCGTAATAGAATAGATTGAGGTTTAGGTAGAGTACACATCCCGAGATATATATCTTTGGGCGGAGGTGTCTTAGCCTTGTACGTACCCTTACGATAACTCTTGAACGATCTATGATGTGCCTCCCAGTTCCTAAGGCGGTCGGGGAGAGAGTTTGACCGACACCGACCGGCGCACTGCTACTGTGCTAACATGGTACAAACCATTAACTATCATACTTTCATCGCAGCCCCGTTCCGCCAACTGTTTGGGGTTTGCGCATACGGCAGCCCACAATCATTTTGGTTTCATGGATAATAATGTGATAGTGTAATGTACGATCTTGATGACAAAAGAAGTGGACCCCCACCTGGTATTCCATACAAAATGGGCATTTTTAAAAAGTGCGTACTCACCACTATAATATTGGAAAAATCCAGGGATTTTTCAGATAGTACTCCCTAACATGGCGATTCACATACTTGAGCACCAGGTTACAGAAAAGCATGCTAAAAGTTCTGAGTGCTGGGTTCTAAGGTAGACTATGAACCCGAAAACACGCCAGGACAGTCATTTTGTAAGTGAGTTCCACATTGCAACCACACACTAGCTAGCTTCGCTTGCTTATTGCTAGCACTTAGCCGTGTGGAAAAAGTTGTTAATTTTGTGTGGCAGATTTTCTGTAGCTCCCTTTCAGTTGGTTATTTTTTTAAAGAATAAAGTTTGTTTTCCATCCTGGTTGTCGGTGGCTAAACTTGTGCATTTTGTGTGGAAAAACCGGTGGGGGTCCATTTCTTTTGTCGCCAGGCTCGGACACTTCTATTCGCAAAAGTCTTCACAGAGAGCGAGGTACGAGTACTGTAGTAATGTCTTAGCCCCAGTGGAGGTACCAGTAGGAAGATTTTTCCAAGTATGATACCTTATTGTGATTTTCCGAAAGGTTGAGAAAGGGGCCCACAGCTCTCCTAGCTTTTTTTCTTTCTTTCAGAGCTTGATTGCGCAATACCATCCACCAGGGGTCGTGCTAAGAATTTCCCTCTGAAGTATCAGGTATCCCGTGAATTCTCGGGATCATTGGCTTGCCTCGATAATTAAACAGAGAGCTCTGAGAAGGAAAAAAAGGATTCGCAACCCTTTGTCAAGCGAGTTTTTCGCAACCGTCCGCAAAAGCACAATAGCTGCTGGTGAGACATTAACCTGGTACAAGTACCTCTCTCTCCGCGAACACTTTCCGAATAGGAGTGTACTCTGCAGCACCAGTTCAGGTGGGTTGATTGGACCGGGCCTTCGCACACAAGGCTTTAGAATCGCGATCGCCCCCGCTTTTTTTTCACCCACAGGAATTACATTAACCAACTCTCCCGCACAAAATTACCCAAGGCCCACCATCTACGACCTTCAAAATAGCGAAAAATACAAAATGTCTCTCCATCACATCAACGACAACATCAACTCCTTTAATTCTATTAACAATGTGTGGAATAACTGTACGGTGGCCGACGAGAAGTCCGAAATTTTGGCCTGGCTATCTCCACTTGAGCCCAGGATACGGCACCAGGATATCCAAACCCGTAGGGTCGAAGGGGTGGGAGACTGGCTCTTACAAACTCAGGAATATCGGAACTGGCTTAGTGGCATCCGTGGGGGTGAATCTGATGGTTCAGCCTTATTTTGCTACGGAGGTCCGGGGGTTGGCAAAACCTACATTAGGTAAGAGGGAAGATACTCGAGGGAATAGAGGTATTGCTAATAAGCTGTGATGTTAGCTCGCTAGTGATAGATACGTTATGCAAGCAGGTCATGGGTGGAAACGCTGCGGTTGCTTGCTTCTACTTCGACTTCGCTACGCCGGAGGAACAATCCCCAGCTGCGATTCTAGGCTCGGTGCTAAGACAGGTTGTTAGCGGAATAGACGAGGTTCCGGAAAGAATAGCTAAAGCTTTTCGCGACAGAGAAAAGGTCATTGGTGGCCAGAGGCTAACTCTCGATGAAATTGTGGAGTTCATACAGGATATGTCGTCCTCACGATCTACATTTATATGCATTGACGCCCTCGATGAGTGTGCAGCCGGACATCGGGTGAAACTTCTTGACTCACTCCACCAAATTCTCCAGATGTCCCCAAGCGCCCGGGTATTTATCACCGGGAGGCCACATATCCGGGGTGAGGTTGACACACATCTTGCTGGGAGGGCAACGACTAGATCCATAACACCCACTAATGATGATATCTTGACATTCCTCCGGGCCAAACTAAGAGACGATGCCATGCCGGACGCGATGGACGAGAGATTAGAGGAGGAAATTATAGAGAATATTACCGAAACAGTTTCGGAAATGTAAGTAGGAAGCTGGGGCACTTGTAAAAATACCTAATGCTGTGTGCTGAAAGATATTATATCTAGATTCCTGCTTGCTTTCTTAGCCATCGAGGCGATCCTACAAGAGCCGACCATATACCGAAGGAGACAAAAACTTAGTGCAACGAAGAATAGCTTGGACTTGGGAGGTGCGTACGAAGCAATGCTGGGAAGGGTGAAGGCTCAGGGTGGGGAGAAAGCAAGGCTCGGGGTCGCAGTTCTGATGTGGATCTCCCATTCGAGGCGGCCCCTGCTGGTGGATGAGATATGTCATGCCTTAGCAATCCGTGTAGGGTCAAATGACTTCGATAACGATGATATCCCTGCGGCATCGATTCTGCTGAGCTGTTGTCAAGGACTTGCGACTATAGAAAAGGAAACCTCGACTCTTAGGTTGATTCATCTTACCCTCCAAGAGCATCTTTGCACACATCCGGACCTCTTTAACGGAGCCCACGCGACGATGGCAGAAACCTGCTTAACGTACCTCAATTTCCACCACGTCAAGGATCTTCCAGTTGGCCCGTCTCCCCACCCCCGAGACACCCCGTTCCTTGAATATTCTTCTCTATATTGGGGAACCCACATGCGAATGGAGCTCTCAGATCGCGCAAAAACACTAGCGCTCAAACTTCTTGATCGGTTCGATAGTCATATATCTGTTAAATTCCTTTGGGACTCGATCAGTGGGAAGCTGTTCAGCGAGGAGTTCCCTTCGGGCGATGTTCCTAATCCCAAGGGGTTTTCTGTGCTGCACTGTGTCTCGTACTTCGGCATCACGGATGTTGCAAATACCTTGATAGAGATGAACAGGTGGGACGTCAACCAAAAAGATGGCATGGGTATGACGCCACTCATATGGGCTTCAAGATATGGCCATGAAGAGGTAGTGAGGTTGTTATTGCGAAAAAAACATATTCAACCAGATCAGCAGGATACGAATTCTGGCAGAACGGCACTCTCGTGGGCTGCAGGAAATGGACATGAGGGAGTGGTGAGATTATTTCTTGGACCGCGCTTTGTCAATCCTACGAGCATAGGTCGTCGGTGGGGGAAGGCACGGCGGGTAGCGGATCTACTGTTTGGCAGGAGATACGTCAACCCAGATAGTTCAAGTAGTTCAGGCCGAACGCCGCTCTCGTGGGCTGCCTGGAGTGGCCATGAGGGAATAGTGAAGCTACTGTTGGGGCGGGAAGATGTTAACCCCAACACCCCAGACACGAAGTATGGCCAAACACCGCTCTTATCGGCTGCCGGGAAAGGCTATGAAGGAATAGTGAAGTTACTGTTAGGGCGGGAGGATGTTAATCCCAACACCCCAGACACGAAGCATGGCCAAACACCGCTCGTGTGGACTGCTGGGAATGGCCATGAGGGAATAGTGAAGCTACTATTGGGGCGGGGAGATGTTAACCCCAACACCCCAGACACGAAGTATGGCCAAACACCGCTCATACGGGCTGCCGGGAAGGGCGATGAGGGAACAGTGAAGCTACTGTTGGGGCGGGGAGATGTTAACCCCAATACCCCAGACACGATCTATGGCCAAACACCGCTCTTATGGGCTGCCGGGAAGGGCCATGAGGGAACAGTGAAGCTACTGTTGGGGCGGGAAGATGTTAACCCCAACACCCCAGACACGAAGTATGGCCAAACACCGCTCTTATGGGCTGCTGGGAAGGGCCATGAGGGAATAGTGAAGCTACTATTGGAGCGAAAAGATGTCGACCCCAATAGCACCAGTAAATCCGGTCAAACACCGCTCGCGCTGGCGTCCAGAAACGGGCACTATAGGGTTGTAGGACTGCTACGGGCCCGACATCCCCGACCTATCCAGTAATTAGGCCTCCACTTTGTCCCTTAGAGTTTCTGATCTTGTCTCATGGAAACCGCCATTTGTTGGCACAGGTTATGTCAGATGAATGTGTTTTGTGCGAGCTAGTCTGGGATGTTTTTTGCTTTCGGTTTTTTCTCTGGGGTTTTAGGGATTAAGTTAGAAGTTTCTCAGGTTATTTAACCTTTCTCTAATTCCTGGGCAGTCTCATTTCTTTTTTTTCCCGTAACAGAATAGATTAAGGTTTAGGTAGAATCAGTGTTCCCAACGGGCCAGGCCGATGGTAGGCCGGCCTATAGGCCGTAGGCCGGGCTAAGGCAGGCCGCTCCGGAAGACAGCCTAGGCCCATATAGGCCGAATTCGATCGGCCTACGAAAGCCT
>Ga0307509_10009772_pt1 | contig 11896 bp, 15 predicted proteins | sample 10_EM_MG_FD_202245 | JGI IMG/M metagenome (GOLD analysis project Ga0307509, IMG submission 202245) | Populus trichocarpa ectomycorrhiza microbial communities from riparian zone in the Pacific Northwest, United States - 10_EM | ecosystem: Host-associated > Plants > Roots > Unclassified | place... | reverse complement strand
GCCCGGCCAGGCCAGGCTCAGGCTTAACGAGGCCTGCAGGCTCGGGCCAGGCTAGATCCGAGAGAATTTCGACAGGCCGGGCCCGGCTTTACCGAGGCCTGGCCGGCCTGGCCCGTTGGGAACACTGGGTAGGTGGAGATGGGGGTGGTGATGGTTGGGACATGGTTGATATTGTGGTTATTGAAGGGTGTATTGTAGGATAGAATGTCTAGGGATGTCTTGATAATTGAAACGGTAGGAAGCGTTTTCATTTTGCTCGACGCTCTGAGCCAACAAAGAGGTTCCTCCATGTCCTGTTGGGTGAGGTGTAACCCCGACTCGGGCTTTCCTCATCCGATATTACACTCTGAAGCCATCCTCTTCTTCATCTGCATGCCAAAAGCATTCTTCCGCATCTTCCTTACTGCTTCTAGGCCGGCATCGCCCAGTGTGTCTTCCGCATCCAAGCTTCATTTCGCACCCAGAGGTAATCGTGGCCGCCGAACCCGTGGTGTTACCCCTCCATTTCCCGCCAACTGTTGCGCCACCTCCGCGAACTCTAATATCCCCCGGAGCATCCCTAATCCCGAAAATCTTCGCTAAATATCCGTAATGCAGTGCTTTATGATCGAACATCCCCTCCTGAACGACAACGTGGGTGGTATACGCAATGATATGACTTCCCCAGGCTTTCTTTGCTGGGCCCATCACCGCTTTGTCCGCCAACACCCACCTCTCAACTTCCAGCTACCATTCTGTAGCTTTATCTGCCCACTCCCGCTTCTTGTGGTTCACTGCTCTCCGAAGCCCCAGGGTTCCGAATAGTCAGACCGGTCAAGTCTGGGAAGCAGAACCAGACTGGCCCGTCCTGCTTGATGTCGATAACTGGACCCGACTAACTTGGGTGGTCCGGTCCGGTTTGAACTGGTCCCAGGCCAGTCTTTATAAAAGATCGCATGAGTCAGAATGGACCCAGGCCAACGCTCACTAAGAATATATGTATAGCTATAGGAGGATTTTAGGGCCGCTCGCCGCAGTGTGAACCAACGGGCCCTCAATACAGGTCGATAGAAGAGGATACCATGTGGTGGAAATAGAATTACCCGATGGATAAGTCGCATTGAATACCCGTATTGTGGCATGTGGTCATGTAATATCACTCACTTAATGCACGAAAAGTAGTCTGATACTTGAGAACCTATTTTCGCCACCCCTAATTAAAGCGAGGCACCATCTCCACTGTATAATCCAGGGAAACAATAAGTTTTGTTAAGAAAAGCTTTATTTGAACGTAACATATTGTGATAAAAATAGCATATCTTATTGCTTGGCGGGCTTGGTCGGACTAGTCCTGGTCGAGTCGGTTTCAATAATCCTGACTGCCCAGTCGGTCTAATTTCCACCATCAGACTAGACTTGACTTCCGACTGGACTGGCTAGTCCAGTCCAGTCTTCCGCCGACCATTCGGAACCCTGCGAAGCCCTTCTTGAACACCTCGTCCACACCCGCCTGTATGGGGTTTCCACACTTTTTTAGCACTGCATCGACATATCCTTCCTCTGTCCCCAGCGGCAGGAACATTATAGCCTACCTAGCGTGTCCTGCACGCCCCGTACGGCCGATGCGGTGGATGTGGTCTTCGTGGGAGAACAGAGGGTCGAACTGGGTTATTAGGTCGACATTCCGGAGGCGCAGTCCACGAGCAGCAACGTCGGGGCAGAAGAGGAGGGAGGGACAGGTTGTGTGTGCAAAGGAGTGGAGGATGGCGGTTCGGATTGCCTGTGGGAAGGAGCCGTGGAGTTTGTGAAGGAGGACGGTGGGGTGGAGGTGTGGGGCTTTGGCGATTACAGGATTGTTCGGTGGAGGCCGTTTAGCTGGCTTTCCGGAGGGATCTGGTTTGATCTCTGGAGCGTGGGGGTTTTCTGGGTCTTTTCCGGGGCTCTTCGGGGGTTTCATGGGTTTCGGAGTGGGTTTTGGCGGCTCAGTACCTAAACTATCCCCCAACAAACAAGAAAATAGTTGAAAGTGAAAGTCCACCAAATTTGAGTAGGAGAAAGAAACAATAATCTTTGGGCTGGCAGTCTGTCGTACAAGAGCCCTCTTAGGTATCGCATTAAACTCCACTAATCTCAACTTTGCCGGAACCACAACATAACTCTGTTTCAACTGCCCAGGAGCCTGAAAACCCTCCTCCCCACTCTTACTGCCCTCGCCCGCATCGTCGTATCCTTTCTCCGCCTTCATGTATACCGCCTCCTTCAAAGAGATATCGCCGAGTCACTGTACGTTGGTCTTCATGGTTGCCGAACAAAGCATCGACACCCTCCTCCTCCTCGGTAACTCTGCTTCGCTCTTCCACTCCACTGCTTCCTCCCCTTTTTTCGGTAACTTGCTCTGATTTTCCAGAATGCCCAGGATACTTCCAATTGTACTCGAACCCCAACTCCATAAGCCTGTCACCTTCATCAAGCACAACCCACCTCACTCAACTAACATCTAGGCTTTCCCTATTCTCCAGGCGATCCAGTTGTCTCGCTGGCGTAGCAACAAGTATATTAATCCCCTCCCTCAACCGTGCATTCTCACTCTTATTCTTCTCACAGCCGCTGACAGCGCCCGCGACGATCTAGTCAGGGCCGTTCTTACAGTGGATTAGTGTTGACAGGCCTGCTGATATTTTCCGGCACAATTCGCAGGTCGGGGCGAGGACAATAGCGTAGAGGTCTGTATGTCTAGTCCGATTTGCCCCATTCTCACCATCTTGCTGAACGGAAGGCCCGGTACGGAGAGACTCGTGATCCCGTTCACTATTTGTAGCAAATAAGTCAATGTTTCCCGATCTAGTCTCTGCTTGGATGAAAGCGTCGCTGTCGGTAGACATTAGTTTAGGGATTGCCGATCGTTGGATGGCTGTGGGCGCTTTCAGAGATAGCTTCATCGTAAGGTGATTGGCGAGTATGGGGATAATCCTGGTGTTGTGGAAGTGGCAGATCCGTCTGCTAACGGTGCATTCGATCGCTCATTCGCCGCCCCTTCTTTCCGTTTTTCGCCAGTGACAGCGCTCGCGACTTTGGGATTCCCGGTCCATAAGAAGTATACGAATTCTCCTATCTTGAGGCCTGCCGTGCGGGTTTCTGCTTGGGCTTTTCGTTACTGCTCCTGGGCTTTACTGCTGTTATTGAGGTTTTGGAAGCGGTGGGAGGGATGGTTGGTGCGATATTGACCTCGGCGATTTGGATAGCCCTCTTGTTGGCGCGGTGCTCGACAGCCCTCTTTGCCTTCAATCGGTCTTTCCAGCCGCTGCTTTTGGACTTTGGGGTTACGATTGTGAATGCATCTGGGCTGATATCGAAGTTGACTACCGTCGCATCGTCAGCCATCTGGGGGAGGTTTTGGAAGCGCAATTGCTTGCGGTGTTGTGAAATCGAAGAGGAAATAAAACCTACCAGTATGCCAGCACCCATGATCCGGACAAAAAAATCTTTTGCCTTCGAATCCACCAAATCCTCTACCAACCACTCAACCCTCAATACGAAATGGTACCACTTCTGCCCTCCCCATATCCTAATCGTGCCCACAAGCTAAGCGCAATCATAATTCTACCGAATTATAACCCAGACAGCCCTCGTTGGATCCCGGGTCATCAGCCGCGCCTTGGTGGCAGCCTAGCGAGAGGCACAAGTCACTCAAAAATATGCCAAAGCTATCTATACTGCGTGGGACCAGTGCGGGCGCCACTTTAAAAGCCCACGCGGGTTTGACCCTTGACGAATCCTGCCGCATACTCAACATCAAGCCGCCACAGAATGGGGTGATCGACGAGATGATACTGATAGAGAAGCTGTATGATGTTAATGAGCCGGGGAAAGGCGGGAGTTTCTACTCGCAGAGTAACTTAAGATCTTGAGAGCCAAGGAGGGGATCGAGAGTGAGGTCCGAGAGGCCGGGGAGGAAGCGAGGTGGGGTGAAGGCGAGGCGGGCGGAGGTGCTTGAGAAGGGTTGGGAGCCAAAGGTGTACAAGCGATGGGAATCCCTGACTTGCGTGTGTTTCTGGGAGGGTGAATAACGGCAGGTAGGGGATATGTTACTCTTTTTTCTGTGACCTCTTGGTTTTCACTTTTTTTTTCCTGATTGCTCGGAGTTCGGGCGGGTGGGGAAACGTAGAAATGATAGATTCTGAACTCTCTACTTTACCTTGTATAATATATGTTGGTTTGGGGCTGCCAAGGCCGGGCAAATACGTACACCACCAGCCGCACTAATTGCATGAGCTTATGCTTTGATTTTTCTTTTCTAGTCAATTCCTTTGTATCGACTAGCTCCTGGTATACCACATGAAGGAATCAAAGGAGAACACCAGAAATCCCGTCTAACGAACCCCGTTTATGTAGCACCCGCAATGCTAAGATCAGGTATTTCTTGTAGAACTTGTTCTGCTCTTTGGTCAAGGTGGCCTTGCGTGTATTTTCCCCTGGTGCTCGGGTCTAGGTATTGTTGGACTTGGGCCATTCTGGAGTATGCCTCTGCGCAACCCGGAGAACAAGGAGGGCAATTATTTGCGTCTGGAGAGCCGTCAGGGGTGGAAGGCTTACATCTAAGTTGGATCTTCACGGGTGTCTCGAATGAAGGGTCAAGATAGGGTACCCGGAGGTCGATCAACTAGGGCAATTCCGTAGTAAGCTGTTCGTTGAGAGCTTCATAGACATCGCGGGCCATCGGAGCTGCTTTCTCGTTCTGCAATGAGCATTAGTACGCACTAAGTCTGCGCGATGGTTGAAAGGTAACATGCTCGAGGCAGCTTTCCGGGATCTTTGTCAGGCTTCTCTACTAACTTCTTAACCATTGCCCGCATCTGGTCGTAATCAAGGAGTTCATGATTGCTCATTTTTATACCTAAAGCACGAGCTCATTGGAAACAGTGATCCTAGGGGAGTTTCGGACATTCGTTAATATCAGGGAAGTAAACACAAAATCTAGAGATAGGCTCTAAAAAAGTGGTCCTGTGGGGGCCATCGAGAGCTTTGATGGTCGCGGTATGGAGCTCTTCCACAGCCTGCTTGTACGAGCGGCCAACCCCGGCGCGGGTTCCGGCATCACCATAGAATGCATCGATCGTCTCGGCAATCCTCATTTGAGACGCAGTCATGGCTGCAATGAAATGTGAGCTGACGGCATTTCCAAAGTAAAATCATCATCATATCGCACCTCTCAAGGCATACAGATACCCCTTTGGCTCTTTCTGCGGCGTTGTCGCAGCGGCCTCCATTGTTCTGAACCGGCGTTCCCCAACCCTACAATCGCGATCGTTTGTCTTTTCGATCTGATCTGGTCTGATATTAGAGAAAGCTGAAGCGATGAGTGGGATGAGCGGGAAGTTACCAGCTCTTGTCATGCCCTTGACGGCAGTCCGATTTACCTGTTTTTCTACAGCCTGAAATGGCTCATCACCACTGACTTGTGAGCTTGACGATAGAACCCACCTGCCCAGCTCATGATCTCTCAATCACATATTTTGTTGTTGTTTATGGAAGGGTTTGCAGTTAATCTGAAGAATTCAGCGGGTTCTTTTCCGCCAGGGCCAAATGGGGAAACAGAGATGGGGAATGAGAACACGTGATCCGGTTTCGTCATCAGCTGGGGGTGCTGAGCTTGTCGAGTGGGGGCTCTTTTCCTTTACCAAGACTCTTTGATCAAGAAAGCGATAGTAGCGGTATCAGTTAGTATTATTATTATTAAGGGGCTGTCGCGGGTATTTGTGGTATGGGAAGGGGACATCTGCCTTGGCAAGAAGGACTACGAAGCGGGGGCGCGCTTGCAAGGACAATTGATTTCTCTCCGGTTTTCTTCTTTCTGTTCTTTCCATGGGGTGGACCTTCTACTTGCATACCGCCTCCACTGGCACCTGAGTTACACCAACAGCTTACAACTGCGAACAACCCAGTTGGCTAGGAGCTAGTGTCAGGAGTCTCTTCAGTGGCTCTACGATTCTGGGGAGCCCATTCGAAAAGACATCGAGGATTCATACGGTTTGGGCAGCCCGACCTAGCTTCCCCTCTCCTAACTGTTAAAAATGCGAGCATTGTCCGGAGTTCAGCTTAGAGGAGGTCCCATCTCTTCTCTCTTCCCTGTGGCTTCTCCTCCTCCAGCTCGTTCATCTGACCTTGTTTGTCTACTACAGCTTCTTCGGTATGTTCTGGAAGTTCGGCGTATCGGGGAGCGACTGTCGCTGTACCGTAGTATTTGCTGTGATTAGTGCTACGGGTGGATTGATTCCTGTATTGCTGAGTGAATGGGGATGGGTGAACAGGACTAATTGGGAGGGGGGATGTTGGTTCTAGGTTAGTGCTTTTGTTTCTAGGATTACAGTATTTTCTTTTGTGAAATAAATAAGATATGGGGCGCGCTACAGCATTCACGGGGGTTTCTTTGGGGGTTTTGATTTAGCGGAGGAGGGCATCGCTGGAATTACCCGTGTGCTAGTTCCGATGTGTTAGTTCCGAATAATTACGGTTGAGGGTTGCAAGGTGGGAAATGGAGCCTAAGGCTCGTGAATCTATTGCGACCTGCGCGGATTCTTGATTATTCAACCCTTCTCTTTTGCAAAGAGCTCAAAATTGTAGGACCTCCTAACCAACTGTACTTTATGATTAAGTTACAATATTATATACAGTGCTTTTAAATATCCATCACACAATCACTGTGGCCCATCAAACAGACTCAAACCTTTATCCGTACAGATAACCATGACCCTCTTGCTACCAACCACCCTCTCCTGCTCATAGCATCTCAGTTGGAGAATACCACACACACCTTCGGCTGCTCGGTAACCCTCCCCTCACCAATCCTCAGCCCAATACAGCCACCCTCGATCTCGCCGTACAAAAGAGAGTTCTCCGGCAGGGGGTAGAATACCACCCCAGTCACTCCGTGGATGACTTAGCAGTGGAAGTGGCGCGCTGGCCCAGTGCAAAGAATAAGCGAGTGACGGCTGGTGAAGAGAATGACCGCGCACCCGTGACGGATGAGTCGGGGGTTTCTTCCGCGATAGCACCGACCGAGATAGGGGTGTTGTGGAGGTCGTTCCGCATTCGGATGAAGTCCAAGTAACTTGGTGTGAAGATTTATATACTTGTGGAGGTGTTTCGCGGGAGTGAGGGTTGAACTGCTTTTGTTAAAAATTGAAGTTGGCATCTGGGTTTGCAGCTAAGGTTGGGGGATGTATGCTTTGGAATGTCTGTAATATGGTAGTAAGTGAGAGGAACTATTGGGCTAGGAGTGGGCACTGCCTGTCGGACTTGAACCCCCAAATCAATCATGGACTGTGCATACTCTGCTTGACTCTTCACTTTCCCGGTAGCATTTAACATACTCTGATTAAACAACTTCATCATCCCCGGGGTTATACACCTGCTGAGCACCAAGTTCTGTCACAAGTATTCTCCATTATTGTGCAAATACCAGTTCTGCAGGCACACGAAGTCACAACCATGCTGGTCCTTGTGTATCAAATTGCGGTGTTTGAAGGTCTGCTCTAGGTGATCCTGATTGTGCATAAGCAATGTGTCGGATTGATCCACCACCACAAATTCTTTATGGTAAAGGAAATCGTAGTTGCGCTTTTTTGTCGGACTTATCACCAAAGTCATATGCAATACTGGCGAGGAAGTGAGGATTATATCCGAGTTGTACAATTAAGTGCGGTGCTTCAGAGTTTTCCGAGTTAATTTAAGTCTAACCTGAAGAGGTGGTCGTGATTAACGCCAAAGAGAGCATAGAAGTCTTTGGGCTTCTCGGGGCTAATCCGCTCGGCATCAGGCTCTGTGTAGTATGTATCTTGAAATTGTTTTTTGTTTTCTTAGAACAGTTGGCAATGTGGTAGGTATTCGAGGGCGGGTGAACTTGTTACTCTGGTTGTTGTATGTCAACTTGTGCATTTATTACTTCTACGCAAGAGTTTCGCGGTGGTAGTATGAAAAGGATTTTGAGCCTTGTGAAGCCTTGATCTTGTAGCTCGATTTCAGCGTCCGTAGCCTTTACTACGCCGGCATTGTTCTTTAGGACTCGGTCTCTGGTCGTGAGTTTTGATTTGAATATAGATGATCTAGTACTCCGGTGGGGACATATTTGAGAACCTGATTTAGTGCATCCAAGGAATACATTCACCGTAACTCTTTCGCATTGCCTAGTGTCTGCTCACTATATCAAACACCCACATAATTGACGACAAGCTGCCATAATGATATCTGTAACGGCACCAGCTCTTCAGCGACCAGCTCCTTCTTCAGATTCAGGTCTTTTAGGCCTTTAATCATTCTTCCACCTGGGGTTTACTGCGAGCATCCAGGAATGGATAAGTAGGCATTCCCAAGTAGTCTAGATTTAGGCAGATTAGTATTCTGTCATCTACCTTGTGAAGGGGAAGATATGGTAGTCAATCTACAAGGTGAGAGACTAGGAAAATGTGATTCAAATGGGGCGGATGAATCCTCATTATCTGAGCCTAAGTCTATAGCCTCTTCGTCAGGCTCTTCCTGCTCCTCAGCCTCATTTGTTAAATCTTCACCGTCATCCAAGATTATCCCAGTCTCTTCGGTTTGTGTCTCATCAAGTTTTCAGCCTTTAGGATTATGGTGGTTAGAGTTATTGCACGTTACCAAAGATTGCAGTAGGAGGTTGTAAGGGTTTGCCGATACCATGTCATCTTTAGATTGCGATTCCGGGTTGCTTCCAGAATTCTATTGCACAAAGGTTAGGGCGGTCCACAATAGTACAGTGGGGTTGGGCGATCATATATTAGAGCTGGTTAATTGGAAAAAAGTACTTATTATGTCGAATTTCAGTTCTAATCGAGATTGATCCTTGCTCTCTCCCACCTCAACCTTCTCAACCACCTCTGCCGCCCCTGCTTCTTCGTTTTCTTTGAAACCGCCCTCTGCCTTTGCCATGCCTTCTGGATCCACATGGAATGTAAAACTTCCCCTGATTTTGCAACAGGATTCCTTATCAGTATCCTGAGAGGAATTGAACAAGGACTAAGTTCTGTAGGTCTCTAATATCAAAGCCAAGTTCCTATAAGACTCATAAGAGTGGGTAACGGGGGAGTGGGGCTTGCTCTGCTGACCCACAGAGCTCCCCCATTCTAGACAGGAAATACAATAAGACTTCATGTAAGACTTCAGCTAAGAACCAAGTTGGAGGATAACGTGATGACGTGATGAGATGCTAGATTTGGCTCTTGGAAATATGGAGACTTACTTTCCCTTTTCTCACTCGGATAATTTTAGGTGAGATGTGCCTGGCGGGAAACCAAAGCCAAATACGACTATCCTTTTGGTAAAATTATGTGTTTGTAGGTATGGATGGCAACAGCAATGCATCGCTCTTTTGTCTCTTGATATTATGAAGTTGGATGTAAACCTGCGCAGTGGTCATTTCCCACTTGACTGGATAAGACTTGTGAACCCCAGCTTCAACATTTCAACATTCCATTAGCAATTTGCCCCCCCCATCCTGATACTTATATGCGGAATCTATTCTGCCTTACTCCTCTGTCTCTGCAATCCTCACGATCCCCAGCCTTTTCATAGCTCTAACCTAATTAAATCATGCAATCATCCTTCTCTGCTCCATCTTCCCAAGTCCCTTCTCAAGCTTCAACAATCTTCTCACCACCTAGTCATTATGCTTGGGTACAGCAATGTTTCCCAACTGGGATCTGCTGATTGTGCACTCTCAAATGCACTGTGCAAGTCCTACCACTTGACACCTGCTTATCTTTTATTGCATGTCGAGAGGATAAAAAGGTCCTATGTTGCTTTTTCGATGCCTTGTATATTCCTATTTGCTTTTTTTCTTTTCAGCCTCTAATACTTTCTCATGACCTTTCCTATATAGCTCACTTTTAGATCTCTTTTGAGTTTATCTTTTGTTTTATGCATTTATTCTGAATGCACATAGATTCATGATACCTGCCATCCAGTTGATACTCAATTCGATGATGGCAAATTGGTGGGGGCAGCCAGTCAGCGAAGGGAGACAGGTTGAGAACTATTGTTTTTTCTGTGTATTTGATATAGGTTTTCTTACTTCCTGGATAATTCCGTTTCACCAATCACATAATCGTCACCCGATCTGATCCTCAATTGTCCAGTAATTTTCTAACCACAACTGTGCACCGTAAGTGGATGCCTTCAGTACGAATCAATCGCTTTGTACGAAGCTTTATGTAAATTTGTAGAGGTCTACGCATGTAGGGAGACCATCCTTAATCGTTAATGGTGACCTCTGTGGTCAGAGGAATTTAATCTCCCCCATTGTATGATCTTTTTTTTTTTTTAAAATCCTATGAGTTTATTTTGTATTTAACTACAGGAAAACTCCGGCATGCACCCTAAGGTATGGCCTAGAAAAACCATTAATATAACAAAAGAAACTTCATCACCGCCTTATTTGATAAAAATATAATGTAGAACCAAAGTCTACGCAATAACCATAACATAAATCATAGTCATCAAGTGGTCATCTGCTCCTCGCCTTCATCCGGCCTATCATCCTGAGCACTCATAGGGCGGGAGGGGCATCGTGTGGTGTGGGCGTCGTGTGGGCCTTTGCAGTTCACACACCTAAGCACGGTGTGGTTGCATGGTCGGCCACGTATACGACAGGTAGCGGTGGGACAGGTGTGATTACCTGTAGGGTGTGGAGAGGCACACCACCGGCACGTGGCTGGATTGGTGCACTTGTTATTGTGGTGTCCGTAGCCATGGCAGTTGGAACACTGAGTATGAGAGTTGAAACGCAATCGGCGCTCGGTTCTATAGGTGGACGAGAAGGCAGCCAGGCGTTTCCCGACATAGTTAGAGGCCCTGGGACCCGTAATGGTGATCACGACGGTGGAGCCGGATTTTCCAGCCCTAGCGTCGTCGGTAGTAAGCCATCTGGGTTGACCGGTGAGGGACAATCCAGTGTTGAAAGTCGTGAGCTCTGTAGCTACTTCTACTAGAGACTTCGAGGTGGGGATGCCGTGCACCAGAACATGTGATACAGGGGTATCCAGAAGAACGCTAACCGTCCCTGGTATCAGGTGGAGGAACGACCCCACCTTGCTGTTAAGCGAGGTGGCCTTGATCGATTCCATCGTGGTGAGGGTGACCGTGTTTCCCCGGATGGAGACAGTTTGTACGTAGGTCGCAGCTAGCGCTAAGTTGATGTCGTCTCTTAGGTCTAGTGCAGAGGTGGGGAGTGGCTCGCCTTCCCGTTTGATGATAAGGCGGCGTTCTCTGGCGGTGAGGCCCTTTTTGAGTTGAGGCCTGTGGTTGGTGATCGGTTTCGCTGGGGCTTGGGCAGCCCTGGCAGCCATGGTTGTTTTCTCTTTTCTTTCTTTCCTAGCCACCGTTGCCCACAATTTGGGCGGGGTAGCCGCAGGGAGGGTTAAAGGGTTGGCGTCGGGGGCAGAGGGCCGTGAAGGGGCCGTTGCCGGGAGCGTGAAGGGTATCGGGGTGGGGGTGTCAGGCCGGGGTGTAGCATCTTTGAGTGTGCTAACTTCCTCCGTAAGGGCTTCGATCTGTTCGCTTAGCGCATCGATGGCCGTCCTGTAGTCTTTATGGATCTGATAGATCATCTCTATCATGACCACATTCTCTTTGCTGGCTGTGGTAGCCCCGATTTCCTTGTCCTGATTTATCTTGTGGAAAAGGTTCAGGAAGTAGGCGCTTGGAGGGGCGTTTCTCAAGTGTCTCTCATCGATATGTGGGAGGCTTGTTATCGTGTTGCTTCTGGGTCGCTTGAGCGAGGGGGGGCCTGCTGGCATGAAAATCAGGGACAGGGTCGGGGCGCCCTCCTGAGTGGAGGAGCTCCTAGCACCTGCTGGTGTTGGGGGGGGGTTGGTCTTTTTGCCTTTCCCTTTGTTTCGACGGC
>Ga0307509_10009771_pt1 | contig 11896 bp, 12 predicted proteins | sample 10_EM_MG_FD_202245 | JGI IMG/M metagenome (GOLD analysis project Ga0307509, IMG submission 202245) | Populus trichocarpa ectomycorrhiza microbial communities from riparian zone in the Pacific Northwest, United States - 10_EM | ecosystem: Host-associated > Plants > Roots > Unclassified | place... | reverse complement strand
CTATTCCTACACGATAGGACCTCCTACGATCACTACACCCACAACGAACGCAAGACGTTAGTCTATAACGATAGACGAAGCAAGCTACGTAGGCTATGTCGATAGCCTATGATAGTAAGATAGTCGTGCCCCGTTACGAACACCTTAACGGAAGGCTGGTTTGTTACACTAGAACTTAGAGGTCGATTGCCTCACATTTTATGGGCTCTTAGATGTTCTTGGGCGCACACGCATCTGCCCGGGGAGGCCCCATGTCTGTATAAGGGTGGCCCGAACATACTATTGAACTTGGCCGGGTTTTGTGAACACGCCCCTCTGGCCCCAGCGTTGGGACGGCGCGTTATAGGCAGACGGCTGTGTAGTTGCTCGTTTGCTAGTTATATGAGGTCATTGGAGCAGGTGCCATAACACAGTATAAGTCGTCGCCGTCCGTCTAAGTGAATGTCGTTCGCAGAATATATAACGGGAGTATGGGTAACCGCCAAAATGGAGGTCGCTCATATATGGTCTCTCGGACATCTAGAAGTCTATTCAAGCCTACGGGTAGTAGGGTAGTCTTCCTAGTGGTACTCAGGTAGTCTCAGAAGGCCCGGGTGCTTTCGAGACAAATACCTCAGTAACCAGCCCGGACCTTCTCCCCTTGATTTGTAGCATTACTATGCGTTGTTATTTGACACTAGAGGTATCAGTCTTATCACGGTAGAGTATGTCCCGAAAGGATGGCTATGGGTAGCGCCCACTTAACCAACAATTAGCTACATCTCACCGGGGGAGCTTGCATGTCCTATTATCCCATTGGATAGTCGTGTAGATTAAATGATAGACTGCATAGCTTGTATAGACGAAACTACCACCGGGCCAGTGAGTCCACCACCTAGGTATTGACTCCGGTTGTTGTCATAACAGCTAGCCACTGGTATGACTTCGATAGGAAGAGCTTTTCACCTGCGGGTGTATTGGAGATGCATTGCAGAAACTCATATCCTATTGACGGAGTTAAGTGTACACCAGTTGGTCCCACACTTCCGGCAGGATAAATCCTGATGGAGGGTAGACTTCGGACAGACCCTGCGCAGGACAGGGTGCTCGCACAAAGGTCGGAAGTAGTGGTGAATGTCAAAAGGCTTAAATCTGATATCTACTTAAGTTTAAGCGTTTGGCATTCTACTTTGACAACCAACTTTTCCTCGAGAGAACTAAATTGAGTAAAGCTTCGAACTTAACTATATTAAGTTTTACCGTTGATTCTTCTGAATTATTTTACCTCATCTTTATCTTCTACTTTGAGTGTTTCGTGCGGCCGCAACCTTAGAGTTCACCTCTCTATACGGTGCCCCCGTTACAGATCATTACCGGGCAGTTCACCTTGCCCTGCATGTCCTGTGATCCCACATGAAACCTAACAGTCATAACACTGCCGCAATGCTATCGTCAGCTTACATGACCGTTCCTTTACTTGTGTTCCTTAAATAAAACAATAAACATGCAAAACTAAACTTAACACAAGCTACCGGGCCCTAACATAGCTCCCCGGCTGTAAAACAATCAAACTAATCAAAGTAAGCAAAGTAATCAAACTAAACATAGGAAATCCTGCACTCCACTCCTGTATACAGTTACCGGAACATGTATACATGTTACAGGTGTACAGTGATCATAAAGGTTTAGAGTATTTTAATACAACAAAAACTCTGAACCGAAGACAACATCACTGGGGTGAATTTCTACAACCCTTCAATTTCAAAGGTAAATACAAGAAAGGAAGTTAGCATGAGAAAGCTGATGCTTTGTCGAGGCGTAGGGACTACCGCTCGGAAGGGGGGCGTAATTCCGAACCTTTTACTTTTTTTCGCTCAGGATAGTATGTTTATGAGGAGCCTGTCATCTTGCGACCACACGTGTTGCAGACTTGCCAAGGTGGTAGGTTGCAGACAACCTTTCCTGAGGCTCTTGTAAAAGCAGCCGATAATGATCAAACCTATTTAGCGACGCTAAAGGCACTCCTCAAAGGCGATAGTAAGGTTGATACAAACTTTAGTATCGAAAAAGACTTGCTCCTGTATAAGAACAGGTGGTATATTCATAAGGATGAAGGTCTATGTCACAAATCATGACTAAGCAAGGCAGATTTCACATGACTAATAGTTATTAGTCATAAGGTATGTTTATGTTTCTATGACTCACGATCGTGAGTCATATATGTTTATGTTTCACGCTATGTAGTCAGTTGACTCATAGATCTCACATGACTCGCACTTGCGTGTCATCGTTATATTATGATTGGTTAATGTTTCTATGACTCACGATTGTGAGTCATAATGATGTAATGACTTCCGCGCGTGACTCACATTATGAGTCACGAGTTTCACGCAGGTGACATATCTTGCGCACCTGATATGTTTTATGTTTTATGATTGGTTTAAGGCATGTTGCGCAGTGACTCATAGGAGTCATCTGATTGATTTCGGGTATGACTCATTATGAGTCATGATCGTGTCACTCATAAGGTATGAGTCACCAGGGTCAGGGTTATGGCGGGAAGAGGCCTATATAAAGGATCACGACGGGCCGTGGATATAGGATCTTCACGCTACCATCTAAGTACTTTTCTATAATATAACTTTACCTTTACCTTTACCTTTATCTCACGCTTGTATGCAAGCAACTTAGCTCTTAAGCGTCAGAGCAATTAAGATCTCGATAAGACAAAGACAGTCTCACATCTTTCTCACGAGAGAAGAGATTGCGATACGAAGAAGTTCCCTCACCATCTCTCCCCAATAGGCTATTGGAGTGAGATAAGAAGAATATAGGATAGTCTAAGACGAAGAAGAGATTATAAGTTAATCTCGGAAAGAAGAACACTCTCAGATACTTGAAATATCTATAACTATAACGATAGTTCAATATCTTCAAGTAAGTAATTTGTTACCTGTTGCATAACTAACCCCTCCAGGGTAGGATTGTTACAGTCTAAGATGAATAATCATGGAGGCAGAACATGATTCAAAGATTGCTGGACATTTCGGAACATACAAGACCATTGGTAGGATTAGGGCTAACATCTATTGGCCAAAGATAGATGAACACATTACTGAGTAGGTGCGCTCTTGCGATGTATGTCAACGTAATAAAGTTATCAGGCATAAGAAGGATGGGCTACTAGAACCTTTAGAAGTTCCTATGTGGCCATGGACCGCAATATCCATTGACTTCATGGTTGGGTTACCAAAGTCAGAAGGGTATACGAAGATATGGGTCATTGTAGACAGGTTCTCCAAGATGCCACACTGCATTCCGCAGAAGACTGAGGAACGTATTAAGAAACTGGCCTTGACTTTTGTGAAGGAAATCTGGCGCCTCCATGGGCTTCCTGAATCAATAGTCTCTGACCGTAACACCCGATTTATGACTAAGTTTTGGAAAAGCCTAATGCAGCTACTGCAAGTGAAGTTGAATATGTCAACGGCATTCCATCCTGAAAGCAATGGGCAAACTGACAGGGTTAATTACACACTAGAGCAATACTTAAGGAGTTATTGCACCTATCACCAAGACGATTGGGTATCCCTGTTACCGTTTGCGGAACATGCAAATAATACCTCAACGTCTGAATCCATGAAGGCTAGTCCCTTTGAAATTAATCACCGATTCGCCCCGTAAACGCAATGGTCAGGGATGGTGTCAGATAATAAGGGAATACACCCAGACAGTGAGCTTATGGTTAAGGATTGGGAAGGCACCTGGCAAGAAATTCGAGAGACAATACAACAGGCACCGGAAAGACAACGGAAATGGCATGATCAGATAAGACACCCCGCTCCGGAATATGTCATGCTGGAGGATGTTCTCCATGGCAGGGCTAAGAAAGCCGACACAGTAATGCTTAACCCCAAGAATCTCGGCACAAAGAGGCCTATGGAAAAACTAGACCACAAGATGCTGGGACCATTTGTTGTCCTACACCAAATGGGTTCTTGGGCCTAGGTGATTGAACTGCCAGACAGATGGGAAATCTATCCTGTATTTTATGTCAGGTTGTTGGAGCCTTACCAAGAGGATCACAACGGGAGACCTCAAAAGGCAATACCAACGCCTCATATTGTGGACAACGAGCCTAGGTATGTCGTCTCAGAAATTGTTGTCAGTCGGTGGTATGGGAATCCTAAGAAGATATTTCCCCATCGCCTTATCTAGTTTATGGTTGCTTGGGAAGAGTACAGTCCAGAAGAGAATTCTTGGGAACTGTTTGAGAGGGTAGAAGATACCACAATGAAAGCATTGCACCAGTTCCATGAAAGGTATTCATGTAAACCTAGAGACTAGAGGGTTATAGACAATCCAAACTGTGGGACTAAAAGACGACGATGATGTTCTGAGGATAGACCAAGAGAAGAGGGGAGTTGTGTAACGACCCTACGATAGGTAGCTACAACAACTATCACCTTAGCCCAAATGGTATACCAAGAGGTAACCAGAGGTGGTATAGTCTGGTATACTTAGTATACAAATAGCTGGTTAACCTAGGATAAGGCCTAGGACATAGTAGAGTAGCTTTGGGTACTCTACGAGGCAGGGTAACCCTTCGGGAGTAAGTTTGCATGAAGTCAAGGAATTTATGTGAATGTTACACAGGCCTCTGTGACAACATTTGGTGTTGACGGGAGGACTGCCAGAGCGGTTATGGGCATAGGAGGGCAAAGTTACCCTACCTTGGGAATTTGACCTTTATGCCAATGGACCCCAGTTACCCTACTGTGGAGTCCAAGTTACCCTACCTTCACCGGTAAAGTCATCCTAGAACTTAGAGGTCGATTGCCTCACATTCTATGGGCTCTTAGATGTTGTTGGGCGCAGGCGCCTCTGCGCGGAGAGGCCCCATGCCTGTGTAAGGGTGGCCCGAACATAATATTGAACTTGGGCGGGTTTAGCTAACACCCCCCTCTGGCCCCAGTGTTGGAACGGCGTGTCATAGGCAAACGGCTGTGTAATTGCTCCTTTGCTGGTTACAAGAGGTCATTGGAGCAGCTGCCCTAACACCGTATAAGTCGTCGCCGTCCGTCTGACTCAATGTCGTTCGCAGGATATATAAGGGGAGTATGGGTAACCACCAAAATGGTGGTTGCTCATATATGGTCTCTCCGGTATCTAGAAGTCTATTCCAGCCTACGGGTTGTAGGGTAGTCTTCCTAGTGGTGCTCTGGTAGTCTCAGAAGGCCAGGGTGCTTTCGATACAAATACCTCAGTAACCAGCCTGGGCCTTCTGCCCTTGATGGGTAGCATTACTATGCGTTATTATTGGACTCTAGAGGTATGAGTCTTATCACGGTAGAGTATGTCCCGAAAGGCTGGGTATGGGTAGCGCCCACTTAGCCAACCATCGGCTACATCTGACCAGCGGAGTTTGCCTGTCAATTTATCACATTGGATAATCACGTAGGTTAAATGATGGACTCCATAACTTCTATAGACGAAACTCCCACAGGGCCAGTGAGTCCACCACCTAGGTAGTGACACCGGTTGTTGTCATGACAGTTAGCCACTGGCATGACTTCGATAGGAATAGTTTTTCCACCTGCCGTTGTATTGGAGATGCATTGCAGAAACGCACCTCCTATCGACGAAGTTAAGTGTACCCGAGCTGGTCTGACACTTCTAGCAGGATAGTTCCTGTTGGAGGGTAGACCTCGGACAAACCCTGAGCAGGACAGGGTGCTCGCACAAGGTCGCAGTAGTGGTGAATGTCAAAGGCTTAAATGTGAATCTACTTAAGTTTAAGCGTTTGGCATTCTACTTCGATAACCAACTTTCATGGAGAGAACTTATTGAGTGAAGCTTTCAGCTTAACGATATTAAATTTTACCGTTTGATTCTTTTGAATTATTTACCTCATCTTTATCTTCTACTTTGAGTCTTTGATGCGGTCGCAACCTTAGAGTTCACCTCTCTATAGGGTGCCCCCGTTACACCTGGTCCTGTTTCCCGAAATATCCGACCGGATCTTCCTCTGACTGCCACCAGCCTTCCTTCTTTAGGCGGCATCCTCTCGAACTCGGTCGCTCTTTCTGAGCCTCGGCTGGCGGGCCTTTATACCCGCGGGAATTACTTCCCCTTGTGTGTCCCCGTGACCCAACATGTAGGAGTCCCTATTCCTTCACGACCTGGGCCCGGTGGGGTTTTACTACGGTTTAGCTTATAGGTTGTTTGACTTGGGGGAGTCTGTTATTTTTTTCTTTGTTGCTTGTGACTACTGTCCGTTGGGTATGTTTTTCTTTTAGGCTAGGATTTCATGGGGGTTATTGGTTCGTGGCTCTCAGGCCCGCTTTCTCATCTCCTTGTAGTTTTTACCAATAGTACCGGGGCGGGTTTTCTCTGTCGGGCAGGGTCAGAGGGCTTCAGCTTGGGGATAGCGGGATGGACTGTAGTTAGAGGTTTTCGACTACATGGCCCACGCTTGGCAGAAAGTCAGTTGTACCTAGGACTGTGGGATGAGCATAGGTGTGCGTTTGCCCTCATAGAAACAATTAATAATTGAGATTAAAACAAAAGAAAAAAAAGAAAAAAAGTAGTCACAGTAATTAGCATCCTCCGTCTCTGCTACACCTCCGGCCCTGGAAATCTCAACACTACGAGAAATCATCGTCACTTCCATCCACCCCCCTGTTAGGCATACCTGAAGGCGTAGCCTTCCCATAGTGAATAAAGACCTATAGTTATCCTACCTTAGGATTCTGAGTTCAAAAAGAAAAAGCAAACACCCCCCTCCCGCACCAGCGTTGGGACGGCGCTACACCGGCAGACGCCTCCGTAGTTGTGTCCCCTCACCAAAGACATGCTCATTAGAGCCCTGCTCGTAACACCATATACGTCGTGGCCGTCCGTCCTACCGGATCCTGTTCGCAGGATATATGAGGGAAGACCTTTGGCGAGCCTATGCAAGTGGTTCGAGCCAAGTCGGTCGACGTCGCATAAGGTTACTGAGCACTAAAGACGAGAGTTGAGAAAGTGGTCACTCGGTAACGGGCCGTTTTTACAGACAATGGTTAAGCAACATATTCTATACTCCACGCTCTGGCGATGAAAGTCGCACAAGTGAACTGTGTTGTTGGATGAGGTAGTTTGAGAAATCAGGCATACCCGCACTCACACACGTCAAATAGCATCCGTAGGATGTTGACGGAACCATACAATAAAGATATAACTATGGAGAGATAATGGCTTTTGGTGCGATTATCGCGACAAGTCTATCTTATGCCTCGCAGATGTCGGTTGCAGAATATGTCTGCAATGCTGAGAGGTTCGATAACAAAGCTGGCCCCTTTGGTGGTTCGATCATGGAGACCATTCTGCGTATGCAACTGGTAAGCAAGACTCCATGCCGACGAAGATGGATCGTAACCAATGCACTGATGTGTGGGAGCACCGTCAGGAAATTTCATCGTGTGGTGGTTCGGAAGTTGAAGTGAGATAACAGAATTGTCAGGGTCAAATGGTGTTCGCACTTTTAGAAAAAGCTAGAGTTTGTTAGTAGGTACTTAGTTAGTATGAGAATTAGATGTAGCCCGCGACCACCCAGACGCGGCATATAAATATCGAGGTGCCTCCCGAGCTATTTGAACATCCTCAAGCAACGGAGAAGAGATCTTATCAATATAAGTTTTTACGCTAGAAAAAATCTTTATCACTTTACCTACCTCTATTTTTGAATCATTGAGCCTTCCTAGACAATCTGCGTCTATGATTAAGATTATTGCCTGAGTTATCTCGCAAGACTTTGAGATAGGCTGCCGCCTAACACCCCCTCTCCTCACACACGCCGCATTGCCTCTGTCGGGGTGAAGCCATCTCCCCCTCCCTCTTCCTTTCTCTTCTGATGGTCAGGCATGGCGAGCTTGTTCCTAGGGGTGGGTTGAGTTCGCCTTCGCCCCCTCTTCTCAGGGCTCGCTAAGGCAGCCCTGCACGGTCGGCAACCCCTCACCTGTCAACGGTCGGTTTTCAGTCTCGGTCGATCGGTAAAGTAGCTGTCCCCGGTGGCACTGCTCTCTGGTATTGCACTATCTCCTTTGTGCTCTGCTGGTACGGTAAGACTTTTCGAAACATCGTGACACCGTTTCCGTCAGCCTTCCTCGCACTTCTCCTGTCGGCTAGCCCTCCGCCCTCCGCCTCCCCGATGTTTGGATCGGCTAGCACCCTAAGGCTCGCAGTTCTTCACCCACCACCAGACCTCTGCTCCCTTCTGATGTCCTTGGATTAGGGGCGCATGTTTAAAGGTTCTTTCAGGGTCCTGTTTCCCAAAATAGCTGACCGGATCTTTCTCCGACTACCACGAGCCGTCCTTCTTTAGGTGGCATCCTCTCAAACTCGATCGCTCTTGCTGAGCCTCGGCTGGCAGGGCTATATGCCCCCAGGAGTTACCTCCCCTCGTTGTGTCACCGAGACCCATTATTCAGGAGTCCCTATTCCTTCGGGAGCTGGGCCCGGTGGGCCTTTACTACGGTTTAGCTTATAGGTTCTTTGATTTGGGGGAGTGGGTTTGCTTTTCTTTGTTGGTTGTGTCTACTGTGGGTTGGGGATCTTTTTCTTTTAGGCTAGGCTTCTGCGGGGTTTTTGGTTCGTGGCTTGCAAGCCCGCTTTCTTATCTCATTGTAGTTTTTACCCATAGTACTGGGCGGGGTTTTCTCTGTCGGGCAGGGTCAGAGGGCTTTAGCTTGGGGATGGCGGGATGGACTGTAGTTGGAGGTTTTGAACTACATGGCCCACACTTGGCAGAAAGTCCGTTGTACTTAGAACCGTGGGATGAGCCATGGTGTGCATTTGCCCCTATAGAATCAATTAATAATCGAGATTAGAAAAAATTAAAAATTAAAAATAAAAAACAATGGTCACAGTAGTTAGCCACGAACCTTCTCCCCTACACCTCCAGCGATTGAAATCTCAACACCATGGGAAATCATCACGGTTGGTCACTCTCCCCTTCTTTGATGGCCTAGTTGCTTAGAAGGGTGAGGCTACTCCCCTCCGCCTCTCCCCTCCGATTCCCTCCTGATGGCATTGTCTACGGGCAGTGTTGGTCTCGGGGTTTCACAGTCACTCACCCGTCCTTTTTCCGCACTGTGCTTCGCGGCCCTCACTTAACACTTTGCACGGTGGCGAACCCCCTTACCTCGTCAACGGGTCAGTCACAGTCTCGGGCTATCAGTGAAGTAGTGGCTCTGGTAGCTCTGCTGTCTGGTATTGCACTATCTCCTGAGAGTCCTGTCCGGTACGGTTGGCATCATCGAAAAGTAGTGATCTCGCTTCGGTCGCCCTCCCTCATACTTCTCGGTTTGGGTCGACCCCTGCTTTCTCCGCTCCTACGGGTTCGTCGGCTAGCACCCTACAGCCTTCTCTCCTTGGCTGGCACCCTACTGCCCTCACCGCCTGGCCTCTGTTCGCTCATGATGGTCTCGAGTTGGGATCTGGCTTGGCTGTGTGTGCGTTGGTGAAATTCTCTTTTTCCTAGGGGTATCATGCTGCCGCCTCTGTCCCTCGCGGGATATGCACCGCCCCTGGTCCAGTTTCCGGTGGGCCCACGGTCTTTACTCTGTGCTGCCACACACTTCCTATGTGTTGGTTTGGATTCGGATCTCCCTCTGCCGTACGCTTGCCCCTTCGGCTGGGCCTTGTCCCAATGCTACCTTTACCCCATTGTGCATGCTGTTGAGGGCATAACTTTGTCCTGCTGGCTCCTTGATCCCTTCCCTGATTCGTCAGAATAGGGTCTACTGTTGGGCTAAGGGTGGGTTGTCTATGGTTCTTGGCTTTTTGGTGTTCCTTTCTGGATAGGATTGAGGTTTCCTTACTTTTGCTGGGTTGTTCACTCTCTGGTTGGGGTTTTTTCTTATGGGCTGCACGTCTGCGGAGGTTTTTGGTTGGGTGTATTCCGGCCTGGATTTTCTGTTCTAGTTTTCTACACATAGCACCGGATAGTTCATTAGACCCAACGGTATCGGGCAGGCTCAGAGGGCTTTTAGCAGGGGGGAGGAGGGATGGACTGTTGCCGGAGGTTGTTTGGCTCCATACTGTAGGGTGAACGGGCCTTTTGTACCTAGTTAGCTTCTTAGCTTGACAAACAAAATTTAAAGAATATAAAATAAAAAAAAAGAAGAAAAAAAAAAGTAAAAAAGGTGAGAGTAGTAGCACGAACCATCAACCCTACACCTCCAGCGATTGAAATCTCAACACCAGGGAAATTATCGTGGGATCCACCACCACCCTCTCTCCTCCCCCTTGATGGCTTCTGCCTAGGGGAGCGATGATATCACCCCTCCTCTGCCTCTGGGGTCTACCCCATCCTACACGGGGTTCTTGTTCCTGTTCATCGTTGACCCCTGCTCATGAAGTTCAGTTCTCGCCCCTGACCCCCCACTTCCTTTGCACCTCGCTTAGGTTTTGCACAGTCGGCATTTGGCTCTCTTCGTTCATGGTTGGCGCTGACCTCTCCAAGCCCTTTGCGAAGTACCTTTCTGTAACAGGGGTACCCAGTAGAGAGGTGAACTCTAAGGTTGGGACCGCACCAAACACTCAAAGTAGAAGATAAAGATGAGGTAAAATAATTCAAAAGAATCAAAGGCAAAACTTAATATAGTTAAGATCGAAGCTTCACTCAATTTATTCTCTCGAGGAAAGGTTGGTTGTCAAAGTAGAATGCCAAACGCTTAAACTTAAGTAGATATCATATTTAAGCCTTTGACATTCACCACTACTTCCGACCTTGTGCGAGCACCCTGTCCTACCCAGGGTTTGTCCGAGGTCTACCCTCCATCAGGGTTTATCCTGCTGGAAGTGTCAGACCAACTCGGGTACACTTAACTCCGTCAATAGGATATAAGTTTCTGCAATGCATCTTCAATACAACCGCAGGGGGAAAACCTCTTCCTATCGAAGTCATACCAGTGGCTAACTGTTATGACAACAACCAGAATCAATACCTAGGTGGTGGACTCCCTGGCCCAGTGGTAGTTTCGTCTATATAAGTTATGCAGTCCATTATTTAATCTACGCGTCTATCCAATGTGATAAATTAACATGGAAGCTCGCCTGGTGAGATGTAGCGGATGGTTGGCTAAGTGGGCGCTACCCATTGCCACCCTTTCGGGACATGCTCTACCGTTATAAGACTCATACCCCTAGAGTCCAATAACAACCCATAATAATGCTACAAATCAAGGGGAGAAGGCCCGGGCTGGTTACTGAGGTATTTGTCTCGAAAGCACCCTGGCCTTCTGAGACAACCTGAGTACCACTAGGAAGACTACCCTACTACCCGTAGGCGAGAATAGACTCCTAGGTGCCCGAGAGACCATATATGGGTGCCCTCCATTTTGGCGGTTACCCATACTCCCCTTATATATCCTGCGAACGACATTCAGTTGGACGGACGGTAACGACTTATACGGTGTTACGGCAGCTGCTCCAATGACCTCTTTTGACTAGCAAACGAGCAATTATCCAGCCGTCTGCCTATGACGCGCCGTCCCAACGCTGGGGCCAGAGGGAGGTGTTAGCAAAACCCGCCCAAGTTCAATAGTATGTTCGGGCCACACTTACACAAGAGTAGGGCCTCCCAGCACAGATGCCTATGTGCCCAAGAACATCTAAGAGCTCATAGAATGTGAGGCAATCGACCTGTGAGTTCTAGGATGACTTTGCCGGTGATGGTAGGGTAACTTGGACACCTCAGTAGGGTAACTGCTGTAACGGGGGCACCCTATAGAAAGGTGAACTCTAAGGTTGCGACCGCACCAAAACTCAAAGTAGAAGATAAAGATAGAGTAAATAATTCACGAAGAATCAAAACGGTTAAACTTAATATCGTTAAGCTGAAAGCTTCACTCAATAAGTTTTCTCGAGGAAA
>Ga0307509_10009769_pt1 | contig 11898 bp, 5 predicted proteins | sample 10_EM_MG_FD_202245 | JGI IMG/M metagenome (GOLD analysis project Ga0307509, IMG submission 202245) | Populus trichocarpa ectomycorrhiza microbial communities from riparian zone in the Pacific Northwest, United States - 10_EM | ecosystem: Host-associated > Plants > Roots > Unclassified | place... | reverse complement strand
TGCTAGCCAGGAGACTGGTTTAAATACAAAACCCAAGAGCGATAGCCTTCCTGCAATCACGATCATTACCAGTAGCTGCGCACATACCGGAATCCTGTAATCCTGCAAGACCAAAGAAAGAAACAAGCAAACCGTGCTCAGCCTTCACCAGTGTTACATGACCATTCCATACCCGGAATCCTAAATATAAACTTCCAGCAAAGCAAACTAAACATAGCAATACGATAGCATAGCCCATATGACTCAGAAGCAGTGGCGGCGCTGAAATCAAATCAAATAAACCAAATATAAATCAACTAAACATAGGAGATCCTGCACTGCCCGCTCCTGTGTACCGTTACCGGAACATGTACACATGTTACACTCAGCACCCCACCTCATACTGGAATACCTCTTCTGGATATAAGCGAAGGGTCACCCCTTTACCAGTTTCTGAGCTTGGTCACCTTGGTCACAATAGGTTTTATGCTATCAAACAACTAAATTTACTACCATTCTACTATGGTTGTAATATACAGGCTAATCAATATAGAAATACCCATACTCAGGCTCATCAGCAGCTTTCTGACAAAGTACCCCTTCAAGTTTAACCCCACACTGGGTTCTGTGGACCACCCTACCTGGGACCCTGTAACATCATCAATAAATGTCCCAAAGGGAGCAATATTATATGTTTGTGAAGGTGGCCATAGGCCCAACAACTATCTGCAAACAGAAGCAAAATCTGTCAAGCAGTCATGGAGTAATCTGCTGTTGAGTAAAGTATCGCCAGCTTGCAATTGATACCAAATACACCCTCCACAGAACACAGCTAACTTCTAAGCTTCAATCCAACAAAGAGGTACCCTATACCGTGGTGAAGCTGGTGTCAACCCGGGCAATCCCCTGTAAACAGAATCAAAGTCTGTCCTGCGGTTGTGGAGTAATCGGCTGTTGAGTAAAAGATCGCTATGGCAACTATATAGATCCTATCTATAGAAGATAGTGATTTCCTGAGAGTTTTTATACTACAGGGACAAGGCTTATACCATTGTGTAGCTAGCGTCGAGCCCAACAACCTCGCGTAACCTGGATCAAAATCAGGCAAGCGGTCGCAAAGGAATCAGCATTCTAATCAAAAGATCGCCAGCCCTGAAACTCTGTGAATAATAGCACTTTAGGGATGAATCCTTTACCTGTATAGAGCTGGCAGTGAGCCCAATAACCTCCACGTATCACATTCAGGATTTGTTCAGTGCTTGGGGTGGAGTCTAGTGCTTCAGGTGGAGTATTGCAGCTGGTACGCGGGAATGTGGATATTGAGTGTGTTAATGAAAGAGTCTTAGTAGGTCACATTGCATTGGGGGCTAAGTGTCAAGAAACCACAAAGAACAGCCTGAGGGCCAGACTATAGGGTGTTCTGGCTATCACGCACTTTCAGACTAGAATGAGCAGGCATTTTGGCTTCCTCAAAGATAAGGTTCTGAAAATAGAACTCTGACTCTAGCTGAACCTGAGAGTATTCAGGGCAAAATTAAGATTAAGTGTACAATGGCTTTTACACCTGGCGCCTGCACTGACCATGTTTTCTTTGCCAAGAAATACCCCAGGCTCACTCTCTGAAGTCTGGTAGGATGTTAAAGATGGCTGGGAGCCGGTGAATATTCAGGGGAAGTGGTAAATCATAATATACGATAGTGTTGATAACTGAGTCTGGATGCATGGTTGCTTAATAGCATAGGTCTGGATGGAACCCTGCTTAGCCGAACGCACCAGACGCAACCCGATATGGCAGGAAGTTGCAATGCAACTCAGGGCCCACAGGATGCCTGCGATACAGAAATTGTGTCACTGGCGTCAGCACGCAACCCTTACTGATCAAACACTGAATCAGTTTTTGCTGATATAGTGTGTCCTCCAAACTGACCTAGCATACTGCTGGTGCTGGAAGCACTTCTCACCTTACTTCAGATTTCGACTCGAACACAATTATACATCAGGATATATCACCACGTCATACTGAGTTTGGACTACCTCGAACCCATCAGTTTCTGTACTATACCCAGTGAGTATCTTCCTAGCTTTCTCAGAGCATTCATAATAAGAATTTCTTGCCAAACAAAATAAGATGAGTGCTGGTGCCAGATGTGAAAGCCATCATACTCTTATTCTCAATTTTCTACTAAAGATACAAGAGTGAAGAAATTGTATTTTGAGAACATGATTTGTTAGAGAACAAAAATACCAACTTATTGTAGTTTGAAAGTAAGTAATAGCCATAATATTCTCGAGTCTAGCATAGCTCATAGTAGTTTCTCACCAGTTAGCCTCAAATGTGATACCACCAAACCTTTTTTCATTACAACACTGAACATTCACCCCCTTAGGAACCAGGCACAATCCTACACTACAACTAGTCAACTAATCCTGGATCTGATACATGAAGCTTGCTAGGCTCAACACAAGCAAAATACCGATATAGGATCTATCTCTACAGGGGTATTATTAATAAGGTTACAGGGTGCGGAATCTCTGGACTCCATAATAGATTTCTGTACAACTAGAGGATTGATTTTGAATCTGTAACTTGGATATATTAGGCTCAATGCCAAATACCTGCCAGCAAAAGATATGTCTTGGTAATATTAATACTTATGAATCTACTGACACTTATGACTTGGAAAGTTGTCTTTACAATAGAGACTCCGATGATCAGTGAACTTAATACCTGATTTCTCCCCTACTGCAAACCCGATTCTTCATCGGTACATACACGTTATTGGACTTGATGGCAGCTAGGAAGTGGTATAAGAACTATCTTTGTCCTATTAATACTTATGAGATGGCTGACCTTGGTGGAGAGGACTTTCCAATAGATACTTTGGTAATCTCAGGGCTTGATGACTGATTCGTCCACAATTACTAGCGCAAATTTGAATTGGTAACTGGAATATCTTTAGGCCTGACAGCTGCTATGCAATGGCATAAAGTACTTCTGTGACATATCTGAGCTCATCAATCTGGTGATTTGTAACATGTGTACATGTTCCGGTAACGGTATACAGGAGTGGGCAGTGTAGGATCTCCTATGTTTAGTTGATTTATATTTGGTTTATTTGATTTGATTTCAGCTCAGCCACTGTCTCTGAGTCAGATAGGCTATGCTATTGTATTGCTATGTTTAGTTTGCTTTGCGGGAAGTTATATTTAGGATTCTGGGTATGGAATGGTCATGTAACACTGGCGAAGGCTGAGGATTGTTTGTTTCTTTCTTTGGGCTTGCAGGATTACAGGATTCCGGTATGTGTGCAGCTACTGGTAATGATCGTGATTGCAGAAAGGCTATCGCTCTTGGGTTTTGTATTTAAACCAGTCTCCTGGCTAGCAGGAGACAGCAGACTTCGACAGACCTCCAGTCTAAGAATACACTTGGTTGAACGGCAATACCTGAGTCCCTGAGTCCAATTTGTCCTGAAACTATTATCCTTCTAGCTACCAGTCCTTGCAAGCCTCCCTTAGCACCAGCGCTAGCAGGTCTATCGCCGGTCCTATTGTATTTTCGTTAGACAGGAATAACCCTTTTACATCATTCTTCTGAGATGAGTTTTTTCAATAGTAGGTACTGTGGGAATCACTGAACTCAATAGCAGATGCCTACACATTAGGTCAACTAATCCTAGAGCTGATACTTGAGGATTATGGTACTAAATGCCAGCTGCTACGAGGGGGTATAAAGTATGTCTAGGGATAGTGATTGTCCATAGAGATATAGGACATCAGCAAAGGAAAGTTGTTCTCGGGACGGACAAAGCCCGCTTCCAGGCGAATAGCTTCCGCTCTTTGCGTCCGGTCCTCCCGGATCTCCCGTGCCCACTTTTGCCTTTCCTTTCTTGCGTCTGGTGCACCCGGATGCCCCACTTTCCCTCCAGAGTGTCCGACGCGCTTGTTCCGGCCCCACCCCCTCGTCATGCCTCCCCCTTATATCTGCCCCCTTATGCTCTCCTCTACTTGCCTCCTGCCTGCTCCTTGCATTTGCGCGCTTCCGGCGACCATCACTGGTACCCTCACACCTCTGGCGACCTAGATCTGTCCTCTTCCATCCGCTTCCGTCCAATGCGATCCTACGTCGCTTTTTTCTTAGTCTGCACCCTACTGTTACTTCGATAATTCCCTTACTGTTCACAAGATGCCTGGCGCGGCCGCCATGCAGACCCCCTACTTTGGTGTGCTTTCCTTCCCACAGGAGAGGATAGTTTCGCATTAATCATCTGCAGAAGTCAGGCGGCCGAGCTGCAGCCAGACAGTTTCTACGGGAATCTCTCCCTTAAGTGGCCGGCTTCAACTTGGCCGCCTATTCAATTCAAAGTATTTAAAACATTGCCTTAAACGCCCATGGATCATGTAGTACGCCTGCGGCTGAGTGGAAGCCCGACACTGAATATGGGCACTGGCACCATAAGTGGACGGCTTCAACTTGGCCGTATATGTAACAATCCTATTGTTAGGTCGTTTAGGCAACAGGCAATGATTATCGTTTGCTAGGCTGAGCAAGTCTTCGCGTCTTCAAACGGGTGTAGGGAAACACTATCTCTTCAGATAGTACAGAACTGCCTTGCTTGGCTGAGCGATCCGTTGAAGGATACGATCTCGTCAGATAGTAAGAGGGGTGGATTATCGTGCTTGATAGGACTATCACAATAGTCCTATGTTCGAGCAGCCCGTCGAGACGATCACAATAGTCTCGGGGCTCTTAGAGCGTAGGATCTCGTATAGGAGAGGTATATGTAAAGAGAGTAAACTGTAATCGTATTGCAATATCTTAAGTATAGAAAAGTACTTAGATGGTTGCGTGAAGATCCTATCCCTTGGTTGTTTTCATTTTTTTTTTTTTTTTTTTGATATCATGCGTTATTTGTTTTAGGTACAAAAAGCCTTATGTAGCGCTAGCTATAAAGAGAAAAAAACCTATAAGCCCAATAACGACCGCCCGCTTCACCTCATGATAGGAAAAATCACATCCCCTGAGACCATAGAAGAAACTCCCTCCGCCTAGCACCTAAGACTCGCACCTGAGACACGTAGGGAAACAACTCATAGAAACGTACAGGAGAGAGACCCAAACCCTTCAGCAGGCCCCCTGGTAACACTAGGAAAAGAATCAAAGAAATGACGAGATGTAACTACTATTGCCAATATGCCTAACCAAAAGGCCCTGCGGCTAGTTGCCGTAAGGGACAGGCCGGTTTGCGGTTGGGACTGACCGGAGGATGGCGACGCATCGGCGTATAGGAGGGACCAAGGAGAAAGTGCAATACCATGATCAACCGTAACCTAAGCAAGGTTTGCGACCGTAGAGTAAATCGCAGGAGGGAGAGAGGTAGGTGGGCGAGCGGAGCCACCGGGCAGAGGGGATCCCAGCCAACGACGATGAGCAGTAGGGTGCCAGCTGGTGAGTAGCAGTAGGGTGCCAGCCGAGGGGGAGCAGTAGGGTGCCAGCCGGGGAGGAGGATTAGCAGTAAGGTGCCAGTTTATGGGGCAGTACGGTGCCAGCGGACGGAACCGGGAGGGGGGTAGAGGAAGGATCACCAGCTGTCTATCCACAACCGACTAACGGGCCATAGAAAGGGCTTTTCAGACGACAGCGAAACGGAGCGGGACCGTGATGTTACTAGCCGAAGCTTTCCCCATCAGGGGTACAAGCCCAGCAGAACCGAAGCCTACTTCGACCGATAGTCCGGACGCCATATCGCCAACCGTGAACGAAGCGAGAAGCTTTCCTACAGCGCAAAATCCTAAGCGAGGTGCAAAGCAAGAGCTGGGTAAGGGGGAGAACCGAACTTCATGAGCGGGAGTCAACAATAAACGGGAACAAGAACCCCAAGGAGGGGAGGCATGCGTGCCCCAGCAGAGGAGGGAAGATGGCTTAACGTCAACCCCTAGGCAGAAGCCATGATGGGGAAAGAGAGGTGGGTGGGGGAAAGTGACGATGATTTCCCGTGGTGTTGAGATTTGAATCGCCAGAGGTAGAGGAGAGATGGTTCGTGTCCTATCCCTTGGTCGGTTGTTTTCTTTCTTTTTTTCTTTTTTTTAATCATGCGTTCATTGTTTTTAGGTACAAAAAGCCTCATGCAGCTCTAGCTATGGAGAGAACAAAACCTATAAATCAAAAATAAACAAAGGAAGGTCATGGCACCAGTACATATCCACTAACGTGCAGGTTTCTCCTCCACTGGGCTATTGGCCACATATAATAAGGAAAGCACAAACTAAGAACCTAGTTCGTCAAGAAAGGAAAGCCTACATAAGACAAAGGAAAGAAAACCCGGCAACCCTATACCTCAGCCAACGAAAAAACACGAAACAGCGGGGGGGGTACTCTGGGGTGCGAGAGAGAGACCGGGGGGGAAGAGGGGGGTGTGGTGGGCGGGAACATCGTGGGGGGAAATCCCGTGAAGGTGACGCCTATGAAGGTGGCGAGTCTTTTTAGTAGCGGGAGGGATGACCAGAGTGGGGCTTCAGAACCAACATCAGTGACACCATAGAGGAGGCGCGACCTGCGGTGTTGCCTCAAGGGGCAGGAAAGGATAGCGTGCTTGAAGGTTTCAGGCTCCAAGCCGCAACGGGGGCAGGAGGTATCGGCGTCGGTCGACCTCCAGGTCGGGTGGGCGGCCAGATAACTCTTTCCGGCTCTCCCGGCAACGAACTTACCCAAGCCCATGAACGGCCTTGGGGATAGGGCGGGAGGGTGTAGGTAATAGCCCAGAGTCGGAAAAAGGGCGGCCCACTCCGCGAGGAGTGTCTCTCTTATTCTCTTCTTTAGGGCAGACAAGGTGAGAATTGATCATGGGCATTCTGGATAGCCCAAGAGTAAAGGGTATTGTTCGGTGAGCCACCGCATCTATTGGGAGGTGGTTCCCCATGGGGGGGACGGGGCGGGGCGTCTTCCAGTGTAGGGGGAGGTAGACGGACGATAGGCCTCTTGTCAAGGCCAGCGAGAAGTCGGATGCCCGGTGCACCGAAAACGAAGGGAAGGAGGGGTGAAGTCGGGCAGTTGCCGGGTTCACACTGGGAGGGGAGGAGACCACCCTGAGCGCCGCCAGCCTGTGCCGGTGGGTGATCAGGAGGGAGACGGGCGGGAGGCAACACTCCACCGAGAGTATCGGGGTGGGCGTAGGCGAGAAGCAGTTTGTCGTCCACCTCTGGACCTTGCGCCAGAATGTGCGGAGGCGGTTTGTTGTGCCTACGCCGGGCGTGAACAGGTCTGAGCCGTAGAGCAGGATGGGGGCAATCAATGAGGATGCCAATCTGTGGCATAGGTAGGGCGGGAGGCCCGCTCCGGGTGGACTGAGACGACGAATGAGGGCGAACACACCCTGGGCAAGGGCCAAGCGGCGCGAGAAGTATGCAGCGGGGTCAAGGGCCGAAGTAAACCAGTACCCGAGCCACCGAACGGAGTTGCTAGGGTGAAACACTTCCCCTTTGATTTGAATGGGTGAGACGCACTTTGGTGAGTGCCTCTGACTGGGGGTCCTCCAGTGTATCAGCTCTGTCTTTGCGACCACAACGGAGACGCCAAGGCGGGACGCCTTTCTTTCAAGTTTCTCGAGGAGCTCCTGGAGCCGACGGATGTTGCCACGATAGGAGATGGAGGCTACTGTGAGGGCGAAGTGGTCCACATACGAGATCATCAGACCCCGAGGGATCTCAAAATGCAGTGGTGCGATGTAGAGGAGAAAGAGGAGAGGAGAGATCGGTGAGCCCTGGGGGGCGCTGACATTGACGGGGGCTGGGGTCTCTGGGGCCCCTTGGAAGATTAGGGTGCAGCTTCGTTCTCCTAGGAAAGACGAAACCCAGGAGACCAGGTAGGAGGGGATGCCGCCTTCCCTCAGGATTCGGGCCAGTATGGGGTTGTCGACGTTGTCGAATCCTGCTTTTATCTCCAGAAACAGGGAGGAGACCTTGAGCCGGGGCCTCTGCAGGGTTTTGACGTCATTGGTGCTGGTGAGGCACGCGGCGTAGGGGCTTAGCCCAGGGAACAAACCGCATTGGTTGGGGTGCAGCAGCCCTCTCAGCCGGGCTGTGGCGAGTAGGCGGGCTGTTATAATCCTCTCGAGGATTTATGAGAACGTGCGGATCAGGACGATTATCCTGAAGGAGGAGGGTGATGCCTGGGATGGCTTTCATGGCTTATCGAGTACCACGCTATTCGAACTTTTCAATGACGCGGGATGGTACCCCAGAAGGACCAGCGGGGCAAGAATCTGGAGGCGGATTGATGGGTTGATCTTGTTGACCTGTTTCCAGGTAGAGTAGGGTATCCCGTCTGGGCCCGGGGCTGAGGTCGGGGAGCACTGGGAGAGAGCCAAAGCTATCTCGTCTGCCGTTAGGGGGGGTGCTGACTTCTGCGGCCGAAGCCTAGGCGGTGGGGAGAAGGGTTCTTTAGGGGGGAAGAAGTGGTCCAAAAGGACGTTGTTCATCTGTGATTGGGTCTCTGCCCGAGGGAGGCAGGGGAAACGTGGTTGGGCACGCCCGTAGGCAAACCTCTTAGCCGTCCAAAGGCTCTGGGGGGTAGCGGCCAACAGAAAGGAGGACCAGTGCATGTTCTTGGCGGCCTTGATTGCCTTAAAATACCCCGCCTTGGAGGGGCCGGCAACATCCCGCATGTGAGGGGTGTCGTGCTTCCTGGCCGCTCTAGCGGCCTTATGATATTCACGACGAAGGATTGGCACGTGGGGGGTGAACCAGCGTTTGGAGTGGTGGGAAGGTCTGGACACAGGCGTGTGTTGCTTCAGGAGGGCGACTAGGCGGTCTAGGGATTCTGACATCCATTCGTCTAGCTTTGGGGGGGTGGGGCATGACGGCGCGGCCGGGATCTTGAAACCCTTAATGATCGGGTCCAGAGCTTCCCAGTCCGTCTCTGCCCACCGCGGGCGTGGGGGTTTCTGGTTCAGGAAGGGCGCGGCGAGGGTGATCGTTATTGGAATGTGGTCGGAACCCGTTGAGGGGAGGGAGGCCTCCCAGCTCTTGACCAGGGGGAGGAGGGGGGGGTTTGCAAAGGCGAGATCTATAACCAAAGGGCAGGCTTTGCCCACCAGGGGGAACCTTGTGTACTCACGTGGGGGATTGAGGAGGGCGAAGCCGGATTCCGCCGCCGTCTCAAAGTAGGGAGTCGAGGATGAGATCTCCAGTGGTGAGAAATACCCTAGAGGGTGGAAGAGGGGGTTGTGTACGTTGAGGTCTCCCACAACTAGGAGGGGGAACCCAAGATCGCGGAAAAGAACTTCTGGTGCGAGGGAGTGAATTCTGTGGTCAATAGTATTGGTGGAGTAGGCGTTGATAACCCTAAAGGAGTGGAAGTCAGTGCCAAAAAGAGGCCCATCGGAGGAGACGTCGAGGGCGAGAACATCATCCTCCCCCTTGACCCTGGGGAGCACCGCGTAGTTGGAAAGAAAAGACATATGAACGTAGGCGGCCACACGTGGCTTCCTAACCGGGGGAAAAAAGGACTTAAAACCATTAAATAAAGGAAGGTGAGCCTTGTTGACAGGCGGATCCTGCAACAGGACTATCGAGGGGTAGGTGGTCGCTTCTTTGAACGACTCAAATAAGGAAAGACAAACATTCCAGCTCCCAAGGCAGTTATGTTAATTGATGGAAAGAAACGCAGGGGCACGGGCCGGCCCTTGACCCAGCGGAGGGGACACCGGTTGTTTAATCATTACCGGGACGAACCCGACGGGTGAAAGGGGCAGGGGAAGGGCTTGGTTCCTCTAGGGGGAGGGGACCACCGAAGCCGTGAGTAGTGCCAGGACGCATGGAGGGTCCAGCCGGGGGAGGTTGTCTAGGGGTTACTAGGTCCACCTCAGTGGAACCCTTCCCGGACGGGGGAGGAGTGGGTGCTGGGCCGCCATCGACCGCCAAATCCATGGGGTCTTGACCAGTTGGGGCGTGGACTGGACAGCCGGTTCGGGAGGGGACAGTCGGGGGAGGTCGAGCCAGACATTCCCTGAATGTGGCCGTGTGGTCATTACTGCAGTTGCAGCAATGGGGGGGCGAGGTCGGTCAACAGGATGGGACTGGCTTATTGTTCCCACTCCTGGGGCAGGTGGGATTCTGACATCTGTGAGCCGCACGAGTATGCTGAAGCGCACAAATGGAGCACGTAGGGTGGGTGGCGGGGCATCGTTGATGGGCGTGTCCGTATCTCCAGCAGTTCTTACACTGGGAGGTTCTAGAGGAGGAGAAGGCAAGCTCAACCTTGCGTTTCTGCGAGAGGATGACGACCCCTGAGGTAAGGGACGAAACGTTCTGGGGGTCGACGGTGATAACCACCGAAGTGGCCTGCTTGGTTGCCCTAGAATCTCGGCTAGGGTTAAGGTACCTGGCTGAGACAATCTGGGTCGCTTTGTCGTTGAGGATTCCTTGCCGGATATATGGGAAGAGTTCCTCTTCATCTTGAGCGAGGAAACGTAGTGGAAGGCCGTGAATGGCTAGTTGAACAGCTGTAGGGGCGAGGACGAGGGTGCACCACAGGTTTTCACCTACCGGGAAGGACTGGTTGAGGGCCCTGGTGAGGGAGGCGAAGTAAGGGGCGTACGACGCGGCGGGGGTGGCCTTGTCGGTGACGGTTAGGGAGACGGAGCCTCGAGGGTTCACAGTAGCAGAGAAACCCAAGGGGAGGAGGCAATTCGACTCGCGGAGGACCCGAGCAGCGAGATTGGGGAAGGTAGCGGCAATTGTGAGGGCGTCTGGGTGAGGGGAAGGGGACTGGCGAGGAGCAAAGAAGCGTCGTTGGGCACCTGGAAGGGAGGGAGGCCCCTTTTTAACAGGAGGGGCCGCCGCACTCGCAACAAGTTGGGGGGCAGGGGTCTTCCCAGCTTGGCTTTTGCCCTTGCCGCCCGAGCCTGAACCGGAGGCAGCTTGCGCGTAAGAGGGGGAGGGGTGGACGTCAGGGTGGAGGTGGCCTGGGGTGAAGGAGTCAAGGTCGTACCTTCCCTTCCGGAATTCCCCGGCTTCGTATGAGTTGGCGTAGAGCCTGGCGTACTTCTCGTGGTCACTGAACGCCTTGCCAAGTCTCGTATTGTAGAATGGTATGAGGTATTTAGGGTCGTCAGCCGCGGCTGAGGGAGGTGTGGGTGGTGCACGGGCCCTTCCTTTGCCCTTCTTCGACTGGGCGGGGCCGGCATTTGAATGGGGTTGGGGTGTCTGCTGTTGGGGGGGGGCTAGTGCCGGAGGGGCAGGGATCGGGGCTGACACTTGATGTGACAGGTCACGTATGGATCCCTGGAGAGCGGCGATCCCCGGAGTGGTTTGTTGTTCTTGGACGTGGGGGAGGTTCGCGAGTTCGGAGGAGATGTCATGGAGCTCCTCCCGGAGGTTCGCGTTTTCCTCGGAGCTGGTTGCGACCGCCTGAGTTACCCCGCTCAGCTCATGTGAGACGGTCACCAGGCCCGGGACAAGCTGGGAGAGGAGAACCATCGTGATGGTCTCAATGGGGAGGGTGCCAGCCTGCACGTCTGGGCTGAGGTGCGGGAAGTCTTGGTTGCTGAGCCGGAGGGCACTCCTTGCCTGGGCAAGCTGCCTCATCATGAACTCGATGGGGTGATCGGTCGAGGGTGTCCCTGAACGCGACGGGAGGGGGGAATTGAGGGCCGAGAGTCTACCAAAGGCCTCGTTCCCTGGGGGTAGATTATGGGGGTTCGCCATCGCTGCGAGCAGGCGAGGAACGATGGACGAGGACTTTCATGCGGACGCAAAGCGGGGTAAGGTTGTGATTGTATGCGAAATGTAGGGGGGGTGAAGAAGTTTGCGAGAAGCGTGTTCTATCCCTTGGTCGTTTTTTTTTTTTTTTTTTTTTTTTTTATAAATATTTAATATTTTTTTTTTTAAAAAAAAAAAAAGAAGAGAATCCTAATAATT
>Ga0307509_10009768_pt1 | contig 11898 bp, 11 predicted proteins | sample 10_EM_MG_FD_202245 | JGI IMG/M metagenome (GOLD analysis project Ga0307509, IMG submission 202245) | Populus trichocarpa ectomycorrhiza microbial communities from riparian zone in the Pacific Northwest, United States - 10_EM | ecosystem: Host-associated > Plants > Roots > Unclassified | place... | reverse complement strand
TTTCCTCCGAGATTCGCGGCTTCCATCTTTCTCCTCGTTTCCTCCATTTCCTTTGCCTTCTTCTCCAACTGTATCAGGGCAGCCTCATCACGATCACGTATGACCCCTTTCACACCAGTCCTGCCTGGACCCATCCCAATAGATTGCTGTAGTTGAGTCTCTAGTTCCTCCTTTGCTTTGAGGGCCTCGCGCCGTTCTATGTCAGAGTCATAGTCAAGACCCTTTTCGTTGAACTCCTTGCGCCTTTGGGCGATGTACTCATCGTCATGCCAGCCTGGGTCGTCGTGCTCTGCATCGATTGATCGTGAGGGGGAGGACGAACGAGAGGTGCCATTGAAGAGCTCTCCGGAGAGAACCAATGCTTCGATGTCGGCATACTGCAGTATTACAGTCAGCGCGGTTGCAATTATCGCGGAATTGGAAACTCGTACCATGAAAGATAAAGAAATACAGTAGTGAGTCCTAGATAAGTTCAAAACGGTGGGATTACTTCAAGATTACTTCTCTAAGAAGGTTCTGTACTTCGGTTGCGTCCGCTGCATATTTGCAACTCAATGGAGATATCGCGCCACGTTTGACCCTGATAAAGAAATTTCAGATGAAATTTAATGCCAGGAGTCCCAAATGACCACCAGAAACCATGGCACGACTGCATCTATCAAAATGGCCATGCCACAATCACAACTGGCTGGCATAGAAGGTTTATGATGCTACATCTTAATCGCATATCTGTGAAAGGGAGGAAACAAACACTCAGATATTTGTCCCATATAACCATATCGGGATACTTGAAAGAATAAATCTAAATTTATGAGTTTATAAATGTAATACTAGACATGATCAGTATGTAGATAAAGCAATCCTTCAGCATTGCTCGTCTGCCTCTTTGGTACGTTCAAGTAATGTTCTGCATCCAAGGCACATTGTTCTTCAGGTGGCTATTTAAGTATTCCTTTAAACACTAGAACCATAAAATAACATACCATTGCGATCCATCCATCAGCCTCCCCCTGTTCCTGGTCGATAGCCTCAAAGTGAATAATTGTTCTCGGATGGAAAGGGTGAAGCAGACACCAAAGAACAACGGCCAAAGCAGCCAGATTGATTATCGTCATCGGAAATAAAAAGCCTATGTTGGCACCTGTCACGAACCAACCGCGTACTTCGTAACTCAATGACCTGATCACTGTGCGAGTACAAGAGGAAGGGGGATTGGGGACCGTTGAGTATATTAATTGAAGGTAGGTGGCCTGCGGGACAACAATGAGGAGATGGATGAAGTGGAAACTATCGACAGGACAAACCTCGTACTCAAGAATGCTTTGGATCATCTGTTCAAACAACCGCAAATATCGAGGGGATGATTGCTGTGGCGGTAGCCCAAAGGACTTGACTGCAAAGGTAATGACCGACTCGGGGACTAGATTGGCTTGGAAATTCTGAGCCTCAGCTATGATACCCCCTAGCGCTACCAACGCATCGTTGATGGTCGTGGAAACCGCAATCGGAGAGGATACAATCGGTTCATATGTGGAAAAAAGGCGTGTGGTAGACTTGTACATCACCGGAAATATGGCACTTTGCGGGGATACAGTGCAAGTGATATTCCTGATTGGGGGGTCGTAAAAGTGACGTCCGGCATTGTATTCCAGCGCCACACTCGAGTTAGGAACCAGTGCCCGAACTGCGACATGACGTGTTGGTTCATAACTACAGCTGACGTTGACGGCGAGACCGAGGGTGTAGTTGTATGAGGTCATCCCTCTTTTTATTTCCGGATCTGAGAGGGGAGATGGCGTGAGCGTATCGAATACAGGGACGCCGTTGGGACCAATAGGCAAGATGCCTCGGATAGATCCTAGGAAATGTAGCCCATCATCCGCACCGAGCTGGCTGAAGGTGAGACCTTGAAAGTTGTTTGAATGTAACTCAAGAATCTGCGATACGGAATTTAGTTAATAGGGTCAATCTTCGGTGATGTAAGTTTCCAACTAACGCTACCGCGACCGGCCTCTAGGACATCGACCATCTGGTTCGCTCCAAGACAGCTGGTGTATTCCATACCGTTATAAGACTAATAGCGAGATTTGGTCGGCGAGGTATTTCATGGTATTGTGTGTATGAAGTTGACTCACCTGCCAGTCGCAATTGTTGGATCGAGGATGCGCATTAAACCAGGCAAGGCAGTCAGTATCATTTGATGAGAAGTTGAGCTCTGTTCCGGTGAGAATTGTTGTTCGATTGAACGGGGCTGGAGTGATAAGACTCGTGGTGCTTGATGTCGATACGACAAAGGTGAGGATACAAACGACTACCAAGGATGCGAACCTCCACGTCGTTTCAGCACTCAGAGACTTGACATCTTGCCAGCCCATCCAGGGCCAAGTCTGATGCCTGATACCTGAGAGCAGTGTGAGGTGAAAGGCCCGAGTCGACTGACCATACACCCATTCCTGGGCAAAACGAATGATCGCAGAGGAAAAGAGGGTGGTGACGATTATGGAGATGATGTTGGCGATGAGTGTGAATAAGAAGGCGGTGATATGTGGGTATTCCTTTACAAACTCGGCGTCACGGTTATTCATCTGTATACCTTTCTTGACCCAAACCACGCCAAATAATATCCAAGGCCAAATTAGCATGATGGAGATGCCAACAAGCAGCCAAATGTCGTAGATGGGTCCCGGACCTGGGGTGTGTGCCACTTCGGGGGTGGGCGGCACTTCGAGGGCTGGGTTCTTGTCCCAAGAAGGGGGGCGAGGAGGAGCCGGCTGAGGACGCGGCGTTAATGTGTGGGTAGGTAAGGTGGTAATCAGACCGAGACCGGGAATGGGTTGAATATCCCTCATGTTCGAGAATGATTCGCAGGATGCTGAGAATGTGCTGCCATGGGTGTGGCCGGATAGATGCTCTACGTTGAGTGGCAGTGCTTGTTAGGTCTGAGAATTAGTTGTTATAGTGAGCATACCTTTTGTTGGAGTATGATGCGCTGCATGAGGCGGCTGCAAAAGGCATGGCCTTGACCTTACTAGGGCAGTCGACGGAGGTTCTGTGGGTTGGGTTTCATCTGGAACGTAGGACAGCTGGTCTACGTTGGCCAATGGAAGCCGGATTTGTTCCGAATTTTCGTAGTCGAGGATCTGTCGCACGACATTCCGACAGAGCATATCGTCATCCTGCTTTTGGCTAGGTGGTGTGTCTGATAAAGGAATACAAAAATCAAGGATTCGAAAATAATGAAAACGTGAAGGCGTACTCTGTATGAGGGCGTTGTAGGCGGGGGTATCCTTGTGGTCAGGCTCATACAACGTGGAAAGGTCGGGCACAGAATTGACGTTGCTGGTCACAGGTAGCTCGTTTGCATGATCACCGTATACGGTAACAATACCTTCCAATTATGAGCATGGGATAAATTTCGTTACAGAAAGATTGACCCACCATCTTCTTCCCATATCTTACCCGAAGATAAAAGTCGAGAGCATAGTATCTCTGGGTTGGGAAGTACAGTGTCCGCCTGTTCAGAACTGAGTTCACCATTTATATTCCGATGAAAAACTTTTTTTTTAAGAACCTTCGTTAAGACTGACGCCCAGTCCGCGTCGTCCGTAATAGCTATTTGTGCTTTTGAAAACTGGCCAATGGGAATCAAGAATGATCCTGATATGACCAAAAAAAATCCACCTTTTTCAGCAATAGATTATTTATCTGATTTGACGGATGTTGGACGACCTGGGACAGATCAAACTCTAAGGTATCATAAAAGTGATTGAAACAGGACGTACAGACAACCCAAATTGTGCAGCTTGAAAATTTACATTTCCCAGACCTGGATGTGAATCTTCGGAATCTGAACTCGATTGGCCTCCTGAATGACCTGAAGGAGGCTGTTGGTTTGGCGGATGCCCAGAGCCATTAGTGGAGTGATCACTTGAGCGTATTGTGTGGATAGTCAAATCGTCCCAAGTCTCGCCGTTCAGGTTGAAATTTAGCGTGCGGACAAAAACCGTCTGATTTTTTAGCTTGGATTCAGTGGCAGATTCGTTGGACTGCCTCAGATCATCCATCTCTTCCTCGTGTGGTCCTACTCTCCCACTTCCACCGCCCACAAAATTCCAGGTGTATGTTCGGGAAGCAGCTTGATCGGAATCGTTGGTCTTGAACTCAAGGCGGACCTGTTCTTCGACACTGCTGGCAAGAGTGGCAATTCCCCAAGAAGCCACTTTATCAAAGCCAATGACAAGGCGTATGTCTCCATTTTTAACCTCCCGTCCGCGCTCCTCCTTGATATAAGTGGACCAAGACTCCGCGTTCTTTGCGATGTATTTCTTCACCAATTTATGGTTCAACAGATCTTCTGTAGTCGCTCCATCAGGCATAATCAAAATTGCACCCTCGCTTGCAAATGTTTCAAAAACAAGGCCACTATGATCCCGAAAAACACATTAGCAAACTACTCAGGGTGATTACAAATTTCCTCTTACGATGAGTCTACACCACTGATGTTCCGGAGAGATGAACTCGCAAGGTGATGTCCTCGTCCATAGACAATCGTTTTTTCGAGATCCCTTTTGACCTGCGCAAAGTCAAGAGGTTCGAAATCATCAGGTACTCTTCCCTCGTTCACAGGGTGATCAGCTGGAAGAAAGATGTTGAATAGAAAGCTGAATCCTTCAGAACGGTAGATAATTCCGACATCGCCGAGCCTAATTCCATTCCTCCGATACTCCTTTGGAAGCATCATGTTTGGTCCAGGAATCCACATGGGAGACCCTCTTCCGACAAGGAGAAGCTGACCATAGTAGATATCAAAATCTTTTCTCGGGGTACACTGACTATCGGCTTTGGCCTTTCCCTTTGATGCTGTAAAGCAAACTTAGAAGCTGAAGCATTTCATGACACTGGTCGACTGACGTGCCGACTGAGTCTCTGTGTCATCATTTTTAACGTCCTCCATGTCCTACGTTTGTAAATCTGAGTCCAGCAACAATTAGATCATACAAACGCAACGAACTGGCACTTCGAGCGAGTTGTTGTCCATTTCCTCTAGTTTGACGGGTTGACTTTCGGCAGCGACTCCTAGAAATGGATTGAAAAGGACCTTGGAATAAGATTGCAGGAGACACACCACCACCGTATACTTGGACCACTGCCTGTGGTGAATTTAGGAACAGGCCTCCTAAGATATTTAATTCCTTCACATTTTCTGCAGTCGTCAAGGGCTGGGTCGAGCTGAATAAAGTGATAAGTCATTCAACCGATTGAACAAAACAACGGAGTACTTGTGATGGGTATTTTTCACCGTCCTTGGTTCAGGAGAACTCGGCGGCAAGGCTTGCGCAGATGAATTGGCCCTATTTTGGGGAAGTGGTTTGTAACGTCGGTTGGAGTTCAGATGAATTGGAATTCTAGATGTTGTACTGCGTGAAGATCTACATTAGCACGGAAAACCCAAGCAACAATACCGTGATTTGGAATGCGAAGATGTTCTGGAAACACCACGTGGCAGCCTAACGACCTGGGGACCTTTCTCATCGCTACAAAGAGACAAAATAATTGGATGGAGTCCATGATTTGAGCACCCAGCCATACCTATTGGCATTCCCCTTATCAACAGCTTGTGGAGGACGCGGAAGTTGGGTCTTTGGGACTTTGGAACGTTTCCCTTCACTACTACGAGACATCTTCAAGCGTTTGGGTTGCCTGTTTATTGGAAGCCATCCTTATTATACAAAACGATTGTATAGTGTGCTGTGCAGGTGTAAAAGGTATGCACTACTAATATATCTACAATCCGGATTCCGAACAATTCAGACAACGCTTCTCCCTCGATGGCCAATACGAGTGCCCCTGCGGCGAACCAACTGAGACGAGAGAACACATCCTTCGCGACTGCCCCCGGTATGACCACTTCAGACACCGGCTTGAGAAAGCCTCCCCCGCAATCTCCCTCCCGACAATCCTTGGTTCCAAAGAGGGAATCGCGGCACTCTCAGACTTCATCCAGGCATCTGGCGCATTCTCCCGCCCTGGTGCAGGCATTTCGGCCACCCCTCCAACCTACGATGACGAGCCTATCCCCCCTCTAGACGACGACCTAAGCTCAGACCCTGGTGACTGAACCCACCCTTCTGACTCAGGCCCTCCGATCCACTGTTGCTGCCCCCTTCGATTCGTTTGTGCTTATCCTTATTCTTATTTTGTTTATATTTGCTGCGTATTGCACCCATAAAGCCTTATCTTTCACTCTTTTCTGATCTACAAGCTGTACCATACTTGTCATTCCTGGCTTTATACCAGGCTTCTGTCCCATATTTGTTTTAGTCCGGTGGCTTTATGCTGCCTGTGCGTCTTAGTACTTAGTCTACTTGTGGCACGTTAATCTACTGAATTTAAATAAAATAAAATAAAAATGTCTTGCCACAATTTGCAAGGTAAAAATCCGAAAATGGCAAGTTGCCATTTTGGTCTGGGTAGTTTGAGCTGTTTCACATCGGAATGGGCGCGGACAGCCACAGAGTGTTGAACTGTATAAGTACTACAATATTGTGTCTAAATGACCACTCTATATTAGCATACCAGTACCATAATGCATTTGGAATGCCATAAAATGTTGTTTTGGCGGGGGTCCAATTTATTTTTTCAGGAGCTGAGGCTGAACTAACTAACTGGGTACCGGTCTGGGATTTCGATCCCGGTGCCCCCTTGGTTACAGGAAACAAAAAAAAAATAAAGTTCTTGAGGTGCAAAGAAATAACAGTGCTTAAGGAGGAGAAAGTATGTTAAAGAAAACCAAAAAATTAAAGTTCTTAAGGTGCAAAGAAATAACAGTGCTTAAGAAGAAAAAAGTATGAAAATAAATTAAAGTTTTTAAGATGTAAAGAAACCACAGTGCTTAAGAAAGAAATAGATATCCAAAAGGATCTAAAGGTTAAAAGGTAAACAGGTTGAAAAGGAGTAAAGGAGTTCAAAGAATGAAAAAGTTTCCAAAGGAACAAAGTTATTAAAAGTTACTATTTTTCTTTATATTCTTAATTGTTCTTTTTTATACTTATATTCTCTTTTTCATCTCCAGTAACTTTTATCTGAAAAGAAAAAGGAAGAAAAGGCAAAAAAAGGTCAAAAGATGAAATAAGGCAGAATAAGGAAATGCCCACTTTCCTGATGGAGCTTTCGAGGGCGACGCAACTTGGCTCTCAGCTTGGATGATTCTGTCCTGTTGCGGCTGCGCTGCTGTGTTGGTAACAGTTGCTGTCTTGTTCATACTTGCCTTGTCAAATGTTTACTGGGTGACTTCCCATAATGCTATCTTGAATATCCATTTCTAAAATGCCACCATCAGCTGTCATAAGCTGAGCTGCCGAGTCCGAATCTGTTGTTATTGTCAACCGTGTGAGTTTTTGGATCACTCCAAATCTTAAATCTGGGAAGGGGGTTGGGAGGGTCTCTCCAATCCTCAAACACCCGATTAAGCCATGCTGTACTGATGGCGTTGCCTTTATTGCTTGTATCCCCTTCCACGACTCCCCCTTGGCGTTCCTGGGAGACCCATTGCTCAATGCCTGTGACACTCCTGTCCCCTCCCTAGGGCATCGAAGATCGTCCAATAGTATTAGTTCTACACAGGTGCTCCTTGTCTTTTTTTCAGATTTTTTATGATGACAGATGGTGTGGAAATTACATGTTTTCTGATGCTCTCTTGCAATACTTGAAGGAAAATGCACACAAAAAATATATAATTAGTGCTTGTAAGTTAGGTTACATAACTGGAAATTAACCGGGACTGGACCGGACCATAACCGCAAATAACCGCAAATAATCCTAACTGATGCTAACCGTAACTGCGGTCCGGTTAGCAGTTAGCGCCTATCTCAAAATTTCCATAACCGATCATGACCGGTTATAACCGGTCTTGACAACTTTCTTTTTTGGATCTAATATATATTATATATTATGTATTGCATACAGTATCATTTATAATAATAATGTATATGAGGCCAATACATATAAGATTTTTCATGCAAAAAACCCGCCATTCATCAATCTATGAACTGCGACTAAATTTCATATGACATTTTCAGTTAAAAAAATGTAAGATTTTTGTGCAAAAAACCCGCCATTCATTAATCAATGATCTGCGGATAAATTTCATATAATATTTTCCATAACAAATGTAAAATTTTCATGAAAAAATACCGCCATTCACTAATCAATGAATGGCGACTAAATTTCATATACCATTTTCTGTAGCATAATGAGTTAGCCTTGAAAAAATAATACTGCCATTCATCCAGTACTCAGAGTAACCGGTCATGACCAGTCACTAACCAGTTGTAACTCTGACCGGTTAAAACCAGTTACATAACCGATCATAACCGGCCATAACCGATTGTAACCGGTTAGCATCGGTTCGGTCCGGTTATTTTGGAATTTCAGATTTATCCTAACCGGTCATGGTTACGGTTAGAGCCAAAAATGGCAATTAACCGGACCTAACCGGACTTTCAAGCACTATATATAATGCTCTGGTCAATGTACTTAATGCTACCATATATCAGTCTTGTCCCCATTGCACTCTATAAATCTGTGAATGGGGAGGGAAGGAGGCTGCCGGAGATGGCACTCTCAAAATAGAATGGTGTAATTTGTTGTGCTTTGTTGAATTGCGGTTTGGAAAAACTTTAAACAAGTCACATTTTAAGCTCCGAAAAAGGCGTTGTCACGCACATAGTTCGATTTCACAAAAGATAGGGTCAAATGGCCTGAACTATGTTCATAAATAAATATTGTATGCATGAATTTTACATATATGATACCTATGCTTTTACCTACCTATGCTTTTATTACCAACTACTAGTTATTGTTTGTAGGATATTCAGATATTTTTCTCTGAATTTTCCCCATTTTTACACATATTATATGGATATTCTAAGCGATTCTTAGCATCAAGCGGCATTTCTTTAATGTTCACAAGGCATGGCCTCGCTTCGCTCCGGCAACAATTTTTTTAACATCGGTAATCAATTCAATCAAGTAATTCTAAGTAAGTGACATTCGGCGCATTTCTTTCCTGTCATGGGAGTAAGACCATCCCATGTTGTCGATTTCGAATTCGGGATAGTGCGGTGTAGAGTTCAAGTTGTCCATGAGAGAAGACTGGTTTTGTTAAGTCAGCTCCCATGCGGTCGAGGGTGAGTCCTTGACAACTGTTGAACGTTGTCGCATATGCCGCTGTGAGTGGGAACTGCCAGTGTCGTTGCATTAGCGTATGGCCAGATCCAAGTTGCGATGTGAATGTGATGCGAGGTGAGAAGATATCTTCACCGATTCCATTGTCGTTGAGACGCAGGACACGTACGGTGATTAAACGGGTCCCGATGTCAGTTACGACAACTCTTGCGTTCTTGACTAATCCACGGTTGATAGAAAGGGGCGTTTCCTGTTGTAGTCAAGTATTGATACGGGGGTATGATATTGGTCTCGTTGGATTCCCAGATAGTAGTATCGGCTGCAAAGTATGTTCGACCTAGAGACTAATTTGTTGTTGTAGCAGTCAATTTGGTCATTTGTGGGTGGTAGAATTGATCGGGTGAGGCATTGCATAGGGTCAAGCAGGACCTCCTGAGGAAATACGAAATCTATGAGCTCTTCGGGAGAGTGGGCATGTGGCAGAACATTTAGATTAATGGTTGATTCCGTGCCGCCACCTATGAGACTATGTCATTGATGAAGTCGGCAAATTCTGGGTCTTCGGTGTTTCAGATAAGTTGTGGGAGAGAGGAGACAATTTGATAGACGCGTCAATCATGTCCTTTTTGGAGCCCTTTTGGATGACGGGGCACGTTTGTCTGAAGTCTCCGAGCAGAACGACAATTATTCACCATGGGAGCGGCGAACCTCATTCCAAGTGCCAGTGATGACTGGAGCATTTTGGATCATAAGTTTGCACGCGACTGTCATTGTTCTGAATCGATGAAGATATCATCTCATTGTTTTCTGTCACGGAAATCTTGGAGTCTGTCGGTATTAGGTAACGGACGTCAGAGCAAGGTGGGAGAGGTACTGACTTTGAATGTGGAGTGCGTGCCTTATTATATCCTGGTGGACGAACCTGCACTTGCTGATGTTCAAGTTGCTGTCTGTAGAATAATGCAAGATGATGCACGAACGGCATCACAAAGTGTATTGATGACCGTTGTCTTTCCTGTTCCCGCTTTTCCACTTTTCCATTCCATGAGTAAAGGGGAGTGCTCATTGGCTTTGGATTGCATCCAAGCCAGAAAGGAAGCAGTGACGTCTCAGGTCTGGGAGCGCAAATCTATTGGCAAGGCCAAACAAAGGCATGACACACAAGAGAAAATGGAATGCCACGTTCGGGGACGATGCCAAATAAGGGCCAACACTTCACGACACAATATCTCACCATTGAAACTGCATCTATTGTTGGATTCTGAGTTTGTGCGAGCTTGGCGTGATGAACGCCACTTCCGGTATTGCTTCTATTTGGTAGTTTATCTGGTATATAGAAGTATATAAAGGTAGCTACATAGGTACTATACCTCACTCGTTTGTACCCATCCCAATACGGATGTTTCCCTCTCGTCGTAGAATTTCCACACAAACAAGTTGTCGCCCGGTGGGGCTATTAATAATACACTGACTGTCGACATGTTTTCGTCATAATGATCGCATCGTCGCTGTGCAACATTCTCACTGTTTCGCCGCACATTGTTTTTCCTTCGCCGTTTTCATCGTCGTTCTTGGAAGTCCTCAAGCAGTCGAGGCAGCGCACTGGTCGCCCTGGTCGTCGGGCACCCTTGATCGAAGTCGCCTATTTTTGGCGCGCGCTTATATTTGGTCGCCGTCGTTTTTGGCAGTCAGAAGCCCTCAGTCGAGGCATCTCGTGGTTACGTTGCATCGTCTCACACACGTCGGTATGGGCTCGAGATAGAAAGTCTCCCAGTGCAAGGAAGTCTCCAGGTTGGAGCACGGAAGTCGGGCCAGGTTGGCTCGCACGGAAGACGTCAGGTCGGCGCATGGAAGTCACCAGGTTGGTGCAAGGAAGTCGGTCGTCTGCAGGCGCACGCACGGAAGTCATCGGGAGCATTGGAAGTCGCTAGGTTGGCACAAGGATATTCCGGGAAGTCGGGGGCTGCAGCTCCACATATGTTAGCAGTTTGAGGGGGTAGATTGAACAATGAAGGTTGGGGGCATTGGTAGCCCTAGGTTTTGTGTTTGAGGGGGTATCTATTTTATTTTTTGATTTGTTTTTGTTATTCCGCCTGCGCTCGAGGGGGTATGTTGGATTCTGAGTTTGTGCGAGCTTGGCGTGATGAACGCCACTTCCGGTATTGCTTCTATTCGGTAGTTTATCTGGTATATAGAAGTATATAAAGGTAGCAACATAGGTACTATACCTCACTCGTTTGTACCCATCCCAATACGAATGTTTCCCTCTCGTCGTAGAATTTCCACATCTATTCTACATGAGTAAGAATGGCACTACATCGTAAGAGGGTGAGTGAAAAGAACAGGGAGAGAGAGGCCGAACTGACCAGAGGCAGGACAAGCAAACATGAATACACATTCACACAAGATATGCTTAAGAGTATAGGTATAGATTAAGCATGACCCTGGGAATCCTGATAAGAGGAACAGATTAGATAAGACAATGTGACCCAAAAATCACAAGATCCATGTGGCTGTGTTCAAATTCCCATAGGCTGTTATTTATAGAACATTCTAGAACAAATTAGCATTTCTTGCTTACAAACCCGCTACTAGGGTCAGGCTTACCAATCCTAGGCTTTGTAATCTACATTCTGGATGTGTAATACGCTTACTAAGAGATTACTGGGGTTAGCTTACCAATCCTGGGCTTAGTAATGTACTTTCCGGACC
>Ga0307509_10009767_pt1 | contig 11899 bp, 12 predicted proteins | sample 10_EM_MG_FD_202245 | JGI IMG/M metagenome (GOLD analysis project Ga0307509, IMG submission 202245) | Populus trichocarpa ectomycorrhiza microbial communities from riparian zone in the Pacific Northwest, United States - 10_EM | ecosystem: Host-associated > Plants > Roots > Unclassified | place... | reverse complement strand
GTGGGCATGTCGGTCGGCCACTGATATGCTACCGATAGGAAAGAGTTTTCGCTCATGCAGATGTAGTTGGAGAGACATCACCGGAAGCACTTCCTATTTGTGGAGATAGTTAATATCCGAGCGGTCTGACTGCCTCCGAGTGTTAACTCACTGTAGGCGGGTGAGTTGGACAGCCCTGAGCAGAGCCGGGTGCTCTCGAAAGGTCAGAATGGGTGACGGGTGTCCTTTGGCTTTACATTATTCTACTTAACTAAAGCGAGAGACACCCTATTCTGATAACCAATGATCCTCGAGAGAACTTATTGAGTGAAGATTTCAGGCTTAACGATATTAAGTTTTACCGCATGATTCTACTTTGAATTATATTTATCTTTGTTTTCATTCTTACTTCTACTTTGAGTCTTCGGTGTGGTCGCAATCTTAGGATCCGTCTTCATATAGAGTGCCCCCCTTACAGGGGAGCATCTTGGACCCGCACCGGCGTACCAGGGATGAAAATTGGGAGAGCCTGTTGGATTTGCCCAGGATTATTTGCTGCCAGTTGAGAATTGTTCAGCAGGTGGAGATTCGCGGGGCCGGGATTGTTCTGGGCTTGGGGCACCGCCGGACCATGTTGGACCCCCACCGGCGTATCAGGAATAAACATTGCGAGAGCCTGTTGGATTTGCAGAGGATTATTCGCAGGAACTTGAGGATTGTTCTGAGGTTGGAGATTCGCGGTGCTCACATTGTTCTGGGCTTGGGGCATCGCCGGAGCATCCTGGACCCTGACCGGTGTACCAGGAATAAACACTGGATGAGCCTGTTGGATTTGCGTAGGATTAGGGGCTGTAGGGTGAGGAATGAGCTGAGTGTGGGGAATCACTGAGGGTGGAGGATTGTTCTGAGCTTGGTGATTTGCCGGAGCATGTTGGACCCGCACCGGCGTACCAGGAATAAACACTGGGAGAGCCTGTTGGATTAGCGCAGGAATATGCGCTAGAGGGTGAGGAATGAGCTAAGCTTGGGGAATCGCCGGGGGTGGAGGATTTTTCTGAGCTTGGGAATTTGCTGGGGGAGCAGATGCGTTTTGGGCTGGCCCTGCAGCATTTTGGACAACTGGGCCACCGTTCGGTGCAGCTGTTGCAATACGCCACTGACACTGAGCTGGAGCGTTGAGCGCTAGTAGCACCGGGTTCACAATAACTTTCCCAAGGGGGACACGCGGGCCGGGAGGCACTTTCTTAGTTTTCTTAATGGTATAAGCCAACTTCTTCCCATAGTCCGTAACCTGTGGAAGAACTGCCTCGTCAATCTCCTGCATACTAGGCATGTTATTGACTGCTAACGCCGTGGCGAGTTTATCGCAGGCAGGTTTCAATCTCCTCATTCCTCCCACGATTTGCTGGAATTCGGCGTCTGGGAACTGACTATTATCTGTAATATAGCCCTTGGCTAACATCTGATCTTTCACAGCGTCCAGCCACATAAGATATTCAGCGGGGGGGTGACCTATGGCATGAGGGGGGACGCCCAATATTAACTTATGATTGCTAATCTTACGATGATCCATGCGTCGAGCTGAATACTCCCCAACGAGAGTATTACCTGGAAGGTGAAACCTCTGCCCTGGGGGCGGCGGCCGCTGCGCTACTCCAGCAGGCATGAGGGCGTACTCTACATTGTTGATATTCTGCGCCATTGCGGTGGATTCTTGGTGTATATAGATGGTAGTATTTGGGGATGCTAGTGATGTGATAACGTTGGCTGTTGTGGATGTTCTGAGTGTGAGATGAATCTTGGTATGAAGCCCCTCTAGTATGGTGATTGGTTCACTTGATATATAAAACCCTACCAGATCCCCTAGGTTCTTTGAAAGAATCATGAATTCTTTTCATGATGTAGAGAAACTCAAATATGACCCTCTATGGCAGGACTACCATTTTCTGATTCAACTTGAATAAATGAAACATGAAACACATTCGGGCAGGAACATAATATTTGCCGCCTGAGATTTTGAAGGAAACCATAGCTAATACCACGTGATGCCTACGCTAAACTCTGTCAACGACTGGGTCGTGATTATCGCATGCTGGCCCCTTGGGTCTACAAGCGATCCTTACGCCTTCAAGGGGTCAACACTTGACATAGCCGTAAACTCGAATCTTCACAGAGCCCATGGGATCAACTGAGTAAAGTCCAACCATGCTTAGCAAATGTCCATTCTGCCGCCGAAAATACACCTGGTCTGGTTCATATAAGAAGCACCTGCGAAGTGCCTACAGGGGTCTGGACATTGTCCTCGCATCCACCGTACAATATATCAATATGGAATCAAGTGTATCGCACAACCCAGATACGAGCGAGCGCCAGGATTCCAACTGTTAATCCGATCCGGGCCCTCCTGGCTCGTATTCTAACGAATTTGTTCGCGACATTGCATATGAGTCTGATGCTGAAGTACTCGATGACGCTACGTCTCCCTCTGCCAGCAAACAGATTCCTTATGAAGGTGGCGGAGAAGCCACGGGAGACGTCCACGGGTTTGAGCATGAATACAGCAACCTGTTCGAGGACCTATGGGCACCATTCAATAGCACGCAAGGTTTCAAACTAGCATCCTGGTTCATTGAGGGAAAAGTATCCAAATCAAGAATAAATCAATACTTCTCGAGTGGCCTACAAGATGCAGAATCAGTTGGGTAGAGCTCCATACACACGCTGGAGAACCACCTCCAGTTACTGGACCCGTACAGTCAATATCTGCAATGGTTCGAAAAACAGGTCGAGTATTGCCAAAGAACTTTGCCATTTTTCTACCGCAAAGTACTAGATTGTGTTAGATATCTCATTCGCCAGATCGCATACCGAGACGACTTGGTATATGCCCCACGGCATGAATATGACTCCACCGGGCAGAGAATATATGCAGAAATGCATACGGCTGATTGGTGGTGGGACCTGCAAGTAGAGCATCCGAGTCCCACACTCTTTTGGAAGACCTTGGCTGATGGATGATAGGAGAGACTTCCACCAGGTGCTACCATTGTTCCAATAATTGTGATGTCAGATGAGACTAATCTCACAAACATCTCGAGTGATAAGAAATCGTAGCCCGTGTATATTACGATGGGAAATCTTTCATTGGTCCGGCGCAACAGCCCAGGATCAATGGCTGTTCTGCTTCTCGCCTTATTGCCTATTCCTCCCAAATTCTCAAAGTTTTTCAAAGCCGACCACTGTCAGAGGAAAATCAACGCTGACACCCTACAAGATGTATTCGAACTCATCTTTGCGCCCCTACCAGAAGTGGCGCATGCTGCCATCACCATTGACTGCGCCGACGGCAAGGTTCGACAGTGCTTTCCAATTCTCTCTGCATGGATCGCGGACCATATAGAAAACGTGGCACTACACGGGTCAAAGACAAACGCCTGTTCTAAATGCGAGGTGCCTACCCACGAATTAGGAACCAATGCCAAAAACTATTGATCCAGAGATTACGCAAGATACCAACGCTACAAACCCGAAAATGCGAACTCAGGCTCCGAGTCCAATAACGACCATGTCATGAGTGACAATCTTGGTATCGGCCAAAATATGTTTCACAGACTGGACCGGATTTCCGCGTCTGATCTGTACAAACCAGACATGCTCCATATAATTTATCTCGGGCTATTTAAGCATATGATGAACTGGATCGAAGGGTCTTTGAAGAAACACGGGCACTTGCAGCCTTTCGAGAAAGTTTTGAAGGCATTACCGCCATACCCGGGATTCTTGGTTCCCAAAAAAGCCTACCGCGAGGTTACGCAGTGGCAAGGGAAAGAGATGAGGAATCTGGGGCGCTGTATTCTGGGAGTTCTCGCCATGGCTCTTGGCCAGCCAGGAGGTGCGCAAGCAATTCCTTTCAAACGTGCTCTCGGATGCGTCAGGGCACTTATCGACTTCAATATGATGGCACAATACCGATGCCACACGCCTGACACCATAGCATATATGGAAGATTATTTGGACCGGTTTCATAGGATGAATGATATCTTCTTGGAGTTTCAAGTGACTAAACGCACACAGGCCAAGGTTGACAAGCAACGAAAGGAGATACGACGGCAGCGAAGCCTGACGAGGGAGGGAGCGGCGGCATCCCAGTGGCGCGCGATCTGTGATGACAATCGCGACAAAGAGAACGAACTGCGTATCGACATGATTCATGGCGAATCACATTTCAACTTCGTCAAGATGCATCTACTAAGCCCCTTTTGTGACCATATACGCCAGTTTGGCAATATTCCGATGTATTCCACAGAGATCAGAAAGCTTGCCTACAAGAGGCAAATCTAGGAAGGATGGCGACAATCGAATAAAATGATGCCGCACACCAGATCGTGCACAGCTATGGTCGTCAACATGGCATCCGGATGAGACTATTGAACTTGGAATCTCTGCAAGATCGCGGCGAGGGTCTCTCCGCCGCTGCCCTGAAGCATTTAGATGGGACAACCAACACGGTATCGCAGCCGGTCATCCGTCGAATGATCCTGAAGGGACGTCGGGACAATGTGTCCAACGTCAATGATTTTAGTAGGATCTCGGGAGTCTCACTCAATATTATATATCGTGAATTGATACGATATAGCAGGCATAACCTACCAATAGACCACCCTCTTTTGGATGACCATGCGATACTTCGATCACTGCCTGTTGAGCTACTGACGCAACTTGCAATCCCAGTTCTTGCATTCCAAGAAGCTGATGTTTACGAGATCCACCGTGCACGATCCACTGGGGCCCTACACTTGAGAAACCAGGGCACTCACAATGATTGGATTTGGGTACAAGCGGGTACGGAAGAAATGTATGGTGCGCTGAGAGGTCGGCTACCGGCAAGGCTAGTTGCCCTCTTGAAAATCAGGGACTACAGATACGACAATACGGATACTGTGCGTCAGGTCGCCAGTGTTCAGATTCTGACCCCAGTCAACTCCGGGCATCTATCGGATCAACATGGCCTTGTTACAGTGCAGATGAGGGAGGACGTACGAGGGTTTACAATAGTAGATATAGGGAGAATCCTTAGTCTGGCACATCTGATCCCGGAGGAGGACCGGCGGTGGCTTGTGAATAGCCGAATTGATTTGAGAACATTTAAAAAGGTTTATTAAGGAATCCGGATGAGAGATTCAGGAGAGTGGGGAGAGTGAGGAGAACGAGTTGGGCCAGCATGGGGACAATACAGATCATCCATCAGCCTGGGGAGCGCAAAGACCAATTGGGTGTGAGTTCCTTAGCTCGCAGAGCGCGATACGGACAATCACCCCTGGGAATACCCAGAATTCCAGCCGGAGGATTAGTTACCCCGGACAGAGAACGTCTGGTCAAGTACGAGTTAGCCAAAACGGTTTTACATCTTCCATTCCTTCTCATTCGCCTACAGACTTGAATCCACTTGCGATGCCGGTGATAACCCCAAGTCACCCAGATCCAACGGTGCAGGAATTGGATAGCGGAGAACAGCAAGCGCGCAATAGGTGAAATATGGCAACCGGGCTTGAGCATACCATTCTGGCCAGATCCCGTGACCTGATGTGGGACTGGGCGATGTTCGTCAATCCGTTTCCGGACCCAATTACCCTAACCGAAGAGGTCCGCACATGTTGGAGCGATGCCCCGACCAAATTACACTTTCCCAACTTTGCTAATGCTTCCTCGCCCTCAAATGACCTGGTAAGTTACCCTTAATTGATAACCAACATCCTATCCTAGACTAAATGCAGTGGCTGAGGGTCACTGATTTGCAGATCCGGGCAAAGCACAGCGGATGCAGATCTCAGTATCTGCATACAGCAAAAAAGGCACTTACAGAACTCTATAAGCTTAATATTGATGATCCTACAGCCTGCGCACGAAGAGTGGAATACCTACTGGCGGTAGATAGGTTCTTTTGCCCGCCGGGCAGCTATGCGGTATCTTTTTGACATTTGTCAGGATTATTTCTAATCGGAGTAAGAGTAAAGGGATCTAATCCAGCAGACAGCCAATTTCTCTTAGATTGCTAGCACCCCAGATTCCAGGGGTGATATTTGCCCAATATTACTCTCGCCCGAAAAGGAAAGGCATGATGGATGAGGGTTTCCTGGATAAGATCAATGGCCCGTTTATCTATCTGACAGCCGCCATATTATGTCATTTACTGCGATGTTAGCGTACTAGCATGTGTATCGATAATGTGCCTTTCACAAGGGCCACTTCCAGGGGTAAGTAAAACAATGTGTACTGGCAGGTTTCGAAAGTGTCCGGATCCACCGACGGCCCGGGCATACTGAAACATTTGAAGACAGCAAGTACTCGAGTTGGGTGAAAGGTCAGCTAACGGATAATACCCCTGCTGGAACGTCAGACACGATCCTGGGGCAAAACGGGAAGAGTTTGGCAACATGGAATAATTCAGCGAATAAGGACGACATTGGAGGCGAGAATCGCGAAGGAGCAGAGAAAGCGGGTCGAGAGGATCGCAGGATATGACAATAATGAGGACGCATTAAGGCGGGAGTTTGGTAGCGATACAGAGCCAGATGAATTGGAGGCCGCTGGCGGCCTCGTGGATACAGGAGGAGGACATGGTCGGCACGAGCCGCGGCTAGAACAGGGGCCCAATCCAGGAGCACTGGTTGGTGCAGCACAGTTCCAAGACCATGGAGAGGTGGAATCGCATCTTGAAGAAACTGATTGAGAGGATAGGGAGAATGGTTTTATTACTACTCGCTGATCGTGTATATATATGTAATAAAATTAAATAAAATTAGGCGTGCTAAAAGGGTCAGGAATGGTCAAATAATAGTAGTGTGCGAGTTGGTTGGCAGGAAAGGCATGAGAATGAATTGCGCAGATAGTTATAAGCCACGCAAGTATTAGTAAGGCATCTAGCGGGCAATTGTAGGTTCAGAAGGCATGGGCATGTGTCGGGCAGATGGTTATAAACTGTGCAGGCTTGGGTAAGTCGTCTAGCGGGCAGCTATAGGTTGCCAGGTACGGGAATGAGTCTAGGGGGCTGTGAGAAGCCGGGGAAGACCGTGGGAGCCCGCAAGCGGACTGTAAGAGGCCGGGGAGGTGGCAAGAGGCATGGAGTAGACGAGATAGGATGTGGAGAGCTGAGGAGAGAGCCACACCAAAGGGCAAGAGAGTGGGGAGGTCTGCCAAATATGGGAGAAAAGGGGCTGGTATAAGAGGGTGGAGGAGGAAGGGCTGCACGTATAGGGACGGATCAGGGCAGGGGAAGTAAGGACGGGAAAACGTCCGCCGAATACGTGAGAGGACTGAGGGAATCCGGGAGTGTGGGAGAAGCGGAGGTGATCTTGGTGGGGTACTGGATGAGAAATGGATTCAGGGAGAAGTTAGTGACGGGGTTAAAGCACAGAGGGTATCATGGAAAGAAGGCTTGTAGGCAGACGTATCCGGGGGGAGGCCAGAAGGAGAGATGTCGCGACCGCAAGACATCAGCAAAAGGGCATGGGAACGGGTGCATTGGGAGCAAAGAGATGATGGGGCTGGGCGCTCGGGGTAGAGTATCAGGGGGGTGGCTGCACCATTAGGGGTCAAATGCGTCAGGACGCAAAAGGGCCGTGTCTAATGCGTCCGGACGCTGACTTGCCCGTCCGGAGGCATTGGACCCGGCCCTTTCACTTCCGGACGGAATGAGCCCGGGCGGACGAACCCAGAACAGCAGTTTACGTTATAAGCGCCTGGAACGTCCGGTGCACAGGGTGAGCGGGGAGAGCCAGAACACAAGGTATTTCTTTTGCTGATGGACCGATGCAACTAAGCAACCCTGCCTCTCATGCATCCAGACTCCAACCTCAACACCCTCACACATCAGGATTTACCATTACCCCTGTGTATTCTTCAAGCCTTCTTCGAGTCTGAGGCTGAGCCCTTGGCTGAGGAAGGGGTATTTCTTGGCACAGAAAATATAGTTAGTACTGGCGCCAGGTGAGAAAGCTATCGTATCCTGAATCTTAGATTTAAGCTAAAGACCCCAAGTCACACTGGTACTCAGAGCTCCATTTTCACAATATCACCTTTGAATATGTGAAAATGCCAGCTCACTCCAGTCTGAAAACGAGTTATAGCCATTACACTCGAAAGTCTAGCATAGGGCCTGGTGGTTTCTTGGCACTTAGCCTGAAACTGGACACGATGCGACATACTCTTTTCATGATCACAATACTCAACATCCACACTCCTGGGTCACAGCTGCAATACTCGACCAGAGCCAAACAATCCATCCTGAATCCGACACCTGGAGGTTCCTGGGCTCGATGACAGCTATCCAGCGGTATAAGATTCATCCCCAGAGGAACATTATTCATGAAGTTAAAGGGCTGAATGTGGTGAGGCCCCGGTGCTGTCCATCCCAGAACTCAATAGCAGATTCCTCTACTACCAGGGGGCCGATTCTGGATCTGATTACGGGAGATTGTTGGGCTCAATGCCAGCTACGCAGCGGTATAAAGGACATCTCTCTGATATCAAAACTCAGGAAATCGCTCACTATTGTAATAGTTGACTTTATAGACACCCTGGCGATCCCTGAACTCGATGGCAGATTCCTCCAGACCTACTGCTCCAATCCTGAATCTGATTACGGGAGATTGTTGGGCTCAATACCAGCTATGCAATGGTATAAGGTACCTCCTTGTCTCATCACCACTCATGAAATCGCTATCTTCTCTACAGAGTGTTCTAGGAATCAAGCTGGCGATATTGGACTCGATGGCAGATATCTCCACAACTGATTGACGGACTTTGTCTCTGTTTGCGGAAGGTTGTTGGACTTGATGTCAGAGTTCCAACAGTATATGGTACGTCTCTGTGGCATCAAAACCCAGGAACTCACAGTCTTCTGTGGAGAGAATCTTTATAGCAGGGGTGGCGATATTTTACTCGATACTGGATTACTCCACAACTGGTTGATGGATTTTGTTTCTCTTTCCAAAGGGTTGTTGGGATCGACGCCAGCTTCCCAATGGTATAAGGGACGTCTCTGTCACCTCAAAACTCATGAATTCACTGTCTTCTGTAGATCGTGTATTAGGTATCAGGCTGGTAATATTTCACTCAACGGCTGATTGCTCCACAACTGCAGGACAGATTCTGATGGTCTTTGCAGGAGGTTGTTGGCCATGATACAGGCTTCACAATGATATAAGATACTTCCCTCCGCGATCTGTATTCATGAAGTTACAGTACTGAATGGTGTGCTGGAAATCCCAGAACCCGATAGCTGATTCCTCCACAACCAGTTGTCCGATTCTGGATCTGATTGCAGGAGGTTGTTGGTCTTGACGCCAGCTACACGGCAGTATAAGGTATGTCTCTGTCACATCAAAGCTCATCAATCTGCCAACCCTTCGGACAGTGGTCTTCTACTGGTCCTTGTACTCGACAGCAGATTCCTCCACAACCACTAGGCTGATTCTGGATCTGATTGCTGGGCATTATTGGGCTCCATACCAGCTACATGACGGTATAGGTTCCTTCCCCCTGCGAATTTTATTCATAACGTTACAGTGCTAAATGGTACTAAGGGGGGGTATCGGCCCGGGGTGAGGAAGGGGATACAGCAAAGGGTCAGAAGGGTTCTTATAACCGCGTGTTTCTCTATGAATTGGCCTGTATATTGGAACAATAGAAGACTACAGTAGTAAAGTTAACAGATTGACGGTATGAAATCTATTGTGACCCAGGTGACCAAGGTCAGAAAAAGGTACAAGGCGGACCCTTCGGTTATCTCAGGAAGATATAGTCCAGCGTCAGGTGGCGTCCTGAGTATTATGTACTGCGCCTGGTGTGTCCTGAGTCTTAGGTGTTGCGCCCTGTGCATCCTGAGTCTTAGGTGCTGCGTTTTGTTGCGTTTGGTGCGTTGTGTGGTACCATAGTTGCCTCCTGATTCTCGATTTGCATTCCGGCATCCTGTGCGTCTGATGCACAGGGCACTCAGAATGCCAGCTATTATTTTTGCTGATAAAGTTCTGAGATTGCGAGCACCCCACCCTATTCAGCCCTGTAACTTTAGAAATAATACCCTTCTGATGATGAATCTCCCAGTGGCATCAAGGCCAGTAACCTCCCTGTATCAGATTCAGGCTTGATTCTGTAGTTGTGGAGGAGTGAGGCAGCTGGAGCCCAAGAATGTGGATATGGCCTGGAGTCATGGTATTGTAATGAATGAGTGCATCGCGTCGCATCAGGTTTGCCAGTAAGCCTAAGGGCTGAGAAATGACTATGCACTATGCTAGAACTGAGAGTGTCATGGCTCTCACGCACTTTGAGACTGGACTGAGCAGGCATGTTCGCTCATTCAAAGACGATATTCTCAAAATAGAACTCTATGTGTGACTTGGGGTCTTTAGCGTGAATTTAAGATGAAGTGTACAATGGCTTTCTCACAGAGTGCAAGCACTAACTATATTTTCTTTGGCAAGAAATACCCCATCCTCACCACGAGACTGGGCCTCAGAGAGGGCTGGGAGGATACTCAGGAGTAGTAGTAAATTATGATGTGCAATGGTGTTGAGGTTGGAGTCAGGATACATAGGAGGCAGGGTTGCTTGGTTGCATGTGTCTGGACAGAACACAGTATTCGCCAGAGTCTTCTGACACACCAGACACAACCAGATGTGGCGTCTGAGTACCAGACACACTGAACCTATAGGACACAGAGTCCAGACTACTTGCATCGGAAGGCAACATTACAGTTTCTGATGCAACATCACCATATCAGGCCCACAATCAGAGTATCTGATACAGGATGGCTTTTTGCCAATGTACCCAGACATTTAAGAGAATATCTTAAATGGGTTAAATTGTTCCACTGCAATATGAGTCCTGGTTGAAGCCGGACACTTAAGGGTGGCAGTTCCCATATTAAGTGTCAGGCTTCCACTGAACTGCCGGAGTACTACATATTTCATGGGCATTTAATAGAGTGTTTTAAATATGTTGAATTGTGCGGCATAAATAGGGTTCGTTACGGGAACTCCGGGGCCCCGAAAAATGCGGGGCCCCGGCCCTTTTCCCCACCCCGCCCCGCCCAACAGCCTGGGGCGGGGTTTTTTTTCCTCCCCCCCCCGCCCCTGTCCCCACACGGGTCCCCGCCCCGTGTTTAACCCTGGACAGGTCCCTGTCACACAATTTTCCCCGTCTCAGGCCAGGCGGGCCCCGTATTTCTTATTATTTGCTGGCAAATTTGACATACACCCAAAATAGTTTACTTAAATGATAGCTCAATAATATCCCTCAGGCGGAATCATATACCCTGATTCCTATAACCGGAATAATATGCCCAGAGTCAGGCATTTAGAATCATACGCCCTGAGTATTAGGACAAGAATCATTCTCCTACAGTTATACACATGCACTGAAATATTATGCGTGGAATCATACCCTGGCTATGATACCCCCTGGTTGTTATGCCGGGAAGCTTACTTCTAGAATGATACGCAATGATTATTATACCGAAAATCATAAGCCTATAATGATACCTACTGATTATTATGTGTGGAATCATAAGCTTTCAAGCATACGCCCTGATTATTAGAGCCAGAATCCTAAGCCTACTATTATATGAACTGAATTATTGTCCTAGAAATTATATGCCTACTCTCATACCCTCTACTTATTATGCCAGGAATCATACGCCTAGAATCATATGCCTAGAATCATACGCCTAGAATCATACGCCCAGAATCATAGGCCTAGAAGCATATCCACTGATCGGTCTGCAGGGAATGTTATGCTTACAAGCATACGCCCTGATTATTAGAGCCAAAATCATAGACCTACTATCATACACACTAGACTATTCTTCTACGAATTATAAGCCTACCCTGATAATATCTCCTGATTATGACGGGAATCATAC